>BNJV01003112.1_pt1 | contig 173379 bp, 150 predicted proteins | sample 8540591 | NCBI WGS metagenome assembly BNJV01 (sample SAMD00202457, study PRJDB9452) | human saliva metagenome | host: Homo sapiens
TGTTGCTGCATTGCTGCTTACAGAAGCATTATTGGAGTGACGCTTAGACTTACACCTTCTTTATAAAACGCTGTACTCTCAACACCTTTGGCGAGACCATTTTTTACTGTGCTATTATTATCATCTACACCATACCTTCTGCCCTGCTACCTTCATTTTGGTTGTGATGGTTCAACTTTGCTTGTCCATAGTCGTCAAGCACCTTTATCCTTACTTGCACTTTGAGATATCTTCTATATTTACGCCAGTTATCGTATAGCCCTGATAGTGGATGAAATGTCGCTCCATTGTCAGTCGAGTACTCAACCACGCTTGAATAATCCTCCTCTAGTGCCGCCGAGAAAATTTAAACCTAGATCTGTGGTCTCGCCACTTGGGCTTACCGAGCGCCTGATAGACCCTAGTTTATAAACAGGTAGTGTCCGCCCTCGCCGTTTGCTCCTGCGCCACTCTCTCTTACCTCGCCAGTAGCAGGATCGATGCTAGTAGTGATCTCTACTGCGCCAGGCGAGGAGTGATGACTGGAGGATTAGCAGGGTGAAGGAGTGCCCCGAGTTACAGTGACGCTGGAGTGCTTGGAGTACCTGGAGTTGATGGCGTTACTGGAGTGCTGGTGTGACAGCGTGGCTGGTGAGATAGGGAGTTGTCGTATCCGCATCTGTGCTCTGCATCGTTATAGCCGCCTATTGAGTTTTCTGGAGTTTGAAAAGCCTCTATTTGCGTCGGTTACTTTTCTATAGTTTTTCATTGATGTTTGAGTAGTGGCCACCCTCAGCAAAGCTAGCAGCTCCCTAAAGCTCACGCCATCTCCAGTAGACATTACCGCCTGCTGGGTTGCCACCAGCTGCAGTCTCTTCAAGATCTGTGATGTTTGCACCGTTTAATAGGGCTTTTGGATAGAGGCTATCTCTGGGTTGTCACTAAGTGCGTTTGCCTCTTTATCTCAGGCTCAGGCTTTCGCCATTTTTGCAAGCTAACCTCTTTACCGTCATTTGCTGCGATCACTGCTTTTGCAGAGCCATTAGCCTTTTATAGTTTCGCCTTCAAAAATGCTATCGCCCACCCTTCAAGACTCTCTCGTTGCCACTTTTATCAACAGCTACGATTTCACCGCCTAGGATGTTTTTTGATAACGCCTAACTTTTGCATCTTAGTGCCTCCTTGGATTTTATTGATCTATATCAAGATTTTAGCTAAGAGAAAATTGAGTTATATTGTACTTTGGTACAATACCCTTTAGAAAAAGCCTAAGTTTAGGGTTAATAATGTATAATTTTTATAAATATGTGAAAATTTTTATGTTTATCTATTATAAATTTCTAATTTAAGCTTTTTGTTCATCAAAATAGCATCAGTAGTTGATAAAATAACCCAAAAATGTCACATAACAATTTTTCATTTTAAAGCGTATACTTAACCAAAGAAGCCTTTATCTAGCTTTTATTACCACTCAAATTTGAGCCCTTTTTATATCAAAATGTTTTTATTTATAACTATCATACCGGTATACCCACTTGTGACATAAATTTTTCTTAAGTTTATCTATCAAATTACCGTAATTTTCATCTTTTTTCTATACATTTTGTAGCCCATAGTGACATAAATTTATCACTACTTTTAAGATATTCTTAGATAAATATATTAGTTTTACTATTTTTGAATTTATGCTTGTTATCTCTTGGCGACTAAGATATACCCGCTCTCGCTGATGTTTTTACCACACCAAGCTCGCGTTTTTAGGCGCAAAACAACATTTTTTGTATCGCAGCTTTGCTTTCACTTCAGTGCTCTCATAGACAAACTCCTCTATCATCTCGTAAGTCACGAGCTTGTTTTAGGTTGTAAGCAAATAGCTAAAATATCTTATTTTGCAAAAAGCTAAGGTATAGCTCATTGCCATTTTTATAATTCTCTCTTTTTAAATTATACTCACCTCATCACTTAGGCGCACTAACTTCTCATCTCGCTCAAAAGCTTAGACTTATCAGCATCGATCTAAGGTCCTTTTATATCGATAGGCTTTTTCAAAAACAAGGTCGCGCCCTGCTCATAGCTCTTGGATCAAATTTTCATCGCTGTCATACGAGGTAAAGACGATAAATTTCTGATGAGGTTTTTTAGCTTTTTATCTCATTCATCATCTCAAAGCCATTAAGCACTGGCATGTGGATGTCGCTCATCACGATGTCAAAGCCCTGTTTTTAAATTCTCCAGCCCATCTTGCCCATCTTTTGCGCCTACGACCTGACTGCAGTATGGCTTTAAGCCCCGTGATGATGAGCTCCCCTTGCCATCTCGTCATCCTCAGCTACCAAGATAGATACTTTTTAAAAATTTCTAGTGCCTCTTGCATCTTTTTAACCCCTTTAAATTCTTATCAAAAGCTTAGCTCAAAAATCGTTGGCTTTTAGGTTGTGCGCAAGCGTGATGTCGCCATTTAGCTTCTCGCGTGCTAGCTTTTAGCAAAAGTAAAGTCCTATGCCATTTCCTTGCTTTTTTTAGTCGTGTTTAGCTCGTGAAAAATTCTTACTCATCTCGTAGCTCACGCCGCCGCCACTATCATAAACGCCGATGTAGCACTTATCTTCAAAGCTTCTAAATTTAAGCTCTATCACGCGTTTTTAGTGGCTCATCTTTGTAGCTTTCAACGAGTGAGTCTTTTGCGTTGTGGATGAGTATCAGCAAAAATTTGCTGGATGATGTTTTCTATCTGACAGACCTTCATCTCTTCAAAACCGCTACATTTCACGCTCACATTTGCACGGCTAAGCTCTGTGTGCATAAGTGTTATTAAATTTTCTAACGCTTGTTTGGATATCAACTCGCTCACATTTTCAGCGCTTTTGTGAAAACTTTCTGCACTCGATTGTTTTTGAAAGCAGCTCGATCGAGCTTTGCCCTTTTTCTAGTAATGACTAAGCTCCTCATCGCTTAGCTTTGCCCTCTTTTTAGCATTATCGCCGAGCTTAGCATCAGTTTTAGCGAATTTACTGGCTGGATAAACTGATGACTTATGCCACTTATGAGCCCTCCAGCCTCGCTCATCTTGGCTCTGTGCGCCAGCAAGGTCTCGTACTCATCTTGCACCTTTTTATCTTGTTATACATGAAGTTGTGCAGGCTGTTTGCCAAAAATGCAAGTGCGACGAAGGCAAAAGAGTAACTTAGGCGTTTTTAGCGCCTCTCTTGTCATGGCTAAAAATTTCTTCTTCGTTGTTTGTGCCAGCTCGATAAACCAGTTCATCGTCGGTATCTCGGCTACTTGGATCAGTTCTGCCCTATCTTTTAGGCTAGTGATGTCCTCATCTTTTAAAAATAGCTCCTTAAATTTCTCCTCGATCTCTCTTTTAAGCGTTATATCGGCCATAGATGTGAGGATCTCGCCGCTGTGAGTTACTAAAAATGAGTAAGGATTTGGCGCAAGACTAAAGTTTTTGATGCTATCAAAGATAGTGCCCTATGCGCACAACACCACAAAGTGTCGCCTCACATTTCTTATCCTTTTTCAACTGGCACGCATAAATGTAAAGTTGAGTCTTTTTAAAATTTTGTGATTTTGCATGAAATTTACGCTTGGGGCATTTGTATTTTTTGTCTCGACATACCAGATAAGCCCCGCTCGTTCGCGCTTTGACATCACCTCTTCTGAGATCTTTTGCCCATCTACAAAGATCTCGCCATCTTCTCTTAAAAGCTGCATGAGATCAATCTTTTCGCATTTTCTTTAAAGAGCTTTTATGAAATTTTGCCACTCTAGTATCGTCATCTATGATATTAGAGTTTTGGATACACTACGATGCACGGATGAGTGAATTTTAAGCGCTCATCAAGCTCAAATTTGAAAGTTGCTAACGATGTTTTTACTAACTGCGATATTGTTTTTTATCAGATAGCTCGATGATCTTTTCTTTTGCATTGTTGTAGCTATTTAGCCCAAGAAGCACGACAAAGAGGCTCGCTAGCAAGATGATCGCATAGATTTAATATTTTGTGATTTTTAAATTAATACCCATGCGCGCAGTATATCCTAAGTTAGCCCAAAAATAGGGCTAACTCAGAAATTTATTTTTAAAAGATAAGAGCTTTGAAACAAGCATAGGCGCAAGCACAACAAAGCAAATGCCAAAGCCAAGCAGCGTGCAATCCGCCATCGACATAATTTTAGAAGACGGCACAAGATACCAGCCGTCTGCATAAAGATCCACTATGCTCTTTTGCAAATCGCTTAGCACCGCGCCATCAGGCACCATAGGGCTGTCATAGCCACAATCGCCCGTTGGCATAAACCAGTCAGGCGCCCACTTCTCAAGTGGCAAGCCAAATGGATAGTGCGGCTCAGTCGAGCAGCCCTGCACGCCGAAAAGGATCATCGCCATGCACCGCGTCGTGGATTTTGGCCAGCTTTTACGCTATACATTATGCCCTGCACCGCTCCCCAAAAAGGCAAAGACGTAGCCAACTAGAGCAAAGAGTAGATTTCTTAGGATTTATGATAGCGATCACGCCGCCAAGCGCCACACACACAGGCAAAACGTATATAGACGCACTGCTCGCAAGGCGGCATATAAGCGTAGTTTTGAAAGAGCGAGTGCGCGATAACGACAAGCGCGACGCTTACAAAGACTAGGATCGCCCAAGAGATGCGTGAGTCTTGAAATTTAGCCATTTTTTTAAAAAAGCTCATGTGGCGCCTTATTTTTAAGAAGCTCTTCGATGAGTGCTGCCATGCCGTCAAGCGAGCTGATTGATTTTGTCATGATGAGATATTTGCCATTTACGACAAATGCTGGCACGCCTTGAATCTTAGCCACATCATAGCTCTCGTCCCACTTTTTAAGTAGCTCAGTCACTTTTTGGATTAGCCAGCTCTTTTTCGTAGTCTGCTTTGCTAACACCAGCTGCATCAAGTCCAGTCTTTAAAAAGCCCTCAGCATCTTTGCCATCGCCCAGCGCTCTTTTTGTCATGATAAGCTTTGTAGTAGGCAACTTTAGCCTTTTTAAATAGCGAATTTTCATCAAACAAGCTCACCCCTTTGCCTCGTCCATAACGATAAGCACGGCAAAGACCTTGCTCGCAACCTCGCCGTAATCGCCCTTTTGTCTTTAGGTGAAATGGCTCGTATTTTAGTCCGTGATTTTCTCAACTACCTTTGGAGTGACGCTTTTGTCGTACTTGTAGCAAAATGGGCAAGCGTAGCTAAAAACCTTAATCAGCGTGTTTTTGTCCGACACTTAGTGGCTTTTTTCAAGCTTGACGTAGTCCTCGCCCTCGCTAAATGCACCAGCACTGATCGCACCAGCAACCGCAACGGCAAAGATAGCCTTACTAAACCTAGATAGAAAAACTCATCGATGATCTCCTTTGGATGATTTATTTTGAGTTATTCTACAACCAAGCTCAACCGCACTTTTAACGCTAGAATAAATTTTGGCTGAAATTTATCTTTTTAAATTTATGATGATGGATTTGGTTTTGTTATTTTATTCGAAAAAGTTCGCTATGACTTCCTATTTCAACGCATGTAAGAAGTAAAATTTTCGTTTTGTTTTTATATATCAAGAGCAAGTCTGGCTTAACATGACACTCCTAAAGCCTTTTATAGCTTCCAATAAGAGCGTGATCTTTTATATTTTGATGCTAATTCCTCGTTATTTGCTAATTGCCAGATGATATCTTTGGTTAGTTTCTTTTTCGCTTTTCATTTAGCTTTTTAAAAGCTTTTTAAAAACTCTTGAATACTCTATCTCAAGCATCAAGGCTCTTTTCAAATTCTTCAAATGTTTTAAATCTCTACTTCGCCATTTTCGATCTCTTTGATAGCTTTGTCAAGCCTTGAGACCTTATCTCTTTGCTCACCCTTACATTTGCCTGCCTAGCCATCTCTTTTATAAGCTCGATAAATCCATAGTCAGCATTTTTAAAATCAATCGTTGTAGTCATCTTACGCCTTTACATTTCTTGTCTTATTATAACTTCAAATTTATAAAAATAATATACGTTATCAATAAAAATTATTATTTACATATTTTGATTATTTGGTTATAATCCGCTCAAACTTTTATCAAAATAGGAGTCAAAATGAGACAGTACGAAACATACAAATGCGAGAAATGCGGCAACGAGATCGAAGTTCAAAAGGTTGGCGGCGGCACATTAACCTGTTGCGGCGAAGAGATGAAATGCATCACTGAAAATTTAACAGCGGTAAATTTGATGAAGGCATTTGCTGGCGAGTCACAAGCTAGAAACAAAGTACGAGCTTTACGGCGACCCTAGCTAAAGAAGCAGGCTATCACGCGATAGCCAGACACTTTTACGAAGCAGCTGAAAAACGAGAAATGGCACGCAAGGGCTGAATTTAAGAAAATATCACGAGATGATGAACGATCCGATCGATAAGATGGATGAAAATTTACTTGACGCTGCAGCTGGCGAAAACTACGAGCATACGACGATGTATCCAGACTTTTGCAAAAGATCGCAAAAGAAGAAGAGCTAAGAGATGTTGAAAGGCTATTTAACGCGATCGGCAAGGTTGAAGTTGAGCATGAGAGAGAGTATTTAGAGCTTAAAAAGATGCTTGATGAAGAGGGCTTTTTCGAGAGCGACGAAGAAGATATCTGGGTTTGTGAGGTGTGCGGACACGTTCACAGAGGCAAAAAGCTCCGGGCGCTTGCCCACTTTGCAAAGCTCCAAAAGAGTATTTTAAAGCGCGAATTTGCTAGGCTAAAAAGCTAAAATTTAGCCAAGACAAGCTTTGTCTTGGCTAAATTTTATAATTTTTAAGCACAAAACCACCATTTATAAAATGTTATACTTTCTTCACATATTTTTCACAAGGAGAAAATATGAAAAATCACTTTCTAGTTTTAGCTACTCTTGGCTTTTGCACTAAGCCTCAAACGCTGCAGATCTTACAGATACTTGCAAGTCTTACTTCTCAGACATCGATAAGATGGTTGAAGCTTACAAAAAAAGCTGGTCAAGAGCAACAAGTAAAAATGTATGAAGATCAAAAGAAACAATCAATGGATCAACTTGCTGCACTCCAAAAAGAGCAACAAGACGCTACTTGCAAACAAGCTAAAGAGATGTTTGCTCAAGTAATGGATCAAATGAAAAAAACAAGGTCTTTTAAAATAAAACTTCACGTGGCTAGGCTCTCTAGCCACACTTCAAATTTAACTCTCTTTTACATAATTTTTACGTGATCTTTGCTACAGACGGCGAAACTAGCAAAAGCACAGGATACGCCACTACAAAGGCTTTTCACATAGGCGATTAGCCACTTTTCACAAAACCATCAACAAAAGCCAAGGTTTAGATACGTCGAGTACAAATGACATAAAAACGCCATAAATGCTGACATTATAAACGCAAAAACATATCTATAAAATTTTCGCTGGTATCATGAAATCTTGCCCATAACAGCCTTAAATTCTCTAACCACATACTCAACATACTTTATAAACCACCCTCTATGCTCAGCAAAAAGCTCCTCAGCCCTCTCTTTTGGTATGAGATCTGTTTTTAAACTAATAGTAACGATAAACATCTTTTTCCTTTAATTTACTTGCAAACAAATCCGCCCAGCCTTATAAATGGCAAAAAGCAGATCTTTTTCTCATCTCCTAGTACTTTACCTTGCTAAATGAGGTCTCGTTCTTTAAGACCAAAGCCGTCAAATTCATCTATTAGCCCAGCTCGCTCTTTGGCATAAGCCTTGTAGTTTTCGCTGTGGCGGTAGCTCTCAAAGCTAGCCTCATCTTTGTAAATTTCAACCAGCACCCATTTATTTGGGTGCATCCTTTTTGACTAAAGGCAAACTGCGCGTAAGCACCCTCATCTACGCTTTTTTTGCATATTTTTTTGATGATCTTTTCACATTCGCATCGCTCTTTGCCTTAAGGCTTAAGTTTGTAGATGTGAAAGTAGGCATCTTTTAGGCGCTCTGGCGTTAAATTTTTAGAAAACGCAGCCATTTTTCACGCTTTATAGCCTTTTTGCTAGCTAGAAATTTCAGCGCTTGCGCTTGCAATTCTTAAAATGCACCGAGCTTATATGCTTTTTATAAGCCGCCTCGTCCTTGTAAAACTCAAGCACGTAAAATAGCTCTGGCTTGCTCTTTTGCGCTCGCAAAAAGATCGCCTGCGTGCCCGGCTCGCTCTTTGAGCTTAGGATATTTTCCCTGCCAAGACGCTTTAGCAAGCTCTTGTTATTTGGCGTTGAAAGTAGCTCCCTATAAGCTCACTTTCGCCTCCGCCCCAAAGGCAAACGCCGCCAAAACCGCTAGTAAAAATAGCTTTTTAAACATCAAATCTCCCTTATCACTTCGCCTTTTTTCATATCTGCCTTAGCTTTGATCTCTTCTGCAGCCTCTAGGTCGATCTGTGCCTTTTTAAAGGCTTTTGCGTGCTTTTTCTAAGCGGTTAGAGTTTTTCGTGCTTGGGTTGCTTTGATAGCTCTCTGCCTCTTCAAGCTCATATTTTTATTACCGTAGTTCATTTGAGCTTTTTCAAGGTCATTTGTAGCTTTGTCACCACCTAGTAGCTCAGCCTTTGAGGTGACCTTACCAGTGACTGGGTTTCTACCGATAGTAGCATCAAAGTCACGTTTAGCTCTCTTTTGTTCTCACGATAATCAATCTTTATGCCCCCACCAATGATTCCTGCTATATCTCGAGGTCTGTTTTTAGGATCACTCGCAATCAACGACTCGCTGCTAAACTAATAGATGAAAAACAAACTAAGCAATAAAAACATAAATTAGTGCCTTACTTTTTTTCATCTTTTTACCTCCTTGAAAAATTTCCAAATTCTCATACTTTCTCCTTAATTTTATTTTTTTCTAAAACTCTTTTCATCCAAGCAAAAAGCTCGTCTAGAGTCGTAGTCGCCGCCGTGTCCTTGCCCCCAGACCGCTTCAAAATCAACCTCTTTGCCAGCATTTTTAAGCGAGAGTGCGAGCATAGCAGGCACGGCAAGGGCTAGGTCGGTGTCGTTTGTGCCCCTGCCTTATGCGGTAGTACTTCGCCGCTTCTTTGTTTTTTTAGCGTAGCTCATCGCATTCATCATCTTTTATGACGCCAGCGTCTGCCATCTCGCCCTCGCTTTCGCTCTTTTTGCAAAGTTTAGTAAAGTGCTTTTGCAGGCGTTTTGCTATCGCCAAAAAGGTCGTTTTCAGGATTTTCTAGCCCAAGGCCGTCAAAGGCAACCACCGCTTTGGCGCGTTTTAGCGAGGCAATGAAGTCCTCAAATTTGAATGTATATCCAAGCGAGCAGCCCTGCGTATCAAGAGTTATACATTGAGGCGTGAGCGTGCTTTTGTCGCTGCTTTTTGTAGCGGTAAATGCCTTTTGAGATGAGGGGCGCTTATATACTCTTTGAAGCTGCCCTCGCCGTTTTTCATCAAGGCTTAGCGCGTGGCCTTTGGCGTCTTTTAAATTTAGCGAGTTTAGATAGGCTGGGAATTTACTCTTTAGCTCGCGTGAGAGCTCTTTTTGCGTGGCGTTTAGCTCGCCTGTGATCATCTTTGGCTTTTTGCTTCTGTCGTTAAAAGTGCTCGCATCAAAGCTTGAAAATCAATCTTTCTCAAAGTTATCCAAATCCCCAAACATCCACTCATACGCCTCGTCCTCATGCTCTAAAGTTTGTCACGGGGCAGTAGACTAGAAGCGGCATACAGTTTGATCGTCCGCCTTTGCAGCGCCCTAGCTCTTTAAGATATGGCTCATACTCTTTTGCCCCTGCGCTAGTGCCAAGAAGTGCCGACATCGCGCCGCCTGCGCTCGTGCCGTTTGAGATGATCTTGTTTGCGTCGCCCCGGCATAAATTTGTCGTTAAATTTAAGATATCTAACGGCCGCTTTTAGATCGACTATCGCAGCTGGTGCTTTGCCGATAAAATCGCTCGCCATCTTTTAGCGTCCTGCCCCTAGCGCCAACGCTTGCCACGACGTAGCCTCTAAGAAGCGCCTCAAGGGTGGCATTTGGCTTTTTCGTTTTTGGATTTCTGGCTTTTTGAGGCTTTGCGCTGGCATGTAGCCACCGATCGCATTTGGCATAAAGATAGCCGTCTTTTTGGTCGCTCAAAGTTTACCCTCTGGCACGTGAAAAAGTTAGCACCTCATAGTCGCTAGCTGGCTTTGCCACATAGACTATGCCCTCATAAGCTCTAAATTTAAGCGTCCTCTCGCCAACTTGCACGCTTTTTAGCTCACATTCTTTTCATCACATTGAGCTCGCCCCCAAAGCAAGCGCCTGCTAAACAAACCCCTAAAATAGCAACTCTAACGCATTTCATGATCTGCCTTTTTATTTTGTCCCTACTTTTTGCTCCCAGCCTTGGCGTAGGCTACCGGGCTTTAGCGCCTAGTTATCTTTTGGCTTATACTTGACCGCATAGTCAAACTGGGCTGGTGCAGTGAAAACTCAAAGCTATCTCTATCGACCGAGCCAACGCAGTAGTGGCTATCATAAAGGCGAAGCAAAAACTCCGCCATCTGCTCGCTCGTGTGGTACTTTTTTAAACGCCTTTGTCGTAGTCGTAGCTCTCTTTGCTAGTTGCTACCATGCCAAATTCTGTCTTTGTGGCAGCTGGAGCCAGCACTTTTGCCTGCATTTTCGCCTGCTTATCCTGTGCTAGCTCGTGGTAAAGTCCCTCGCTAAAGGCACTGACGAAAAATTTGCTAGCGCAGTATGTGACGGCATTTGGCACGATCTTGTAGCCGCCCTATCGAAGAGATGTTTATAAGCTGCGTATCTTTGTCTTTATATTTTTAGTAAAGAGCGTTGAGAGCGTCACAAGTGAGATGATGTTTCAAATTTATCATCTGCGTGATCTTGTCTAAATTTTGCTCGCCGACCTTATTATAGTCGCCAAAGCCAGCGTTGTTTATAAGCGCCTTTTAGCTCAAATTTTTCTAAATTTTGCCAAAGAGAAAGGACATTTTCTTGCTTTGAAAGGTCGCAAAGCTCTATAACCACATCGACATTTGTACCGTAGCTATCTCACCTTTTTAGCTCTTCTAAAAGCTCGCCCCGCCTTGCAACGAGGATCAAATTCTCCCCGCGCCTTGCAAATGCCTTTGCCACGGCCGCTCCTATGCCTGAGCTTGCTCCAGTGATGGCGATGTATCTTTTCACTTCGCATACTCCATAGGACTATAAATTTCTCACACCCTCGCTGTGGTCATCTTGCGCTACTTGCACGATCACTTTAGCGATATCAGCCGCCTTCATCGGACGATACTCGTCAAAAAGCCTTTTTGGGATAAATTTAAACGCCTTTATCGCCAGATACTCGCCAAGCCTCAAAGTCCTTTCTCTCAGCCTCGATAAGTGGCAGCTCTGGCGATGTGAAATGAGCTATATCCAAGCTCTTTTATCTTTGCTTCTGCTTGACCTTTTGCCTTTAGGTAAAAATGAGCCTGACTTTCTGTTTGCACCTGCTGCCGAGAGCAAGACAAAGCGTTTTGCGCCGCACTCCAAGCCATTTGGCGAGATTTATCGGATAGGTCACATCGACTTTGTAAAACTGCTCTTTGTGCTTTGCCGCTTTCATCGTCGTGCCAAGCGCGCAAAATACGTCATCAGCGATAAATGGCACCTCATCTTTAAAATCATCAAATACTTACTATCTTTACTTCAAGCTTTTCATGGGTAAATTTCTAGCTCATGCCTAACAAGAGCGACCACCTTGTTATAGTGCTCACTCTCGCATAAATCCTTTTAAAAATTTCACTTCCCACAGCGCCGCTGGCTCCTGCTATAAGGGCGACTTTTTTCATGTTTATCCTTTGTAAATTTTGGATAAATTCTATCTCGCTAAGGCAAAAATTTCGCTTATGGCCTCTTTTGTATAAATTTGCTCCAAGCCCCTGCCCTTGGCGTAGTCATAAACTAGCGCCATGATCTCGTCTAAATTTGACTCATCAACGCCGATTTCGATGAGGCTTGTTGGCGTGCCGATCTTGCTAAACCACTCTTTTAGCTTTTTAATAGCCTCGTCTGCGTCATCCACGCCAAAAATTTCTTTGCCAAAGCGCTTAAATGCCTTTAAATTTCTACTCTTATACCACTTCATCCAAGCTGGCATAACGACACTTAGCCCAGCCCCGTGCGCGCAATCAACCACCGCACCCTATGGCGTGCTCGATCATGTGATTTGGATATGAGTAGCCAGCCGTGCCGACATAAGTTAAGCCATTTAGCGCCATCGTAGCAGCCCAAGCAAACTCGCCTCTAGCGTCATAGTTTTTCTGGCTCTTTTTAGTAGAAATTTCAGTCGTTTTTCATGACAGTTTTGATGTTTGCTTCGATGTATAAATTATGATCTCAGGCTGAACGCTCGCCGTAAAGTAGCCCTCGATGCTGTGAGCGATGATGTCTAGAGGCTGAATAGACCAAAGTACTCCCTTGCTAACGCTTGCTTGAAGAAGCGGATTTATCACCGACACTTTTGGGTAAAGACAAGCGCCGTGCATGGCAAATTTCTCTTTTGTGGCTTCCTTTGTGACGACTGCGCCGCCGTTCATCTCTGAGCCAGTTGCAGCTAGCGTTATGATGTCAAAGATCATAAGCGCCTCTTTTGGGCATTTGCCAGTAAAAAAGTCCCAAACATCGCCATTATATTTTACTCCTGCAGCCACAGCTTTGGCACTATCAAGCACCGAGCCGCCGCCTATGGCTAGCACGCTATCGACGCCTTGCTTTTTAGCTAAATTTATAGCCTCATTTACCTTGCTTAGCACTGGGATTTGACTTCACGCCGCCTATCTTGCAAAAACTCGATGCCATTTGCGCTTAGGGCTCTTTGTGGCAACGTCAAAAAGTCCGTTTTTTCATGATCCTGTCGCTACCATAGATGATGAGCGTCTTTTTTGCGCCAAATTCTTTCATATATTTGCCGATGTTTTGCTCTTTGTCTTTGCCAAATTCTATTTTAGTAGGGTTTAAAAAGCTGAAATTTTGCATAGTTTTCTCCTTGTTTGCTTTTTTGTGATTTGGGGTAAATTTCTAGTTCAAATTTCTCTTTATTTTTTAGCTATTTTTTTATCTGCGCTAAATTTAGAAAATTTTCTTAGTCTGATAGGTAGTTTTGATGTGATCTTATCTGGATCGAAGCTGTTTTTGGATCGCCCTAAGCCTCCAAAAGTTCTCGCCAGTGTTAAAGAATTTTTTGTAAGAAATAATCCCTCTATATCCCAAGCTCAAAAAAAGTAGCTCGGACATCTCAGAGATATCCTTTTCGCTTAGCAAGTCCGCATGCACGGTCGTTCTAACTTCAAATTTAGAAATTTATCTCAAGCAGGTATCTAAGCGTGGCGGCAAATTTCTCATATAATTTGAGCCAGTGATGCCTATAAACTTTCTCTTTTGGGAGCTTTAAAAATCAAGCGCGATGTAATCAATCAGCCCCTCATCTATCGCCTCTTTCAAGACGTCACGATATGAGCCATTAGTATCTACTTTTAAGCTAAAAAGCCGCGCGCCTTTACCTCACGTGCTAGCCTTAAAAAAAGAGGGTGTGCTGTGCATTCGCCACCGCTAAAGACGATGCCATTTAGCTTGCCGACCCTGCGGTCTAAAAAGTCGCAAACTTCGCTAAAACTTATAGTGCCATTTGACTTTACGACCTCGATGTTGTAGCAGTATCCACAGCGCATATTACACCCTGCAAAACCAAATGACAGCTGCCACTTTGTCTGGGTAGTCGAGCGTCGTAAATGGCGTTATACTAAAGACTTTTTGCAAGTTTTTGACCCTTTTTTTAAACTAAAAGGCACAATGGCGTGCCTTTGGTTTGCATTTTAGTTTATTTTTAAATTTATTATTGTTTTTAGGGCGAAAAGTTTATCTCTTTGCAGCAACTTGCGTATTCGTCAAATTAACACGCTCTTTGTGCTCGCCTTTTTACCGAGATTAAAAGCTCTCAACTGGTCTGTGATAGCCCATAACACGAGTATAGACCACGCATCTTGTGCGTTTGTCTTGCACTTTTTCTAAAATTTCTTTTTCTGTCATTTTCTCTCCTTATTTGGATTTTTTTCTTTCTCATTTTCTATCAGCTCTGCATCACAAAGTGGGCAAAACTCATGCTCGCCAGCTATGTAGCCATGTTTTGCGCAGACGCTAAAGACCGGCGTTATCGTGATGTATGGGAGTTTGTAGTTTGAGATTATACTCTTTACAAGCTCTTTGCAAGCTTTTAGCCGAACTGATGCGCTCTTTTCATATATAGGTGAAAGACGGTGCCGCCAGTGTAGGCGCTTTGTAGCTCATCTTGCAGATCAAGCGCTTCGTAAGCGTCGTCTGTGAAATTTGCAGGTAGCTGTGTTGAGTTTGTGTAGTAGATATTATCCCCCTCGCCTGCTTGGATGATGTCTGGGTAGCGCTTCTTATCCTCTTTGGCAAAGCGGTAGGTCGTGCCCTCAGCTGGAGTTGCTTCAAGGTTGTATAAATTTCCGCTCTCTTCTTGAAATGTCCTTATCTTATCGCGTAAAAAGCCAACCATCTCAAGGGCAGTCTCGTCCAAATTTAGTTGAAATGTTCTCTTTGTCGCCAGTGAAAATTTTCTAAGTAGCTCATTCATGCCATTTATGCCGATCGTGCTAAAGTGGTTGTTAAAGTGCTTTAGATACCTAGCTGTGTAAGGATAAAGCCCTCTGTCATACATCTCTTGGATAAATTTACGCTTCTTCTCTAGGGTTGATTTAGCTAGGTCTAAAAGATAGCTTAGTCTGTTGTAAAGCGCGACCTTATCGCCTTTGAAGTTATAGCCAAGGCGGGCTAAATTTATAGTGACGACGCCTATCGAGCCAGTCATCTCAGCACTTCCAAAAAGACCACCACCACGCTTTAAAAGCTCTCTTAGATCAAGCTGCAAGCGGCAGCACATAGAGCGCACGTGGCCTGGTTTGTAGGCGTTTTCGTTTTCTATTTTGTTGCCATTTTCGTCGTAAGTGTATTGCGAGCCGATGAAATTGTGAAAGTAGCTTGAGCCCATTTTTGCGGTATTTTCAAAGAGCACGTCGGCTACTTCGCTATCCCAGTTAAAATCCTCTGTGATATTTACCGTTGGTATCGGAAATGTAAAAGGCTGCGAGCATTTGTCGCCAGCTGTCAAGACCTCGTAAAATGCCTTATCTATGCGCGCCATCTCAGGCTCGAAGTCCTTGTAGGTCATATCGACTAAATTTTTCCTGCCACGCTCGTTTGCTTTTTTCAAAATTTTCTCATCTTTTACGTTTGTAAAAAGGTGTATATCATCGCTCGTTGGTATCTGATCCCTTAGGTCGCTTGGGCAAGTGATGTCTATGGTTACGTTTGTAAATGGGACTTTGTCCCCAGCGCGCAGGGCACGTTTAGGTTGAAAATAAAGCTAGTTATCGCCTTTTTGATCTCGGCGTCGCTTAGATCGTCTTTGAAAAACGTAAGGCGCAAGGTAGGGTATCAAAGCTAGAAAACGCCTGAGCGCCCGCCCACTCGCTTTGCAAAATTCCTAAGAAATTTGCCATCTGATAAAGCGCCTCTCTAAAGTGCTTTGGCGCCTTGCTCTCGACCCTGCCACGAACGCCGTTAAAGCCCTCATTTAGCAAAGCCCTTAAGCTCCAGCCAGCGCAGTATCCTGTAAGGCAGTCGAGGTCGTGGATATGGTAGTCGCCGTTTCTGTGCGCTAGGCCCTCTTCTTTGCTATAAACAGCGTCTAGCCAGTAGTTTGCTATGACTTTTGCCAGCTGTGTTGTTGATAAGGCCTGCGTTTGAGTAGCTGGTGTTTGAGTTTGCAGAAATTCTCCAGTCTGTGCCGTTTATGTACTCATTTATCGTTTGGGTTGAGTTTATATAGGTCGTATCTTCGTTTAGGCCCTAGAAATCTGCTCGCGTTGGAGCTTGTGCGTGTGGCGGTAGAGCATGAAGCTCTTTAGAACTTCAAAATGTCCGCCGTCAAATAGCTCTTTTTTTCTATCGCATCTTGGATGTCTTCGACTGTTATCGCACTTGATTTTTTTGAAAGATATCTTGGACTACATTTGTAAAAAAACTTGCTCGTCATAAGCTTTTATTTTCGCTGGCAAATGCCTTTTTATAGCATCTACTATCTTTGTATGCTACAAATTCTTGCCTTGTGCCATCTCGTTTTAAAACTTTCACGCATCACTTGCTCTTTTCTGATTATTTTTGATATGGAGTTTAAAAAGTATAGGACAAGAAAGCTTAAAAGATAGAAAACTTATTTTTATTTTTGTTTAATAATATTTATCAAAAAAATATAAAATTTTAGAGAGTTTTATTAAGTATATTTTTTTACGTATTTTTAAGCATTTTTAAACTAAAATTTGATTATTTTTTTACTTAAATAATTATTTTAATTTTAGTTTTTAAAATAGTAGATTTAATTTTTTTCTTCCATATAGATCTTTATTTAATTTATGTTAATATTAGTCGATTTTTCAAAAAGGGAGTTTCAATGAAAAATCACAATGCTCGCCCTAGGTCTACTTTTGGCTGGCTGTGCATTATCCAACGGCGTAAAATCACCCGAAGATGGCATGATGAAAAAGCTTTTGCAAAATGCGCTCTAAAAATCAGATAGCTACAGTCATTATGCTAGTACCAAGTCGTGGCTTTCTTGCTGACGCAATAGCTAGCGCAACAACTAGTGTTTCAAACAACGACGGAGGTTTTTACAACAATCTAACGGCTAAAATACAAGAGGTGTGGATGCCTTTGTCATCTACGGCGAAAGTGGGATGAAAACGGAGTCACTCATGTCAAATGTCTTTACGAGACTAAAAGAGCGTAACGTAAATGGTATGCAGTTTTGTATATCAGCAGGAATAGAAAAGAGCGAGAAGCTAAGCAAGCTAGCAGATGAGCTTGGTATAAAATTAAGTTTTGTGACACTTCCGTAAGTTTATAATAATAGATAATTTAAAGAAATTTAGAGAGAAATTTCTCTCTTAATGAACTACTGACATCCTTCACACTCAATCGAACGGTCTGCTACGTCGTTTAGCTTTTTCGCTGTCTGGGCTTTCAGAGCGTAGATAGTAGGTTGATTTTTAGTCCAAGCTCCCATGCAAGCGTGTAAATTTCACTTAGATATCCGCCGCTTGCTTTGTCTAAGCTCATGAAGATATTTAGACTTTGACCTTGATCGATCCATTTTTTGTCGGATAGCGCCTGCTTTTATAAGCATTCTTTGATCAAGCTCGTAAGCTGGCGTGTAAAACTGCCAAGTATCTGGGCTTAATGGCACGACATTTGGGATCATGCCGCTTAGGGTTGTGCTCGAACCACTTTCGTTTATAGACTGGCTCGATAGTCTGAGTAGTGCCAACAAGGATCGAGATCGAGCTAGTTGGAGCGATCGCCATTAGGTAGCCGTTTCTCATGCCGTCACGCTTGACCTTTTCTCTTAGCTTGTCCCAGTCGCAGACATTTTCGTCAAATAGCCCGCCTTTGTCGTTTAAAAAGCGCCTTTTGCGTTCTCGTTCGCAGTGTCTATCGGCATGATGCCTTTGCTCCATTTTGAGCCCTTCAAATTTTGGATAGATGCCCTTTTCTACGGCTAAATTTGAGCTAGCGTAGATCGCGTTGTAGCTTATGTTTTCCATTATGCTATCAATGAGCGCCAAAGTGCTCATAGCTGCCCCATTTTTACGTTTTTCTCAGCTAGCATTTGCGCTTCGCCCATGACGCCAAGGCCGATCGAGCGAGAAGCTAGGTTTGTGTGTTTTACCTTTTTGTGCGGGATAGAAATTTAGATCTATAACGTTATCAAGCATCCTGATAGCTATCGGCACGACACGCTCGATGTCCTCTTTGCTGTTTATCTTGCTTAAATTTATACTTGCAAGGTTGCAAACTGCCGTTTTGCCCTCGATGCTCTCTTTTTCTACGATGAAAAATTTGCTTGCCTTTTTAGGCTATCAAGCGCTAAGCTTTTTGGCCTTTTTAGTTATGCCGCTATCGACCGTGATGTCTTCTTCTTCGTCAAATAGCTCCTCGCCGCCATCTTCATAAGTGATCTTGATCTTATAGTAGTTTGGCGCTGTGTTTTGGAAACATCTCGGTGCATAATTTGAGCTTCTGATGATGCCCTCGTGGTCGTTTGGATTTGCTTTGTTGGCATTGTCTTTAAAGCATAAAAATGGCATGCCCGGTTTTCAAAATAGCTAGTTAGAAATTTTCTTCCAAAGCTCTTTTTGCAAGGATGGTGTTTTTTTCTGGATATTTTTCGTCGTTTTCATACTCTAAAGTATCTCTTCTCAAACTCCCTCGCCATAAAGGTCGCAAAGGTCGCTTACTTGAGCTGGGATCAAAAGAGGCTCCAGCGGCCATTTTCTTTGACACGCTTCATAAATAGGTCGTTTATCCAAAGCGCAGGGAAAAAGCTCGTGTGCGCGGCGTCTCTCTTCGCCTGAGTTTTTTACGAAGGTCGAGAAAATCGCTCACGTCCATGTGCCAAGGCTCGATATAAACAGCGATCGCGCCCTTTCTAGTGCCTAGCTGATCGACCGCTACTGCGATGTCGTTTGTCACTTTTTAAAAATGGGATGATACCGCCAGCTGCGTTTTTTTGTGTCCGTCGATACTGCCGCCCATCGCACGCACCTTGCTCCAGTCCCAGCCGATACCGCCGCCAAATTTCTGAAAGTAGCGCCATCTCTTTGTAGCTATCAAAAATGCCCTCGATATTATCAGGCGTACTGCCTACGTAACAGCTACTTAGCTGGTGGCGCGTAGTCCTTGCGTTTGAGAGCGTTGGGGTGGCTAACATCACTTCAAATTTAGAGATGAGGTCATAAAATTTCTTAGCCCAGCCTTGGCTATCTAGCTCGTTTTGCGCAAGAAACATCGCGATCGCCATAAACATATGCTGTGGCAGCTCGATAGGCATACCGCTCTTTGTCTTTGATGAGGTAGCGATCATAAAGCGTCTTGATACCAAGGTACGCAAACTGAAGGTCGCGCTCAGGCTTTGATGTAGGCGTTTAGATCCTCTAAGTCGTACTTCTCTTTTAGCCCGGGGATGATGCGGCCTACCTTTTTCGCCCTTTTGCTAGGTAGTCTTTTAGGTGGTTGTAGCCGTTAAAGCCAGTCACTTTGTGATAAAGGTCGAACAAAAATAGCCTCGCAGCGACAAATGTCCAGTTTGGGCGGTCGATGTCGATCTTATCAACTGCTGTTTTTTTATAAGAGTTTGCTGAATTTCCTCAGTCGTTATCATATCTCTAAACTGGATTTTTCGCATCTACCTCAAGCTCGCTAAGACTTACGTTGCTAAGACCTAGGACGGCTTCGTTTGTGTATTTTTTTGATCTTGCTGATATCAAGCTCTTCTGTTCTGCCATTACGTTTTATAACTTTCAAAAATATCTCTCCGTGTTAAATTTTAATTTGAGATTTTATCCAAAAAGAGATAAAAACTCTCTTTACCAAAAACTACTCATTAAATATAGAAATTTACCACCAAAATGAGAAAGATAAAGGCTTGCCAAAAACTCTTATTTTTCTAGCGCGAGGGCGATAAAAACGCTAAACGTGACGAGCTTTTGGGTTAGCTTTTGGAGATCAAAAGTTAAATTGCAACTACATTTTGCTGACACTTGTAAAAGCTACTTGAAAAGTGCCGCCCTAGCTGATAAATTTTACGAGCTAAATTTAAGATGGATTTTTGTATTAGGGTATTTGCAAGGCCAAATTCTACCTTGCGTTTAAATTTATTTTGCCAAAAGACTCTGGCGAAAAATTTTTATCTACGTTTTTGGTATAGTAGTTGTAGTCAAAGCACTCTTTGATCTCATCTTTGCTAAGGCTCTTAGTTAGGTCCTCGTCGTTTAGTAAATTTTTCGTAAAAATAGGCTGTGACCTTGCTCGTCTATCGCTTTTTGCCCTCTTGCAAGTCCGCCCAGACCTTCATGGCGTTGCGCTGAACGATCTTGTAGGCGTCCTCTCTAGAAATCCCACGCTGTGGCAGCTGCAAAAGCACACGCTGTGAAAAATACTAAGCCGCCTGTTAAATTTAATTTTTTTCATCATATTTTCTGGATAGACGACCAAATTCGCTATCAGTGATACGAACCAGCATAAAATCAGCCGTGATAAACATATCTGGCAGGATAAATCTCTCAACCGAGCTGTGGCTGATGTCGCGCTCGTGCCAAAGGGCGACGTTTTCAAGTGCAGGCGTGACGTATGAGCGTAGCACTCTGCAAAGGCCGGTGATATTTTTCGCTAGGGACTGGGTTGCGTTTGTGCGGCATCGCGCTTGAGCCCCTTTTGTCCCGGGCTAAAGTACTCCTCCGCCTCGTAAACTTCGGTTCTTTGGTAGTGCCTAATGGCAACTGCGATCTTTTCGCAAGTAGAAGCTAAGATAGCGATAGCACTCACCACATGGGCATAGCGGTCGCGCTGGATCACTTGATTTGACGCTGGGGCAGCTTTCAGACCTAGCTCTTCGCATGTTAGCTCTTCAAATTCCATCGGAGCGTGGGCTAAGTTTCCCATAGCGCCTGAGAGCTTGCCGTAGCTGATCGTATCTTTTGCGTCTTTAATGAGCTTTAGCGCCCTTGCGATCTCGTCGTACCAGATGGCAAGTACGAGGCCAAAGGTTATCGGCTCGCCATGGATGCCGTGGCTTCTGCCAACCATGAGCGTGTGCTTGTGCTCATTTGCTCTGTCTTTTGACCGCCTGCATAAACTCCTCTACGTCGCTGATGATGAGCTCTAGGCTCTCTTTCATCTGAAGTGCGACGGCTGTGTCGATGCAGTCGCTTGAGGTCATGCCGTAGTGTACGAACCTGCTCTCCTCGCCAAGGCTCTCGCTGACGCTTGTTAAAAATGCGATGACGTCGTGCTTTGTCGTCTTTTCTATCTCGTCGATGCGAGCCACTTCAAATTTAGCGTTTTTGCAAACTTTTCTCGCAATCGCTGTCGCTTATGAAGCCAAGCTTATTCCAAGCTTTAACGGCAGCTTTTTTTCTACCTTGAGCCAAGCGTCGTATTTTTGCTTGTATGCTCCACTTTTCAGCCATCTCTTTGCGTGAGTATCTTTCGACCATTGTTGAACCTTTTGTGTTAGTTTGCTTTTTGTCCTGAAAGTATAAATTGGCTTTTTGGGCCAGAAATCACGTCGTGCAATTCTCTAATTTAAGTTTTTGATTATATAAAAATCCGGAGCTGAAATGTCGGTTATACGCTTATAAAGTTTGGGCTTAAGATAGCTCGCTCGTTTTTCAAAAGGATCATTTTTGCCCTACGTAAATACATGTATCGCCACTGCAGATCATCAAAAAGCTTACGAAATTTTGTATGCAAAAATGGCTTTTAACATGAGCCAGACCCAGCGTCTCATCGATAAAGGCAGGCTGATCTGTGGCGGCAGTGTCGTGAGTGAGAAAAATGCCGTTTTTGTGCGGCGATGTCTTTTGATCGACTATGAGGCCAAGCCAAAGGGGCCTAAAGCCGATCTTTGAGTGAGAGCTTTGCGGTCTTTTGACAAGCCAGGTGGCGTGCTCAGCCACCCAAATGGCAGACACTGCGACTACTCGCTAAACGATGAAATGTACACACTTTTTGGACGAGATGCGAGCGTGGCACATAGGCTGGACTTTGAAACAAGCGGCGTGATCGTCGTGGGAAAAGATAGAAATTCTACGATAAAACTAAAGAAAGATTTTTGAAAACAGAGAGGTTTTCTAAAAGCTACGTCGCGATGGTGCAGGGCAAGGGTCGAGCGAGAATTTACGATCGATGCTAAGATGGATCTGGCGAACAAACTACGACGATGTGAAAAATGCGAATGCAATTTGTGAAAATGGCAAAAAGTGCGGTGACTAAAGTATTTTGCCTATAAAGTATTTTGATGATATCGATACGACTTTGGTTCGAGCTATCCCACTCACTGGCAGGCAACATCAAATCTGAGTTGCATTTGTTTCATGTGAAACACAAGATCATTGGCGAACCACTTTTATGGTTTGTCACGTCCGCAGATCGAGAAAGTACTTAGACAAAGAGATGAGCGAGCGTGAACGGATAATTTAACTGGAGCAAAAGAGGCTTGCTTCACTCGGACGAAATTTCATTTTAAATTTGATGAAATTTTTACAATATTAAAAAGCAAATTTGACGCCGAAAAGTGAGTTTTATCAATTTGCAGATAAGCAAATAATCAAACTATTTAAATTTAAAAAAACTCTTTCTAGTAAAAATAATCTATAAAAATTTTTCATAATTTTTGCTTTTTAAATTTGAAATAGACTTTCTATTAAAAGATAGAATTAGATTTTTAGCATCGCACATTGTGATTTAGAATTACGGCAATCACTTTTTGTTTTTGTTTTTCACTACAAAATTTCATGCCAAATTTTTTAGATTTTATTTTCGAAGTTTTATTTTTCCTCTTTCAAAAACTTTTTATGATCAAGCCCAAGCCCAGCGCCAGCAACCAGCACTATAAAAATTATCTCGGCGATATCAAGAGCTGTCATTTTTACTCACGTTAGTTTTATCGTTAGTTGGTTTTTCTTCTGCTTTTAGCTGCGTTTTTATCGCTAACGTTAGCTCTAGATTTTGGGTTTTCATTTCGCTGTTTTAGTTGTCCGCAAGCTGCACTTATATCAAGCCCTTTGCTCTGTCTGATCGTGCAAAGTGACGCCATGATCCTTAGATATTCTTGAGAATTTTAGCATGCTAGTAAGCTCAGGCCGTCCAAACTCACTACCTTCATGCGGATTAAAATAGATCAAACGTTTACCTTTTGCCTTGATACCATGCAGCAGTTTTACCAGCTTTTTTGCATCACTAACGCTGTCGTTTAGGTCCTTTATAACAAGATATTCAAACATTACACGCTTTCGCATATCGATAGGAAATCCCCTAACAGCATCCATAACAGCCTCGATATTATACGCCTTATTTATCGGCATCAAGCGGCTTCTAAGCTCGTTAGTAACAGCATGTAGCGATATGGCCAGCAAGACCCCAAGGTCCATCTCGCCAAGCTTTTTATCTGGCTACCAAGGCCACTTGTTGAAACGGTTTGACGGCGTGACGATATGGCTAGACCCTCATTAAGAGCTAAAATTTTGATCGCTTTACTAACGTTAGCAAGGTTATCAAGCGGTTCGCCCATACCCATATAGACAACGTTTATGCGCCTCTCGTATGGTATGTTATTCTCTCTTTTATCCATAGAAATTTGCTCCCACGATCTCGCCAGCAGTCAAATTTCTAACAAGTCCGCCCTTTGCTGTTAGGGCAAAAAGCAGCCCATTTTGCAGCCAACCTGCGAACTAACACAAACAGTGTAACGAGCATGGCGACTAATCTTTGCCATCTTCGTCGCTAATCTCCTCTTTCATCGGTAGCAAAACGCTCTCTATCTTTAGACCCATCTTTTAGCTCAAAAAGATACTTGATCGAGCCGTCGCTACTTTGCTCACATTTCACACATTTTAGAGGATCAAGATAAAATTCTCAGCCAAATCCTGACGCATATCCTTTTGGCAAGTTTAGCATTTGAGCTAAATTCTGTCGCATTTTTATATACCCACTCATAATGTGCGTCGCTCTAAAAGAGGGAGAGACCAGCTCTTTTAACTCTTCGATGCTAAGATCAGCCAAATTTTCACATATTTTTCCTTTACATATTTTGTTAGTAGCTCTTTGGCTGCAGAGTGATTTTTATAAAATCAGCATGCGCATTTTCATCACAAAAATTTGTCGCTACGAAAAATCCATAAGCTGGATTTTAAAGTAATTTGAGCCACTTTTTAGAACAGAAAAACTCCATATTTTTCTAAAAATAACCCTTTTCAAACATCTTATGAGCCAAATTTTGTCTGTTGTTATGAAATTTGATGAATTTGTTTTGATAGTTCCACGTGAAACGATAGAAGAAATTTTCACACTCGATAGGGCGAGTAAGATCTATTTTTCTATGCTAGAAATTTCAACATTTGCCCCAACCGAGCTTTCTATAATTGTGAAATTTCACCATCTTTATATAGACCAGCTGAACCTACAAAAACTATCTTTTTCTGGCATCTGGTATACCTCGCTCAGGATTTTTTTGACACATTTTGGCTTAGATTTTGCAGCTCTGGGTTTGATGAGTTTGCACCATTTAGCCTCGATCTTTGCAAGGTAGTGATGGGTCAATATTTTTTTAATTGATACTCTTTTCATCTGCTCCCACGCACGATCTTTTTTTGCAAAAACTTTGTCAAACTTTATCGCCATATCGACTAGCCCCACCCCCATCGGCAAGGCAAAGTCAAAAACTTTTCATTTTTCCAGCTGAGATAACTAACATCAAAGCCTAACCTCAACGCCATTTGCCTTGAGATACTCTTTTTAGCTTTTTATCTCGATCTCGCCAAAGTGAAATATCGAAGCCGCCAAACACGCATCAGCTCCCAGCTTCAAAAGCTCTTCTTTAAAATGCTCCATCTTTCCAGCGCCACCGCTTGCGATAGTCGGTATAGAAAGCGCACTAAAGATCTTTGTTAGCTCCAGACTAAATCCCCTGCTTGACGCCGTCGTTGTCCATAGACGTTAGTAATATCTCCCCTGCTCCGCGCGACTCGACCTCTTTTGCCCAAGCAAAGGCATCTTTTTGGTATCGATCCTGCCACCATTTATAAAAACACTATAACCATTTTCGATCTTTTTAGCGTCGATCGCCACGACGACACATTGCGAGCCACCTTTCTTAGCCGCTTCGTCGATCAAATTTCGGATCTTTTATCGCCGATGAGTTTAGGCTCACCTTGTCGCAGCCCGCATTTAAAAAGGCGCGAGATATCATCGATCGTGCGTATGCCTCCGCCAACGGTTAGCGGTATAAAAAGCTTGCTTGCGACCTTTTTTACCACATCAACTATCGTATCACGGCCAAGGTGAGAGGCTGTTATATCCAAAAAGCAAAGCTCGTCAGCGCCCTCGTCGTTGTATCTTTTAGCTATCTCGACTGGGTCTCCAGCATCGACAAGTCCAACAGATTTACACCTTTTACGACCCTGCCGTCTTTTTACGTCGAGGCATGGATTATGCGTTTTGCAAAATGATTCAAATTTATCCTTTGTCTATCTTTTCTAGCTGCCACCTCAAAAGTATGGCAAACTCAGCCCAATTTTTCTCGGTTTCCAACTATATAAATAACCTCTTTTGCCCTTGTTAGCGCCACGTTTAGCAGGTTTGGCTTGCTAGCAGCCCACACCCTAGCACCCTTTGTCGCACCGCCTAACACAAAAACAATAACATCAGCCTCTTTGCCCTGCATAGTGTGGATAGTGCCAGCACCTTTTAAATTTTCACAAACATCTTTAAATGGCGTTATTATCCTGATGTTATTTTTCTCATTAGCTAGCTCGCCTGCCAAGAGCTCTTTAACCACCCTCGCCCTCGGCTTTGTTGTAGTTGCCTATCCACTCCCTCAGCTTCTAACATCTATCCACTTTTGTTTTGCACGTTAGTGTTTGCACATTTACTAGCTGCGCTTCTGCCAAGTATCATCATATCGTCGTATGTAGTCTCGTTTGAGATCTCAAACATAGGGTTAGCGCACCTTCTATGCACGATCAGTGGTGAGCCGACCCAGATACTATCGCCGCTACCTTTTATATATGTGCCGATATTCTGCGCTTTGTCGGCTCTTAGTTGCACAGAGGATTTAAGCAAGTTAAACTCCTCTTTTGCCTCGCAGTAGCTAAGGATCGCGTTATTTAAACTAACTGGCAGTGTTACGACAGGCTCAAGCTGAAGCGGGTCGCCAACCACCACGGCCATCTTTGAGCGAAGTAAGGCGCCTAACGCGTTAGTTAATTTCGGCTGCCCTGCTTCATCTATCAAAAGCATGCCCTATATCGCCATTTTAAAAGGTCTTTAAAAGGTGTTATTAAACGAGGCAAAAAGTCGAGCTAACAACTGGCGTTAGCAAGAAGAGCCCCTTGATGATCTCACGTCTATGCTTTTGCCTCTAAGCCGTTTTTTCAGCCATCTTTTTCATCGTTAAAGATAACGCTAAGGGCACGTAAATTTGTCCTAACAGCCTCTTTGCAGGCAAAAATGGCAGCTTTGTGCAGATTTAGCGCCTCTTTAAAAAGCTCTATCCTAGCCTTTAAAAAGCTTTGTTTTGTGAAAATTTTCTGGTCTATGCCACGCTCCATCATAAATGGCATACTCTTTTTGCATCTCTTCGTTGCTCTCGCTGAAAGCTGCCGTTTAGAAAGATATCTAGCTCCTCGCTCCTGCCAAGTATCTTTTGACGTCTAGCAAAGTCGCTTTGTAGCCTTTTGTAAAGATTTATCTTAGTATTTAGCTCTGCTACCCTGCTCTCAAGCCCTGCTATCTCGTCTTTTTAGCTCATTTAGCCTTGCCTCATTTTTCTCTTTACTCGCCATTTTGCTTGCTTGCTTTTTAAATTTTGCTCAGCTATCTGGCGGTTTATCTCGCCAACCTTTAGCGCTTCGTCGTTATACTTTTCAAAGGCCTCTGTCTTAAAAATTTGCTGAAAGGCAAAAAATGCTGGCTTTTGCGGTAAGTTTAGATACTCCTGCAACGCTTCATTTTTGACTAACAACTCTTGTTAGCTCGCCAATTCAGCCTTTTTATCTTCAAGCTCGCCGTTAACGCTAGCAAACTCGCTCTCAAGCGGAGATAAAAAGCTCATCTATCTGCTTGGCTGAGTTATAGCTCTCTAGCCTTCTATCAATGTCAGCTAGCTCTGTTTTAAGGCTCTTTAGCTCCTCTTCTTTGATCCTGATCTCACTAAAAAGTAAATTTACCTCGTGAAGTGCGAGGTTAAAATTTCTCCTTTCGCCTCGTCGTAGTCATCAACTCCTTCGCCAACTGCCAGATATTTGCCAAGCCCCATTAAAAAAGCCATCTTGCTCCAAAAACTCGCCATACTCTTTTTGTGATCTCGTCATACTGGCTGTGAGTAGCCTCGATCTTTACGCCATTAATTGCATTAAAACAAAATTTGACTTGTTTTGCTTTTGAGCCAAGCGCCACGCAAAAATAGCCCCAAGCCGGCTTTGAGATAAAGGACTTCTCGCCATATTTCGCTCTTTTCATCAGCCGAGAGCAGCCTTGTGGCTATAATTTAAAATAATCAATCTCGCCCTTATAATCCCCTATGCTCTTTAACTGACTTAGCTCCTTGCTCAAAATCTCAACCGCGCCATTGTTGCAAGAGCTAACGACCATCTCGTAGCCTTGAAGCTCGTCATTTAGCCTAAAATAAAGCGCCTTTTCGTCGCTGTCATAGACTGGCTCGAAGATATCGTGCCTGCTCATTTGCGCGAGTTTCATCGCCCTAAGCGTCACCACTTCAGCCATCACGTCCTTTAAAAGTGTCGTTTTTACCCTGTGCCCGGAGCGCCATTTACGCTATAAATCCCGCCGTTACCTTCTTTAAATCTTTCTATGATGTTATTTAGCGCCATTTGCTGCGAGAAATTTAAGGCAAAATCGCTTGCAAAGCCGATCTTGGGTAGCGTTCAGCCTTAAAAAAGTCCCTCACCGCCCTTTGATTTAGCTTATCTCTAACGTCAAGCCTCTCAAATTTATTCTCACTGCCCTCGTCTAAAAACTGATCCGTCAGCTCGTGCGTCCTGCCTGACTCGTGAAAATCTGATAAGTAAATTTATATCATCTATAAAAAGCTATTTAAAAGGGCGTCGTTCTCTTTGAAAATTTGGGTCAGCAATCCTTACTTCAAGCCTGATCACGTCTTTGCAAAACGGTGTCTTTAGCGAGCTTTTTAGCTCCTCGTGCACCGCTTTTTACATAGTCGCTAAAGCTTCATTTTTTCTTTATGGATAGAAATTTTATCCCTGATGTGCTCGCACTCTTTGTTAAAGTCGTTTTTGACTGATCTCTTTAGGTGGTTTAGGCGCACCATCGCCCAAGGAGCCGTTGGGATAAAAAGCTCATTTGATGAGTTTGGCGTGAAAAATGGGCTTAGCTCATCATCTACTTGCATCTTTTAGAGCAGTATTTGCTCATTTTTGCAAAAGAGTAGATCGCCAGAGAGCTTAAGCTTATAACAAAATGCCTTTTTCAAAGCTCGTTTGCTCAGAGCGCAGCTCATCTGAAAATTTGCTCTTTTTCTCACTCACCTTTGCTAGCTTTGATATCGCAAGGGCAAGCAGTCCGTCTCAAAAATGCCGCCATAAATCGAAATTTCTACACCATTTTTTAAAAGCGACCTATCAAATGCCCTTAAAATTTGCATATTTCTCATCGAAATTTAGTGATCTCAAGGTCCATTGATTTTTTTAAATTTGCTATTTGTCTTTTTGGCTCGTCTAAGGTTTTTGGCTCTAAATATTGTGATAATAAAAAGTATTTTAAGGTATTTGCCCCTACTCAATTTGATGCCTTTATTTTTGTTGTTATTTAGTGATTATAGTCCATTTTTATATATGATTAAACTAAACTTGTAATCATTGTATAAGTAATTTTTGGCTAATATCGCGGCTATGATAAAGGCAAAAAGCACTTTTGGACAGAATTTTTTACAAGACAAAGCGACACTAGATAAGATCATCCAAGCGATACCCAATGACGTAGAAAAACGTCGTTGAGATTGGGCCTGGCTTAGGTGATTTGACATTTAGACTTTTGCAAACTTTATAAGACGACCTCTTTTTGAGATAGATTGTGAGCTGTTTCAAATTTTAAAGGTCAATTTTGCAAATGAGATCCAAAATGGACAATTAAAAACTTTTTGTAAAGATGCATTTAGAGCAGTGGCAGCAAGAGGGCGGACTAAGTAGCCAGAACTACTTTTTAGTCGCACAGTTTGCCCTATTACGTTGCTACGAAGATGATACTAAATGCGATAGATGACGAAAAATGCCTTGGGCTTATTGTGATGATACAAAAAGAGGTTGCTCTCAATTTAGCGCAAAGAGCAAGGATAGAATCGAAGCGCTTTATCGATCCTCGCTTCACTTCAAGGCAGGTGCGAGCTTTTGTTTGACGTGGATGCAAAAGCTTTTTAACCCACCTCCAAAAGTCACATCCTCAGTCATCAAACTACAAAAAAACAAAAAGATTTTTGGCAAAGACGGATTTTCAAAGATGCAAAACAATACGAGGCTTTTAAAGCATTTTTAAGAGCTGCGTTTGCTTCGCCAAGAAAAGACGCTTTTGAAAAAGAAATTTATCCACAATTTTGACAAAAAAGCGTTAGAAGAAAATTTCTTGAAGACCTAGAGCTTAGCTCGAAATTTACGTCCACACGAACTAGATGTCGATTCTTATCTAAAAGTATTTGAAAGATTAAAGGAAGATAATGAACGACAAAAACGAAGAGAAAGTTGTAACTAATCAAAAGTAAAAAAACAACAAAAAGACGAAGATTTAGACCGAAAAACAAGCCAAAACAAGAGGGCGAAACTACTGAGCAAACATCACTAGCAAGCAAAAGCGTGATAGATAACTTCTTTGCAGCAGAGCAAGCTGAAAAATGCGCATGCCGAGCCAAAAGAGTCAAAATCCTCGCCCAAAAAGCAAAGAAATAACAAAAATCAAAACAAAACTGGCGAAAACAATAAGCCAAAAGAGCAAAAACAGCAAAAAGAAAAGCCAAAAACAAGAGCAAAAGCTGAAGCTAAAAACGAGGCAAAAGAGCAAAAAGAGAAAGCCAAAAAGGCTAAAAAAACCAAAGAAAGAAATTTACCCTGCAAAAGCTAAATGGCAACGAGCAGTGGCAACAAGACATCGCAAGCGCGATGGAGGCAAACAAAGCCACTCACGAGCTAAGACTTGAGCCACTAAAAATACCTAAACTCAAGCGAGCATAAAATTCGCATAACTCCACTTGGCGGTCTTGGCGAGATCGGCGGCAATATGACCGTCTTTGAGACAGAAACTAGCGCCATCATCGTTGATATCGGCATGAGCTTTCCAAGCGAGAGCATGCACGGCGTGGATATCCTCATCCCAGACTTTGACTACGTTCGCAAGATAAAAGATAAGATAAAAGGCGTCATCATCACTCACGCACACGAGGATCACATCGGCGCGGTGCCTTACTTTTACAAAGAGTTTAAATTTTCCTATCTACGCCACACCGTTACCGCTTGGCATGATAAATAATAAATTTGAAGAGCACGGACTAAAAGCAAGAGCGCTCGCTCTTTAGATCAGTCGAAAAAGAAAAAGCCATATCTTATAGGCGACTTTGAGGTCGAGTGGATACACATCACGCACTCTATCATCGACGCCTCGGCACTTGCGATCACGACAAAGGCTGGCACGATCATCCACACGGGCGACTTTTCAAGATCGACCACACGCCGATAGATGGCTACCCAACAGACCTTGGCAGACTAGCGTATTACGGCGAGCGTGGCGTGCTTTGTCTATTAGCCGATAGCACAAACAGCTACAAAGAGGGCTTTACGAAGAGCGAAAGTAGTGTTGGCAAGACCTTTGACGCGATATTTTCAAAGGCAAAAGGCCGCGTCATAATGAGCACATTTAGCTCAAACATCCACCGCGTCTATCAAGCGATCGAATGGGGCTTAAAAATACAACCGCAAAGTCTGTGTCATCGGCAGATCAATGGAGAGAAAGTGATACACTGCGATGGAGCTTGGCTACATCAAGCTCGATACAGGTACTTTATCGATGCAAACGAGGTTGGTAAACTTAAAAGATGACGAGGTACTTATCGTCACTACTGGCTCTCAGGGCGAGACTATGAGCGCGCTTTACCGCATGGCGACAGATGAGCACAAATATATAAAGATAAAGCCGACCGATCAGATAATCATCAGCTCAAAAGCGATCCCAGGCAACGAAAACAGCGTCTCAACGGTGCTACATTTCTTACTAAAATCAGGCGCAAGTGTCGCTTACCAAGACTTTAGCGAGATCCACGTCAGCGGTCACGCAGCGCAAGAAGAGCAAAAGCTGATGCTTCGCCTGATAAAAGCCGTAAATTTTTTCTTGCCAGTGCATGGCGAGTACAACCACATCGCAAAGCACAAAGAGACGGCCATTAGCTGTGGTGTGGATGAGCGAAATATCTATCTAATGAGCGACGGCGATCAGATGGAGGTTTGTCAAAAGTACCCTAAAACGTGTAAAAACGGTAAAACCGGCAAAGTTTTCACAGATAATCAAATAAACAAACAAATCGCAGACGACGTCGTCATCGACAGACAAAACCTAGCTGAAGCAGGCGTTGTCACGATAATCGCTCACTCACGTCACGGCGCAAAAGCTCATCAACAAGCCTCGCGTCATCAGCTACGGCCTTGTGGGCGACAAGCAAGACGCCGAGTTTAGAAAAAGAGATGGAGGGCGTGCTAGAGCAGTACCTAAGCAACGTCAAAGAAGAGCTTTTGAAAGATAGCAGACTACTCGAGTCACAAGTGCGCCAAGTGATCAGAAAGCACATCTTTAGAAAGGTCAAAAGTACCCAACTATCGTGCCGATCATCTATCTAATGTAGGGCGAGTATTTATGCAAAAAGCCAACCAAATCGCCGCTGAAGTCTTAGAGATAGAAGCAAACGAGCTTTTTAAGACACGCTAAAAAGCGTAGAGATAGAAGATGCTGTAAATTTGATATATAACGCAAAAGGGCAAAGTCATAGTCACAGGCGTAGGCAAGAGCGGTCACGTGGGCGCAAAGATCGCTGCCACGCTTGCAAGCACTGGCACGCCGCTTTTTTTCTTACATCCCGACAGAGGCCATGCACGGCGACCTTGGCATGATAGAAAAAGACGATGTTTTGTTAGCCATTAGCTTTTAGTGGCGAGAGCGATGAGCTTGTCAGTACTTTGCCTCACGTAAAGCGCTTTGGCGTGAAAAATCGTCGCCATGGCAAGAAGCAAGACAAGCTCGCTTTGGTACCGAAGCGACGCTTTTATAGATATAAATGTAGAGAAAAGAGGCGTGCCCACTCAAATGCCGCTCCCAACAGCATCAACCACGCTAACGTTAGCTCTTGGCGATGCGTTAGCTGTTTGTTTGATGCAAAAGCGAGGCTTTTAAAAAGAGGACTTTGCAAACTTCATCCGTGTGGCAGCCTTGGCAAGAGGCTATTTTTGAAAGGTCAAAGACGTGATGAGAAGCGAAAATTTACCGATAGTCCGCTGGAATGCAACCCTAAAAAGTGCGATCGATACGATGACACATGGCAAGCTTTGGCACGGTTCTCATCGTCGATAAAGATGGCGTGCTAGACGCTCTTTTGAGTGATGGCGATCTTAGGCGCGCGCTTATGAGAGAGGACTTTGACCCTAGAAGAGCCAGCGATGAAATTTGCAACCATGCATCCAAAAGAGATAAACGACAAAGAGATGTTAGCCGTAGATGCGTTAGCTTTAATAGAAAAGTATAAAATCCAGCTTCTAGCCGTCGTAGAAAAATGGCGTGCCTGTGGGCGTTTTTACACATCCATGACCCTTGCAATTTAGGGACTATAAAATGGAAAAACAAGACTAAACAATTTATCTCACATAACACAAAACTACTCACGCCGTGAGGCAGATGAGTTGATAAAAGCTGGCAAGGTTAGCATAGCAGGGCGTGTGGTTAGCGACCTTGCCACAAGCGTGGATGAAGATGACAAAGTGCGCATAAATGGCCGTTTGATAAAGCTAAAAAGGAATTTACCGTTATCGTTTATCACAAACAAAAGGGCGAGCTAGTTAGCAAAAAAAGATGACCGCGGACGAAAAGACGATATACGACACGTTAGATAAGAAATGTGCCAAATGATGTTAGCGTGGGCGCTTAGACTACGCAAGCGAGGGGCTACTTTTTACTAACTGACGCTCCAGCGATCGCCACAGCACTCATGAATAGCGACCTAGAGCGCGAATACTACCTAAAAGTAAAAGGCGAGGTGACAAAAGAGGTGATAGAGGCGATGACAAATGGCTTTTTCGCCAAGGATGCCACCAAAGGCGCGCACGCAAAAACCACTATAAAATCAATGGAATTTGAAGCCATTTCTAGCCTATAAAGTCTTTTGGCTCAAGCGGTGGCTACACAAAACTAAAGGTCATCATCAACGAGGGTCAAAACAGAGAGCTACGCCGATTCTTTTGGCTACTTTTGACCTTGAAGTGATGGATCTAAAACGTGTTAGTTTTTGGGACGCGTTAGCCTTGATATGCTAAAAGCTCGGCAAATGGCGCTACTCGAAAAATAGCGAATACGAAGACCTAAGAGACTTTTTTTAAAAGTTAATAACGTTAGATACTAACATTAGGCTTGTTTTCTATAACAAAGAGGCAAGCCAAACCACAATTACAAATGGTACAAAAATGGAGAAAAAATGAAAAAGGTTGTTCTTTTATCTGATGATCTTACTAACCACTAGCTTTCTAAAGATCTTTTTGAGCTTGGGCTTGAGGCTTTATAATAAAGGCGAGTTTGATAAAGCCGCCAAGCAATGGCAAAAGAGGTTGTGACGATGGGAGATATTCGATAGTTGCACTAATTTAGGGACTTTTTATATGAAAAGACGGTCAAGGTGTGACGCAAGACTATCAATAAAGCAGCCGACTTTGTATAAACACGCTTGTGATAGTAAAGATGCTATTGGCTGCTATAATCTAGGTGGTTTTTATGAAAGAGGACAAGGAGTAGAGCAAGACTATACCAAAGCTGTCAAACTATACAAAAAGCTTGTGATGGCAATGTTGCCCAAGCCTACCATAATTTGGGAGTTTTATATATAAACGGTCATGGCGTAGAGAAAGACTATTATAAGCAGCTCAATTATGGCAAAAAGCTTGCAGTGACAAATATAGCACTAGCTGTTACAATTTAGGGATTTTATACAATATTGGTCAAGGTGTAAAAACAAGACTATTATAAAGCAGCCGATCTATACAAACAAGCTTGTGATGATGGAGTTAGTGATAGCTGTTCTAGTTTAGGAATTTTTATATGAAAACGGTCAAGGTGTAAAAACAAGACTACAGTAAATCAGTAGAATTGTATAAAAAGCTTGCAATGGTGGATCAATCGCTGGTTGTTTTAATTTAGGAGCTTTTTTATCTAAAAAGGAAAAGGCGCAAAAACAAGACTATCACATAGCAAAAAGAATATTTTGATAAGGCTTGCAAATTAGGGTTTCAATCAGGATGCGATTTTACAAAAATTAAACGAATAGCGCCTTGATACCAAAAACAACCCTAGTAAGCTCTAACAAATTTAGAGCTTTCTAAACTTATATCCTATTTTCTGAAAGTAGGATGTTTATGTATGGATTTAGCAGCGCTTTCGCCGCGTGCTGCGTAGAGCAAGACCTCTTTAAAGTAGTTGTCGTTTATGCCGTAAGTGTGAAACTCATACGCCCCTATGCCGTATCCCATCGGCGTGATATCGACCCTCGAGTACCAGGGCATCTTGCGCTAGGGATGTAGCGGTTTGTATCTCTTGAATAGACATATAGCTTGATCTTATCTTTTGCTCTTTTGCGCCATATACCAGATGAAAGCATCTGTGATGTCGTTAAAGAAAGTAGATGTCGCCATTTGGCATGATCGCCTGAGCTGTGTCGTTGTTATCAGCGATGAGCGTCCTGCTCTCATAACATATAAATTTATTTGGCGTTAGCTGCTCTATGGGCTCACTTTGCGTTATTTAGGACCGTAATTTATCATCGCTTATGTCGGCATTATAGGCGAGCACGGCTAAGACTAGAGCCAACAAACAAAGAGAAATTTGCTTTTATCAAAAATAAAAATCCTCTTAACAAATAGTATTTGAGCACGTAAAGCGAGCAGATCAGCACGCAAACACTTAGCCAGATCGATGAAAAATTTAAGCTTGTGCGAGTAGTTTGTCTTGTGATGATCTCCACAAGATATGGCATAAGGCCGTAAAAAATGCCCAAAAACAAACTGCCCCAGATAAGGTAGCCAACGTAAAAATAGTCACTTCTTAGCATGCAGTATGGGCACTTGTGATTTGGCTGCTCGTAAACGTAAAGGCCAAAAAAGTAGGTGATAGCGTAGTAGCTACACTCAAAAATAGCAATTTGCTACAAAGCTTGCCATGCTTTGCTTTAAGAAATTTAGCGCCAAAATGACAAAAATAGCACGAAAAGGCGCTCACTAAGCCAGAAATTTGTATAGCCAAATGGCAGCTTTGGAGCTTGAAAAGTAACAGAGCAGCAAAAGACTGGCACTTTTAGCGGGATGTTATAAAAAAACGAAATTTCTATGCCAAGCTCGACTAGTATCATCACAAAAAGGCAGATGAAAATGGCGTATTTTTTCTTTAGATATGGGAATCGAGCCTGCAAGTCGAGTTTATTTATAACCAGCCAGATACCAAGCCCAAAGATCAGCAGAGTTTAGTGAGCATCAAGATGCCGCCAATTTGATTTGAGCCGATCACGCCAGCCGAGCACATAGCCCCTCGCACGATGTCAGAGAGCCATTTAGACAAAGTGCGAAAAATATAAACAAAAAACGATCTTTTGTGCAGACGCTAAAGAGCAAGATCGTATTTACAAGGTAGTTTTGCTTTTTCAAGTGAGTATTGAAGCGATGTTAGCGCGTTATAGTCCCACGACTTCACGATCCTAACGACGTAAAATAGCGAAATGCTCATCAAAACCTAACAGCACAAACCCGCTAACAAAAAAAGGCGATAACGGCGTTTGATAAAAATACGCTCATACTATCTCTCCGTTTTTGCAAAGCTGACAACCCCTATCTGTGGCGCCCAGCTCGTCAAAAATGCTATCGTGAGTGGCGACTATAACACTTTTTAAGCGCTTTAAAATGACTCTAGTAGTCCTAAAAATGCACGCGCATTTTTGCCTATCTAAATTTGCCGTTGGCTCATCAGCCAAAATGATATCCGCATCCATTGACAAAGCCCTAGCCACCGCACATCTTTGACGCTCGCCACCGCTTAACTTTGATACATTTTCATCTCTTTTGTGAGAAGATGTTTGCAAGCTCAAGAGCCCTTTTTATCATCTCTTCACGCACGTTTGCCTTTGAAATTTGTTAGAGCAAACGGAGCTAACAAATTTTCATAGACGCTTAAGCCCTCGATGAGGTTGTAAAATTTTGAAAGACAAGCCCAAGCCTTTTGTGTCTAAACTCAGAGCAAAATGCGTCAGGCAGCTTTGCGATGTTAGTGCCGTCTATCAAAATCTCTCCACTAGTTGGCTTTTGAAGTAGGGCTATGAGCGAGAGCAGGGTGCTTTTACCACTTCCGCTAACGCCTTTTAGTATCACTAACTCGCCGTTATTAACGTCTAAATCTATATTTTTTAGAGCGCAAAACCTCGTTTTGTTTGCCTTGGTTATAGACTAGGCTAACGCCTCTTATATTTATCATTTTAGCCCCTCATTTATGTCGCCACACGCCACACGCCACGACGGGATAAGGACAAATGCCAAAAATGGTATGACGCCAAAGACAAAGATCAAAAAGAGCTTATCAAACTCCAAAATAGGCGTGAAATTTGTAAAATTTAAAAGCTCGTCGCCTAAAAATATCCCCTTTAAAAATGGAGCATTTAAAACAAACACAAAGAGGTAAGCTAACATAACTCTGCAAAAGGCGCTAACGCTAACGATGAAATTTTGTATACTTTTAAAAAAATGATCTCTTTTATACTAAAGCCGATGCTTCGCAAAAATGGCTATCTCACGCTTTTTGTTGCCATAAGCAAGTGAAATTTGGTTTTTAAGCAGCACGAAAAATATGAGCATAACGCTAACATAGATGCTCATGTATCTCTGCCCTTTATAGTAGTAAAGATGTCTAATGTTTGCCACCTCATCTTCTATGCTAATGGCAAAATGAATTTGGATATACTTTTCATCTTTAAAGCCACTTGGCTGATCTCATCAGCTGTTTGGCACATCCACATAGAGCTTTGTGTATTCTTCATCTTTTAAATGTAAGATAGCTCCTTTAGCGTTTTTGGGTGCAAAAATATGGCGTTATTTGTGATAAGAGCGCTTTGTTTTGGCATGGTTTTTACTATCTTCACTGGTATCATGCGCTCTTCTGTTAAGAAGTTAAAGCTCTCGTCGTAGTAAAGCTCGTTCATAGCAGCTTTTACGCCCTCGCCAACGATCATCTCATCCTCTTTCAAGCTATCATCCTCATATAGATGAAACCAGACGCGCTTTTTGCACGAAGTAGTACTCCCCCTCCGCCACGCCTCTAACGTCAGCCACGCCATCGATCTTTGAGATGTCGTAGATGTAGCCAGGGTGCATGAGGTCTCTTTTACCAGCACGAAAGGCGCTAACAACGATGCTTGATCTATCTTTTACTAAAGTTTATAAGATCATGCTGGATCGAGCCAGAGATGAAAAGCACCGAGCTTAGCACAAAGATAATGAGCGCAAAGAGGCAAAAAGCTAAAGAGATGATCCTTTGTCTTTAAAGAGCAGTACCACGGCGTAGTTTATGAAATTTTCTACTTATCATAGACAAAGCCCTTTTTGCTCTTTTTAGGCTAAAAGCTAGAAGCCACTTTGTCCCTTGTTATCTTTTGAAATTTCTCTTAGCTCATCTTGCTTTGCTTTGTGGTCAGCTAAGGTAGTGCGCCGCTAAAAAGCGTGTAAGAGAGCCCAAAAAAATAACGCCAAAAAAATGCTAGAAAGTTTCACTTTTATTTACCGATAAATGTCTTTATCTCGTCAATTTATGACACCTTTGCCAGCGTGATCTTTCATAAAGCTATTTGCCTTGCTTCGTCTTTAAATGGGATAAACTCCTCGCCCATCGGTCCAAAAACGTTTGAGCCATGAACGTAAAACGCCTCTTTTGCATCAAGCTTTTCAAGCGTGTAATAATCACTCACTAAGCCTCTTTCGCCACCTCATCAGCAGAGTAAAAGTGCGCCATATCTTTTACGCCGTCAAAGTAATAATCCTTGCCACCAGCCTTGATAAGCGTCGCCCACTGCTTGTATAGGCATGCCACACACTGCACATCTTGCGTCCTTTGGTAGCTCGATGCGCTCTTTTGCCCCTTTATAGGCGTTTATGCTTTGCATCACTCGTCAATTTCCAGCCCACAAGGCAAAAACTGCACTAGCAACAAAGCTATAGATTTCATCTTATCTCCTTTAGTTTCTCTTTTTCTAACTCGCCCTTTTTCATAGAGCTTTTTTTAACATCTCATCATCAAAGTCTATCTCGTAGTAGCCCTTTACAAACTCGCTAATTTAGCAAAACTCATCAAAAGGCATACCCAAGCAGCCAGCGTCCGCCGTTATTGCCACCGACTCAATTTGATGTTCCACCTCGTCATACCAGATAAAAAAAGGTCGTTTTGCTCTATCTCATCTGGCAAGAAGTAAGAGCGAAATTTAGCAGCCTCGCCACTATAAACGGTTTCTCTATCACGCTTTTGTCAGAGCTGGCACTTAGCGATTCTAGCTCATTTTCATGGTCAAACCCTCTAACCAGCATCGCCCTCACGCGTAAACTATCACATCTAGTAGATCGCCCCTGCCCGTTATCTACTTTATATCTTAGGGCTATTTTCATCCTTTTTGTCTTAGAAATGAGCCTTAGCTACTCTCGTCTGGCTCCGTCAAAAGGCGCTATCTAGCACATATAGCGCCTCAGGCTCGCCTGCTATATTGCCCCAGCTTTTATGAAAGGCATCAATGTTTTTCCTGTAAATTTCTACATCCTCGCACGCCTCTTTTTAAGCCATTTTTTACAGCTTTTTAGTGAAACATTCACGTGCTTTTTCAGATCCTCTTTCACGCCTTTGCCCTCAGCTAGCATGATAGCGTAGTTGTTGCAGCCCTTTTCATAGGCGTATATGCACGCTTGCTCGTAAAGTTTTGTCGCTTTTTGTAAGAGTTTTTGATCAACCCTTGGCCCATAAACATATAAAAATCCAAGATTATCACATCCCTATGCCAGCTTCGTTTGCGCAGGCCATTTCGTAGTATGTTTTTGGCTTTTTGCGTAGTCTTTCTCAGCGCCTTCGCCTTGAGCGTATAAGTAGCCAAGGTTGCTACATCCCATGCCGTCCCCTGCTTTGCAAAGCCTTCTCGTAAAAGAGCTCTTTTGTCTTTTTAGATCTTTTTCTCACGCCAGTGCCGTTTGCATAGAGCAAGCCAAGCTCCGTGCAGCCCTCGTTGTCGCTGCATGCTTTTTCATAAATTAACTGCTTTTTGCTAGGTCTTTTTCTACGCCTTTGCCATTTTCATAGACGTAGCCAAGGTTGCTGCAAGCCATAGAGAAATTTCTGATCGCAAGCTTTTTCATAAAGCATAGCCGCCTTTGCCTCATCCTTTTTGACGTTGCCATCGCCCCTGCTGTAAAGCACAGCTAGGTTGTAGCAGCCTGATGCCTTTTTCTCTTTGTCGCAAGCATCTTCATAAATTTGCGCTAGTTTGTTGTGATCATCTTTTTGCGTTTAAAGGCCTCTTTGATGTAGCCAGCATTTAAAACGCACAAACTAGCAGCCAGTAAAAATCAAACTCTTCATCATATCTCCTAAAACTACTTTTTATATCTCTGCCGCGGTAGGCTAGGGCGATTAGCAAGGCAAGAGCCGCTAAGATCAAATATTAGCCCAGAAACGCCAAAACTTTCGCCATTTGCGTATGAGTGAAGTCCGCTAAGGTAGAAATTTTACTCAAAAATATGTAAAAAGCACCGAAGCAAATGATAGCACGCCAGCTGTTAAAAAGGTAAAAATGCCCCTTAGCTTTTGGTATAAACCTCAGATGAAGCACGATAGCATAGACGATGATCGTGATGTATGACCAGCTCTCTTTGCTGTCCCAGCCCCAGTATCTGCCCCAGCTCTCATTTCCGCCCAGACGCCGCCTAAGAAATTTCTGATAGTTAGCAAGCTAAGTCCCATGATGAGGCTTTAGCCTCGTCGGTGGCGGCTAGGTATCTTATCTGTCTCGCTAAGTTTTTGCTTATTTTTGTCATTTTTTAGAGCCATTATATAAGTCCCACAAGCTCCAAGCACAAAGCCAAAGCCCAAAAAAAGCCGTAGCTTGCTGTGATGACGCTTACATGCACGCTAAGCCAAAAATGACTTTAAAAACTGGGACTCAATGGTTATCTGTGGTCTAGTAAAATTTAGATGAGCAACGAGCAAGCTAACACTTGCAAAGAGCGAAGCAGCGCCTAGTGCGAAGCTTTGATGCTTGAAAAAATAGCACTCAGCTAGCACGCTTATAAGCGAGATATAGACCAAACTCTCATAAGCATCACTCCAGGTGCGTGGACCTGAGATGTAGGCACGTAGGGCTACTTAGAGTATGCACCACAAATGCAGTGAAAAACGCAATGCTAAGCGCTCTTTTTCAAATCTACCTCTTCCCAAAAATAGCCTATAAAGCCAAGGGCGAGTGAAGCAAGAGCTTAGGATCATGTAAAATAGATAAGAATGAAATATCTCCATTTGATTGTAAAGCACTTCAATGCTGACCTTTTGCCTCGCTTGGCGCAAAGAGAGCCTAGAGTGCTTCTTTGATAGTTTGAATCGTTCCAAACTCCCTATCAGCCCCAGCGCACTCGCCACTTTTTACGCAAAGGCTTTAAACTATGTAAGCTCTCAAAAACGCTTTTAAACCTCGTTTGAAATTTATCATCTGCTAAAGGCTTCATTTACTTTCCCAGCCACGTGATCGCTATCACCATTTTTAGCAGGGATAATTTGTACTTTCGCCCTTTAGCGCAAGATATAAGACATTTAGCCCCTCGTCAATCGAATGACATCGTTATCAGTTATCTCTTTTGAGGCGGATTTTTTCATTTAGCAGCCCCATAATTTAGCCAGCTTATACTCGCCATTTTTCGTTAAAAACGTCATTAAAGCTAGCAAATACTTTCACTCAACGCCATGAAGCTCGCCCACGCGCTCACTCGTGATCTTTACTCATCCTTTTTATCCATCCACCTTGTGGTGAGATGGCAAAAGAGAGCATCAGCTCATCGCTACTAGCTCCAAAAGAGCGTGGTTTTGGTTGAAATTTTGCTAAGAACCGCCCTTGTGTAAGAGCCAGCTGGTGCGATCCTGCTATCAGTTTGAATCAGTACTTTGGCAAAATTTATCTGCATGAGCTTTGTAATCTATGGCTTCATCGCTTGCGAATTTGGCGTGGCGTTTTAGTAAAGCAGGGCTAAAAACTGCAAACTGCGTGCCTTTTTATGAAGTTACAAAGTCAGAAAAATCGGCTCTTTTACTAAATACCTTCCCACAAAGCCAAGGCAAAAGCAGAAAATATCCGATGTAAGTTGGCACTTTGCCGGATCAAAAGCTGATCTCAAAGGCGCTCAAATGCTCGTCAGCGTCGAGGATGACTGGAGGACTATAGCCCATGCGATGCTTTAGTGGGTGATTTAGTGAAATTTCATGCTCGCTGCCCGCGATGCTTACTTTGCTCGTGTAAGATGATGGGCTATTTAGCCTCTGCGTAGCGCTCTAGGACAATTTATCGCCTTAGTGAAATGGTAACCGGAGCAGCCCTTGAGCTATAAAGTGTACTCGCCTCTTGCCCATCAAAGCTTAAAATGCTTGGCTCAAGATCGTATCCAGCGCCACCTTTAGCTTGGCGCTTTTGCTCTTTTCATCAGCAAAGCCAGCCTCTATGCTAAGCGTGGCTGGAGCGTTTTTCCTCATCCTTTTTGTAGCCAGCTATCTTTTATCTTAAACTTTGCCGTTTATATCTTTTTGAAACGAAAGTCGTTTTTGCCAAGTAGGCTAAGTCTTAGTGATATTCAAAAGCTCTCATTTGAAATTTGCACTCTCAAATAGGGCTTTGTGCTTTGCATATAGTTGCCACTCGCGCCAACTCTTAAGATGCATAACGCCCCTCTTCGCCAAAGTATCTGTAAGCGCAGCACCGATGAAGATCACGATAAAAAGCAAGATGTATCAAAAATGCGCCAACCTTTCTTATACATCTTGGTTTTTACGATGCTAATGGCTAAAGCAAATAGCACAGCTGCCATGACGCATCTCGTACCAGAGCGCTTCATAAACAAGCACTCTAGCCGTCTGTGTGTCATAAGAATTTTCCAAAAAGGTCGCCGCCCCTGCACCAAAAGCAAGGATAAATAATAATATTAAAGACAAGCGATAAATGTTTAAAATTTTCATCACCTGCCCTTAAGCCTTAAATGCTATAAGTCTGTCCTGCATAAAGTATAAAAACCCTAGCAATAAAACGCCAACGACTGCTGCAAATGAGCCAAGGTAGAAGCTACTCATCTTGCCAAGTGCGAAATTTAAAACAAGAGGCAAGACAAAGCCAACTAAAACAACCCCAAGCCAAAAGACTCTAGCCCAAACGCCACTATAAAATGCAACTGCCGCGCCTTGCTGATAGCTTGAGCCAAGCAAAAGCGATACAAAAAGCATTAAAATGAGTAAAATTTCAGCACATAAGACGTAAAACTCCACGCCGTGAAGCGAGCCAAGGTCGCTTGAGTGTGGATCTTCTTTGAAAAATAGTGCCGCTATCAAGCTGCTACCACTTATGCCAGCACTAAGTCCCTGAAGCTATGAAAAGCGCTGGTAAAACGGCGGTGTTTAAAAGTGGAAATCTAATGAGCACCGAGATCAAAAGCCTGGATATGCGCAAATGATAACCGCAAAAAGCAGGCAAAGCGCGCTTAAAAGCGGATAAAGTGGCGATAAAATTTTCATCACGCCATCAAAAAAGCCACAAAATGACTTTAACTCCGCATTAAAGGCGTATAGACACATCAAAAAGCTAAGCGGTATAAACACGCAAAGTGCGGCTACACCGATAGACATAACTGATGTGAAGTTGTAATTAATCAAAATTTTTCCAAAACAAAGTGGCTTTTTCAAGGTCAGCTATCAAGCAAAACCATACCAAGCATGATGCTAACAAAGGCCAAAAGCGAAGCAGCCTTGAAAAATGGGCTAAAGCCATCTTGTCTTTTGTAGCGCTTTAGAACTATGGCAGCTATTAGCGCTCCGCCACTCATACCAGCTAGCAAAAGATAAAACAGCGATCGGCCAGCCCCACTCAACTGCGTGCGAAAAATGTCGCAGTGAATGTAATGCACCATCCATCTTACACCCCCGCTTTTACTTTAGGAATATATCTAAGGCTTGGTTTTGTGCCAAGTTCTGCTCTTTTAGCCTTATGCTATCTTTTGACAGCTAGTAGCTGGCTAATGTGCGAGTTCTCACTCGTTTAAATCGCCAAAGACCAAAGCCTCATATCTGCACGCCTCAACGCAGGCTGGATCTTTTTTATCCTTTAACTGTATCTATGCAGAAGTTACAGCTTTGGGCTGAGTGGATTAAACTTTATCGATATATCTCACGTCGTAAGGACAGGACTACGATGCAGTATTTACAGGCGATGCAGTCATCTATGTTTGTAGTTTGGATGCCAGTTTTTGCGTCCTTGTGACAGGCTTTTGTTGGGCAAACAGCCACGCAAGGCGCATCCTCGCACTGCTGACAAGATACTCTTACATATCTTTTATCGAGCAAATTCTTTTGGATCAGTCTTATCTTCTACAAAAAGTCTCATCTGCCCTTTTGGGATCAATTTGTACCTTTCTACATGCCACTTCGCAGTCCGTGCAGCCGACGCATTTGTTTTTGTCAAATATCATGCCAAAATGTGGTTTTTCGCACTCTTCACTCTTAAAAGCAAAACCACTACTTGCCACGCTAGCACCAGCAGCCACAACTGCCATGCGTTTAAAGAAGGCTCTTCTGCTATTTTTGATTTTGCATTTTTAACTCCATTTATGCCTTAATGAGGCTTTTTAATGCCCTCATTTTGCTCTTTTCATGAATTTTTCTTGCCGCCTCAGCTAGTTCGCTAGGCTTTTAAGACCTTAATAAGCTCCATCTCAAAAACGATAGTCTCTGCCACCGTATCCCTCCATGCCGCTATCGCCGTATGCAAGCTCAGGCGGGATGACAATTTAAACTCTCGCCCTCTTTCATAAGCATAAGTCCCCTCTTCAAGTCCGTGGATCACCGTAGCATCGAAAGATGAGCTGAGCCCTTTTTGTCTCGTCAAAGACCTTGCCATCAACAAAGCTTGCTTTATAATTTACTATGATGATGCTCTCAGGCTTTGGAGTAGCTCCCTTTTGAGCCACTTTTATGATCTCATATTGTATGTGATTTGTTATTTTTACATTTTTGTTTTTGCATTTTCTTCCATAGGCTTTCTGCCTTGAGCTACCTTCTTTAGCTTGGCAGCCTCTTTTTCTTTTACTATCTTCTAAGCTTTCAGCCCTTTTGTTTAGCTAGCTTTTCGCTATCTCATCATCACTTAGTTTTTAGCTCGCTCTTTAGCGCATCGCTAAAGCCTTTTATCACCGCATCAGCGTCATAGCCAACACCTAGTTGCTTTTGATCTAGCAGTCCTTTTAAAACATATCCACCACTTGTTGCGCCTATGGCGTAAGAGCCGCTTTGTATCGACATTTGCTAAGAGGCTAGCCACGCTTAGGGCTAAGAAGTAGCGAACATTTTAAAAACGCATTTTTCATTTCAAACCCTTGAGATTGAGGGCTAAAACTAGCCCCTAAATGCTATACATTTTTGTTGAATTCTCTGAGCTTCTTTTTATATACTCTTTAGATGCATCTAGTCTTTTGTTTAGTAATTTAAACCGTGCATACCCCACGAACCATCTTTTCAACCATATCGATGATCTCTTGAGCGTTTTGGACAAGCTCATAAACTCTTGCTTTATCACTTGGATCTAGCTTTAGTCTCTAGTAGTGAGTAGTCCCTCGATGCCTATTTTTGACCTCTGAGAATCTGTATTTTAACTGGGAGTTTGCCATCCCATAACCTCATCGCTAAACTTGTCTTTTGGTTTTAAAAGTGAAGTGTTGGTTTTAGCTCAGATAGCACTGGGCTATGGCAGCCTTTATTATCTTTCATATCTTTATCAGCCCAAGATGTTTCCTAGCGCATGCCCACATCAAATCAACATAGTTGTGGCCATTTTTATCTCTCTCAGTGCCAATCTTTAGCATCTCTTGACCCTTTAGCAGCGTCGCTCGGACAAGAGATTTCTCTTTGGATCAACCATGATCTTCCAGATGGAGAGCGTCTTTGAGTATCAAAGCCAGCGTTGTCTTGAACCGAACAGCGTAGAAAGTCTCGCAGCTCATCATAAATGGCATGTGGCAAGATGCACGTGTTGTTTTTGTGTGTATCTGCTTTTGATGCGATATATGCTTGAGTCTCGTGACAATCTTTACAATCTTTTTGATCTTTGGTTTAGTGTAGAACGCACTTAGATAGCCTTGATCTGGGTTGTAGTTCATACCAGTTATCGCTCTTATCGCCTACAACGTTACCCTGTGTTGTCGTGGATCGTGGCAAGTGACGCATCTCATACCTTTATCATAGTGAGCTGTAAAGTATGATTGTGAGCCCTCAGAGCCACATCCTGGTCCCATTGATTTACATTAGAGCTAGGGGAGAGATCGGCTTTGCCGTTGTTAAGTGGGTTAGCTCGCATTGAGATCTGGGCTAAAGTTAAATCTTTGGTGACAGCGTTCGCAGTTTGATGTTCTAGAAAATTTGTAGCTCCATCAAGGTGACCGCCAGCCCGTGGCACTCCTCACAGCTTACGCCTTTTGAGATAGTGTGTTTTTGAAGCTCTTTGGCATTACCAAGCGCTGCGTAGAGCTCTGCTTTTTGACTTTAAAGTCAATTCCAACTGGGTGGCAAACCCTCACAATATGATGAGTTTGCTTGGAAAAACATCGACTTTTTATGTTTTGCGGCGTATGAGGCATAGACCTCTGACATATCCGCCATTGTCGCCGTACTCTTCAAGCGTGCCGTGAAATTCTGGGACAAGCTCTTTATCTTTTAACAGTTGCGTCGTCTATCGTTTAACGCCCATGTTCTTTGCCATTGGTTACCGCCAGCTACGATCTGACCTCGTGCCATCTCTTAGCAAACCGCCCTCAACGTAGTAAGTACCGCGAAGTAACTAGCGCATCGACGTAGCCCATCTTAGTTCTTAAGTGACCAACGGTTGCGTAGATGACATCTGGAGTGATACCTTTTGGAAGGATAGAAGCGGTATCTTTGTCAAATACTGGCTCAGTTAGGTTGTTATTGACCTCTGGGTGCTCGCCGTGGAAGCGCATAGTAGTTGCGTGGCGAGATCTGCTCCAGACCTCATACTGAGCTGGGTGACACTCACCGCACTTTTCTGGTCCTACATAATTATTAGGAAATTGAAGCGATGAAGTGGCTGAATTCTATACATCATAGAGCTAGTAGCCCCCACCACCATCTCTTTTTACTAAGCTTTTGACATATCAGCCATGTCCCTCGGCGTCTACTCTAAGCCACGGTCATGAACGACCATTTGCCGACGCTTTTCGCCATACATACTTTTGTAAAAATAGGGTGGTTTTGTGACAGCCAGTTATACATCTCTGTGCTCTTCATGACGTGTCTCTGCAAGGAGACAACACCCCACTTTTTGCAGTGTGCCTCTTAGGATTTGCGGATAACATCACGTGCTTTATCGGACATCTGCATATATGCCTTTCTGCAACAGGGCTTTGTGAAGCAAAGATACTAACACCATGAGTAAGCCTGCTAAGGCTTTGTGTAGAGTTTCACGTCGTCCTCCTTTGAATTTTATCCTAAAATCCAAAATGATTTCATACTGATAATCTTGAACACCAAAAGGAGGGTAGAAAAAGGAAATTAATAAATTATACTTGAAAACCAATTGAGAAGCAACGTGGTTTTCATCCACATTTTTAGCAAAGATTAGGGCGTTATTTTTGCGAGCGATAAGGCGGCTCATATATAGTCCAAGCTCCACTACTCGCTCTCTTTTGTGCTAAAGTGTGGCTCAAAGATGACCTTTAGAAATGAATTACTCGTCTCCTGCGTTATTTTTGCACGCATAAATCTTCTGCCATCTTTTACAAAAGCGCTTATCTTTATCACTCTTTGGCTTTTGTGTAGCTCTGTTTAAATGCGTCTTGGCGTTGTTTATGATGTTTATTAAAAATGAATTATCTCATTAGGATTTGCAAAATACCCGTATTCTTTTCTCTCACGTCAAGCTGCACTGATCCGATACTAAGAGTTGCGTCTTTAGTAATTTTTATCGTTTGATTTATCACTCAAGCACCCACATCTTTTCTCAAGGTATTTGGACTAAAAGACTTTTTAAAGTCATCAACGGTTTCTGACATGAAATTTATCTGCTTTGCTTGTCTCTTCTATAAACTCACATATCCCGCCTCATCAAGCTTTCTTTTCGCTCCTGATAGAGTTCTAAATTTATCAAAAGCTGAGCTTATCTTGCGCAAGCGGTGCGCTTCCACTGGTGCGAGATATTGCTCATCATCTCACCCATAGAGGCTAGGCGGCTTTGATGTATCATCAGCTCGCTCGGTCTGCTTTTTGCCTCTTCGCCTCGCCTATGCATCTTATAAACAAGTAGCAAAAATAGCCCCAAAGATAAGCGTTATAGCGCTCTATTATGATGACGACTCTCTTGCAAGTGGTAGGTAAAAATGGCGCGTGATTGGTATCTTAAACGAGATCATCGCGACAGTTTCGTCCACGTCTGGGATCTCTATGCCCTCCATGCCATATTTTTCTAGCATTTGTTGTGGGGCACTTTGCGCTGCTATGACGAGACTAGACAGCTTGACTTTGGTTTTTATAGGCAGACCCACAAAAGAGCTGTGGAGCCATTTTCATCTTTTTATTATCTTTACAATCTTTAAATTTATTCTCTTTAAAAAGCTGTGCAAGACACCAGCTTCAAATTCATTTGGCTGGTGAGCTTTATTTAGACGGAGCGTGGCAACTAGTCGTAGTCAAACTCAAGGTTGTATCTTTTGGATGTTGTAAATTCACGGCTTATATATGAGAGATGATAGAAGTCTCTCGTCAAAAAGTCCTCTTTTAAGACGCCCCTGCTCTTTAACTGCTCGATTAGCGGGCGCTGAACCCAGCGATATACCTCTTACAGAATTTATGCCCTCAAAAACATAATACGCCTCTTTTGGCGTCCTTCATCGCAAGATCGTTGTAGAAATTAAAACAAGTGCCGAAACTAGCAGATAGACAAAAGATAAAAAGCACCGACTATTAGCTGAAATTTATATCTCACAAAGATAGCCCACGCCGTATAGATTTGATCACATCTTTGCCAAGCTTTCTTCTAAGCTCTTTTACGATCGTCTTTATCGCCTCTTTTGCGGGCTGCTCGTAGTCCCAGATGTAGTCAGAAATGTGCTCATAAGTGATAGTTTGGTTTTGTTGTTTTAAAAAGTACTCCAAAAGCTTGCTCTCGCTCTTGCTTAGATGAGAAATTTTCACCATTTACATAAAGTGCTTACCAAAAATCATACTCAAGCTCGTCATTTAGCCTGATAGTTGGTGTGCGCCCAACTAGCTCCATAGCCACATCTTCAAGCGCTTTAACAAAAGATTTTTTTATCGTATGGTTTTGCAAGATATCTTGTGATCTTTTAGCTCAACCGCGCGCCACAGATACTCTTGCTCGACGTGAGCTTGATAAGATCACGATAGGGATTTTTGATTGATAGCTCTTACTTTTTAGCGATCTCAAGACCATCGATATTTGGCACGCTGATATCAAGCACTAGCACGTCATACGCCCCACTCATTGCAAGCTCAAGCGCATCAAAGCCGTCTGTAACGCCTTTTAACCTCTGCGAAAAAAAGAGCTCCAGCGAGGCACAGATATTTCGCAAAATCGCCTCTTCATCCTCTCAAGCAAAAGGACCTTTTTGTTTGATAAAACATCTAAAATATCATACTCTTGCATACGTCATCTCATCTCTTAAGCCAAAGTGCCGACTTAAATAACACAAAAATAAAAATTATTTTCCATAAATTTACATCATGATCGTAATCTTAAAGTAAAAAATAGGCTCGCTACTTAAGCGATACATTTCAAAATAGTTAAAGTGCCAAAGATTTGGCTACATTATCAGGTTCTAAATTTTGAAAGGCTAGTGTTTAGATTATCAGTCATCTTTGAAAGATGAGCGGCTCGCAAGCGAAATTTCATCCATACTTTTTGAGTTTTGTTTTGAAAATTTCATCGATATTTACGATGCCTTTTATCAGCTCTTCGACCTTATGTCCAGTCTCTAAATAATCCTTCGTAGAGGTCTCATTAAGCTAACGCTCTCGTTCATTAGCTGGTTCATATTTTCTATTTTTTTCATTGATTTGGGCTGATTTTTGCAAAGTTCGCCAGCTTTTTAGCATTATCGCCGATAGTTTGGCTTGAGTTTGAGATAGCTTCAACTATTAAATGATAGTCGCATTTATCTCACTTTAGGCTATTTTTGCGTGCGTTCAGCTAGCTGTCTCAACCTCATCAGCCACGACTGCAAAGCCACGTCCATGCTCTCCCGCACGCGCTGCTTCTATGGCAGCATTTAGGGCAAAGTAAATTTGTCTCGATCAGCGATGTCATCGATGATTTTAAGACATCTTTTTACATTTTTAGCTTGATCAGCTAGGCTTTTCATCGAGCTAGCGAGTGAAATTTTCGCTATTTGCAGCCCTCATCTACATTTTTGCTAAGCCCCAAAAACATCGTTTGAAACCCTCATTTATATATAGACGAGGTTCTTTCAAGATTTTTCTTTGCTCTTCTTAGCCTCTTCAAATGAGCTTTTTATCTCTCTCTGACATGGTTTTTGCCATGTTTGTCGTATCTGTGACGATTAGTGACGATTTGTTGGTTAAATTGTAGTTTGAGCTGAGGTTGAAGAGAGCTGCTCAGCGATAGAAGAGTTCTCATGTGCTAGGCCTTTAACGCTTTCTATAACAGATCTTAGCTCGCTTGTTAGGGTCGTTTATAGAGCTTTTGATGTTTGAAAATTTCATCTTTGCCACTAACTTCAAGCTTTTTAGTAAGATCACCCTTACCACTTTTTTATATCATCTGACATCTCGGTTAAATTGTAACGATATTTTTATAGGTTTGATGATCGCTCTACTTAAGATAAATAGCACGACAGCTATCAAAACAACCGTGATCAGGGCGCAAGCAATGATAAAAGTTTTTGTATTTTTGGCTATTTTGCTCGTTTAGCACTGACCTTTGTCTTTCTATCTCATCTGCCAAGTCATCGACATATACGCCGCTTCCTAGCATCCACTTATATGGCTCCGAAATTGCAGCATAGCCAAGCTTCTCCACTGGCTCCTCGCCCTCTTTTTTCGCCCAGCCAAATGTGACAAAGCCGCCACCTTGTTTAGCCTTTTCGATGAGCTCTTTTATGAGAAGTAGCCCTTTTGGATCTTTTAAACCGATTAAATTTTTACCCAAGCGATGGCTTTTTCAGGGTGCATCAAAACAACGCCATTGTAGTCATAAATGAAGATATAGCCAGTCTTGTCGCTAAAGAATTTCTAGCTTTGAGACGACTCTAAAAATTTCTTTTTATCTCATCGTCGCTTAGCCCTTTTTCTTTGCCACCATTATAAATTTTCACGCATCATTTGATTGATCGTCTCGACGTCATCTCTTACCTTTCTTTTCTGGCATTTACTAGCTCGTCGTAGGACTTATGGGTGAAAAACTGAGTTAGATCGCTTGAGAAATTTGCTATTTAAAAAGATGAGCAAACAGCTGACAAGCAAAAACTGAGAAAACAAAAAGTGAGAATTATCTTTGTAGATATTTTCATAGCACACATCCTTGCATTTTTGGGATCTCCTAAAAATTTACGTGCCATTTTATACATTCAAATCTTAATTATAAATTAACTTTTGAAATGTAAGAAAAAAGAATAAATTTGATGAGAGATGTACTCAAAGCCCAAAATAACGAATAAGTTACAAATATTATTATCTTAAGCTTTGAGCGTAAAAATACGTAAAATTTGAGTAGTCTTTAGTTGCCTCTGCTTCCGTGCTTAATCGCCTTGCTACCACTCTTACAAAGCGGACAGTGCTCTGGCTCGTAAATTTCAAATCCAAAATCCCCCAAAGCAAAAAAATGGCTTGTTACTTGGCAGTTTTGCATTTGCCTTAGCTTCATTGTCTAAATTTGCAACCTTGCAAAAGCCGCGGTTCGCAAGTGCCGCAAAACCAACAACCCTCGCCGCCAAGGCTCTCTATCACATGAGCTGCTTCAAGTGTTGAGCCACCAGTTGTGATGATGTCCTCACAAACTCATACATTTCTCGCCTTTTTCACTTCAAAGCCGCGTCTTAAGCTCATCACTCTATCAACGCGCTCTGTAAATATAAAACGCTTTTTCGCCGCACGAGCTGGCTCATATCCAGCTAAAATCCCCACCAAGTGCAGGAGAACAAACGCTATCAAATTTAATGCCAAATTTTCTATCACACGCGCTAACTCATCTGCTAGCTTTTGCCGCAAGTGCTGGGTCTTCAAGCACCTTAGCACTTTGCAGATAAAACTGCGAGTGGTTGCCACTACTTAGCAAAAAGTGCCCCTCTAAATACGCCCCAGCGTCCTTATAAATTTTTCTCTAAATCCATCGCTTTTTCCTTTTAAAATTTGCCAAAAATCTTAACACATACCCACTTAAGCCACTCTTTTTGTAATTAATAAGCCCTGCGCTTGTATAATTCTTGCACTCATACAAAAAGGACACTCATGCTTCTCTTTAACCCCGTTGTTTTTTAGCATTTTGGTGATGACGGTGCTATGTTTGCTGCGTTTTAACATCCTGCTTTCTATCCTCGTTTCTGCGCTTGTTGCTGGGGTTATGTATAAGCATGGTTTTAGTGGATTTGAAAGTGGTTTGACAAGCGGTTTTGAGAGCTTTTTTACAGCTCTAAAAGAGACCACGCAAAGCCTCATAAGCGGCATGCAAGGCAACCTTGAGACCTCGCTTAGCTACATCTTGCTAGGTGCTCTTGCAGCTGCCATCGCAAAATACAATTTAACAGCCATCTTAATAAATGCAATGAGTAAATTTCTTAGCTCAAACAAGGTCATTTTTACGCTAACTATCGCATTTATCGCTTGTTTGTCTCAAAACTTGATCCCAGTTCATATAGCCTTCATACCTATCTTGATCCCGCCACTTCTTGCTCTTATGAATAAAATGGGCATAGATAGACGCGCGGTGGCTTGCGCTCTTACATTTGGACTTCAAGCGCCTTATGTGAGTCATTAGCGTTGGCTTTGGTCTGCTTTTTTTCACAATATCCTTAAAAAGAGCTAGCCAACAACGGCATAAATACAACTATCTCAGACATCTCATCAGTCATGTGGATAGGCGGTGCGTCAATGTTTGTAGGGCTCATCTTAGCCATACTTTTTTTATAGTAAAAAGGATTTATAAAACTTCTAATTTGAAAAGGCCGAGCTTGATGAGATCGAGCGCGCAAAAAGCCTTGAGATGACTAAAAAAAGAGTGGGCAGTTTTAGCTGGCGCTGTTGTCGCCTTTGTCGTGCAAATTTACACTTCACTCTTGCCACTTGGCGCGCTACTTGGACTTTTGGTCATGGTCGTTTTTGGAGGCATCGAATACAAAAAAAGTAGATAAGATCATGGATAATGGCCTTGCTATGATGGGCTTTATCGCATTTATCATGCTTGTTGCTGCGGGATATGGCACCATTTTTAAGAGAGAGTGGCGGTATAGACGAGCTTGTAAAATACGCCAGCTTGGTATCTGGCGGCAAGATAGGCGGAGCATTTTTGATGCTACTTATCGGACTTTTTAGTCACGATGGGCATAGGCACTAGCTTTGGCACTATCCCTATCTTAGCCTCTATCTACGTGCCACTTTGCCTTAGTCTTGGCTTTGTGTGCCAGCTATCATCTTGCTAGTTGGTATAGCAGCGGCTCTGAGGCGACGCTGGAAGCCCAGCAAGCGACAGCACACTTGGGCCGACAAGCGGTCTAAACGCTGATGGTGAGCACAACCACATATATGATACTTGTGTGCCTACATTTATATTTTTCAACATCCCACTAATCATCGGTGGCATCGTAGGAGCCATGATACTTGGATAATTGTGTTAAAATCATTAAAAAAATTTAAAAGGAAAATGCGATGCAAACAAATATTGATTATGCAAAATACGAGACGATGACACGTAAAGCATTGTTTAATTCTCTTGAAAAAGAAGACTAAATTCATTGCAAGATACTTTAAAAACAATCAGAACTAATCCTTTATCTTAGATAAAAAGCAAACTGGATGAGCCAAAAGATTATGAACTTTTAAAGTCTCAAGCATAAAAACTCGATATAGAATTTAAAAACTCTCAAAAAGCGGAGCAAGAAGCACTAATAGCTGAAGTTAAAACTGAAATGGGTGTTTAGTGTATAAAATAGTCATTAAGCGCTCTGCCGACAAGCAACTAGATAAAATTTCAAAGGTGATCTAAGAGCAGCTCTAAAAATACGTACCTTTCTAAAAGAGCTTGAAAAATAGAAAATCCTTTTTGCAACAAATAACGCAGAAAAAGATGCAAGGCTATGATGATCGCTGGCGTTGGAGAGTTGGCATACATTACCGCATAATAGGGCTTAAACAAGATGAAATTGTAACTATTGAGATAATAGAAATCTCATCACGAGAAAAAGCATATTAAAAAAATACGATCACACACAATTTTCAAATTTTTTCTCTTTTTGCCGATATAAACTTTGGAACATCTTTTGCTTTAAAAAGATCATAGAATACCTAAAACGAGAAAAAGGATAAGCTCATGATGAGATCACTTTGGTCTGGTGTTTCAGGCCTACAAGCCCACCAGATAGCCATGGACGTAGAAGGCAACAATATCGCAAACGTCAATACCTATGGTTTTAAATACAACCGCGCAAATTTTGCTGATATACTAAGCCAAACTCCAAGAGTTGCTACCGCTCCACAAGGTCAACTAGGCGGTCAAAACGCTATGCAAATAGGGTCTAGGAACGACTATAAACTCAACTACAAGAATTTCTTTCTCACAAGGCACACTCAACAGCCACTGACAAGCAAAACCGACCTTGCTCTTCAAGGAAATGGCTTTTTGTCGTCCTCCAGATGGCGGAACAACAAGATACTACACAAGAAACGGCGACTTCGTCCGTGATAAGGCTGGTAACTTCGTAAATAATAGCGGTTATATCGTTCAAGGCTGGACTAGAGATGATGAGACTGGCACTATCGACTCAACTGGCCCTATAAGCAACATCGTCATCAAAGAAGGTCTTACAACTCCAGCAAGAGCGACAACAGAAGTTAAAATAAAAAGGCAACCTCGACTCAGGTAACAGCATCGGCCAAAGAAGCACGCCTATATATGCACTTGACTCAGTTGCAGGCGGACGCGACTACAATAATGATGGAATTTTAAATGCCAACGAAGTTCATAACGAAAAACGATACAAACAACGACGAATTTTATACAAACTCAAGAAACGAGCAAATCTTAACAGAGCGTGGCGTCGATCTTGGTGTTACATTTGACGAGCTTGGAAACGGACTTGCACTAAAGAGATGGACAAGGTATCTGGGTAAGCTACGCAAACGCTAAGACTGAAAAATTTAGCGTAGGTAGTGCTCTAGCACAAAATATCGGTCAGATCAACCCACCAGCTACACTTGATATAACATTAAAATGGACAAAATATCAAAACTCAAGCTGGCACTATGACAAGCATCGGTGACGTTGCAGCTGCTATCAACGCTCAGTATAATAAAACTGGTGTTAGAGCTGAAATTTCAGAGGGTAACAAACTAACGCTTATAAACAGAAACAACTCAGGCACAACTGAAGAGACAAAAACATCCACCTAACAGTAAATGCTGGAAACACAGTTGGCGGTCTAGCTAGTAAAGATATCATCACAGCTTATCAATATGTCTATACAAGCTCACAAACAACAGCTGTTCACCCAAATAACGACAAAATCGCAAGACAGATCACTACAACAGAAGATCTTCGTGCAGCTATGCAAGAAGATGCTAGAAACCACGTTGATTATAACGGCGATGGTCAGATCAATGCAAATTCCTGACGCACTTGATGCAGCAAAACTTGCAACTGCTGCTCACAAGGTAGCTCCAGGTACGGTGGCGCAGCTATAACAAATCCAGCTTATGCACTAGCATATAACAACGCTTACGCAGCAGCAGCAGGCACACCTGATCAAAAACACGCAGCCGGTATCGCAGCACTTCAAGCAGCAGCTGGAGATGATACAAATGACGGCGTAAAGATCACTGTAAATAAACTAGGTCAATTTCAACTAGAAAACCCTACAAACGAAATGGCTGATCAAGCACTTTATATGACCACAACTGGTCTTACAAAACCAGCTCAAGGCACAAATAACGCAGCAGTCAATGAAAACGTTCGCTTTACAAATATCATGAAAGCACTTGATGGCGCACTAAGCCCGTGTCAAGCACTCAAGAGCAAGTGGTAAGATGATGATGTCAAGCCACGGCTCAACAGCTGAAATTTTCTGACTCACTTGGCTCAAAACACACAGTTAGTATCAGATGGGCAAAGACAGGCACTACAACAGATGGTGGTACAGAGTGGAATATGATCATCCAAGTGCCAGAACCTGCTAAGATAAACTACACAGTGCGAGGGTCCAGATAACGTCGTAACTGGCTCATTGAGATTTAATTCAAATGGCTCACTTGCTAGCTTTCACCCAGCTACGATAACATTTTCAGCTAACAACGGCTCACAAAGTGGTCAAAATGTTAGTTTAAACTCTGGCTTGGGAACAGACTTTAACGGACTAACAAGCTTTTGATAAAAGACTCTTCAACTGAGTCTATCTCACAAGATGGCTACACAGGTGGCACGCTAAATGACCTCAAAAGATCGACGAAACTGGTACGATCATCGGTGCATTTACAAACGGACAAAGCTTTGGTCTAGCTCAGTGGCACTTGCTAGCTTTACAAAACAACGAGGGTCTTCAAAGTGAGGGCGGAAACGTCTTTTTCACAAACTGCAAACTCAGGCGAAGCAGTCATAGGCGCAGCAGGCACGGGCGATAAAGGAACGATCGCGGCTTCAAAACTAGAAGCAAGTAACGTCGATCTAAGCCGCGCGCTAACAGATCTTATCGTCATCCAAAAGAGGCTTTCAAGCAAACTCAAAAACGATCACAACAAGCGATGAGATGCTAAACACACTTCTTCAACTAAAAACAATAATAAAGGGGGCGCTCGCTCCCTTTTAAATTTACAAATAAAATCAGCCTTCTTTTTGTAAAAATGCTGAAAAATTTCACAAAAAGAGAAAATATGCAAGTAACACTTCTAAACCACACCCCACTAAATATCTGCTCTCACGCGATCCGCACATGCTGGCAAAGCTTTGAAAAAAGGCGATAATGGCGGCGAAAAAGACGTCGAGCTGATAGACGAGTGGGTAATAAATTTAAACACGCTTCAACACTAGAGCATCTTTACTACAACTTCTACATCCAAGGCATCTCGCGCGCACTACTTCAAGAGCTAGCCCGCCACCGATTAGCAAGCCTAAGCGTCAAATCAACCCGCTACACGCTAAAAAGAGCTAAAAAGAAGAGAAATTTGAAGTAGGGCAGTTTGAGCGTGCGGCTAAATTTATCGTGCTAACAAAATGACGAATTAGTTGATAACGCAAGCATAAAAGCGCTTAGTCTACGTGAAATTTCTAGCCTCAACCACAAAAAGCCTTGATATCGTTAAATACTGCTTGCCAGAGTGCTATAAAACTGAGCTTACATGGAGCATAAACGCTAGAAGCTTGCAAAATTTCATCTCTCTAAGAAGCTCAAAGTCAGCCCTTTGGGAGATAAGAAATTTAGCAAATGCTATCTACGACGCCTTGCCAAATGAGCATAATTTATCTTCGAGAAGTGCTGCCAGAAGAGGAGTAGAAATGCTTACTAGAGATAATGAGTATATAAAATCTTTAGTTTTAAATTTATAAAATTACCTAATGAGACTGAATGGCTTGAATTTAAGCAAGATAATAAAGATCCAATTTAATAGGGACAATACATTGGTGCTCTATCAAATTCAGCCGCTTTAAATAATAAACCCAACGCATATGTAATATGGGGTATAGATGACAAAACTCACAAAATTATAGGGACTACTTTTAAGCCGTCAATGGAGAAAAAGAGGTAATGAAAATCTAGAAAAACTGGCTTTTTGAGGCTACTAGAACCAAAAATAGATTATAAATTCACGAAATTTTCTATCGAAGATAAAAATGTAGTTTTATTAGAAATAGTTTCTGCCGATAAACGCCCTGTCTCTTTTGAAGGTAAAGAATACATAAGATTTGGTGAAAACAAAGAAAAAGTTAAGAGAACTACCAGAAAAAGAAAAAGAACTTTGGAAAACGTTTGATAAAACTCCTTTTTGAGAAGCAAATATCGGCGGATAATATAAGTGTAACCGATATTTTAAATTTACTAGAATTTTACAAAATATTTTTGAACTCTTAGATATTCCTTTGCCAGAAAATAGAGATACCATATTAGATTATCTAGTTAAAGATAATATGATAAATAAACTAGATAACAATAATTATGCTATCACAAATTTAGGAGCTATACTATTTGCAAAAGATTTAAGTAATTTCGAAAACCTTAAGAGAAAAAGCCATAAGAGTAGTACAGTATAGAGGTAGTTCAAAAATAAAAACACTAAAAAGAAGTAGAGGGCAAGAAAAGGTTTTGCAGTTGGTTTTGCAGGATTAATAGACTACATAAATGATATATTGCCACAAAACGAAGTTATAGGAAAAAGCATTTAGAGAAAAATGTAAAAATGTATCCGGAACTTTGTATAAGAGAACTTGTAGCAAATGCATTAATACATCAAGATTTCTCTCAGACTGGCAACTCTGTAATGATAGAAATTTACGATAATAGAATTGAAATTACAAATCCGTGAGTAGACCACTTATAAATACTCGATAGATTTTTAGATAATCCTCCAAAATCAAGAAAATGAAAAACTAGCTCATTTTTATGAGGCGTATAAATATATGCGAGGAACGTGGCAGTGGCATAGATAAGGTTGTATCTTTGACTGAATTATATCAACTCCCAGCACCATCTTTTGAAACAATAAATGGATACACCAAAGCTACATTATTTGCTCATAAAGAACTAAAAAGATATGTATAAAGAAGATAAAATAAGAGCTTGTTATTTGCATTGTTGCTTAAAATATATACAAAAAGAATATATGACAAACACTACTTTAAGAGAGAGATTTGCAATAGATGCTAAAAATAGCTCAATGGCATCTAAGATCATAAATTTATCAATAGAAGACGGTAAGATAGCCATATATGATGAAAAATATAGGTGTGAAAGCCAGAACTTATATTCCTATTTGGGCTAAAAGAAATGCTTGATAGTTGTTTGATTAAAAAGCTTAAAAATTTATAAATTTTATATTAGAAGTACTGAAATTACGACGTTTTTTTAAAAATATATTTGTTTGATAGTTGTTTGATTAAAAGCTTAAATAATATTTAAGTAGTATATTGTTTCATTGCAGATTTATAAATAAACTTTCAGAACTTGTAAGTATAAATATATAAATTTTAAATATTTTTTTATGAAAATTAGTAGGCTTACTTTTTCAAAACGTAAAGAAGTTCGTCTACGTGGATGTTTCTAGCTTTTTAAATTTCTGCTGCCGCGGTAGGCATTATACTTTTGGCGAAGCAGATGAACTGCCCATTTTATTTAGGGTTTTTATCAATTCATCTTGGTTTATAAAGCCCTCTGAGTTAAACGAGATAAGCACAGATTTCGCCTTTAATTTACTATGAGCTCGAAAAATGCCTCGCTTGCTGATGATTTTTTTATTAAAAACTGATCTGTTCCAGTCCTTTGCGATGCCTGAGACTTTTGAATTTTACTTGGCTCCTCATAGCTTGCGATGAGATTTAGCATGAAGTAGTTTTGAACCGTATGGATGCTGGTTATAAGGTGGATCAAGATAGACTAGATCAAGCCCATCAAGCTCTTTTTGCCAGTAATGTACGTCCTTTTTGATAGACCTCAAATGGCACGCTGAAAGTTGAGAAAAATTGGCTTAGTCAAATTTATATCAGAAGTGATCCTTGAGATGGCGTTTTGCCCTTGTCCTCCAAACTGACCGATGCCCTTTATTTTTTTATGAAAACCTTTCAGAAAATCCCACTCTGTATTTGCATGCACGCTTGCGTTATAGTAGTGGAGCTATGAGAAAAACTCTTCTATCCTCTGGCAACATCTCATCTATGAGCCTTCTTGTAGTGTCGATGATCTAGCATCGTGTAAAGACCCGCTCGCCAAAAAGCGATATTTTCATCATCTTGCGGTGCATAAAGCTTTGTTATAAAGCCCTCAGAAAGATTATTTTTATCTCTTTTCAAGCTTTCTTTGCCAGAAATTTATCTCATTTTTTTAGCTCATTTGTGGCGTTTTGTAGGTAGCATGAGTTTGTGATGAAGCTGTAAAGCTCCAAGTCGTTTGCGACTAGAAATTCGCTATTTTGCTTTAAAAACCCTAGCCACCACTCCGCTTCCACTAAAGAGGTCGCAGCAGCTAAGCTTTTCTCTTTTTAAGCTCGTCTTTTGCGTATTTTTACGCCTCGCTCGATAAAGCCTAAAAGAGAGCGTTTGTTACCAAGATAGGTTAAAATTTGCTCTTTTAGATAGGCTTGATTTTCTTGTTTTTATTGGTTTCAAATCAGTGCTTTTTAGTCCCATAGCATCAACGTCAAGCTTGATCTCATCATTATTTATGATGACTAGACCTTGTGATGTAAATTTCTGTTTGCTATGGCGTGTGCTTCATCAGGTGAGTGCATCTTGTAAGTGCCGCATTGAAATTTATTTAGCTCTGGGATCTTATCTTGATCTTTGACCTCTAAGATGTCTTTCATCGAAGCAAGCCATGCCTTTTTACAGCTTCTTCGCTAGGTGTGCCGATCACGCTCATATAAAAAGCCCGTCCTGCAAACCCATCGGCGAGATGTCTATGATCTCCACGCCGTTGCCATTTAGATGGTTTCTCATAAAGCCAGCAACAGGGTGCTCTAAAGTGTGAGTGCCTTTTTCTGCAAAGGTCTCTCATTTGGCTTGCAAAATCTCAAGTCAAAAACGCTGATATCATCGCCTTTTGGGGTCTTCATACTCTTTGCTAGTCTAACTCCTGGGGCTTTCATCTTCACATGATCTACGCAAAAACCTATCAAGTAGTGGCATATATCTCCTTTAAATCTTTGGTAATTTTAGCGTAAAAAGATTTAAAATTTAAAAGGCCCACGTAAATTTACATGAGCCCGGGTAATATTTGAATAGTTTGGGGTATTAAAATTTTATTTTTCTAACGTCTGTTAGTATGACCTTCGCCATGCCGTCTATCTCGCTAGTTACGTCGTTTGTGTTAGCTAACAACGCTTCTATTTTCTTTTGTGACGTTATCTATCTGAGCGACACTTCTATTTATCATATTTATGCCCTCAGCTTGCTCTTTTTATAGATTCGCTCATCTCGTTGATTGATTGAGCAAGGACATTTGTATTTGCCTCGATCTCGCCTAGAGATTTTTTTGTGCGCTCAGCTAGCTTTCTAACCTCATCAGCCACAACTGCAAAGCCACGTCCATGCTCACTTGCGCGAGCCGCTTCTATGGCGGCATTTTAGAGCAAGTAAACTTTTGTCTGATCAGCGATGTCACGGATGATGACGATGATATTTTTGATCTCATCACTTTGTCTTATGACGTCCCCTGCCTTTTTGTGAGATAGCATTCATCGAGCTAGACATCTGCTCAACCGCAGCCGCGCTCTCTTGTATAGAGTCAGCTTTGTTTGCTCGCACCATCAGTTAAAATTTTCTCATAGACTCAGCAAGCATAGTTGCTTTTTTTCTTCTAGATCTGAGCTTGATTTAGGTTGCTATTTAGCATAGCGCTTATAGCATTGCCTCGCGTTATTTATACCAACTATCATAGCTTTTAGATCAGCCTCTATGTCATCTCTTAGCTCGATTTTAGCGGTGTAGTCGTTATTTGAGTATGCTTTTAGGATATTTATGACGCTGCCTAAATTTTGGCTGATAGAGCTAAAGAAGGTATTTAGCAGATCTTTTAGCTTGATAAGCGATGGGTTGTTTGGATTCTCACTTAGTTTGACGCCTACTCTCTCTTATCATATTATTTGCCGCTACATTTAGCTCTTTCAAGCATGGTGTTATCTTTTTTTGATGCCAGCTATGACTTTGTCGATATTTTTATTTATCTCTTCACCATCACGCCAAATCCATCAGTCGTGTGGATATCTCAGCTTGCTTGGGGCAGTGCTACCTCATAAGTGATAATCAAGGTATCAGAAAGCTTCTCTTGGATAACGCTGATAGGTTTAAGCGAGCGTTTTAGTAGCACAAAAACAATGGCTGAAAGTATGACTATAAAAAGCACTGCAAGCATTAGCTGAGCTTTTAAGATAGGCATAGTGTGGTTTGAAAATGTATCCGCACCTATGGCGACGGTTGCTAGCCAGCCATCATCGTTGATAGAGCATAATTTAGCCGTTACATCTTGGTTTTTAGAGTTTTTATATGAGATCAGACCATTTTCATCAATTCTTTATTGGCATATTTTTTCTGAGACGACCTTTGTAGCTGGTAATGTAGTGCCAACTTCTGAAGCTACGTCAGAAAAGAGCATAGTGCCATCTTTTTCATCACATAAGCATATCCGCCATCGCCAGTGTTGCCTATCTCGATAATCTTGTCACTAACTTTACATCTATATCTATACCAACAACGCCAACAATTTACTCATTTTTAGTAACAGGAGCAGTAAAAACTCATAACAAGATCATTTGTAGAAGTGACCCTTGGCTCGGTATAAATTTCTTTATTTTTTTCTTTTGTGCTCTTATACCAGCCTCTAGTTCTCGGGTCGTAGTTATCAGCTACAGTTGTTCTTTTGCCGTCTGACTGAAAGAAGTGTCCATCCTCATCGCCGTAATAGACATAGCTCACCGCAGAGTTTGCGACCTTTTTTTCTGATAAGACAAAGTTCATTATCTCATCGCCACTTTGAGCGCCTTCAACGACTGATGAAATTTTCTTGACGTATTCTAAATTTTCATCAAAAAAAGTGTTTGCAACACTCTTTATATCTTTGAGGACCTGATCCTCTTTGCCACTGACAAGCTCAACGATCTTGTCCTTTGAAGTAAAATAACTAACCGCCGAGATAGCGCAAAAACGAGATGATGAGTAAGATCATCAAGGCGAGTGCTATCTTATTTGTGATAGAACGAAACACCTCTGCTCCTTTAAATTTCTGTTTGAAATCCATTTGCAAAACAAAATCGGAGCAAAAGTATAAATGTTTATAGTGTTCTCATAAATTCGGTGCTATAAATTCCCTCGATGCGTCTTTTTCATATCATCATGCCAGCCATTTGTAAGAGTGGTGAAGGCGTTACTTTCTAGTAAATTTAAATTTTCACTTGGCGCGTAAAAGAGTCTATTTATCTCTAAAATGCTCATATGAACTGGGTCACTTTCTACAACCTCTATCGCGTCGCCTGCTTTGCACGAGTCCTGGCGTAAGGACGCGAGTAGTACCAGCCAGTAAGAGCCTGTTTCAAAGATATGTGTCGCCATATTTTCATTGCCCCATCTTTTGAGAGCTTAAAAGCATGGTTTTCTAGGCTGCGAGACTTGAAGCACAAGCGAGCCAACCTTGTGGATATCGCCCACATAGACGCAGCTCTCATCAAGCCCATCAACGCATAAATTCTCCCCATCGCCCCATAAGCCATGCTTTTTTAATCCTAAAATTTCTCCCACTCGGCGTAGTTTGCAAACGATTTGCAAATACCGCCTTTTCAGGGACCGCCATGGTGCTTCGTATCAGCGACGCTATCACCCTCAAAAGCCAAGCTCATTTGCGAGACTTCGCCATTTTGAGCCACTTTAAAAATAGCCGAGCTCCAAGGTAAACTGAGCTTATCAGTCGCATTTTTGCGAGCCGTAGTTTTTCATCATCCCATTAGTAAAGCTTTTAGTGTTGCCATATTTTTCCTATCAAATTTAGTTTATTCTTAAATTATTCGCATGAGTTAGCGCGATCGCGATAGCATCGGTGATATCGAGCGGTTTTTATCTCTTTGTTTATGCCTAGTAATTTTCTTCACCATAAATGCCACCTGCTCTTTTGTCAGCCTTTGCCTTGCCAGTGACCGTTTTTTTACTTGAAGTGGCGTGTATTCGGCAAAAGTCCCCATGAAGCTGCAAAAATTTTAAGACTAAGTGCCCCGCGAAACTGAGCTAGCTTTAAGACTGTTTTTGGGTTGTAGGCAAAGAAGATGTCCTCTACCGCGACCTCGTCAAATTTATGGTTTTTTAAAGATGAGATCAAGCCCCTCGCAAAAGCTCTGTTATTTGGTATTGAAGCGTGTTTGGCTTTTATCTTTATAAGCCCAGCTTCAAGAAGTATAGTTTTACATTTGCTCTTTTCAAGTATCGCGTAACCGCAATTTTTTTCGTGCCCGGATCGATTCCTAAAATTTTTCATCACAATCTTTTTCAATACTTTTTCACGACTTTTTCACGCCGTGAAAAAGTTTGTCGGAGTTTAACAAAGGTTTTATCAAATTTAAGATAAAATCACTAATAAAATTAATTACTTCAAAAAGGGTTTAAATTTGCTAGCAGACGAGATTTTAGAGCTTTTTACAAACAAAAATATCCGCTAATGAATTTGACTGCTACATCAAACAATTAGAAATCTAACGAAAAGGCTTCAAACGAAGATTTTATAGTTTTTAACGCCACGAGTGAATTGATGGCTAATTTGATAAAAACTAGATACGCAGAAAAGATAGCCTACCTTTATGAAGTAAAACTGGCAAAAAGCCAGAGGTCGAGATAACTAGCCAAACAAAGCTAAAAACATAAAGCAAAAACCAAGTAAATGTAAAAGCAGATCAAGGCGCAAAGCAGCATTTTAAACCCCGGATATACATTTGAAAAATACTTTTGTCTCGTGGCGACTCAAATCAGTTTGCATTTCTAAACGCAAAAGCAGTCGCAGACAAGCTCGGCGTGCTTTTACAACCCACTTTTTATCTATGGCACAACTGGCCTTGGCAAGACGCACTTGCTTCAATCAGTTGGCAACTACTGCCTAGATCAAGGCAAGGTCGTCATCTGCGTCACAAGCGATCAGTTTATGATTGATTTTTACCACGCATCTAAATAGCCACTCGATGACTACAAATTTCGTGAAAAAGTACCGAAACTGCGACGTTTTACTAATAGACGACGTGCAATTTCTTGGTAAAAACCGATAAAATTCAAGAGGAGTTTTTTAACACCTTTAACGAGCTCATCGCCAAAAAGGTCAGATCGTCATGACCTCAGACCGCCCAGCAAAGATACTAAAAGGGCTTTTGATGAGAGGCTAAAGTCTAGAGTTTGAACAAAGCATAATGGCTGATATCACGCCGCCTGAGCTTGATACAAAGATAGCCATCATCATCAAAAATGTGAATTGACAAAGATCTATCTAAACAAAGAGGTCATCGACTACATCGCTACAAACATGGGCGATAATATCCGTGAGATCGAGGGCGCTATCATCAATTTAAACGCCTATGCAAGCTTGATGAGAGTTGAGATAACGCTTGACTTTGCTAAAAACACGCTAAAAGATCTCATCAAAGAGAAGCATGAAAATATAAATTTAGAGACCATTATAGAGATCGTTAGCAAAGAGCTAAATATCAAGCCAAGCGACATAAAAAGCAAATCAAGAGTGCAAAACATCGTCGAGGCTAGACGCATCATCATCTACCTTGCAAAGATGCTCACGACAAATCTAATGCCACAAATCGCAAACTATTTTTGGTATGAAAGACCATAGCGCCGTTAGTCACAATATAGATAAACGAGCTCATGGAGAGCAACGAGATTTTTCAACCTCAGAGTGACTGAGATAAAGAATAAAAATTTTAACAAAAGGATAAAAACAGAATGAAATTCAGTGAATAAATGTGAAGAAATGAAAAAAATCTTTTTCACATTTTAAATAACGATGCTGGCGTGAGAAAAGATGGTTTTCACACTTTCACGCTACCAACTAATACAACAAAAAGAAAAATTAAAAATAAGAGGGAGTATTTAATGAAGGTTTTAATAAACAAAAACATGCTTGAGAGCATAGTAACAAACACTAATCCATATCTCGAAAAAGAGATCTTAGTGCTATAACTTCTCACATCTATATCTCTGCAAAAGATGGAGTTTTTAAACATAAAAAGCAACTGATCACGAGATAGGACTAGCATATAAACTAAGCAACGCAAAGATCGTTGATGAGGGCTATGCGACTGCAAATGGTAAAAAGCTACTTGACATCATAAAAAGCCTAAAAAGATGAAGAGGTAACGCTTGAAACTGTTAACAACTATCTTTTACATCAAGCAAAAAACTCAAAAATACAAACTTCCAATGTATAAAGTGAAGACTTCCCAGAGTTTCCAACGATAGATGGCAAGGCTAAAATTCGACATAGACGCCATAATGCTGAGGCAGAAGCTTAAAGAACTTTGCCTTGCATTGATAGCAACAACCCCTAAATTTGAACTAAATGGCGCTTTACTAGATATAAAAACAAAACTATATAAATATAGTAGGCACTGATACAAAAAGGCTAGCTGTATTTAATTTGCAAATCGAAGCTAGCAATGAGTTTTCACTGATCATCCCTAAAAAGCGATAAATGAAAATTCAAAAAGCTATTTTTCGACAAGATAGAATTTACTATGATGAAAACGTCCTAATCGCTCAAAGCCAAAATTTCTGAGTTTTTCACAAAGCTAATAAACGGCAAAATTCCTGACTATGAGCGCGTTATGCAAAAAGATATTGCTATTAGATTTGAGCTAAGCAGAGATAAGATGGTTGAAGGCATCAAAAACTATCTCGATGCTAAGCGATCAGATGAAAATAACTTTTTCAAAGAGAGCATCACATTTGAGAGCATTATAGAGGACAACTCTGAGGCAAAAACGATGATAGAGTTTCAAACAGGACTTGAAGAAGATATCAGTATAAATGTAAAAAAATAGAAAATTTAATAGACTTCTTTACAAAGCATAGAAGATGAAAATGTGAGTTTGGATTTAAAGATAAAATCTACCTTTCGTTGTTAGCTCAAAAGAGCTTCTAACGGTTATAAGTCCATTAAATATATAAGTTGAAAAAAGGTTTATGATGGAAAATAATTACGGCGCAGAAAATATTAAAGTACTAAAAGGGCTTGAGGCGGTTAGGAAGCGCCCGGGCATGTATATAGGCGATACTAACATAAGCGGTCTTCACCACATGATCTACGAAGTCGTTGATAACTCTATCGACGAAGCGATGGCAGGATACTGCGATACGATAGATGTTGAGCTTACACGTGAGGGCTCAGCGATCATTAGCGATAATGGCCGTGGTATCCCAGTAGATATGCACCCAACTGGAGAAAAATTTCAGCTGCGACTGTTGTTCTAACTGTGCTTCACGCTGGTGGTAATTGACAAGGACACTTATAAGGTCTCTGGCGGTCTTCACGGCGTTGGTGTATCTGTTGTAAATGCCCTTTCTAAAAAGCTAATCGTAAATATCAAACGCGATGGTAAACTTCATAGACAAGATGTACAAAAGGTATCCCACAAAGCGATCTTGAAGTGATAAAAACTACAAATCGCATGCGGTACGCAAGTCGAGTTTTTGGCCAGATGATAGCATATTTGAAGTGACTGAGTTGACGATGAGATTTAGTAAAAAGATTTCGCGAGCTAGCCCTATCTAAACCCAAAGATAACTATAAATTTTCAAAGATCAAAGAAATGGCAGAAGCGAGAGCTTTCATTTTGAGGGCGGACTTGAGAGCTTTGTAACTGACATGAACAAGGCAAATGCTGTCAGCAAAGCAGTCTCATTTAGCGGCGGCGAAGATGATGTTATGGTTGATTTTGCACTGCTTTTACAACGACACTTATAGTGAAAAATTTACTAAGCTTTGTAAATAACATCAAAACTCCAGATGGCGGTACTCACGAGGCTGGCTTTAGAGCGGGCCTTACAAGAGTTATCATAAACTACGTTCAAGCAAATGCTGCTGCACGTGAAAAAGATACAAAGATAACTGGCGAAGATATCCGCGAGGGACTTATCGCAGTTGTAAGCGTTAAAAGTGCCAGAGCCGCAGTTTGAGGGACAAACAAAGGGCAAAACTAGGCTCAAGCTACGTAAAACCCTATCGTTCAAAAGATGGTTTTTGACGTGCTTACAAAAGTATTTTTGAAGAAAATCCTATCGAAGCAAGAGCGATAATGGATAAAGCTCTAATGGCAGCTCGTGGTCGCGAGGTCGCTAAAAAGCAGGGATCTAACTCGTAAAAAGAGAGCATGAGCGTAGGCACACCCCCGGCAAACTAGCTGATTGTCAGAGTAAAGATCCAGTAATTAGCGAGCTATATCTAGTGGAGGGCGACTCTGCGGGTGGTTCTGCAAAGCAAGGGACGTGATAGAGTTTTTTCAAGCGATATTGCCGCTTACAAGGTAGAAATTCCCAAAACGTTGAAAAGGCAAGACTAGATAAAAGTCAAAAATCTGATGAGATAAAAAATATGATAACAGCGCTAGGCTGCGGTATCGGAGATGAATTTGACGCTGAGAAGCTTAGATATCATAAGATCATCATCATGACCGATGCCGACGTCGATGGTAGCCACATCCAGACACTGCTTTTTCAACATTCTTTCTTTTAGATTTTTTTAAATAAAGTTGTAGAAAACGGTCACATCTACCTAGCTCAGCCGCCACTTTACCGCTATAAAAAGGTAAGAAAGAAATTTATCTAAAAGATGAAAAAGGCATTAAACGAATTTCTTATCGAAACTGGCATTGAGGGCGTAGATATAGAGGGTATCGGCAGTGCGGATTTGATCGACTTTTTAAAGATCGTTGCAGCTTATAGAAGCGTCTTAAAAGAGCTTGAAAAACGCTTTTAACGTCCCTTTTCAGCGATCCGCTATATGATAGAAAAAATCCAGACATCGTCTCAAAAAGCTACAGTAAATTTCTTGAGTACTAGAGACTTCTTAAAAGCTGAGGGTACACAACATCCTAAACCACTACGTTAGCGAAGATGAGGTTAGAAATGATGTCCAAACTGAAAGCGGCCTAGAAGAGCTTGTGGTAAATGGAAAAACTTATTTACAAATCCACTCTATGAAGAGGCGCTTTACATCAGCCAAAAAGATAAAAGAGCGCGGCCTAGACTTGCATAGTGACGTTATAGACGTGCTTGATGAAGTAGAAAAAATGCGAAAAAGGTGCATATATCCAGCGTTACAAAAGGTCTTGGTGAGATGAACCTGAGCAGCTTTTGGGAGACTACTATGAACCCTGAGAACAGAAGACTTTTAAAGATCGATATAAACGACGCTATAAGTGCTGAGACATTTAATCTCTTCATGGGTGATGAGGTCGAGCCAAGAAGAAACTACATCCAAGACCACGCAAAAGACGTTAAACACTTGGATATTTAAAAGAAAAGGATAAAAATGAGCGAAAGATGAAGTATGGCGAGAAAAATGTACGAAAGACTTGACGTAGAGAGTGACCTTGAGGTCTGGGAAAATAAGCAAACAAGGGACTATGTCATAAAGATCACTCTGCCTGATTTTTCGCTGCCTTTGCCCTCGCTCTGGTTATCCTGACTTTGCGACCATATACCTTGAGTACATACCAAATAAGCTAGTTGTCGAGCTAAAAGCGATAAAGCTTTATATAAATAGCTTTATGAACCGCAACATCAGCCACGAAGATAGTATAAATGAGTACCTGTTTTTAGAAAAAACTTGAGCCTAAATTATGAAGATAGTTGGTGACTTTAACCCACGTGGAAATGTCCATACGGTTATCGAGATTAGCTCTGATCTAGTGGTAAAAAGCCAGCTGAAGAGAAAGAATACGCTCCAAGAAGTAGGGAGAGAAGCTTTAGTGACAAATCGCGTGAGAGACGTGCACAGTGATCGTGCTAGCAGCAGGGGCAGCAGAGTGATAATCGGTAAAAAGATGACAAGCCAAGAAGAAGCTCAAACAAAGAGGGCTTTAGAAAGATCAGCTACGCTGATGATAAGAAGCCAAAAAGTAGTCAAAAAGGATAAATAATGATAAGTGCTAAGCTTTATAGAACATATCTTTAAAGCAGCATCTATATCAGTTGGAACGACTATCCAAAAGATGGACAAGTGTTTAGTCGAGCTTGACAAGCAGGCTCATAGATTTATCATCGCTTATTTCACTAGCAAAACAAGAACAAAATGCCGATATGAACTACATCAATCGAGGCTGGGGTACGAGTTTTAAGCAGGGTCGTAGTCACAGACATACGCCCTGACGTCTTTCACCACATCCAAAAAGACAAAAAAGAGCAGATAAATAGCTGGGTTTTAAGCACCTTGAGACGCTCATCTCAGATATCGAGGACGGCGAGTTTTTGGAAGGTTTAAAACCACTATAAAACGACAAAACTCACGAAAAAGAACGTCTCATCTTAAAAGCAGCCAGCTATCTTGCACACGGGAATTCTATCGTCTATCAAACGAGCCAGTTTTTAAGCGACATCGACGAGCTTTAAGGCGAAGGTTGAGGAGGAGATGGAGGATTATTATGAGTTACTGGCGTTAGAAAGATCGCTATGAATCAAAAATTAGCCCGCCTTGTTGATCTAGAAGTGGCAGGCTACAGGTTTCAAAAGCGCTGAGGCACAAACGCCCTCGCATCCCTGAAACTGCGGTCTTAGGACATATGCTAGTTGTTGACGATCTAGCTACTTTTACTCACTAAAAGCAAAAGCTTGCAAAAAACGGCTAGAAAATAACTTCTTTTGCGCACTATTTCACGACCTCAGAGAGCCTCACTAGGGATATCATAAGCCTCAAAATACGGCGTAAAGGGGCTAAATGAGATCATCAGCGAGTATGAGATGAGAGCTTGCTGATGAGAGGATTTTACCATTTATGCAGATAAAAAGATGAGTTTAGCTACATCCTTGGTATCAGAAAAGATGGCGAGAAATTTATCAAAGATGAGTTTGAAAATAGGACTTATGAGCGCAAGATCATCTGCCACGAAGGGACTATGGAGAACGTAAATGAGGATAAATTTAACCCGATCGATGGCAAAGCGCTCAAAATACTGCGACAAGCTCTCAGCCTACATCGAAGCTGGGATTCCATAAGCTACGGTGTCAAGTCAAAAGAGCAACCGATGGCTTTCAATAATATGTATAGATTTTTAGCGAAAAACCTAAGATCGATGGAGTGGATTTTTTAGAAATGTGCGATGATTTTAATGAGCATTTTGGTTTAGAAAGACCCCCTCTCAGATGACTGCGGCACACACTTAATACAAGTGCTCTGCTGTGTTCCCACCCTGAAGCGGTGCTCATAAAAAGCATTGCACGGGTCTAAGAAAGGAGCTTCGCAATCATACAAAAAACTATACTTACATTTGGTTTTATAGTTACATTTTTAAGAATTGCAGCTTTAAGAGTATGTAATCTCACATAAAATTTCACGAAAAAGTAGAGCAGTGTCAGGAAAGATCAAACTTCGTTTTTATCGGCCTTTTAGAGTGTCTATCATCACAAGTCTTTGGAGTTTCATTGCCAAAAGTACCTGCGATTATCTCGGCTAGATACTGACCCAGATGAGGATGATTTTTTCATTTTAAAAACGACATCGTAAGTGAATGTATGAAAACGATCAGACTAGAAAAGACTTTAATCCAAACCGTTAGAGTAGCGTGGCAGGTCAAAAGAAGCAGCAGGATCACGCTTGACACGCTTCTTTTAGTGCATAGATAAAGATATGAAAAGACCACAAAAGATATGCTAAAAAGATAGACTTTTCGCACCTTCGCCGCTTAATGAGTGGCTGCGAGGAGGGATTACCTTGCAGTGCAGCAAAAGGGTCTATGGGTTTTGATAAACGAGGTCGACTCTACTCGCAAAGCGCTTACTCACTCAAATTGTAATTAGTACTCGTGGCTTGTGAGTTCAGATATCTTTCTCATTTTTGACTTGTTTTCTCATATTTATATCACTTCTAGCTTAGGCGATTTATGACCAGAATCGAAATAACACTTCATAAGCTCAGTTACATTGATAAATGCGTATTATTTTGTGATAGAACGATATATGCACCTTTGACTAACCATAAAATTTAAAAATAGGATGCTACAAAAATAAAAACAATAAGCATATAGAATTAGCTCACTTGCGATGAGTTGGATAGGATGTAGTTTCTCAGCGACGATCTAGCAAAAGGGGCAAGAGACATATGCTTTAAAAGAGTATATGTTGCTCCATTATAAAAGAGAGTATCGACACAAAGCTAGGGTAAAACCGGCTTTCTTTTGGCACGGAGTGAATTAAATTTAAGCTGCTTTTTGCACGGCGGCTGAGTGGGTATGATGTCATGTAATTTAGCTTGTCTTTTTCTAAAAAGCAAAAGGCAAAGTCCGATGACGCTAAAGCCAGCAAATGCAAAGCAAATTGACGCAAGATCGCGTGAAAAAGCTTTAGTTTTTGCCAGTTTGTAATGTATGAGATACATTCTTGCGCTTTGTAGTCCGGAGTTTGCGCCTTTATGCTAAAAAGAGGCACATTATAAGTGAGATGATGCTAGTTTACCACAAAGATGGCAAGCTGGTTGTTTAGTAATCCTCTTTACCGCCAAGAACGAGATATGTGCTGATGTAAAAATATTGGCATACCGATGATGAAAAGATCGATGATAAAGGCCTTTACTCTAGCCCAGATCGGTGCGATTTTTGCCTTTTGCTTTGACAAGTTACTTTCAGATTTATGAAAAATTGGCTACTCTTCTCGCCGCTATCATGCGTGACGCAAAAGCACAGTATAGGTGTGCGAGACCTCGACCGCGTGCTTATAAATATCAAGATTTTTATCTCCGCTTTTTAACACGTCAAAACAACCTATAAAAACGCTAAGATCAAAAAGCTTTTTATTTTTGGTTTTTAGCAGACGTTTTTGCTACCTTGCATCAAACTAGCTCAACGCCTTTGCCGCTTACCACTTCGCCGATCACGTAGCCATCGCTATTTGCTAGCACAGCATCAACGTTTTCTTTAGGCACAACAAGGATCATACCAACGCCCATGTTAAAGGTCCTCATCATCTCGCTTTCTTCTACTTTTTGAGCTAGGATTTTAAAAATTTCAGGCGTTTTTATAGCGCTTTTGCACCTTCGCGCCAAGTCCAGCAGGGGAAGACGCGAGGCGAGTTTTCAACTATGCCACCACTCGTTATATGCGCCATCGCTGTGATCTTATCTTTTAATTTTAAAAAGTCGCTCACGTAAATTCTAGTTGGCTCAGAAGCACGTCGATTAGCTTTTTATCGCCCACTTTTTCATCAATTACAGCCCAAAGCTCACTTACCACTTTTCTTGCAAGCGAAAAGCCGTTTGAGTGCAGGCCGCTGCTAGGAAGTGCGACTAAAAACGTCACCAGATTTTACACGTTTGCTCCTATCGATCTCGTCAGCCTCGGCGATACCCACGGCAAATCCAGCAAGGTCAAAGTCGCCCTTTTCACACATCGACGGCATCTCGGCTGTCTCACCGCCGATCAGCGCGCATTGCGCCTTTTTGCAGCCAGTTTGCGATACTTTTTACCACCTCTTTGGCGCTTTCATCTCAAGCTTTGCAGTCGCGTAGTAATCGAGGAAAAGAGTGGTATGGCGAAGTTGCAGATGAGGTCATTTACGCACATAGCGACTAGATCCTCGCCAACGCCATCAAATTTTCTTAGCGTCGATAGTAGGCGAAGCTTCGTGCCGACACCATCTGTCGCTCCCAAAATGGCTGGATTATATCCGCTTGGCAGTCTGACCGCACCTGAAAATGATCCGATGCCGCCTATGACGTTTGGTGTTTGCGTAGATTTTACGAAAAGGCTTGATCGCCTCAACAAAGCTGTTTCCAGCATCTATATCAACTCCGGCATCTTTATAACTTATCATTTTCACCCTTTTGATTATTTTTAAAAACTTTAGCCACAAAAGTTGCTAAAATTGTTATCAATTTTCAAAAATGGAGCGAGTTTGCAGAAATTTACCGAACGCCTACGTCATCACGAGGCTCGATAGCTCAGTGGCAAAAAGCACGGTTGTAATTTACTAAAAGAGCGAGGTTTTTGGCGTGATAGATGCGGACCTCATCGGCGCACGAGCAGCTTGAGTATGTAAATGCGAGATAGTAGAAGTTTTTGGCGAGCAAATTTAGATGAGGACTGGCAGGGATAGATCGCAAAAACTGGGTGCTATCGTCTTTAACGAGCCAAAAAGCTTAGCAGTACGAAACAGATTTTACATCCAAAGATAAAAAGCTGAGTGCTTTTCAAAGCTTCGCAGCTTGAGCGATTGGGAGCAGGTTTATTTTGTCGATATCCCTTTGTTTTTGAAAAAGGAGCGCTACAGCGATTTAATGTAGCTGTGATCTACGCGCCAAAAGAGCTTTTACTAAGCCGTCTAATGAGCCGAAATGGTTTAAATTAGAGAATGCAAAAAGCTAGAATAGAGCTTCAGATGGACATCGAGAAAAAGCGAAAAATGGCATACTCATTATCGATAATAGCAGCGACATGGAGAATTTAAAGCTAGAGCTAGAAATTTTCTAGGCCAGTTTGCGCTGTTTCTTGATAAATTACTAGCAAATGATATGTTTGCAAAAACCCTCTTTACTACCCAAATCCTCAGCTATCAAGCTCAGCTTTTTACTAGTAGCCCTATCTTTGCTCATATCTTTTAGAGCATTGCTGGACTGACTTTCCTAAGATACTCGCTCTCGTCTCCTTTTTAAGCTGGCTAGGCGCCTAATCGCCTCATCTGGATTATCTTTAAAATAAGGCCTGTTGTCCATATCCTAAGCCCCTCTGTTACGGCTCTTTTTTGCATTTTTCATTGCCATTTTTAGCCACTCATCGATCGTTAGAAAAGTGCCTGCTCGTAGCCAATTTTTCTTGCAAAACTCGTCAAACGCCTTTGCCAGCACCTCTTGAACCTCCAGTTTTCGTCTTTTGAGACTTCATCTCTCATAAACGCCAAAGGTCTTCACGATCTGATAGGTGTCCGAAGAGAAAAACCGCATACATCCGCACTTGATAGACATTCGAGCCGTATGCTAGGTATGCAAGCTCTTTGCAGTGCGCAGCTCCCTTGCTTTATAGTCAGCCAAAGCCCTCGCTTGCTCTTTAAAGCCACTTTTCATCAAAAGAAAACTCTTTTCATTAGATGTAGCTCTTCAAAAGTGGCTCCTTCGGTATTAATAACTCTTATCTAAATTTTCTAGTAAAATCAAGCTATAAAAGGATGGCTCATGCAGAGTCTCAAAAATATAACGCTAGTGGCAACGATTTTTGTCATATTTCATACATTTTTGAACAAAGATAGAAGCGAGCTTGCAAGACAAATTTGCAGCCGAACGAACGGCGTGGGAGCTGACGGGCTCATCGCTTTTTCGCCTTTACGAAAAAGGGCGTAAAATGGGGAGTTTTACTAACAGCGACGGAAGCTACGCTGCGATGTGTGGCAACGGCTCGCGCGCGGCTGCTAGATATGCCTATTTAAACGGCCTTGTTAGTTCAAACGAATTTGCTCTGCTAACTGGCAGCGGCGAGGTGATGGCAAGTGTGAAAGATGAGCGCGTCGAGGTCGTGCTAACAAGTCCAAAAATCTTAAGCGAGCCACTAAATGAAAACGGCAAAACTTGGTACTTTTTACGATACTGGCGTGCCACATCTTGTAAATTTCACTCAAGAGTAGATGAATTTTGACGTCAAAGAGTGCAGAGCGCTTCGTCAAAAATACAATGCAAATGTAGACCTAGCCAAATTGATGGCGGAGTTTTAAAGGTAAGAACCTACGAAAAGGGCGTGGAGGACGAGACGCTAGCTTGTGGCACTGGCATGGCGGCTTGCTTTTTACGGCGCTACTTTAATGCTAAACGCAGCGCAATGCCTAAAAGTTCTATCCAAAAAGCGGCGAGGAGCTTGGACTTAGGCTAGAAAACGGCAAAATCTTATTTAGCGGAGCGGTGAAACACTGCTTTGATACGAGTATCAAAAGGTTAGCTTTAGAGCGAGTTTCTACCGCTTGCTTTGGGTTAGTCAGAGCAAGCGAAATGCGCAAATTACATCACCAATTGCACTCAACAGCGAACTAAATTTATAGGCGGTGCTGATTAGTAATTAAAATACAAACCATTTTAAGAGTTTAGCTTCTTAAATATCTCAAGAATAAATCGAGTATGAGATGGTGGGGTGTAAAAACTCCGCCGGAAATTTTATTACTGAAGCTTTGAAACACTGTTTTGATATGAGTATTAGGTAGCTATTTTGGCTGCTAGTAGTTAAAGTGGCTAGTAGTTTGTAAAAAGTCGCGTGGTAGTAAATTAAAACAAAGAGTTTTTAGAGATTTTTGTTATTAAAATTTAAAGTGTATAAAAAGAAGATCTCCGCCGAAGCGGGAGAAAAGGTGTTATTTTTAAAGCATCTTTTGCTTGTTTTGCAAGTGCCGCAAATGCCTTCGCGTCATTCATAGCCAGATCAGCTAGAAACTCTTTCTATCAAGTTCTATGTTAGCTTTTTTGTTTAAGCCGTTGATAAATCTTGAATAGCTAATGTCGTTTAGTCTGCAAGCTGCGTTGATACGAACGATCCATAAACGTCTGAAATCACGTTTTTCTGGCGTCTGTCACGGTATGCATAAACTAAACTTCTCTCTAGTTGCTCTTTAGCTTTTTCTAAAGTGTTTATGTCTCAGCACTGAAAAAGCCACGTGCTAGCTTTAAAAACTTTTCTTATGGCGTCTTCTTCTAACCACTGCCTCATTTTTACTCTTGCCATATTTATCCTTTTTACAAAATTGGCGCTCACAAAGTGAGTCTTGCCCCCTAGGCGGGGGAGTTTGAATGACTTTTTCGTCAAAAACTTAAATCTACGCTGCTTTATACGCCGAGCATTTTGCGAACGGCTGAGACGTTTGTGCTATCCACGTAGTGTGGGCCACGAAGGTCTCTCATACGCTTAGTAGGTTTGTTAAGATGTGGCTTCTAAAAGCAGAGCCTCTTTCATCTTATTTTTACCTACTTTAAAGCGCTTAGCAGCACCGCGAACGGTTTTCATCTTTGGCATGCTAATCCTTTTTGAGTACTACACGCAAGTGCGTAAGATTTGGATTATAGCGAAAAATCCTTTAGAAACAAATTCTCACTTAGACAAAATGCAATAAATTTACATTTAACTTAAAAAGTTTTAGAGTAGAACTAAATTATTCAAATTGAGCATATAATCATATATAAAATTTATTTTTACTAAAGGAGTAAAAATGAAAGGCAAAATCTTGCATCAATCGTCGCTATGAGTGCGATTTTAGGCACAAAGTAACATGCATGCACTACCATTTTAGTAGGAGATAAAGCTTCAAACGACGGCTCTATGCTAGTGGCTAGAAGCGCTGATAGCAAAGCTATAAAGGCTCAAGTTTTTTTGATACACCCAGCTACGAAAAACCAAACTGGCATGCACAGCTCAAAGGCACATGACGGCGCAAATGACTTTACATATCCGCTCCCAAAAGATGGCATGAGATACACAACTATCGCAAACTCCACACACAAAAACTTCACGGAGCAGTCGGCTACAACGAGGCTGGCGTTGGACTAAGCGGCACTGAGACCATCTATGCAAAAGATGAGCTTTTAAAAGTTGATCCATACAACGAAGAGACCGGCATCACAGAAGATGACATCCCAGACGTGCTTTTGCCGCGCATCAAAAGCGCAAAAGAGGGCGTTAAGCTTCTTGGCGAGATAGTGGAGACAAAAGGCGCTGGCGAAGGCTTTGGCGTGGTATTTGTCGATGCAAACGAGCTTTGGTACTTTGAAACTGGTACAGCCATAAATGGATCGCTTCAAAGATCCCACAAGATGAGTACTTCGTCACTGCAAACCAAGGCAGACTTCACGCTTATAAAGAGAATGATCCAAACTTCATGGGCGCAAAAGATGTCATCAAATTTGCGATCGACAACAAGACTTATGACCCTGCAAAAGACGGCGAATTTAACTTTACAAAGGCCTATACAAGGGATGATGAGAGAGATGTGACTTACAACTACCCACGTGTTTGCTGGGTTCAAAGTATGTTTAATCCAAGCCTAAAACAAAGACTTGCTGATGGCCAGAAATTTCAGTATTTTTAAAACCAGAGAAAAACTAAGTGTAGAAGATCTAAAAAGCTGCGATGAGAGCCCACTACGACGGCACTGCGTTTGATAACTACGCTAGTAAAGATGAAGATAAGAAAAACATCTACCGCGCTATAAGCGTCTTCAGAACATACGAGTCTCACATCATGCAGGTGCGCCCATGGCTACCAAAAGAGATCGGCCGCGTGACCTACGTAGCTCTTGGTATGGCTGATCTTAGCGTTTAGTTTGCCGTATTACGAGGGCTTGATGGCTTTATAAAAGGCTACTCTAGATGGCTCATACGACGCTGATGACACTTCGATATACTGGGTTTATAGAAAGCTTCAAACCCTTGTAATGACTGACTATGAGAAGTATTCGCCAGTAGTAAAAGAGGCCTACGCTAAATTTGAAAAAGAGTTGGCGATAAAACAGGCTAAATTTGAAGATGAGTACGTCAAACTTTATAAAAAAGATAAGAAAAAAGCGGACAAACTCTTAAATGAATTGCTAAAAGACTATGCAAGAGGCTAAGGATTTAACCTGAGGGAGCTTACAAACAAAGTCTTTACTATGCTTACAGCCGATATGGATGTCAAGCTAAAAATCTCAAATAAAAGGCAGACTAAATATTCTGGCGCGAGGTAGTAGCGCCCAAACTTTAAACAAAATTGGCAAAAGAGCGTTTATAATGCGACAAAGAAATTCACTACAAAGGAAAAACGCTGATGCCTTGTCCCATGCGTAAAAAGCTCATTAATCTCGGCAAAAACATATCAGCGATTTTCAAAAACACGCAAATTGCACCAAATGATTTTACATTTTTCACATTGAGATAAATCCATTTTTGCTAGCAGGTCCGCTGCATTGTAACCACATTTTTAATAGTAAAAGCTAAGCAGTGTTTGAAAGTTGCAAGGATCTTTTAGTAGGTTTTTATAAATTTACTTTGGTTTAAGAGAAGGCGGATGTCATCCACCGTGTTTGAGGTGATTAAATTTATGATTCGTGACGTGAAGAGTGGCTTTTTGTGGCAGAAGGGGGTTTCTACTTACGAGCGTCGTCCCTTCCGCCCCAAACCCACCCTACCCTGCGTTCAAGGTTGCATGCATGGCACAGTTTTATAGTAGATCCGCAGAGCGGAATCGTCTGCAAATTTAAAAAGGATAAAAATGATAAAAAAGTTAGTGTTTTTGAGGTTTCCAAGAATCGGAGAGAAAAAGAGAGTTAAAGCGCGCGTTTAGAGGGCTTTTGGAGCTGAGCAAAGAGGGCTTTAGTGAGAAGATTTGACGAGGGCTGCAAAGACGCTTCGCCAAAGACACTGGAAATATCAACAAGACGCTGGCATTTCGGCCATTAGCGTTAATGATTTTCATTTTGACGACCTAATGCTCGATAACATCATCGCTTTTTGGCGCTACGCCTCCAAGATTTTACAGAGTAAGTGGCTTGGAGCAATATTTTGCTTTCGCTCAGAGGCAACAAAAGCGGCGTTGCGATGGAGATGACAAAGTGGTTTAACACAAACTACCACTACATCGTGCCAGAGCTTAGCAGCGAGTAAATTGTAGCCTAAAAGCGGACAAAATACTAAATGAATACAAAGAGGCGAAGGCTAACGGCGTAAAAGGCAAGGTAAAGTGATCGGTCCTATCACTTTTGGCCTTTCAAAGACGACTGACGGCAGCTGCCCTGTTCAGCACCTTGACGCACTTGCAGGCGAGTATAAAAGCTACTTGAGCCATTTCTAAGCTTGATGATGAATGGAGTGCAGTTTGACGAGCCGATCTTTTGTAATGACAAAAACGAAAAGCGACCTTTTTGCCACTTATCACAAAAGGTTTATAACGAGCTAGCGGGCGTTGCAAACAACATCAAGATAGTGTTTGCGACATATTTTGAGCATGCGATCAAGGCAGTTAACGAAGTGGCTAAAACTAAAATTTATGGTATCGCACTTGACTTCATCCACGGCAAGAGAAATTTCGAAGTCCTTGAGACTATCAAAAACAGCCATTTAACGCTATTTGCAGGCGTGATCGATGGCGGAAATATCTGGAAAAAGCAACATCGACGAGAAAGTAAAACTTGTTCGTGAAATTTCAGAAAAATAGGCGGCAAAAGACTTTTACATCGGCACTTCATGCTCACTTCTTCACGTGCCTTATACATGTAAAAATATCGAAGAGAATTTAAATCCTGAGATCAAAAAGCTGGTTAAGCTTTGCGGTTGAGAAGCTTGATGAGATCAAGATCATCACAAAACTAGCAAATGGCGAGAAGCTTGATGAGGCTGAAGCTAAAATTTACGAAGAGAACAAAAATGCAGTTAAAACTCGCGCCACTTCAAAGCTCATCCACTCTGAAAGCGTTCAAAAACGTATCGAAATTGGGTAAGCAATTTGAGCGTGACGAAAGGTTGAAGACCGCATCAAAATCCAACGCGAAACGCTAAAATACGGCATCTTGCCAACAACAACGATAGGTAGCTTCCCTCAAACGGTTGATCTTCGCGTACTTCGCCAAAAGTTTCCCAAAAAGGCGAGATCGACGCGGCTGCTTATGAGGGCAGGCATCAAAAAAATACATCGATCACTGCGTGAAAATTTCAGAAGATATCGGCCTAGACGTGCTAGTACATGGCGAGCCAGAGAAACGACATGGTTGAGTACTTTGGCGAGCAGATCAGCGGATATGCATTTAGCCAAAATGGCTGGGTACAAAGCTACGGCAGCCGCTGCGTCAAGCCACCACTTCTCTTTGGTGACGTAAGCCGCCCAGAGCCGATGACTGTTGAGTGGATGAAATACGCTCAAAGTATCACAAAAACACGTAATGAAAGGGCATGCTAACGGGTCTGTAACGATGCTAAACTGGAGCTTTGTGCGTGACGATCTTCCAGAAGCGAAGTAGCAGAAACAGCTCGCACTTTGTATCTACGACGAGATCGCAGACCTTCAAAATGCGGGCATCAGAGTGATCCAAGTCGATGAGGCGGCGTTTAAAGAGGGCTATCCGCTAAGAGCTGAAAATATCCCAGCTTATGAGAATGACGGTTGATTGCTGCAAGCTTTCAATGTAAGCTCGGCTGAGGCAAAAACTCAGATCCATACGCATATGTGCTATTCTGACGTTAACGATATTATAGACCATCGAGGCAATGGATGCTGATGTTATCAGTATCGAGACTGCAAAGTGGCAACGAGCTGCTTCGATTTTTCAAAGCCGTTGGCTACAAACAAGAGGTCGGACTGGCGTTTACGACATCCACAGCCCACGCGTGCCAAGTGTCGAGGATATCGTCGCTCAGATCAAAGCTCTGCTTGAAGTCTTACCAAAAGAGCAACTCTGGATCAACCCAGACTGCGGTCTAAAAACCAGAAAATGGGAAGAGGTCAGAGCCAAGCCTTAAAACATGGTAGAAGCCGTCAAGATCGTAAGAGGTCTATAAAGATTAATTAAAAGGATTTGCAAAAATGAAAGGATTTTCTATTTGTAATATATAGTTATGATTTGCGTCCGGATGTAGTTCTGGACGCTACTCTACTCACTCAACAAAAGGTGCGTACAAGCAAACAAATATCTATAGTATCAGCGAGGCTTTACATTAGAAGCTGCCAGCAAAGAGCTAGAAGGCTTTTGAAAATGTGAAGGCTTGAGTTTGGCTCAAACGACCAAAAACAAAAAGCGTCATCAAAGGCAAATGTAAAGGTTCAAAGATTTATCACTGATAGCGGAGGATATAAAAGGGCTATTGCCAAGAGGCTTTGTCGCTGTCATAAAAAGATATATGATAGCTGCTAAAAAGCAAAATGCCGACGTGGCAAACTATCGTGAGCTTTGGCGAGCCGACGCGAAAATACCTAAAAAGACGAGTTTGTCTGCATGTCGTCAAAAAGTTCTGTTGGCGTGGTGATGAGGCTGATCTAGTTCAAAAGCGAGAAAATGCTAAAAGATAGAATATAAATAAAGAAAAAGGGCTCGTGCTTTATGGCCCTAACGCCGCCAAAAGGCTGGGATTGAAGAGGCAAAGCTGCGTGAGATCTCAGAGCGCTGGACAGGCCGGATAAATGATCATCAAGGCCGACGGGCTCGTGCTTTACGAGTGCAAGACGAGAGCGAGAGAAATGATAGCGAGGACATTTGAGTTTAGTGGGACGTTAAGCCCGAAAATCTATCACAAAAGTACCTAAACGTTGCAACACCTAGTATATTTTACCGCGTGGCTAGCGGATACGGCGAGGATGAATTTCGCGTAGCACTTTAAGACCAAAGCTCGAAATTTAAACGTGCTGAGTGGGGCAACTTCTAGCACGCAAAAAGTGAGGCTAAATTGAGCTCGCGCCTACGAGATCGCTAGCGAATTTAAAGAGTTAGCAGTAGGCGGCGTTCTGTATCGCAGAGCGTCATGGCAAAAAAGGGCGATGAGGCCACAAAGGATGCGTGAAAAGATCGCAGCTGGGGCTAGGGTACTTTTCATATCGCAAGCGATATTTGACGCACAGCTAGCGCGTAAATTTTTAGAGGATTGCACGGCTGCAAAAGATAAAGCGAGCCGATATTTCTTACATTTAGTCACAGCGGGCAATGCAAAAACGCTTGAATTTATCGAAAATGGCTCCGGAGTGGGCGTGCAAGCTCGGTCGAAGAGAGGCTAAACTAGCTCTGACTACCCTAGCTAGTAGCTGCGAGATCATCAAAAGGGCGGGTGCGAGCTAAAAAGAATGGCGATGAAAAATGGGCTCACCTTTAAGCATAAACATAGAAAGTGTCATGGCAAAAAGAGCCGAGATCGAAGCGAGCCCGGAGCTAACGCATAAGATGAGAGAGTGCTTTTAATCTAGTGAGTGAAGGTCATCAATTTATCTATTTAAAAGTGATTTTTGGTATAATTAAATAAAAGTACTTTTAATATTAATTTAAAGTTGAAATAAATTATGACTAATATATTATTATGCGGTGGTTCTGGTACGAGATTATGGCCTATTAGTAGGACTTTGATGCCAAAACAATTTATTAAATTATTTGATGATAGGTCTCTTTTTCAGCTAACAGCACTGCGAAATAGTGAAATAGCGATAGGGACATTTGTTATAACAAATGTTGATCATTACTTCAGCAATGGATCAGATAGAAAATTTAAATATCACAATATTCTAAATATCTGCTTGAGCCAGTTGGTAGAAATACTGCTCCAGCGATCACATTGGCTTTGTCTAGCACTTGATCCAAATGAAGTGGTTTTTAGTAACGCCATCTGATCATTTGATAAAGGATGTTAAAGAGTATCAAAAGAGCGTGAAAAGGTAGCAAAAAGAGCTAGCTGAACAGAAATTTTGTAGTTACTTTGGCATAAAACCAAGTTCTCCTGAGACTGGATTTGGTTATATTGAGAGTTTTAGCGGTGATGTAAAGGCTTTTTATGAAAAGCCAGACTATGAAAAGGACAATTAAATTTCTAAAAGATCAGAATTTCTACTGGATTCAGGCATGTTTGTCTTCAAAGCAGGTGTTTTTCTTTAGATCAGATGAAAAAGTACTCGCCCTGAGATACTTGAAGCATGTAAAGCTAGCTTTCAATAACGCAAAAAGATGAATTTGATATTAGAAATAGACACTACCGATATGCAAAATATCCCACAAAACAGCATAGATTATGCTGTGATGGAAAAAAATCAGATATCGTAAAAATGGTAGCTCTCAGATGCGTCTTGGGAGCGATCTTGGAAGCTTTGATAGTTTGGATGAGCAGCTGCTAAAAAGATACCAATGGTAATACAATAAATAGCGATCTGGTGCAGATAAATTCTCACAATAACCTAGTCTTATCTAGTGGCAAAAAATAGCCTTGATAGATGTTGATGATCTAACTATAGTTGATACAAAGACGCTCTTTTTGATATCTAAAAATCTTCTAGCCAAAAAGTAAAAATGTTGTGGAAATTTTAAAAGAGGAGAGCTCTGAGCTTTGCAATGCTCATCTTACCACAAATAGGCCTTGGGAAACTACACTGTTCTTGAAAAATCAAGATGGCTATAAGATAAAAATAATAGAGGTAAAACCTGGTAAAGGCTATCTTTGCAAAAGCATTTTTCATAGAAATGAGCACTGGATAGTACTATCAGGTAGTGCTACGGTAACGATCGGCGAGACAACCAGACTTGTTTGTCCTAATGAGTCTATCTATATAAAAATGGGCGAAGTTCATAGGCTATCTAATGAAGGTAAGATCCCCGTGATTTTAATAGAAGCTCAAGTCGGCGAATATACAGGCGAAGATGATATAATTCGCCTAGATGATGATTTTAAAAGGTGATTTATGGATAAAAAGTAGCGTTAATAACTGGTATAACTGGCCAAGATGGATCGTATCTGGCAGATTTCTTACTAAAAAAAGGTTATATAGTCCATGGTATAAAAAGGCGAACAAGCCTTTTTAATACAGATAGGATAGATCATCTTTATCAAGATCCACATGTTGATAATAGAAACTTTTTCTTGCACTATGGCGATATGACGGACTCTATGAATTTAACAAGGATCATCCAAGAGGTACAGCCAGATGAAATTTACAACCTAGCTGCCATGAGCCACGTGCATGTAAGTTTTGAGACTCCAGAATATGTCGCAAATGCTGATGGTACAGGCACTCTTAGACTACTTGAAGCTATAAGGATACTAGGGCTTGAGAAAAAAACTAAAATTTATCAGGCATCTACCTCTGAACTTTACGGAAAAGTGCAAGAGACACCTCAGAGTGAGACTACGCCATTTTTATCCAAGAAGCCCTTTATGCAGTCGCAAAGATGTATGCGTACTGGATAACGGTTAATTATAGAGGCTTTATGGTATTTTTGCTTGTAATGGTATATTGTTTAATCACGAATCACCAGTTAGAGGCGAGACATTTGTCACTAGAAAGATCACAAGAGCAGCTAGCAAGATAGCGCTTGGACTTCAAGACAAACTTTATCTTGGAAATTTAGACGCCAAAAAGAGACTGGGGCCATGCAAAAGACTATGTGAAGATGATGTGGATGATACTGCAAGCTCCAGAGCCAGAAGACTGGGTAATAGCAACTGGACAAACGACAGCTGTTAGAGACTTTGTAAAAATGTGCATTTGCTTATGCTGGTATAAATTTGAGATTTGAAGGGGTTGGTGTGAACGAGTAGGGAGTTGTGGACTCACAAAATTTTGAAAAGGCAAAAAGAGTTAAATTTAAATTTGTCTCATTTAAGCGTTGGTCAAACTGTGGTTTGCGTGGATCCAAGATACTTTAGACCAACAGAGGTTGATTTGCTACTTGAGACCCCTAGTAAGGCGGAGAAAACTAGGCTGGAAGAGAGAGTGTAATCTTCAAGATCTAGTGAATGATATGATGAAATCAGACTTAAAGCTCATGGCAAAAGACGTCTATCTAAAAGATGGCGGATATGAGATAATGAGCTATTTCGAGTAAAAATATAGAATTAATGTCTCTTTTTGGTTGTGCTGGTCTATTAGGTATTTGAAAAATATATCTTGGTTAATGCTTGAAAAGAGTGTACGTATTTTTGCTGCCTTTTTGTTGGTATGTGGGTTGCAAGATATTTAGGTCCAGTTGATTTCGGTACTTTAAATTATCTCCAGAGCTTAATAGGGTTGTTTTTTTATTTTAGCTACACTTGGTCTTGATGAAATAGTAATAAAAGAACTAGTTGAAAAAGAAATTTAATGAATATGAAATAGTAGGAACAACAGCAGTTATAAGTTAATAGGATCTCTTTTATGTATTATTGCAGTATTAGTCTTTATATATATAACTAGAATGGACAGTTATTTATCATTTTTGTTGTTTATTTTATCGCTATCTAGTATTTTCTATTTTTAATGTTATTGATATGTATTTTTCAATCAAAAGTTCTTATTAAATATATTGCTTTTGTAAATATTATATGTTTAAGTGCTTCAACTTGTATAAAAAAATATCTTATTTTGTTAAAAGCGCCATTGATAGGTTTTTATATGGTGCTTTTTATTTGATAGTGCTTTTTAGCATTACTATATTTATATTTTTGTGACGAAAACTACTTTTTAGAATAATGAAATTAAAATTTAATATTAGACTTGCATCATTTTTACTTAAAAACTCATGGCCATTAGCAGTATCTAGTATAGTTATAACTGTTTATATGAGAATAGATCAGATTATGTTAAAAAGAAATGCTTGGTAGTGACGTTGTCGGACAATACGCTGCTGCTATCAGGATTAGTGAGTGTTGGTATTTTGTTCCAGTTACTGTAGTTTTTGTCTTTCCAGCAATAATTAATGCAAAAGAGTGTTTCTGACGAACTTTTTATGAAAGAGTAAAAATTATATTTTTATATAATAATATTTTCACTATTTGTTGCTATAATTACGACCTTTACATCAGATTATGTTATAAAATACTTTATATGGATATCAATATAACCAAACATCAGATATATTGATCGTCCATGTTTGGACTAGAATATTTGTTGCATCTGGTGTAGTTACTAGTAAAATAATTGTGGTAAATAAAACACAATTAAATGGTATGATTTGTACTTTTATCGGAATGATTACAAATGTATTATTAAATTATATTTTTAATACCGATATATGGTGCCATTGGTGCAGCAGTTGCTACTATAGTTGCTCAGTTTGTATCAGGTTTTATGGTTCCTGTATTTTTAGAATTGATAAAGAATATCCCATGATTGTTTTTAAATCTTTATTATATGGAGTTGAAATTTGAAAGTATATATAGCTGGGACACAAGGGCCTTCGTCGAGTGCTTTATTTAGAAGGTTAACTAATGATGAGGTTAATTTTAAGATTATTTTAAAAAGATAAAGAAGAACTTGATCTCTTAAACAGAGAAGCTGTATTTAATTTTTAAGACACAAAAACCGGATTAGGGTTTTTGGCAGCAACTAAAGTTGGTGGAATATATGCAAATAGTACATTTCGGTTGAATTTTTGTTAGAAAATACAAGGGTTCAAAAATAATGTAATAGAAGCTGCTTTTGAAAATGGTGTTAAAAAGCTTTTATTTTTAGGTAGTAGCTGTATATATCCGAAATTGGCACCACAACCTATCAAGGAGGAGTATTTGCAGTTCTGGTCTTGAAAAAGACCAATGAGGCTTTACGCTATAGCAAAAATAGCAGGCATAAAATTATGCAATTCTTATAATAGTGAATATGGTACAGATTATATATCAGTAATGCCTACAAATCTTTATGGTTTAAAATGACAATTATCATCAACAAATGCACATGCATTGCCTATGCTTTTAAGGAGATTTCACGAAGCCAAGATAAATAATAAAAAGGAGGTTTCTATTTGGGGAAGTGGAACACCTATGAGAATGTATGTTTGCTGATGATCTGGCTGATGCTTGTGTTTTTCTTATGAAAAAAATAAAACTTCGAAAGAAATAGGTGAGCTTATTAATATAGGAACAAAGTGTTGATTGCACTATTTTAGAACTTGCACAGATAATAGTAGTTGGGTATAACGAGAGATAGTTTTAGATAGAACAAAGCCAGATGGTACTCAAGAAAGCTCTTGGATGTTTCTAGATTAAAGGCACTAGGTTGGGTTGCTAAGACGTCTTTGGAGTGATGGTCTAAAAAGACTTATAATGATTTTTTAAACAATAAAAATTTGAGGATGTAAAGTGAGCATATTTTGTAAAAAGCGATAAATTTATATATATATGGTTATGACGTAGCAGGACTCAAAATCCTATAGCATTTTGGTGGTAAGGCGCCTTTATATTTTCCATTTACATATTTTTGAGAAAGGTTCTATAAATGAATTAATTACGGGGGGTATTGCACCAGTCGAAGTGTATATGATAGAAAGTTTATCAAGTGTTTATGAACCTAAAAATATATTTATTGTTGGTAATGCCTTTGGATGGAGTACTATTGTAATGACTTTTAGCTTTTCCAAAAATCTAAAATAGTTGTTATAGACGCTGGAATTGAAGGTAAGGATAATATGCTTGGAATAGAACTAAGCAATAAGATAGCAAAAATGAAAAGTATTTAAATTTTGTTGTGGAATATGGATATTCTCACAAAATAATAGGGATATAATAGGTAAGCATTTTGGTGATGAAAAGATAGACTTTGTTTTTATAGATGGTTTGCATACAAACGAACAACTTTTTAAAAGATTTTTATGGGGTCTTAGATTATGTTCATGAAAATACCATATTTTTATTTCATGATGTTATAAATTGGAAAATGGAAAGTGCATTTTTAACTATTAAAAATTATTTAAGGTCTTATAACTCGACTTTACTTTATAGGACTACATCTGGTATGGCTGTTTGCTTACCAAAACACATTTCAGATGAAATTTCAAATATTTTTGACTGTTTTACAGAAAATAGTAATTATGTGCAGATTGTCAGAATCCTATAACAACAAAAGCAAAAAATAAAATCTTTTATTGGTAGTTTTTGCCAAAATTTTTAAAAGATAAGATAAAAAGGTAATTGATTGAATATAGGAATGTATATCAAATGGGATAAAGTCTCTATAAATAATAATGGAAATGTTATTAGGTGATGAGCTTTGGGGCGAGGCTCTTTGTAGATCTATTAATAGACAATACAAAGATATAAAAAGCTGAGCTTTATGCACCAAATTATTTACCTAAAGAAAAAGCTAGATGTATTGATATATTTAAACGACAATAAACCTATTGGTAAATTGGCTCGTAAGTACATACTATATCTGCAAAATGGATATGGAAGAGAGGCTGAAATTATAATAAAAGAACTTGTCGAAAAATGACTATGACGGATATGTATTTTTCAAAAAGATGCAAAAATATATGAAGAAAAATATATAGCTTATATATGCCATTTGGTGCAGACACTAATTTTTCTACCCAAGAAAAATAGCTAAGTTTTAACTTTGATTGCTCTTATGTTGGAAGTGATATAAAAGGTGAAAAAAAGCAACAATGAAGTATTTGTATCCAGCTGTTGATTTTAATTTTTGGTCTTTTTGGAAACTGGAAAATTAATAGGCACAGATTTATGATATGGAAAAGAAATTTTACTAAAAAGCCTCCTTATAAAAAGTTTTTGATAAATTATCATTGGGTAAAAATAAAACAAGAGGATATCCCTTATTTATATAGTTCCAGTAAGATTAATCTTAATTGTACACTACAAGATTGCATAGATTGGGATGTTGTTACTCTTAGAACTTATGAGGTGTTAGCCTGCAAGGGTTTTTAATAACAGACATGGTACCATCTGCATGTAAAACAATGCAAGAATGCATGGTTTTTACAAGCGGCAGTGATGATTTACGTGAGAAGATTAGATATTATTTGAGTAATGATGCAAAAAGAGAAGAAATAGCACAAAATGGCTATGAATATGTAGTAAAAATGCATCAATAGATGCTAGGGTAAAAGAGTTAATAACATATATAAAAGGGGTAGTTAATTGAAAGTAGTTTTTGCTAATTTGCCACATATTAGATCTAAAAATTCTAGTGCCGATAATAATTTTAAAGTTGATGGTTTTTATTTTTAAAAAGAAATTTATTAAAAATAAAAAGGTGCAAGTAAAAGTATTTTAATTTTTTTAAATAAAAAGTATTTGGACTTGGTAAGGGTGTTAGGTATGGCGTGCGTGCTGGTTCTAGATGGCCTTGGACTATGCCAATGCCACATAAAGGGTCCCCTTTTCCATTTTTTATGGCCTATGCAGCTTCTAATCTTCAGGCTAATGGTTTCAAAGTAAATATTCTTGACGCTATAGCAGAAGAAGAGTACTCTTTATGATAATTTTTAGAAGAGATTAAAAAGAGAAAAATGCTGATATTGTGGTAATTGAGTGTTCTACTCCTACAATGAGATATAGATGTCTGGTTTGCAAATAGGGTTGCTGATTTTTGCAAAAAGTAGCACTTGCAGGACCGCATCTAAATAGTATAACAGCGAAAGAGATACAGGATAAAAATCCAAAAATAAATTTTTATCTTTTTAGGAGAATATATATTAAATCTCTCTAGATATGGTGATACAATTAAAAGATGGAGTATATCCATCAAAGGTTTTAAAGGATATAGATTCCATACCATTTGCTTTTAGGGATTATAAAAGTGTTAAAAAGTATTATGATCCAACTATGCCTACTCCAAAACCGCAACTTCAAATTTATGGAAGCAAGGGGTGTGCATTTAAATGCACTTTTTGCTCGTGGCCTCAAAATATGTATTTTGGTAATGTCTCTTTAAGGCAACCCGAGAAAAATAGCAGAAGAAATAAGAGAAAATATTGCAAAAATATGGTTTTAGGAGTATATTTTTTGACGATGATACTTTTAATATGGGAACAAAGAGGATTTCTGAGTTGTGTGACCATCTGAAAGAAATAGGGCTTCCCTGGACTATGATGGGTAGACTAGATATATCTCCAGATTGGTTATATGATAAAATGATTGATAGTGGCTGCGTCGGTATGAGATTTGGCATAGAAACATTTAGTATTGATGTGCTTAAAAATGTTGAAAAAGGTATAGAAAAGAGTTGATTTTAAATCTACGCTCGAATATATTAGCAACAAATACCCAAAATTAATGCTACATATTACCATGATGAGTGATATGCCCCGGAATGACAGATGAGATGCACAAAAAGATATGCAAATTATTCGTGATATGGGATTTTTAAATAAAGATATATATAGAACTTATCAGCTTTCAAAATGTGTGCCTTTTTCCTGGTACGAAACTTTACAAACAAATTGTTGAGAAGTTTGGTGAAGATAAAGTTAAAAACGATATAGGTTATATGATGGTGGTCAAGACACTATAATGAAAAAGCATAAAGAATGAAAATTTTAATAGTAGGTGCTTCTAGTTTTTATAGGTTTTGAATTTATAGCAGACTTAAAACAATAAAAATATGTTATAACTGGAACATATTTTAGAAATAAAAAGATGAAGATTTTTATTTTTGGATATAACAGATAAAGATAGTATTAAAAGATATAATGATTGACCTGATACGGTTCTATGGATAGCTGGATCTAAAAATTTAAAACTATGTCAAGATAACATGGAGTATGCAAAAAGTGTAAATGTATATCCTGTGAAAAACGCTATTGATACAATAAAAGAGTATGGGCTGAATACAAAAATTTATATTCTTTTCTAGTGATTAGTGTCTTTGATGGAAACAATGGAAAATATAGAGATAGTGATATTCCAAAGCCTAATACAAATTATGGTATATCTAAATTTGAAGCAGAAAATCAGATTACTGTTTCAAACTTAGATTATATCGTGATAAGAACCCTCTGCTGTTATGGGCAAGGGAGGTATTTTTGATTGGATACTTAAAAACTTAAGAGATAGTGAATTTATTGATTTATTTGAAAAATGTACACCAACTCCTTTGGGGTTACTTGTTGATAACGTGGAGAATATTTTAAATAATCGAAAAATGGAACAAAAGCACAATTCATATTTGCGGAGACATAGCAGATATGAGTTTGGAAAATATATAAAAAGTTTGAATAACAGTTTTAAGGCTAAAAATTAATCCTAGCTTAAATAAACTAGACACATTTCAAAAGCGATTTATCTTTAGTATCGTCAAATTGCTCTATTAAAAGAAAAAGTCTAGACGATTATTTTTGTTGGAGATCGGATAAAATGATACAGTTTATTAAAAATTATTATAATTTTCATGATAATAGAGAGTAACTTTGTTGGCCTAGTAAATTTTTGGTGCTTGGAGAGAGATAAACTTAATAACATCTGATAAAAATTCTATAAGAGCGGACACTACTATAAAAACACAATAGAAACTTTTATTATATTGGATGGAGAAATAGATGTAAAAGTTTATTTACATAACTATCCTGATCAATATAAAGTATATTGTGTAAAGGCAGGTGATGTTTTTATGATTAATCCTATGGTGGTTCATATATTTTTATGTAAAAACTGCCGCAAAGTGGATAAATTTACTCAGTAATAAAATGGATATGGATAGTCCTGATATTTATAAAGAACAATAGTTATATTGATATATGTAATATCTCTTAAATAATTCTAAAAATAATTTCTAACGCAAAAATGAAATAAGCACATCAAGACGATTATGCCGAGAAAGTATATTGGTCTATATCTATATAAATAGTTTTATTATTTCTATTAAGCTTAAAACCATAGAAGGAATTTTTGCCAAATATTGAAGTTAAGAAGGTCAATTATTTTTGCTATTACTGGATTTTTATACTTTACTGTCTTATTCTTTGTAGTGGAAATAACAGCTATTGTTAATTTTCCTAAGTGATATATGGTTAGTGAAAAATTGCAATAGTTATATCTATGTATTTATGCTCTAATTTTCGACATAGAATCATATCTTGATTATGTTAGAGATTTTTCTTTAAGCTCGGAGTATTACCGACCAGAGATGATGCAACGAGAGATTTCATTATATAAAACCCTTTACAATATGTTATAATGATTTGATCTTATCAATTTTTTAGAGTAAAAGCAAAAAGCCTTATAAGGCATTTGTGTAAACTGATATATGGCAGAAATTGATTTTAGCAATATTAAGGTAAAAGCTTATATTGCAGATGTTTTTATATGGAGCATAAGCTAATGAAAAAGAAAATATTAGTGACTGGAGGAGCTGGGTTTATAGGCTCCCATTTATGTGAAAGGTTGTCAAAAATCTTGAGAATGAGGTGTATAGTTTAGACAACTATTTTACTGGAAGTATTAATAATCATGTCTCAAATGTAATATATATAAAAGGTGATACAAATGATATAAACAAACTCATTACTTTTTGCCCTCATATAGTATACCACCTTGGCGAATATTCAAGGGTGAGAGCAGAGCTTTGATGATATACAAAGGTTTGGAAATATAATAAAGATGGTACATTTGCAGTTCTTGAATTTGTTAGAAAAATGGGTTGTAAAATAGTATACGCTGGAAGCTCTACTAAATTTGGGGATGGTGGGCTTGGTAGGGAATGCTAGTCCATATGCATGGACAAAAGCTAGCAATACAGAACTGGTTAAGAATTATGGTGATTGGTATAATATTCCATATGCTATAACATATTTTTATAATGTTTATGGACAAAAGAGAGATAAGGGTTGGTAAATATGCAACACTTATAGCTATTTTCTGTGAGAAAATGAAAAGGCATGAACCGCTCACTATTGTGAGCCCAGGTGTTCAAAAGAGAAATTTTACTCATATAGATGATATTGTAGATGGAATATTGCTTGTGTAGGTGAGAATGGATATGGTGACGAATTTGGAATAGGAAATGAAGAAAGCATTTACTATATTGGATGTAGCTAAAATATTTGGTGGAGAAATTGTAATGCTTCCCGAAAGACGTGGGAATAGAATGGAGGCTACTGTATGTAGTAAAAACAAAAAATGCTTGGGTGGAGTGCAAAAAGAAGTCTCATAGATTATATAGAAGAGTGTAGAAAAAGCAATGGGGATAAAAGATGCGAGAAGAGTTAAGTATACCAGTATTGTTTCTAGTTTTTAATAGGCTTGATACAATGCAAAAGGTTTTTGAACAGATACGAATTGCCAAGCCGCCGAAAAATTTATATAGCCTCCGATGGCGCCAGACGAGATAGACAGCATGAATACGATGTTGTAAAGTCGGTTAGACAGTATATTTTTAAAACAATATAGATTGGATATGTGAAGTAAAAACTCTTTTAGAGATGAAAAATTTGAGATGTGGAGCAGCTGTAAGTAGTGCCATTTCTTGGTTTTTCGAACATGAGGAAATGGGGATTATATTAGAAGACGATGTTGTCCACTGTTCAAAGTGGATTTTTGTCAAAAATGCTTAAACAATACAAGAATGATGAGCGCGTGATGATGATAACTGGAACAAACTTCATGGTAGATATAAGAGATGACATTAAACAAGACTATTTTTCTCTAGGCATTTTGCGATTTTGGGGTTGGGCTACATGGAGGCGAGCTTGGGAATTATATGATGCAAATATTTCGTGTTGGAGAAACAGCATTTCTATCAAAGATATAGAGTTTGTAAATAGGGAAAAAAACATATTATGTAGCCACTTTAATAATATGTTTGACTTGGTATATTATATAGATACTTAGGACTTTCAATGGGTATTTACATGTTTGTTTAATTATGGACTTTGTCTTACTCCTTCAATTAATATGATTAGTAATATAGGCATACAAAGGAACCCATATGAATGGTGATATTACCGATAATCATTTTTAAAAAACTTTAGATTTTAAGAATATTGATAATATTAAAATTAATAAGTTGGTGTATCCAGAAAATATATATGAAAATATACTATACATACTATATGCATACAAAAAGATCATATAATTTGTATCCTATTGGTTTATATAGTATTGCAAAAATTATTTATAGAGTTATATAAAAATGGAAAGTGAGGTGTGTCAGTTGAGATGTTTTAAAATATGAGTATTTTTATTAAGGATAGTATATAAAATTATAATGTAAATTGATTTTTATTGTGATAATTGTAGTTTTTCATAAATATTAGAATTATATTTTGTTAGGCAGAAACATATAATATATGATTATATTATATGTAGTATTGATAATAGCTTAAATAAATATTGTTTATTAACGTCATCCGTCATATAGTTTTGATAAAAAAAGTATAGGTAGATGCGTGAGTCTTTATTGGATCGATTGGAAATCTTGATTTTATGATTAGAAAACTTACTAGAAGTTAGTAAAGCGTCTTAATGATGGCTAGACTATAGATATAATATGGTCGACGCAATATATTTTTATGGCATCTACATAGAAGTTATCGCAAGAAAAATAATGTGCATTATTGTAATACTGAAGAGATAGTACGTGCTTTCAAAATCATATTTATATTAAATGCATGTTAAAATTAACAAAAATTAGATTACTTGATGTATTGAAAAACACTTTATATTAAAGTTTTAGAGGATTATATAAAAAGTAGGTAAAAGATCGTGAATATATTGTATGACTATCAAATATTTCAGTATCAAAAATAATGGTGGAATATCAAGATATTTTTGAATTAATGAATCATGTGTCTAATGAGTGTAGTAAAAGCTCCCAGTTATATTTTCAAATAATCATTATTTGGAAAAACAAAAAGATATGCATTACTTTTAATTTTTCAAAAATATTGATTTTAAAAAGGCAAACAAAGATTAATGGAAATACCGAATAGATATTTATCAGCATTAACCTTAAGAGAGCAAAAAGTTGATATATTTCATCCAACTTATTACAATCCATATTTTTAAAATATATAAGATAAAAACTATCTATTCTAACTGTCTATGATATGATTCATGAAAGATTTAAGAATAAATTTTTCTATAAAAGATAAAACTTCTAAATTAAAAGAATTATTAGTACAAAAGAGCTACAAAAATAATAGCAATATCAGAGCATACAAAAGAGTTTAATGGAAATTTTTCCCGGGACAAGAGACGATAAGATAGAAACTGTGTACCTTGAAACTCATTAAAATGTAGCAATACTCTTGATTATAATATTAAAATACCGCAAAAGATATATCTTATTTTGTAGGAACTAGAAATGGTTATAAGAAATTTTTAATGTTTTTATAGAATCTGTTTCTACAAATTTTATATGATGAAATAAATATTGCTTTTGTGTAGGCGGTGGTTGTTTTAATAATTGGGAGTATACCCTATTTAATGAGCTAGGTATTACCAAAATAAATCTTCCAATATGATTTAAAAGGATAACATGTTGACATTTTTATAAAAATGCATTAATGTTTCATGCTTTTCCTTCATTATATGAAGGGTTTTGCGTTCCTATTTTGTGGAAAGCTTTTTCCTGTGAATGTCCTAGCTGTATCGTAGCAGTGTAAGCTCATTGCGAGAAATAGCACTGAGATGCCGCTATTTATTTCTTCGATCCCTTACAGTCATGAAATCCATGTGTGGTTCAATTTTAAAACTAGATACTGGCAATATTAGAAAAGAAATAATTGCCAAAAGGAAAAAGATAGACTTAAAAGTACTGCTTGGGACAGCACAAAAACAGAAAATATTTATAAAGGACTAATATGAAGACAGCAATTATAACTGGAGTTAGTGGTCAGGATGGAGTATATCTTGCAGAAATTTCTATTACAAAAAGAGTATAGAGTTGTAGGAACATTAAAGTTACAGAAATACAAATTATGAAAATTTAAAAATATCTCAATATTGAAAATGACATTATATTAGAAGAAATAGATTTATTGGATATTTCGAATGTAAATAAGGACTTTTCACAAAAATACAAACCCTAATAGTTTATAATCTTGCGGCACAAAAGCTCTGTCGGATTGTCTTATGAACAACCTATTGGTACATTTTATTTCAATACAGCATCAGTGAACAATATATTGGAAGCTATAAGACTTACATCACCTTTTTGTAAAACATGATCAGGCATCAAGTAGCGAGATGTATGGGTCAGTGTCTCATATGCCTATAGATTTAAATACTTCTTTGTGCCCAATAAGTCATATGGAATATCAAAAGCAGCATCGTGTTTAATGACAAAAACTTATAGAGATGCATATGGAGTATTTGTTTGCAGTGAGATTTTATTTAATCATGAGTCCTTTTTGAGAAGTGATAATCATAAAAAGTGATATGCATTAAGTGATTAAAAATAGAAAAATAGATAAATTAGTAGTTGGTAATCTTGCAGTTAAAAGAGATTTTCGGATATGCACCAAAATATGTAGAAGCTATGTGGATGATGATGCAATTGGATAGAGCGGATGATTTTATAATTTGTTCAGGGGTATCCATAAAAATTAAGAGATATTGTTGAGTATGTATTTGATAAAATTGGCATAAATAAAAACTCATATTCGAAGATAATAAAATTGTTCAGACCAAATGAGATAAGTGATATTTATGGCAATAATTTAAAAGCCAAAAATGTTTTAAAATGGGAGTATAATCATTCATTTTTGACATATTGGATTTATTGATTGAAGAAGAAATGATGGAAAATAATGAAAAATAAACCTCTAATTTCCACAATAACAGCTGTTTTTAATGGCGAGAAATATTTAGAGCAAAACTATTAAAAAGCATCATAAATCAGACCTATAAAAATTACGAATACATCATAATAGATGGTGGAAGTACTGATGGTACTTTTAGAAATTGCATAAAAATATGAAGATAAATATTCATATTGGATTAGCGAAAAAGATAAGGGCATAAGCGATGCTTTTTAATAAGGGTGTAACAGCCGCAAAAAGGTGATTATATAAATTACAAGGTGATGGCGATGGATTTTTATCTAGTGAAACTTTAGAAGAGATTTTTAAAGATATAAAGGCTGGAGAGTCATCCATGATAAGCACAAGGATACAAAAGAGTAGACGAAAAAGGAAATGAAATTTATAGCTCCAAATTGTCAAGAATTTTGATAAAAGATCACTGCATATTTAGGATGTCCTTGCCGCATCAGGGATTGTTTGTGCCAAGGAGCTATTTTGAAAAATATGGACTTTTTGATCTAAATAATAAATTTCGCATGGACTATGAGCATTTGCTTCGAAGTTATCAAAATTTTCCAAGCGTTATAACTAAAGATATCGTTTCTGCCAGATGGCGAGATGACGGCATTGGGAATGGAAGAACTCTGGAGATATTTAAAAGAGTATGATAAGATAAAAAGAGATAATCAAGTAGCCAGTGCATTAGTTTTGGATCTAATTAAATATTGATTTTATTTAAATACTATGTCAAAAGGTATATTGGGAGATTATGAATGCTAAATGTATTATAAAAATATATGGAATAAAAATAATGGTATATGTGAAAATAAAATATTTGTTTATTGGCATGTCTTTTCAGCTTACAAGATTATCATAATATCAAAGACCATTTTTAATGGCAAAAATATTTTTATATCCTAATTGGTCAATGTATCGAGTCATGTATGCATATCCGATATACCAGATAGAGAAGAAATTTCTACTATTAAGAGAATTTGCAAAGCAAAACAATTGTCAGAAATGCTAAAACTATATGAGATATTGGTGCAAATATTGGTTCTATAGCATTTCAATGATCGATGTTTGCGATAGTGTTATAGCATTTGAGCCACATCCTTATACATCTGAAAAGGTACTGTAAAATGAATGCTAAATAATTTGAACGAAACACTTGTAAAACAATTAGCTCTATCAGATAGTATAGGTAGCGTCCATTTTTCAGATTATGGCGGAAGCTCGACTGTAAAACCATATAATTAAAACAGAAGATGGCATAGAGTGCAAGCAATAACATTAGATAATTTATTGTTGATAATAATTTTGCCCCAAGATAATAGGTACAGTAAAAATTGATGTTGTGAAGGCTTCGAAGAACAAGTGTTAAAGGGAGGAAGAACTCTTTTACAATAATATAATATTCAAGCTATTGTATTTGAATGTTTTTCTCAAAATAGAGTATTTGATATATTAAAAACGTATGGTTTTCGTACAGAAATTAAAAAGTTATGAGAATAATATTGTGCAACGAAAAGAGTTGATTTCGTTGATACTTTGTGTAATTCTATAGGATCTTTGTCGGTTATACTAGGGCATATACTCTCCCATTAAATGGCTTCATATATACTTGGCATGCCACTATTTTTATGGTCTCTGGTATAGTATCGAAACCTCTTTTAGCATTCTGCAGTTAGTACTTAAAAGATTAATGATTCCATACTTTATCTATTATTGGTCTTTTATGGAGAGACTAAAAAGATATCTGCTGCATAGAGGCTCTGGATTATGTACATGAGATCAAAGGTATTTTTATAGATATGGATTTTGCTGGACTTTGCAACACCTATGCTTTGTGTTATGGTTTTTGCCATAGCACTATCTCAAGGATATTTTTATATTTGATATAAAATACCTAGCTTGCTCTTACAATCACTTTGCAGTCGTGTTTTTATTTATGGGTAGTTTTTATATAGATCTTCCTTGGACCCGATAGTGCCCCAAATTCGATATTTGTCTATGCTGGTAATATTATTTTTGAAAAAGATTGCCCTAATATATTGGTTTTTCTGTCTTTTTGTAGTTCTTGTGGTGATCTATCTGGATTTCTAACTTAAATTTTAGATATGGCAAGTAAAGTTTATTCTAATCAGATTTTAAATGTGGATTTTGGGCTGTCTCTTTGTCTATGTGCTTATTTTTGCATAAAAAGTATAAGATTAAATAGTAATTTATCAAAATGTGGGGCAGTAACACCATGCTACTTTTTATACTACACCCATATACCAACAATATCGCTCACATAGCTGTTCAAAAGGTTTTTACAGTCTGATTACTGGTTGTTTTAAATTTATTATTTCTATAGCGTTTAGCTTTCTCTTGATAATTTTTGTTAAAAGAGAAAAATAAAAATTGGTTGGTTTTTAAATATGTATGATTATTTGATAGTAACTCATATACCGGCTTTTTATAAGATAAATTATATAATGAATTGGCAAAAAGATTAAAAGATATTTGTGGATAGTTTATCTCATCAGATACTTCGCAAAAAGCGTTCAAAATAACTTTTCTAGTGTAAATGATGCACTATTTGATTATGAGGTCTTATATCAAGGGAGATTTTTCAAAAAGAAAGAGTTAAAAATATATTGGCTATTCAAACCATACTCAGCGAGTAAAATTTTAAGAGAGTTTTAGTAAGTGGATGGGATTTGCCAGATTGGTATATAGCCTTTATGAGCAAAATGTAAAATTGCCCGCTCTTGAGTCAACTATCTTTGAAAGCAGTTGTAAGGGACTAAAGGGTTTTATAAAAAGATCTTTGTCAAGGATTTCTACTGTTTTCGCCTCTGGTAGCTTGTACATTGTGATTTGCTAAAAGCACTACATTTCAGTAAGTAGTAAAGTTACAAATGGTGTCGGCATTATAAATAAACCAGAATTATAAAAACTCAAAGAAGAAATTTGAGCGGTAGATTTTATATATTGGCAGGATATGGATATCATACTTTTCTTAGTAGAGATTTTTAATGCTATGCCAATTTTACTCTCGCTATTATCGGTGTTGGGGAGCACAGAGTTTTTGCAGTCTATTTCAAATAAAAATATAATCTTTAGAGGAGCTTTCGCAGAAAATAAATTATAGGGTGCAGATGCCAAAAATGATGTTTTCATTTTACCTGAGTTTGATCGAGCCTTGGGGCTTGGTGGTAGAGAGGCATTGTATTTTTGGGCTACCAGTCTTGATAAGTGATCGTTGTGGCTCTTCTGAATTAATCAAAAATGGCATAAAATGGCTTTATATTTGATCCTACTGAGTAAAAATAGCTCTCATGCAAAATAATAAAAATTTCTGACGATGAAACGTTGCGTAGTTTCTATGTAGCAATGCTGATAGCTAGTGACATTAACGCCAAAGATCACACAGCAAATAAGCTCATACTTATGAAAAATTCCTAATAATCCACAATAAATACCAATCAAACAATATTGGCGTGAGGATATCGTTTATAAAAATGAGCTAAACGTCCTGCGCAAAAACTAGGAGATGAAAATATTTTTGCTATGAAGTTTCAAATGATAATATAAATAGAATTTAAACTTCTTTTTGAGATATGGTTTTCATATTACAAAGAGGTTAGAAAAATAATAAAAAGAAAATGGTATTGAAATTGTTCATGTTCATAGCTTTTTCCACTTCACACCTGCTGTTTTTAAGGTCAGCTAAAGATAGTAAAACAAAAAGTGATCCATACTTTTGCACAATTATAGATTGTGGTGCATATCTGGGATCTTATATAGAACTGTTTTTGGTATTTGTGAATGTGCACATAAAAACATTTTCTTTATCTGGCATTTTAAATAGATGTTATAGAAAAGTCGCTTCTTCAAAGTTTTGTGGCGCAGCTGGCTTTTTGGTTTTATAAATTAACTGGAGTTTTTAAAAATATTGATTATGTCTTAACAAATTTTCAAAAGATAAGGTTAAAAGTCTTGGAGTGAGTGAAAGCAAGATCATTCTAAAGCCAAATAGCTTACAAATGAATTTCTGACATAGAGACACAAAAACATAACTATGTATATGTGGGTCGACTAGAGGAGTCAAAAAGGATTTTAAGGCTTTTAGAAAATTGGGATCAGCTAGACGAAAAGTATATTTTAACCATTGTTGGTGGCGGAGATATTGAAGCACAACTTAGACAAAGATATACAAAAGTCAAACATAATATTTAAAAGGAAAGTGTTCAAGAGAAGAAACCATGACTATCATCTCACATTCAAAGTATTTGTTGCAACCATCGCTATTATATGAAACATTTGGGCTGACTATTATAGAAGCCATGGCGTTAGGAGTGCCCGTCATAGGATATGACATAGGAACAAGGGTGATTTTATAAAAGATGGTGTAAATGGATTTTAAGTGGCCTGATGAGCTAAAAATGTGATAGAAAGATCATACGATTTTTGAGAATTATGATAAGCTATCAAAGGCTGCAAAAGAGAGCGTGAAACAATACAAAAATGAGTATGTTATTGAAAATCAGATAGAAATTTATAAAAATATCTTGAGAATAAATTTGAAAATATCAAATCATAACGGTCGTCTGGAATAATGCAAAAACGATAAAAGATGCCATAATTTCTGTTTTAAATCAGAGCTATAAAGATGTAGAGTATATAGTGATAGATGGAGCCAGCACAGATGGTACTATAGAGATATTGCAAAGCTATGGATATAAGATTAAGTTTATCAGTGAAAAGGATAATGGATTATATGATGCTATGAATAGGGCATTAGAATGGCTACTGGGGATATTGTGGGTATATTAAATAGCGATGATTTTTACGCAAGTGATAAAAATTCTGCGAGATAGTGGCTGATGAGTTTTCAAAGAGCAATATCGATAGTGTATATGCAAATCTTGAATACATAGATGCAAATGAGTCCAAAAAGAGTTATAAGATACTGGAGGTCAAAAAGCACCAAGAAGGCCTTTTTAGATCTGGCTGGCACCCAGCACACCCTACCTTTTTGTCAAAAAGAAATTTACGAAAAAGTATGGGTGTTTGATCTTAGTTTTAAAATCGCCGCTGATTATGAGCTTATGTTAAGATTTTTGAAAATACAAGATCACAAGTAGCTATGTCGATGAAGTTTTTGTAAAAATGAGAATAGGTGGCGAGAGCAACAAAAGCATTAAAAATATCATAAAAGCAAAATATGGAGTCGTATATGGCATGGAAAGCTAATGGTCTTTTACATAAACCCATTAAGGTTTCTACTAAAGCCTTTTTCAAAGATAATTCAATTTATAAAAACAAATAAAGTTATATGTAACCCCCTCGCTCCACCTTATATCCAGTGTCTCGCACGGTTTTTAGGCAGATGGTGGGATTTTGGCTCTCTCTCTCACGAGCGATCTTATGCGCTCTTGCGATAATCGTTTCGTTTTTATATAGGTGGTGATCTATCTCATCGTAGGAGACGACGTAGGGCGAGTTTTTGTCAAAAGATTTAGCTAAATTTAGAACCTAAAAAGCACCTTGCAAAGCTAAAGGCATAAAATAAAACAAAATGGCTTTAATGATAAAATCATTAACCCTAGCGTAGTAAATCCTCTTAAAAAGCGCTGAGGGATACTAATGCCCTGCAAAAAGCATAATGGGGAGTGATGTTTTGACTATCTCTTATAAATTTAACCAGATCATGGTTTAAATTTCTTTATCCATTGCCACACTCAAAGTCCTTTGATGACTTCGCTGGCGCTTTTGAGCTAGATCATCCTAAACCCAAAGCGGTAAAGCGATGCATTTAGAGATGATATTTTTGCTCAAAAGTCGCTCTGAGAGCAGCAAGATCTTCTTCATCAGCCAGCCATGCCACCGCCGACTGGGTTTTTGGCGTCTTTTTCAGTCCCTTTTGTTTTAAAAATTCCTCTTCGTCTTTTGTAGGTTTGTACTCATCTTTGAAGAATTTTGCTTAGTTTCGATCCTCTTTTCAACCATCTTCTTATCATAAATTTTTATATGTTGGCTTCCAATACTCAAGATAGTTTCTAAAGCCAGCGCTGTGACCTGCGTCATAGTGGCAGCTTACACATTTTAGCTCTTTAGGGGTCAAGGGCTTTTTGTAGTGAGCGTGCATCTTTTGAGCTTGCGCTGAAGTGTTGTTGCTATCTATCACGTTTGTGTGGCAGCTTGTGCAGCCGTTGTCAAAGACGAAATGCTCGCGGTTTTTGAGGTTTTGTGCCAGTCAATCGCGTTAGGATCGCCAAAAGAAATGCACCCAGCCCTCTAAAATGCCGTTTTTCGCCTTTGTTAGGGCGTATTTTGCTATGTTATCACGTGGTATGTGACAATCCACGCATCTTGCTTTGACGCCAGTTTTGCCCTTGCCGCTGTGGATATCGTCATTGTAGGCGATCACCATAGGATCCATCTCGTGGCAAACGATGCAGAATTTATCCCCCACTCGTCTCATCAAGCGCATAATGAACTGGCAGAACGACTAAAAATCCAACAATTCCGCTTATGAGAGATTATAAGCGCTAGTAATTTTTGAAATTTTTCATGGTGTTACTCCATTCATCCATTGTGGCACCTCGTGTTCTGGCTGCACCCAGAGCATGTTTGTAGATGGTTTATGCTCGTTGTGGCACTCGTCGCAGTACAAAAGTCGGACCATCGTGAACAGAGTTGTGAGGATTTGCCTTCAGAGTATCCATAATTTTCAGCCTTTGAGCTAAAAGCTTTTTACTCTTATGAGCAGGATAGGCAGCCAGCGTCGCCGATCGCTTTAAATTGCTAGGATCATCGCCCTGTTTTGGTGACAATCAACGCAGTCAAAAGCTTAGGTGTTCGTGATGAGGTTTGATCTTACTTTGCTCTAGCTCATCAGAGACTACTACTTTTGTGACGTTTAGATCGCCCTTTGGCATATCGGCACCAAAGAGATGAAGCGAAATAAACAGGCAAAAATAGCGATGAATTGAAGCTTATTCATATCCTTTTCCTTTCTTTTAAGATTTTTGATAAACATCAAATTTTCAATGAAAAACTAATATTTTTGCTTTAAACTTATTTTTGTGAAATTATAGTCTTCGCTTGATTAAATCTGCATTAATAATATTTTTAGAGTGCTAAAATATAGACTAGTTTTATAAAGTTAAATGTTTAAAGAAAATGGCAATTACGCTAAATAAAATGGAAAATAAAATATAATCCCAAATCTTTGGTCCCGTAGCTCAGTTGGTAGAGCACTACCTTGACATGGTAGTGGTCGATGGTTCGAGTCCATTCAGGGCCACCATTTCTATTTCACATTTCCAAAAACGTAAAAATCAAAAATAAATTTAAAAATATTTTTGTAACTCTGCTGTTTTTTAAATCTTTAAACTAAATCCCTAAAATACGGCAAATTTTTACTAAATTTAACTCAAAAAATTTACAACTTCATATTTCTAAAATGTCACAACTGTACCAAAGTACAATAGTAAAGAACTAAAAATATTTACTTATAATTCGAGCATAAAAATCCAAAAAAACATAAAAAGGAAAATGTTATGAGTAAAGTTAAAGGACTAATAAAATCTATTATTAGCATGGATGCCATCGTCGCAGTTGATGCTAATGGAAATCAAAGAACTCTAAAAAGCAGGTGACGTGATCTATGACAACGAGGTCATAAAAGAGCAAGACGGCGTAAAGGTTGAGGTGCAAGCTGCACAAACTCAAAATGAAAATGCTAGCGAAGAGACTGGCAAAGAGATAGCATCGCTCACAAGAGCAATTATTAAATGGTAAAAATATCTCTGATCTTGAAGAGACTGCAGCTGGCGGCACTCAATCAGCAGGCGGAGTAAGCTCGAATGGCGTGAGCCTTGGTGCTGCTAGCTTTGCAAATGGTGGTCACTACTCAAACGTAAATGCACTGAGCGATCTAAGCTCTCAAGCAAATGCTAGTGCAGAGGCCTTTACAAATGTAAGCGGTGGCACAAGCGAGGGCTTTAGTCTTGACACACTTGCAGCTGCGATAGATAATGCATATAACAATATGTTGCCGCAGACGCTAGAATTATCTGTTACAGCAGTGGATGATAACGTAGTGACTGGTAATACAGATCAGGCAGTAAGCAGCAACCTTGACATCGAGGGCAATATCTTAGAGCATGAAAAATTCACAAAGAACGTGTCTGCATATCACAAACGATAACACTCCAACTTTAGTTGGTAAGGCCACTTCAAAACGCTACTATAAGTATATTTGATGGCGAGGTGAGAGCGCACCGCTACTTGGTACGACAACTACCGATGCAGACGGAAACTGGTCATACACACCAACTTCGCCTTTAGCTGATGGAGCATCATACATTTACGATTGAAGCTAGCAAAGTAGCTGCAAATGGCGAAGAGCTAAAAGCTACAAGCACGCAAGAGATAACTGTTGATACAGACAATAGCACCTTTGTCTATTACAAAAATATCTACTGATGACTTTTTCTGACCCGTCACACTATAACACAATGTATGATAGCAATAAACAATATGACTTTTTCACCGACCATAGAGGGCAAAAGCAGAGCCATTTGCTGATATACTTGGTTATCAAAACTGCTGATGTGTTTTTACAATGATGGCTTAGGTAACTCTTGGCTAGGCAAAGCAGCTCAAGTAGTCGAAGAGCTAAGCGCCAAGGTTGATGCTGACGGCAACTGGAAAGTTGAAAGTAGCGTTTTAAACAATAGAGATTTTTGAATACACAGTCCAAGCATCATCGGTAGATGAGGCAGGTAACAAATACTCTGAGCCTCAAGCATCAACGTTTTATTTACCGACAGAGCCTATATACCCTAGCTCCGACAGATCACCCTATAACATAATTTAATGTGGAGAGCCTCTCCACTCACTCTTAAATCTACTTCAAATACTCTTTTTACGTCGTAGTCTTTGCCAGCATCGTGATCTTTTAAAAGTTTAGCCACGACTGGGCTTAGAAGGATAATGGCGATTAATGGCACTACTTTCATAAGGCCGTTAAACATATCAGCTAAACTCCAGACAAAAATCAACCTTTTGCAAGCTGCCTAAAAAGACAAAAACAACAACTAGAAATTTTAAAAATTTTAACCGCCTTTTGCGCCAAAAAGGTAGCGTACATTGATCTCAGCGAAGTAGTACCAGCCAATGATCGTCGTAAATGCAAAGAAAATAGGCAGATTGCCACGAAGCTACAACCGCCAGTTTTGCCAAAGATAGTGACGAGAACGCCTCTTGTACCAAAGTGATGCCAGTAAAGACTGCCTTGCCGTTTTCAAAGTTGATGACGTTTGCGGTTAGCACCACAAAAACGGTTATATTTAAGATGACAAGAGTGTCTATAAAGACGCTCATTATGCCAAGGACAGCTTGATCGACTGGGTGTTTGACGTTTGCAGCAGCGTGTGCGTGTGGAGTTGAGCCCATGCCAGCTTCGTTGCTAAAAAGTCCCCTTGCGATGCCGTATCTCATAGCGGCTGCGATGCTGAGCTCCAGTTGCCCCACCCCTGTGCAGCCGAAGGATCAAACGCAGCTTTAAATATTAGCGAGATCGCTTCTGGATTTGGTGAGTCTAAAGCGATGATAACCACGCCAACGATGATGTAAAGTAGCGCCATTAGCGGCACGATCTTTTCAGCGACCCTCTGCTGCCTTTTACGCCGCCTATGAAAATTAGCGCGCAAATGAGAGCCAAAAACGCCCCCGTTAGCCACTGCGGTATGCCAAAAGCGCCATTAAAGCCATCTGATATGGAGTTTGCCTGAACCATGTTGCCGATAAAGCCAAGTGCGATGATGATAGCGATAGCGAAAAATCCAGCTAGACTCGCCCATTTGCCCTTTAATCCGCGGCTTATGTAAAAGGCTGGACCGCCTATCGTGTGGCCGCTGTCATCTTTGGTGCGATAAATCGGAGCGAGGCAAATTTCAGCGAAAATTTGTAGCCATGCCCAAAAAGGCTGCGCACCACATCCAAAAATGGCTCCGGGACCACCCATGATAAGCGCTGTCGTCGCACCCACGAGGTTGCCAGTGCCAACTTGCGCTGCGATAGCGGTTGCGACTGCCTGAAACGAGCTCATACCAGCGCTTGCCAGCAGCCTCGCCGTGAAGTGAGAAATTTCGAAAAGTTCGCCTAAACCCATCTTAAACTGTAAATTTGCAGACAAATGCGAGTCTAATGGTGAAAAATAGTCCAGTGCCGCAGTAGGGCGATGAGGAAATGCATGTGGACCCCAAAGAAATGACCGACACTTTCAACGCAGTTATTTAGCATTCAACAGGTATTTGTGAGGCATTTCTTGGACTTTCGTGATTGGTTGGATTTGAGAAGTTATATTTGATATAGTAGTACAAATTCATAGTTATCATGGCCAAGCCAGCTACATAAAGCGCCATGCAAAACCATGCTACGAGTAGTAGTAAAAGCTGTAAAATAGCCTATCGTCATAGTTTAGCTCGTCTTGATCCACGATCTCAAGATACTTTGGATCTAGCATTTGCTCCATCTTTTGCAAGTGGCTTTGCATGCTCCATCTGCTCTACTTTTTCGCAATTTCAAGCATAAGCTTAAAAACTCTTCAAGCTTACGTGAGATAAATTTAGCTGCTTTTGCCTTTTTCGCTTAGCGCACTTTTACTAAAGTCGCACTCAGAAAAACGAGTGCAAAGGGCGTGGCGTGCCAAAATGTCTCTTGATACCGCACTGAGCCACTATCTCATCACAGCAGCTGCTAAAGCTCATTTTCATCAACTGAGTTTTTCGAGCCAGAAAGGCTCTTTAAAAATTCTGGCAAAAGCTCGCCGTGCCGTAACTACAGCTAGCCTCTCCACGGCACGTCTTTTATCTTTAAACGTGCGATATATTCTAAATTGCTCGTTCATGCGCCTACCTCTTTTAAATCTGAAAAGAGTAAAGCCCCAAATTTAGCCCTTTGACCTTAATCCTTTTTCTAGCCACTCATTTAGCGTTTTTCAAAGCCTATGCCCTTGCTTTGTAAAATGAGCGGTTTTTCTAGGTATTTTTGCTCGACCCAGCCGCCAAAATCATGCGGATAAAGGTAGATCTTTGCTCTTTGTGTGTGATAGATATGGTGGGATCTTTGTAAATTTCTTCGCTTTGCACGTATCTTAGGGCGGCATTTATCGCGTTGTAGCTGGAGTTTGACTTGGCGAGCTGGCTAGATAGATGGCGCACTGAGCCAGTATGATCCTAGCCTCTGGAAAGCCTATCTCTTTACGACGCTAAGCGTGCTTTGCGGCCACCCCGAAGCGCATTTGGGTTTGCATTGCCGATGTCTTCGCTGGCAAATATCGCCATCCTTCTAGCGATGAAGTCAGCGCCTCGCCAGAGTCTGAGCCTTGCAAGGTAGTATATGACAGCGTTTTCGTCGCTGCGCGCAGGCTTTTTATAAAAGCGCTTGCTAGCTCGTAGTGCGTGTCGTCCTCTTTGCCCCCTTTAGCGTTTTGGCGAAGTGTTTTTAAATTTTCTAGCTCACATTTTCATCAAGCGTGATGGCACCCGGAGTAATTTAGCATAGCCCTCTGCGTCGCCACCGCTACTTTTAACAGATACTCCCTTCGCTCCTCGTCAATCGCTAAAATGAAAGTTTGCTCTCTTATCTTGCTAAGAGCTCCTCAGTCGCCACTACTCAGCGGTCTAAACCTCAAAGAGCATCGAGCGACTTCTGATGCCTGAGCTTAGCGTGAAAAGGGATTTTCAGTCACTTGCACCGATGACTAGGGCTTTGTAGCTTCATGGGGATGAGTGACGCTTCTTGCTGGTTTTGCTTAGTCTGTGGATCTCATCTATGAAAAAGAGCGGCTTGTTTAGGGCATTTTCGTAGTTTTTTAAAAATTTGCGAAAGTCATCTATCTTGAAACCTCTCGCCGTCAAACTCGTAAAAGTCGTAGTTTGCCCTGCTTGCCACAGCCCCTGCAAAGCTCGTTCTTGCCACAGCCTGCTGGACCATAAAATATGGAGTGCGGTATCTTGCTTGCGGCTATAATTTTAAAAAGGCCGCTTTAACTGCTTTTTACCGCAAATTTTCATCCAAGTTTTTGGTCTAAACATCAGTGCAAACGGAGCTCACGTCTACCCTTTACCGCTTTTTGGTAGATACTTTGGCCTTCGCGCTAAGGGTTCTCTATCTTTAGCTCGTAAAGTTTTTCATATTTTTAGCCCATATTCCGCAGCCACGTCAAAGGTGCTCATCGCGCGGGCGGTGTATTTTGGCGAATTTTAAATTCATACTCTGGCCTCGTCTGTCACCGGTAGGCTCTTGTTTTTGCGATGGCGCTTTGCATTCAGTCGTAAAGACCTGCCGCCAAGCGCCTTGCCGTCGTCTTTATCATTTTTAGCTCGCTATCATTTAGGTGTGGACTTTGTTGAAGCTACGCAGACAAACTCCACTTTTCGCCCATTTTGGAAGCAGTTTTGCCTTTGCTGCCAGCGCTCGGCTCCATGCACATGCTCTCACCAACTTAACTGGCGAGATAGGCACGCTAAAAAGTCCCTCATCATCCACGCATGAGATCACGCCGTATTCTGCAGTTATCGATGATCTCAAGCGCCTCGTCAGCTTAGTTCTCTATCTTTTTCGCCTCATTTTTCATCCTGCAAAATATTTTAGTAATGAAGTGCTTAAAGGCTAGTATAACGCGTGACTCAAGGAAAAAATATGAAGTGGTTCGCCATTTTTGCCCTTTTGCTGGGCGTAATGGTCTGGTGCAAAAGGAGGTTTTGCAAGGAGTATGTCAAGCAAAAGTAGGCTCTATCTTGACGAGCTTTACGCCAAAGAGAGCAAAGAAAGCTTGCGGGTGATGGAAAGGCTAAGGCTTTTTGAGCTAATTTGATGAGTTTACAAAAGACAAAGCGGTCAAGAGGCGATGATAATGCAAAAATAACGATGAGAATGCAAAAGTGAGCTAGAAAAGGTAACATAGCTTCTTAGTGAGCTTAAAAATAGCTCACTTTTCAGCGTTTAAGTCCCACTCGATGGGCGTTTTGCCGTGGTTTGCTAGGTAGATATTTGCCTTTGAAAAGTGCCTGCAGCCAAAAACGCCCCACGAGCCAGCGGACTTGGGTGGGCTGCTTCTAAGATGAGATGCTTTCTGCTGGCTCATTAGCGGCGCTTTTTGCCTTGGCTGCTGCCCCAGAGCATAAAAACTACGTTTTGTAGAGTTTGGCTAATCTTTCTCATGACGGCGTCTGTAAAGCCTGCCAGCCGAAGCTAGCGTGAGAATTTGCCGCTCCAGCACTTACACTTAAGTTGAGTTTAAGTAGCACGCCTTGCTTTTGCCCACTTTGTAAGATCGCTATTTGGCTCTTTTTATGCCAAGATCGGCGTACCTTTTGTAGATATTAACAAGACTTGGCGGCACTGCACACCGCTTGGCACCGAAAAAGCTTAGTCCCATGGCTTGATTTGCGCCGTGATATGGGTTTGGCCTAGGATGACGACCTTTACGGCATGAAACGGCGTTAGATTAAATGCGTTAAATATAAGCCCGCTTGGTGGATAGGACGACGCCAGCGCTGCCTTTTTGCTTTTAAGAAACTCTTCTTTGATGCGAGCGAAGTCACTCAAAAACTCATCTTTTAGCACCTCTTTCCAGCTTGGTTCGATCTTTACATCATCTAAATTTTATCTGCATTTTCCTGCCCTTGGTTTTTAGCGGGTTAATTTTAACCATCATGCCCAAAGGAAAGAGCTGTGCTCAGAGCAATAATAAGTTCCACGACCTTCTTAGCAAAAATGGGAGCTACATCGAGTGATAGAGCATGAGAGTGCTAGGACTTCAGAGGAGGTCGCTAAGATAAGAGGCACGAAGATGAGCCAGGGCGCAAAGGCGCTGGTCTGGTCATAAAGGGCGTAGATGAAGAGAAATTTAGAGAAATTTTTAAAGATGAAAATGTGCTAGATGGCTACTTGCTAGATGATGAAAAACCAGCGATGAAGGCTGGTAAAATTTTACTTGCTCGCTGTCTTGCCAGCTGATGAGCAGGCTGATCTTGACGCGCTTACGCAAAAATTGATGGTAAAAGAGCGAGCCTTGCTAGTCCAGATGAGGTCACAGCGCTTGCTGATTGCGTATTTGGCTCGGTTCCGCCATTTTAGCTTTCATAGTAATTTGCACCTTGTTGTGGATGAGAGTTTGCTAGAGCGAAACGAGGAGATCGCCTTTAATGCGGGACTTCTTGATAGATCAGTCGTTTTAAACGCAAAAGACTACGCTAGGATAGTAAAGCCGGTGTTTGTTAAATTTGCAAAAGAAAAGTGCTAGGCTAACACTCCTAGCACCTACTCGGTCGGGAGATGAATTAAGTAATGCAAAGACGAGAAATTGCTAACGATTTCAATGGCAAATATTATCAAGGATAATCTTAAAGTATAATAAATTATATTGATAAAATATGCATATTTAGGATTGTTATCTTTATATATATATATATTTTAAAATCCAGTAATTTTGGCTCAATTTACTCAATGTAGACATGTACACGCTTTAGCAATTATTAAGTTTAGCGAGGCTCCATTTCGATAAAATCCTTAATCGTTCTTTTATCGTAGACAATTTGATATAAGGAAAACAATGAGCGATATCATGCATACAAACTAAATGGCGAAATAGTCGATACCAAAGTATCGCAGGGCGTGAGTAGTGCTGAGCCTATCTATTTTGACAACTCAGAGGCACTACACGTTATCAGACATCCGCGCACCTCATGGCACAAGCTATCAAATCGCTCTATCCAAAGGCGAAATGTACCTTGTCGACCAAAACGTAGAAGATGGATATTATGATTTTAGAGTTGATGATGAGGGCACGAAGTTAGGCGAGAGCGAGTCTAGCAGCGATCGAAGATAAGATGAAAGAGCTTGCTGAGAAGAAAGGTGGACATAGTTAAAACCTGCTCAACTAAAGCTAATATAGTGAGGTAAAAACGACGATCTAAAACAAGAGGTCTTTAAAAAGCATTCCAGATGGTGAAGCTGCGCACGCACAAGGCGTTTTGAAGATCTTTGCCGCGGACCATGTGCCAAATACTACCCTGATCTTTCGCTTTACACGCGTGGCTGGCGCGTATCTTGGCGGCGATGAGAGCCGTGAGATGCTAACTGATGTACGGCACAGCTTACGCAGACAAAGAGAGTCAAAAGAGCACATCCGTATCATCGAAGAGGCTAAAAGCGCGATCACAGAAAGCTATGTCGAGATGAAGCTATTTACATTTGATGAAGAAGTGGGTGGCGGTTTGCTCATCTGGCTGCCAAATGGCGGACGCTTGAGATCAAAACTAGAGCAACTTATACAAAGCTCACCGCGACCGTGGCTACGAGCCAGTGCGAGGTCCTGAGCTTTTTAAAGGCTGACGTGTGAGAAGAAGCGGCCATTACGCAAAACCATAAAAGAAAAATATGTACTACAACGATTGACGATGCGGAGTATGGCATAAAGCCGATGAACTGCGTTGGTCACATCAAAAGTTTATCAAAGCGATATCAGGTCTTCACCGTGATCTACCGCTTAGCTCTCCGAGTACGGCGTCGTGCATCGCCATGAAAAAGTGGCGTGCTTCACGGACTTTTCAGGGTTAGAGAGATCTGCACAAGATGACTCACTATCTTTTGTGTATGCCAAGCCAGATCAAAGAAAAATATCTTAGAAAATCTAAAATTTGCTGGCACGATAATGGAGAGATTTTGGCTTCCACTATGAGATGGAGATATCAACCAAACCAGCCAAAGCGATCGGTGGCGATGAATGGTGAAACTGCTACAAAAAGCGCTAAAAGAAGCTCTTGATGAAAATGGCTTTAAATATGGCATCGACGAGGGCGGCGGCGCATTTTATGGACCAAAGATCGACGATTAAGATCACTGACGCGCTTAAGAGAAAGTGGCAGTGCGGCACGATACAAGTGGATTTTAACTTGCCAGAGCGCTTTGATCTAGGCTACATCGACGCAAATAACGAAAGACAGCGCCACGTAATGCTTCACAGAGCCTTGCTTGGCGGTTTGAGAGATTTATAGAGGATTTTACTTGAGCACACTGCTGGCGAGCTACCATTTTTCATAGCTCAACGCAAGTCGTCATCGTGCCCATAGCGACGCGCATTTAGACTCGTCTGCAAAAGAAATTCACGCGAGCTAAGAAAGATCAACGTCGATAGCGAGGATCGCAGAGTAAATGAGAGTTTAAATAAGAGAATAAGAACGGCAGAAAAACGAAAAGTGCTCTGATGGTCGTGCTGAGACAACGCGCGAACAAGAGCGTGCGTTGCGCGACAGGCAGGGCTAGGACGCAGGCGACCTGGGCTTGGCGGGGATTGCTCGTTAACAGAAGGAGGAAACTTGATGTGGTACATTTTTGAGTAAGGAAAATGAAGTATTGCTCAGTGAGGACATAAGGGCGAGAGAGGTAAGATGTGCTGATGATGGCACGGCATACGGTGTCCGCCCTCGAGAGATCGAGCTTTAGAGATCTCAAATCAGCTTGGAAGCGAGTCTAGTGCTTATAAGCGCCAGATGCAAGCCGCCAGTTTGTAAGATGGCGGACTATGGTAGAATTCCGCTATCAGCAAGAGAAGAAGCAAAAGAGGCCAGAAGAAAGCACCATCGAGGGTCAAAAGTCAAAACTCTCTGTGGGGTCGCCCAAAAACGATATAAACTACAAAGGGTTAAACACCAAGCGAGTTTTTGCAAGATGGCAAACACGTTAAATTTCGTGTATTTTTAAAGGGTCGCGAGATGAGGCTCAGAGGCTGGCGTAGCCGCATGCTTGAAAGGAAGGTCCTGAGGAGGATGATCAGATGAAGCTGACCGCGACAAAGAGCCTATAATAGAAGGTCGTTATGTAAATATGCTTTGTAACTCCAAAAAGGGTTGAAATTCTCACAAAAGAGCAGGGCTAGGCTTGCTCTTTTTCATTATTTTAATAAAAACCCACAAATAACTATTTTTCGCAAGTCTATCATTTTTATATTTTCTAAATACGCAATGGCGTTTTGTGGTTGATGTGGCTTGTGATTAAATTTCTGTAGTATGAATTTAGACGCGAGCAAATTTGAAGTAAATTTTGATTTTTAATTGCTGGGGTTTAATACTTTGGCATCACTTGTATAGACGTTGTGCTAAAAATAATCCAGACAAATTGATTTTCTTGTGAGTTTATAGGGTTAAGTACTTGTGAGAATGTTTTAAACCGATTACGTCTAATTGCTGACTAAACTTTATGAGAAAAGTGGTGGTGATTATGTAGCATCCGCACAAGACTTGCTATAAAATCCGCTAAAATTGGGTTTATTATAGCATACCATAAAAGGATTTTGTGTGGTTGAATCTCACGTAATATCCGCTCTCGTTAGTAAAGCACCGGAGCTTCAAGGAAATATCAAATATCATCAAGATATAGTTTTAAAAATTAAAATTAGAGATTGAAACGATAGATAAAGAGCTATCACGATATTTGACCTAATTATGAAAACTATGTTCATTTGGGCAAAAAGAGTTACTAATACTTCGTATTTCCTCACGGTGAGCTAAATCGTAGGATTATAGAGTATTTAAAGATAGCCCTAGTACTTGTAAATGAAAATAGCCAAGTATGTTTTAAAGACGAGAAGATGGAAGACGTTTTTCACTTACTAAATATAGGCAAAACATATCCTCTTTAATTTCAAAGCTCATAAAAAGAGGAACTGCTCGTTACTTACCGACAACGGAGTAAATTTTTATAAGATAGCTTCCTAAGCTCCAAGCCTTTCGGCTACTCTGTGATTGTCTTGCCAGTAACCGCAGAAATTCATTTGATTGGATTATTATCAAACATCTTGATAAAAATCGTCCATTATAGCCTTATTATCAAGTCTTCTAGTGTCTTCTCTATGCTATCTCGTTTGCATAGTTTGATAAGTAAAGCGTTAGTTTATGGCAGTGACCGTATTGTAGCCTTCTAAATCTAGCATTAAAGCTTTCGCTTTGGTTATTATTCTCTCCGTTTAGTCCAGAATATTCTATTTGGTGGTTTACTCTAAATCGTAATGAGCTAGCAAATCGTCGTAAGCCGAGTTTTCATCGGTATGAGATTTCGCTATTTGGCGCAATATGCGATTTAGCGATGACCGTTTATATCTACGTTAGTCTCGGTTTTTAAGATAAAGGTCTTAGTTTTACTTGCTCCACCTCCAAGCAAATTTCTTTCTCGAAGTGATATAACACTCTCTTATTCGGCTTAAAAGCCTTGCGTCTATCTATCCTATCATTTATATTATTAGTGGGTTTTGTATAGTTCCGACGTATACCCCGTCCATTTCGATTACTCCGCTAAATTGTTTCCGCTATCGCTAGTCATAAGGCTTTCTCTTATTTTATGAGATAAGACCCAAACCGTTTTTATATTGAATATCTAGGTCTCTACTAAGTTGTAAGGCTGAAATTCGCTTTGGTAGCGTTAGAAAATATTACGATAGCAAGAAGTATAACTTTAAAGTCAAGCTTATGCAGAGAGTGAAATATAGTTCCGCTAGTAACGCTAAAAAGTATGAAAGTACTCCTTGCAGCGATATTGCAATCTACTTTCTGATAAAAATAGTGAGACGAAGCGCTTCCGCAAGTCGGACAAACAGGATTACCCTTGTTGCTACTCCAACAAATTGATTTAAAAATACTCGTAACACTCGTTCTCGCTCGTCTATCTATCTTTCTAACGAGAGATTGTTCTAGCTTTAGACGAGAGAAGGAGTGTTGGGACATTTTCAAACCTTTTTATCTTTATTTATGATGATATTATATCGCATATATTATTATATTTTTAATAAATATATAAAGATATTTCATTTTTATTAGATTATTTATAATTATTTATTGCTATATTGTAGAAATTTCTATATATAATCATAAAAATATTCCTTTCGGCATTACAACGAATATAAAACCAAAAGGCTATTAATGACCGCATATGAAAAACGAGCAAAGGTGTATCTAAAAACACAAATGGCAAAAAGCCGATATAGACTCATCCCTAAACTAGCGGAACAATTAAAAGAAAAAGGCGTAAACGAATCAAGAGAATTTAGCGAATAAAATTAATCGAGGTAAGTTTAGCTTTGCGTTTGCTTTGATGATTTTTAGATACGCTGGGTGTTGCGATAGATAGATAAAAAGGGGCAGTTATGAAACTAATAAACTACGCTTTAGTTGAAGAAAAAAAGACCACCTATTTATACAGCTATGAAATATTGGGGACGAAACCTCATAATATATGGCGTGAGTATATTGAAGAAAATTTACACCGCAAATGGCATTGTTCTTGATCCGTTTTGCGGTAGCGCTATTTCTGCAATAGAGGCATTAAAGGTTGATAGAAAAAGCCATTTGTTTTGATATAAACCCAATTAGCTCATTCTTTATAGAAAGCTATACAAGTAGAATTGATGATAAAACTTTTAAAAAAAGAAGCGCTAAGTATAATTGATAAAGTAAGAAATGATAAAATATATAAGAAATTATGGGAATATAACGGTATTATTCACAATATAAAATATGACCGTGATGTGGCATATGAAGTATGCACTAGTCAGTTTAACAGAGGAAAGATATAGAACCTTGAAATTAAAGAACCAAGTACGCTTGATAAAATGCAATAGCATATTCAAAAACTTTGGATCTTAAAAACTTAAATTATCTTATATTGATGAGCCATTTTACGATAGTAAATCATTTAATACAATTCATAAATAAAATTGGTGGAAATAATTTTTACTATGGACTGAAAGAAATCTTTATGTTTTTATCACTAATATTTAAAAGTATATTAGACAAAAACGACGAAGTGATCAAAAACAGCTTCTATTTGCTTTTTATTATGACTACTCATTTATGTTGTAAAATGAATATTCCAAGACGAGATAGTGCAAGAAGAAAGTCTCCACTAGCTGGGGGTAGAAGTGCTTATGTTTTGTTCATCAAGACAAATGGAACAAAAACCCACTAATAGTGTTTTTAACAGTTGTTTTGGTAAACAATCGGTAGAAAGTGCTTTTGATATCTTCAAATAGCTATATTCGTAAAGACAAAAGAAAGTTTAAAAAGTATCCATTTCAGATAAGGGTAAAAACTACAATTCATTTGATCTTAAATATGGAGCAATAAACGTTTTGGCTGTTGACGAATACATAAATGAAAAAGCATTGATTTTATCATTACAGACCCACCTTATGGAGGGTTAGTACAATATTTAGATTTATCCTATATATGGAATGTCTGGCTAAAACACTACGACAAATCATTTTCTAACATAGAGTTTGATAGTGAAATTACAATAAATAAAAATTTGGATTTGACTAACTATGAAACAAAAATGACCTCTGCACTAAAAAAAGCTAAATACAATTTTAAAAGATGATGGAAAAATGGTTATTACATTTCCACAATCAAAAGATTGAAATTTGGAATAGCTTTTATACGCTCTTTACAGAACTCTAATTTTTATCATTGAAAAAGTAATTCATCAAAAATAGACGCAGTGGAGAGTCGGTAGTAGCAAATCCTTATGGAACATCAGGAACAGACTTTTACATAAGATGTGCTAAAAACTTAAAAATGGTTTCAATAAATGGTTCAGATAAAAAGCTAAGTGAAGCGATTGTAGAAATTATCCCATCAATGCTATTGCTAGAAGAAATGAACTCTACTCCGTTTTTAATTTTACACGACGCCATTCTTGCCGAGATTACTAGCAATGGCTTGTTTTTTAGCAAAGACAATAACACTACAAATAAAACTAGCTCTTAAAAGCGAACTTAATAAAACATTTATAATTGTTAATATAAGAGTGGATGTTTATGGTGGCTAAAAGAACCAAATCGGCACTATATCGCATTATGAAGTTCCATTAAAGGAAAGAGTAGATAGAGCCATACTTTCTTTATTGAAAGAGACAAGGGTCTTGTTAGACTGATGACGCACTAGGTATTATATATATAGTATTTTTCCAAATGGATTAACGCCTGATGAAGATAACATAAAGATGAGGTTTGGCAAAAATGTGCAAAGCCAATCTAGTGGCGGTTGGGTTTATAATAAAATTCAATCAGCTCAATAGAAGCTACGACCCATTCTCAATATATTTATAATTTAATCAAGATAGCTAAAAACTTGATTTAGAAGTATATGTTGGAAAACGAGAACAGCCTGAATTAATCAAAGAAAAGGCAAATCATGTAAAGTTAAAAAGATTTTTGCAGTTATACGAGACTTACCTTTTGAAAAAAATTGGGTACGAATGATAGCGAATATATACAAAAGTGAAATTTCTATGATTGATGTGTTGTTTATTAAAAATAATAAAATTAAATTTGCAATAGAAGTTGAAAAATTCTACAAATATTATATCGCTGCACTTCATAGATGTTCTGTCCTAGGTGGTGAAGTAATCAAATTATTGATAATACCAGACAGAAAGAAATAAAGAGCTTCTGGATTAAAGACCCTTTAAGCCTTAATGAAATCAAAGCAGGCAATTGGAAATGTTTGCTTTACTCAGAGTTAGACAAATTAATTGCACAGCCAGAGTCTAAGTATTTTAAAAGATATATATATGAAACGAGATAACAGGATTACGACAAAAGAAATAAGCTAAATGATTTGACTGGTAAAGAATGGCACAACTTACAGCAAGTTACTGGTTTTAGTGAAAAGTGTAAGTTGGACAAACCAGCGCTTAAACACCCTGCACCGTTTATGGTAAAAGATATAGAAAAACTAATTAAGTTTTTACAAAATCAAATATGACTGTATTAGACCCGTTTTTGTGGTAGTGGAACAACATCTGGTTTCTGCTTATAATACAAATAGAAAAGGTATTGGGATCGATTTGAGTAAGAATACATGACTTGCAAAGAAAGGCTACTTGATATGAGGGGCTGATGGATTGAAGATTTTAAATACTTTATTGGAAATAATACGGATGTCATAGAAACATTAAACAGTAATAGCATGAGACTATGATTGTAACATCATACCTTATTTTTAATATTTTGAAAAAAATAAATCAGAAGGTATTAGAAGCGATAAAAAGTAAAAAGGCTTTAGAAATGGGGCAAGACAAGGAATTGTAGGATTATACGGATGAAAGTTTAGATAATTTAGAAAATCTTGAGAATTATGAACTATATCTAATTAAAATAAAGGATATATTTTTAAAATTACAACAGTATTAAAATCTAGAAAATACTGTTCTATTATAATAAGTGATTTTACAATTAATAAAACAGAAACTTGTGTAACTGGAGATTTTGTTCGTATTATGCAAGAGTTGAAGTATGAATATTGTGGCAATGTAGCGCTTATACAAGAAAAATAAACCGTTATATCCATTTGGGTATCCGTTTGCCCTATAAAATAAAACCACCATAACAAAAATATACTAAATTTACGAAAGCAATGACTTTTGGAATCCTTTCTAGAGAATAGCAAAAGATAATTTAACTTTTTGTGCATTTGCTACATAATATGAAAATCTTGTTTTGTGGGGTTAAATGTAGCGAGGTAATCTTTGCTTACTAGATTTACCCCTTCCTATCTACGTTTTTGCCATCGCTCATGTAGTCTCTTTGCCGAAATTTGACTGTGTAAAAGAAGCTGCCCAGTAAAAACTCTTTTGAGTTTATAAATTTCGATATTTATATGATTATACGAGCGTTTTGAGCCAAATAGCTTAATAGCTGGCTAAATTTGGTAAGTGAAATTTTTGTTTTTGTAAAAATGTGAGTATTTTTATTATTTTTAAAATGTTTTCAAAAAGTACGACCACTATTTGGTTTTATGTGGTAGCCAAAAGTTTGGCAAGAAATTCGCTTCTTTGTAACAAAATTAGTAAATTTTAACTTTAACTTATCAGGATTTGCCACCGCCATTTTTATATCCTTTAAATTGGTGCTGTGCTGAAAATTTGACGAGGTAAAGCTACCTTGTTGGAGTGAATTGATAACCATATTGTGAGTTTATAAAATTTATGGTGTGTGTGCGAGGTTTTTAGGCTAAATTGGTAAAAAGATCGCTTGTCTGTGGTTTTAAATTTATAAAGAGATTTTTAGTACGGAGCGAGCCTAAATTTCATAAGCCGTTTCTTGTCAAAAAGTTTTTATCTACTTGAGAAATTTTAGGTCTTGCTCATTTTTGGCAGGATTTCACTATTTAGCCTTACTATGTCGAAGTTGCAAGCGCTATGAAAAAATTACTCGCTTGTGATGCATCTGCTACAAAGCTTTTTATGCTCAAGTAGCCACGCATAGACCGCACCACTCGTGCAATGAGCAAAAATATCCACGAGGATGCTCCATGGCAAAAACTTTCAATTTTGCTGGATGAGCCTCGCCATACCACCATTTGCCACCATATTAGCTCTTTGACAAGAATTTCCTATAAAAAGCTCTAAAAATGTGATCTGCTAGCCACCCTAGTGAGAATTGCCAAGCTTCAAATTCGCATCTGCCACGCCAGCAAAAATTTGTTAAAACGAACGCTGCATAAAATGCTTCAAACTAGCGTAAAATTGATGGCTTGCTAGTAAAATTTGCCATACAAAAGGCAAACTCTATTTTTGGCTAAAAACCCTGCCTGCCTTGTATCGATTTACGCCCAAATTAACTTGGACGTAAATTTACAGAAACCAAATTAGTACACATATCCTTGATCTATCATCGCATCAGCCACTTTTTCTAGAGCCAGCGATATTTGAGCCAAGCACCAAGTTGCCCTCATCGCCAAACTCTTTACTCGTTTCGTAGCTTAGTTCAAAGATGTGGTTCGCTGATGCCATGAAGTCTGCGATCGACCTCCTCGAAACTCCACGAAGTCATGCCAGCATTTTGCATCATCTCAAGACCACTTGTTCCCACACCGCCAGCGTTTGCTGCTTTTGCTGGAGCAAAGTGAAAGTCTTTTTGCGCAAGCATGAAATTTATCGCATCAAGCGTGCTTGGCATGTTTGCGCCCTCAGCCACGAAGCGGCAGCCATTTTGCGTAAAGCACTTTTATGTCAGCTAGGTGAAGCTCGTTTTTGTGTCGCACATGGGAAGGCTCCGTCGCATGGCACGTCCCAGACGCCGTTTCTGCCCTCTTTGTATTCGCTCACGCTTACATATTTTTGCATTTGGTCTAGAGCTGGTGTATTCGCTAAGGCGAGCGCGTCTCACTTCTTTTAGCTCTTTAAGCACCGCTAGATCGATGCCCTCAGCGTCATAGACATATCCGTTTGAGTCAGAGACGGTGATAGGCAGTGCGCCCTGCTTGATAGAGCTTTCGACCGTGTAGATGGCGACATTTCCGCTACCGCTGACGCTGCATTTTTTGCCCTCTAGATCAAGTCCAGCTTTTTTTAGCATGTTTTGAGTGAAATATACTAGTCCGTATCCAGTAGCCTCTGTGCGCGCTAGGCTGCCGCCCCAGTTTAGCCCTTTGCCAGTTAGGATGCCATCAAATCTGCCAGTTAGCTTTTATACTGACCAAACCTATAGCCGATCTCTCTAGCGCCCACGCCGATGTCACCTGCTGGCACATCCACGGTGTTGCCGATGTGGCGGTAAAGCTCGCTCATAAATGCCTGACAAAAGCGCATTATCTCGCCCTCGCTCTTGCCCTTTGGATCAAAGGTGCTACCGCCTTTTGCGCCGCCGATATTTACGCCAGTGAGCGAGTTTTTGAGCGTGCTCAAATCCAAGAAAATTTTTAGCACGCCAAGATCGACGCTTGGGTGGAGCCTTAGACCACCCTTGTATGGGCCAACAGCTGAGTTAAACTGCACGCGGTAGCCGTTATTTACCTTGGTCTGCCATCGTCGCCCGTGTATGTCACGCGAAAGATCACCGTGCGCTCAGGGATGACGATGCGCTCTAGGATCGCGTGTTTGGTACTTGCTCTCTTTTTGATAAGCGGCTCTGAGGCTGTTTAGAACCTCAGTCGCAGCTTGGACAAAAGACGCCTTGACACGGTTGGTCTTCTTTATCCACTCCATCGTTTTGTTCGATGTACTCGCTCATTTTTGCTCCTTTTTCCTTTTTGTAGTTAAATATTAGCTCGGCTAGAAAAATTTTTATTTAAAGATATTTTTAATATTTTTATTTTTAGGCAATGAGTGTTACATATCGAAACTCAGAATTATAAAAAGTGGTTTTGCATCATTTGTTGGGATAAATTATAAAAGAGTTTGCTCAGAGTGAGCCTAAATTACTAAATTGCGCCATCTCTTGCCAAAAATCAAAGTGCCGCGTTGTCTGCTTGGACAGATTAGGATTTGCTCGGATGATGGCATGGTTTCGCCATTTTGAGTCTTGCTATAGGTGCTGGCAAGCGCTATGAAAAATTTTCAAAGTCACTCGCAACGCGCCTACTGCAAAGCTCCTCATCTCAAGTAGCACGCATAGACCGCACCACTCGCGCAATCAAGCAAAAATATCCAGGATGCTCCCACGGCAAAAACTATCAACATTTGCGGCCTCTCCTCGCCACTCCACCGCTGCCACCAAACTCATCTACGCTGTTTAGACGCACTAACTCGCTCGCGTAGTCGCCTCTAGAGCAAAAGCTGACATTGCCATTCAAATTCTCAAGATCAAATTGTTTAAAAAGCTCCGTAGATTGGCTGGAAAAATCCACACCAAGGCTCTTTTGCGCCTGCATGATCGATGTGGCGTCCTTTTGTGGCAAAAGCCTCATGCCAGTCATACCCTCTTGCTCTAGCGGCAAGAGAATTTGATCTAACTCTAGCGATCTCAGTCTAGTTTTAAAAACATATCGGTCGCCGGTTGATACGTACATGGCCGTATCATCGATTGGCCAGTGTCTTTTAAAACCTGGATAGTAATCGCCATAAATTGAGGAGCTAGCGTGGTTAGATCATATCCTCTTGATATGCCTGGCGTGGAGTTTCGCGGACACGGCGTAACTGGCATTTATGAGATGGGTGAGCGCATTGCATTTGTGCATTTTGCTTTTGGGGTGCCCTAGCGAGTTAGAGATAGCTCAAAGCTAACGCCAAACTACGTGCTACTAGATACATTTTTCGCGCGACTTTAGCGAAGCATAAAAGATCAACGCTTACCTACAAAACAAAAGCGAAAGTACTCGCCAGCCAGCGACGCACTTTTGCTACCCAGAAAATGGCTGCTTCGTGCTAAATACTAGATACTACAAGGGCTACATAAACTCCCCAGCAAAGCTTATAAAGATAGATGACGGGCAGATGAGCGAGCTCGGCGTTGCTAATGAGCCCATAAAAGAGATATATAACGACGCTAAAACGCCTGAGATTTGATGGCTTTTGCGTGCGAATGAGTTCGCCATTTGTGATGGAGTGTAAAGATACTTTGGACAGCACAGAGTTCAAAAAGTGCGGCGAGAAGATGGTATTTAAACGCGAGTGTGCCACGTAAAGAGCAGGGCGCAAGGATAGGCAAGACCATCTGGCGGCTAAAAGCTTGGCGCATATCTCTACCACCAGTTTGCCTGCGTAAGGAGTGCTTTACTTTGGCACCGCTGGCAGGGCGGAGATCTATACGCCGTGGATGCAGAAAGTGGCGAAGTGGTGTTTAAGTTTAAAACCAGTGGCACGGAGCATTTTTGTTTGGATCAAAGGTCAAATTTTACTCGCAAACCGCAAAAATAAGCCAGTTTTGATAAGCGCTAAAGACGGCTTGTTATTAAAAGAGATGAGTTTGAAAATGGTCTTTAGCGTAGATCAGATCATGCTAGGTAAGCGGTGGCAGGCTCTACGCTGTGGCAAATGACGGAGCTAAGAACGTTTACGCAGTTTGTGCAGAAAGTAGCCTTGGCGGGAGTATCGCCAAAGCCGCAATGAGATAATCATCTCTTCTTTTTATATCTTTTTATCGCCTCTACGATGACCTCTTTCTGGGTCGTCATTTCTGGCTCTTGTTCATATCGTCATAGGTGTTTTTCAGGATAGTTTTTAAGTTTTTCTCGACAGTAGCTAGTATCGAAAAATCCCTTCTAGCTCCTTGCTTTTGCTGATCGTTAGCAAAAATGGGATGATCGTTCGCACGCCCTCGATGGTAAATTCTTCAAGCGCTCTTTTCAAGCTTATTTACCGCTTCGATCGTAGTCAGTCGCCTTGATCGATCAGCTTTGCGATAAGTGAGTCGTAAAATGGCGGTATGGTGTAGTCTTTATAGACGTGGCTATCGACGCGTACAGATGGGCCAAGAGCTGGGTAGTAGCCCTCTATGGTGCTACGGTGCTGGGATGAAATTCTCCAGACATTCTCAGCGCGATCCCTGGCCTCTATCGCGTAGCCGCGTGGCTTGATGTCGCTTTGCTCGATCTCTAATATCTCGCCTGCAGCTATCCTTATCTGTCTAACGACTAGGTCGTGGCCGGTGATCTCTTCGGTGATGCCGTGCTCCCTCGGATACGAGTGTTCATCTCCATGAAGTAAAGTTGTTGTAGTCATCTAGCAAAAACTCGATCGTTCCGACGTTTGAGTAGCCCACAGCCTTTTGCGGCAGCGACCGCAGTCACGCCCATGATCTTTCTTCATTTTCACTAATCGATGGGCGAGGTGCGATCTCGATGATCTTTTGCTGTACGCCTGGATAGAGCAGTCACGCTCGCAAAGGTGGATAATGTTGCCGTAGTTGTCGCCTGTAATGAGTCGTGTGGCGAGGATTGACGACAAGCTTCTCCATACTTCTGTCGTTGATAAAGTATGCCTTAGCCTCTCTGGTACACGACTCAAGGCATCTTGCATATCTTCTTCTTGCCAAACCTCTCTAATGCCACGGCCACCACCACCACCGCTTGCTTTTTAAGATGACTGGGCAGCCGACGCGTCTGGCGTGCTCTTTTTATGGTGTCCATACCTCATCATTTAGCTTTTCAGTGCACGGCACTGTTGGTATGCTGCTTTTTCTTTCATCAGATATCTAGCGATGCTTTTTATCGCCCATTTTCTTGAGTGACACCGGCCGCTGGACCGATGAATATAAGCCCAGCGTCCCCAACTGCCTTTGCGATTTGGGTAGTTTTCGCTTAAAAGCTGCATCACTGGTGTATCGCATCAGCTCCGCACTCCTTTAGCGAGCTTTTACGATCGCTTTGGCATCAAGAATGTGGCTCTGAGTCGGATCTTCGCCCACTTGATGAGGCCTCATCAGCGATCCTTACGGCCACAAGCACTCGCCGTCTGGCGCTGTGTAAATCTGCACGCTTTGGATGCGCGATCTACCGGCTCTGACCCTCCTAACTGCGATCTCACCACGATTTGCGATAAGGTACCTTAATATCGCAGGCTATCGCTCTTTGAGTACTTATCCCTTATAACTATTCGTTTTATTTTGAGATCATTTGTTAAAGTCTGGTGTAAACCCCGAGGTGCAAAGGCCAGTACACTCTACCTGCTGACTACTTAATGATTTGAAAAGTGTGTGTTAGGGCTTTTGCTACAAAGTCTTGCGACTCGATCGTGAAAGAGTTTTGTAGCAAATCTCTTTGAATGCCCTCTTTTTATAAGCACGCCTTTAAGGATGGCAGGACTACATCGCGCCTTGTTTGGTGTGAAGCGATATATCGAGGTGCTCCGCTGTTGAGGTACCATTTAAATGTGAAAATATCGTGATATCAAGATACATTCATTTGCGAGCGAGCCCTTTTATAAGCTCACTTTTAGCCCTTTTGCCTTTAGCTCTTTTAGATCATTTATCTGCTCGACTGTCTTGCTCTGCGTAGCGTCACCGTTGCGGGTATTTTGGCGAGAGCATAATAACCGACTATCTGTTTCTCGCCAAGGCGCAGATACTCCTGCGTGAATACGGTGTCTGAGCTTGGCTGGCTTGGCTGGCAGTAGAGTCTGTTGTCACATCTGCATCGGCCTGTAACACTGAGTAGCCGCGAGGCAAGAGCGCCATGGCAAAAGCGACACAAATGCTATTTTCTTCATCAGACTCGCTTTAAAATGCGGTCATCATCAGACCCAGATGTTTGATGAGCATCGCGATAGTTGGCACTTCGTTGTAAGCTCTAAAGAAGATGCCGCACTTTGTTACAGCGTTTCTCTTTGAGCTGCTTCCATGTAGCGTCCAAGGTCCCCGTGATAGATGGCCATCAGATGACAACTGTGATCGACGCGTGGATATTGCACCGGTTTTATAAGATCAGGCATCGCGATAAGTATCAAAAATGCCAGTAACAAATGAGCCAATAAGGGCACCCAGCCGATGTAGTGATATCTTGTAATTCATCACCTCGACCACTTTTACAAAGTCTGGTTTGTCCATGTTTTCTACGTGATAAACGTAGAAAGCCTGGCTGATAAAATGTTGTAATCGCCATCCACGATAGAAAACAAATAGTGGAGGTATTTGCTAAAAGATAATATTCGCCATAACGTCCCTTTATCTAAAAGTATCTCTTTTCTAGCTTCAATCCAGCCTTGCTGATCGCAATCTACCTCAAAAAAGCTCAAAGTTTTGTCATCCCTTATCTTTTAGTTTTTACCTCTTTAGCTCGACTTTTGTACTCTCGACATAAGCGCCAACCAAAAATGCATCGATAAGCCACCAAACGCCCCAAATAGCTAAGAATGGTATGCCTATAATGAAATAAAACGTAGAGTAACAACGAAATAGTCCCATCATCAAAAGCCAGTGATAATTTCTACTGCTGGTAAATTCATGCGCCCCAAGCCAGCCAGGCAGCCAGCGCGTATGCGACGATATTTCTCCCACCTCTCCTTTTTCTAAAACTTTGCCAAAGTATCATCACCACGCAAAGATCGATCATCACGTCGGCAGTTAAAGACCGCAAAGTTAAACCACTTATGCCAAAAAGACATAACCACGACGTCACCATGGATAAACCTATCTGTGATGTTTGAGCTGCCAGCCCTAGCAAAGCTCCAAGCCAAATGGCATGCGAGCAACAGCTTTTTTCAACGACTAGATAGACAAAACGCCTCAAAATGAGAGCCATCTTGATACTGAAGCCACTCATCTAAAAAGGTAAACACTGAAAATGCAACACCTTTATTATATAAGAACTAGCGAGAAAAAACTCGCCTCCCACGAAAAAACCATCTATAATATCATCTTTATCGCTTGATCATCGATAAAATGAGAAAACGCGATGATGAATCCAGCTTACGCATTTAGGGCTTTTACGCAAAATCTTTCTCAACTTCGTCCATGCGTCAACCAAAGTTTGATTTTGCCCTCAAGCAAAAGTCTGATCACCTCAGTGCCAGAGTATCTAAAGAGTTGATCTTTATGTCTTCTTTGCGAGGCTAGGCCTCAAGCCTTTTAGCCCCCATCTTATCAAGCGGCTTTTTCTGTGATCTTTACTGGGCAAAATCGCGGATACGGCTCGCTCGCCGTACCCTCACTCAGCTGCCTTTTACAGCATCGCAACGACTTGCATCGAAGTAACGCGCGCGCAGTCTTGAAGGTGGTCAGCTATCATGACGTGGCCGCTTTGCTCGCCGCCGTACTCTATGCCATTTTTCATCATCCTGCCACGGTTATCGCCTACGTTTGAGCGAAGTAGCTTGATCTCTGTGAGCTTTTAGATAGTCGAATGAGCGCGGCATTACTTCATCACCGTAGCCACGATGCTCTGCCTTTTTATGCGCCTTTTGCTCGTGCAAAATGCAGCTAGCGAGCGTATCGCGTCGCATTACGCACAACTTCGCCGTTTTCATCGACAACGACAAGCCCATCAGCATCGCCGTCAAAACGGTGTGCCGATGTCAGCATCGAAGCCTACCCTCGCTTGCCAGATCTTCTGGGTAAGCGCGCCGCAGCTTGGTTGGATGTTGTTAATATTTGCTCGTCGTTTACGACGATGACATCGGCTCCAAGCTCGCTAAATACAGTTGGCGCGACCTGTGTTAGCAGCTCCATGTGCACACGTCTAAAAACCACTCGTAATCTTGTAAATTTAGCTCTTTGGGAATGTACTTTGTGATCTGGATCGATATATCTGCGATAACATCGCGATCCTTCTGTGTTTGCGCCGATCTCTGTCATCATCGTTTTTGGGCGTTTGCGACGAGCCTCGTCGTCGTAGAAGATTTTTCTCTATCTCGGCCTCTATCGTCTCATCTAGCTTTGTTGCCAAAGCTATCAAAATGCATCGGATGCCGTTGTCGTAGTATGGGTTGTGTGGAGGCGCTATCATTATGCCAGCGTCACAGCGCATATTTTCTGTTAAAATGCGATCGCAGGTGCTGGCATAGGGCCTATTTGAAGCGATCGTTAGTCAACCGCAGTTAGTCCGCGACGACGGCAGGTAGCCTGATCATATAGCCGCTTTTTCTAGCATCTTTCCAACCAATATCGCTACGTGTCGCTGAGGTCTTTCTTAAAGTAAATCAGCCGCCACGGTAAAAGGCGCATAGATGTCTGAGCTGAAAGCTTTTCGCCAGCCTTACCACTGAACTCCGTCTGTTCCAAAAGTTTCATAATTTATCCTTTTATTATAAAATGGTGCTACTTTTATCAGAAATTATCAAATTTAAAATCTAGTAAATTTCTATTTGTTTTAAAGCAGACTTAAATTCAGTTACAATTAAATACTAGTTTTTCATATAATCACGGACTAAAAATTATCAAAGTGTTGTATATTATGGTCAAAACCATAAACTGCTGGAGAGCTTAGACAAACTATAAAAAGAACAGAAAGAAAATAGATTTTACCGCACTAGACTTAAAAACATCACAAAAGCAGTGCGCGTAGCTGTAGAAGCTATGATCTAAATGCTGCAAATGGTGCTTTTGTGCGTTACAATAAAAGCATCCACAGCTTCGTAAGTAGAGGCTGAAGAAACAAACTGCTCGCTGTCGTTAGTCGCCTTGCTCACCAGGTAAAACACTCTCAAAAGCCGCTTAATCTACTAAATTTTAATGTTTGCTGGATAAACTTCATCCATGGATCAAGCTATGATGAAAATTTTCTTTACGCTTCTAAGCGATCCAAATATAGCAAACGATATCGAAAGATGACAAAGCTCTCAAAAGAGCATTCATCCAGTCGAGCAGTCGCAACTGCTGCAAAAATATCTACATACTCCTAAACGACATAGACGAGTCGAATAAAGCCCTTTACTTGAGGACTCTGAGCTTGGCGAACTTGCAAAGATGAGCTTAGTATTCTAGGAAATTTCAAGAGAGAAGCTTTGAAGAGATCGTATCGACTTTCTTCCAAAGATCCAAACGATGATAAAAATATATATAGTACTCCGCGCAGGCACCGGTGGTGACGAGGCTGCACCATTTGTTGGGATGATCTTTTAAACGCGCTTACATCAGATATGCAGAGCTGTGGATATAATCGAGATCGTTAGCCAGCGGTGGCAACACTGGCGGCTTTTAAAGAGATCATCGTGCTTATAAAGGCAAAGGCGCTTACTCTAGGCTGTAAATGGAAGGTGGCACACATTAGGTTCAGCGCGTGTACCAGAGACTGAGAGTCTGGCAGGTGCACACCTCGGCTGTGACTGTGGCTATCATGCCAGAGGTTGAAGACAGCGAGATCGAGATCAATCCAAATGATATAAGAGTTGATGTTGCGAGAAGCTCGGGTCACGGCGGTCAGTCATGTAAATACAACTGATAGTGCCGTTAGACCACGCACATACCAAACTGGACTTTGCTGTCACAAAACCAAGATGGTGCAAGAGCCAGCACAAAAACAAAGAAGCTGCGATGAAGGTGCTAAAGTGCCAGACTTTACGAGATGCAAGAGCAAGAGAGACCTACAAAGAGACTAGCGGAGCGCAAGAGTCAGGTCGGCACCGGAGACCGCAGGCAGGATAAGAACTCATAACCACCCGCAAAACCGCATAAGCGGATCACCGCATGGGTCTTTAACGCTACCGCCTTGATGCGATCATGGCTGCAGGATTATTTGACGAGATCACTGAGCCGCTTTATCACTCACTCATCAAGCAGTTTGTGCTGCTTGAAGCTGGCATCTAAGCTGTACCGGCAAATGATCCTCACCAAGTCATTAAAGATCTAAAATTCTACAAAACTAAGATCCAAAAGTCATCTGGATCTTGAAAACGATCTTAGTTTCTGTCTGTTTTATAATATACGTATTTATTTCATAGGCTTTTCAAAATACTCTAAATTAATTTAGATTTTAGTTCATTTAGCGATATTTTGGGCTTTGATAAATTATAAATCTTTAGCTTTATGATATTGTGGCTCGTATTGATTGATCATAAGTTCGCATTAATATTACTACTCTATAATACCCAAACATTAAACTGCAATAAGCAGATAAAATATGTCACTATGCAAGAAATCAACTCAAACGTCGAGATATCAGAAGCAGGAACAAAAGTGGTAAAATTCGCTAATAGCTGGCAAACTAGCAGGTGGTGAGGTGCTACAGCAACTCAGTATAGCCGATAGCGAGAGCTGATCTTAAAGTTGGTAAAAAGCTATATTCTTATTCAAAGCTTCAGCAGTTATCGCTCAAAAGACGACAGCACTCGCTTTGAAGCGCAACAAACCAAATCAGGCGCGCGACAGATGTGAGGATAAAGACGGCGCTGTAAATGCTGAGGGTTATCATCGACGGCAAACGGCAAGTGTGCCCAGCTGTCATCACAAAGAGAGTCAGTTCAACGCATGGCTTTTAAAAGCTGGCGACAAAGCAACTGCTATCATCAAAGCAAACTCAAACTCATAGTTGGTGTTAAATAATTTTCGCATCGGTTCTGATCCTCAGCTTTTAAACTAATATTTCTACTTAAGCTATATATCGAAATCCTCCCATCTTCGCAAATTATCTTCATACACAGATTTAATTACGATTTATTTTTGCAATGAATTATAAATCTCTAAATTCCGGGCTTGCTGCTCAAATGTACTTTTAAATCGCCTATTTAGCGTAAATCTAAAGTCAATTTTGAAGAATAAATAGTGTCATTAAATATTACCAAACTACGCTCTAATCGCACTTTAGCTTTAACAAAGTTTAATCTAAAACCAATGAGACTCATTTTAATAGTCGCAGTGCTAATCTAGTTAGTGAATATCTTACTTCAAAGGAGAGAGCATGATCTCTAGGCTTTATCTCAGAAGAGATTTTGTGAAATGTAGCGCCATCGGAGCCACGGTAATGGGCACCTGGTGCATGGGCGCTACAATTTAATGGCCAAGCAATGAACGAGATGTCAGCCGACGAGGAGGCGACGTACGTCATCATCGGCCCAGGCTTTGCAGCTCTTGCTGCAGGTGCGACATCAGCCAAAAGGCAAACAAAGTCGTTCCTGATCGTGAAAAGATGGGCCGCCATGGTGGCAACTCTGTCATCAACGGCATTCTTGCCGTTCCAAATAGCGACATGCAAAAGAAAGCTGGCATCAAAGATAGCACTGAGCTATTTATCAAAGACTGCTTGAAAGCAGGCCGCGGCATCAACTACGTTGATCTTTTGGCAAAAAGATCGGCGAGAGAGCGCAAGATGCATAAACTCACACGTGATTGTGGTGCAAAATATATCGACCAGATCACTCATACGCAGGCGGTCACCAGTGCCAAGAAGCCTTCAAACAGAGGTCGGCAGCGGCGCTGGCATCGTGCCTCCTATGACTGCGACATTTGAAAAGTTAGAGGCGCATCGGATCAGGACAAAATTTGATGACTTTGTCTCGACGACAAGGGCGCAGTTGTGGGCGTCATCGTCAGAGAAAACTACAAATTTGATGGCAATTTGATGAGTGACGATGTCGAAAACAAAGGCGGCGATACAAAATATATAAAAGCCAAAAAGGGCGTTGTGCTAGCAGCTGGCGGCTTTGTAGGGATAGTACTTTAGGCGTCTTCAAGATCCAAGGATCACACCTGAGACAGACCTCGACAAACCAACTCGCTCAACAGCAGGCGCGCTTTAGCGGCATTTAGAGCGGGCGATACTCCAGTTCAGCCAAGTTGGATCCAGTACGGCCCATGGGGATGCCGATGAGACAGGCTTTAAGTGGGATCGATGTTTAACGTAAATGGCGCTTTTCCGTTTGGAATTTTCAGTCAATCCAAGAACTGGCAAACGCTACATGAACGAGCTAGCTGACCGCAGGACAAGAACTGAAGCGATGTTTAAAGTCATCCACGAAAAAGGCGAAGACGATAAAAACTTCCCCTATCAACTTCGTCGACTCAAGAGCCCTTCCTCACATGCTCCCAGCTCACTATGAAAAAGGCTATCGCAGCGAATGCAAGAATGTGACACGCTTGATGCTTTGGCAGCTGAGTATAAGATCCCAGTCGATGAGCTCACAGTCGCAAGATACAACGAATTTGTCAAAAAGGCGTCGATGAGGACTCGCGTGCGTTGTTGTTGAGACTACGACAAAGGGCATTGATATCTCAGTTCCGCTGTTCTACGCAGAGCGTGGCACGCCAAAAAGTTCACCGACACAATGGGCGGCCTAAATATCAACACAAAAAGCTCAAGTCATGAACTCTCAAACAGCTATGCTCTATACCAATGATATGCAGCTGGCGAGATCACTGGTGGCGTTCACGAGCCAGCCGTCTAGGATCAGTGGCTATAACTGATTGCTTGACATTTGCATGATCGCTGCTGAGACCATCGGTTGAGAAAGAGTGCAGGCATTTGCTGCCACTATAAATGGAACTCATAAACCCCGTTTTTACCGCTCGCAAATCTCTTCAAGTAGCTTAAACGTGCTTATCAGGTTGGTTTGCTCACATTTAGCCTCTCGCAACGTCTGAAATTTCTAGCACGATAAAGCTTTCATTTTCATCGCTTAGCCTCGCAAAGTAATCGGCGATCTCTACCTTTTTCTCGCCAAGAAGCGCCTTGTAACCTTTGTTCAGCCCTACCCCTACTATTAAACTTATCGCGACGCACCAAAGAGCGCCACATAAGAATGCCTGCGATCATCACAGCTGCACTTCCAGCGTCCTTGTCTGCCTTTGCTAGGCGACGTGGTAGTCTGGGCTTGCAAGATCAGTTACGCTCAATGGCCGAATTAAACACTGCAACCAGCACAAGCGCCATGCTAAAGGATCAAAATAGATTAAAAATAAGATCACCTTCAAAAATAGCGAGATCGCAGCTATCAAAATATGCTACTTTCATCCGAAAGCTCTTTTCATTTTTAGTACTTTCAGCCAAACCCTTCTTGCAGCGCTGTACTTTTATTTATATATTGGCTGGTTTCTCATAACTTTCCTTTTGTGATTTTGGCATACCTATAATTAAAAAGGATGTATTGAAACTTATTAGCTGAACGTAAAATGGCTGCGCGCAGTCGTGGCAAAAGATGGCTTTTGGCTGGTTTGATGAGGTTAGGCCTGATTTTGGGACTGCAAGAGATCAAGGTCAAAGAAGATGACGCCAGCGCGAATGACAACCTTGGCTTTAAAGATATCAGTGTAAACTCAGGCGCAAGGGCTGGCTACTTGGCGTGATGAGCCTAGCTAATCTGACGTGCAAACGCAAAAAGCAGCCTTTTGACGACACAGAGGGGCGAGTTTTGGAACATAGATTTTGAAGATATCGTGCTTTTTAACATCTACTTTCCAAACGGCCAAAAGGACGACTGAGAGGCTGGCTATTCAAGATGGACTTTTACGAGATTTCAGCTTACTGCAAAGAGCTTGTAAAAAGCGGGCAGAGGTATATTTGTGGTGACGTAAACACGCACCGCAGATCGGACCTGAAAATCCAAAGGCAAACGCTTAAACTTCTGGCTGCCTATCGAGCGCGCGTGGATAGATGAGGTGCTAAAAAGCGGCTTTTATAGATACCCTTTAGAGCCGTAATGGCGACGCTGCAGACGCTACTCGTGGTGGAGCTACCGCTTTAACGCAAGGGCGAAAAATGTCTTGCTGAGGATTGATTATTTTTCATTTCACAAGGGCTAAAAGATAGGCTAAAAGATGCATTTATCCTGCCAGAGATCGCTGGTAGCGACCACCGCCCAGTTGGTATAGAGATAGGAAATTTTAGAGTACTCTCTTCTAGCAGGTGGGTGATGAGGACGGGTTTAAAGCCCAGAAATGTAAGTATCGCGCCACCTCAAAATAGCGCCTTTTTCTCTGTACTCACCCATACCGTACTGATATAAAAGGCAGCTAGGCTTAACACAAAGCACACCACGCCGATGATGAGCGCACTCAACATACTCAACCGCTTCAAAGCTAAGCGTGACACCAACGGCAAGCGCGTCGATACCGTGGCAAATGCGCCTATAAAAATGGTCTTAATATCCATGCTTAATGACTCGCCAGCCTCGCTGTTACAAAGGCCTCTTTAGCATTTTAAAGCCAAGAAAAACAAAGTATGCGATGAAGTGATCAATAGAGCTTTATACCGAGCAAAGCTAATGCCAAGAAAAATAGCCAAGAAGCGGCATGAGAAAACCGAAAAGCCACATAAAAGCGATAAATATATTTACCAAAGCCAAGGCTTTTCATACCTTGCGCTGTTTGGCATATTTTGAGAGCCGCGCTATCCATGCTAAGAGCGAAGCTAAGAAGTAAAAAGCTGCATAACTTTTTAGAGCAATTTAGGCAAAAATATTAATTATTTTTAAGCGTTTAGATATTTTTGATGATTTGCTTAATTTAAAAAGGAGAGAAGATGAAAAATCTCTGTTATTCTTGTGGCGCGCTTGTTTTAATTTACAAGCCGCAAGCATGGATGATATGATAAACAAAGGGCGTGAAAAATCGCCACTACGCATCAAGCGGCGACTTACAGCTTAGTTAGCGAGGGCGCAAATGCAGCTGTGAGCGAGCTTTCAAAGAGGGTTTTATAAACAACGCCACAGCTAAAATCCCGCCCCAAAAGCCTTGAGATGGCGTCACTCGAGCCCAGTGGGCGGCGAGAAGTGGGCGCAGGAGCTAGCAGTCGATAAACAACGCCGCGACCACGGCCGTGCCAGCGCTGCTGGAATTTTAGCGAGAGCATATATATGAGCGAGGCTGATGTCAAAAAGCTCTTTTAATGGCGGCAGCGATAGCGTTGCCGAAGTATTTGCAGCAAAAGCTCCAGCCAAAAGCTAAAGGCAGCTTTACGCCGATAATTGAAAAATGATGAGCGATAATAGCTTTTGCGACTGCCTCATAACTGGCCAAACTCTCTCATCGGCGGCTCAGTAAAAACAACGAAACGATAAAACCAGTCAAAAGCCTAGCTGCACCAGGCGCAAGCGAATACTGTGCTGATGATGGCGAGGATCTAAACGCATATATCACGAGAAAGACGCTAGATGGGCTATTTAACGTGATGAGCGAGAAGGAAAAGGGGCTAAGAAGCGGCTTTAGCTTCAGATAGCGGCAAAAGGTACTTGACCTCGATCTTTAAATGAGAATGGCGCTCAAAAACAGAGCCGACATCGCTCTTATCGTAGTTGCTATCGTTTCTGGGGCGCTATTGCTTTTTACCCATGGCAAACGCGCTAAAGACAAATGGCGTCTTTTTGTCATGCTTTTTGCCGGTCTCGGCTATCTTTATGGGCTTTGTCGCGCTTAATTTACTAGAGAATTTGACAAAAGAGCGTCATCTACGGCGTTATCCTTGGAGCGGTGCTCTTTTGTCATTTGCCACGCAAACTTACGCCCTAAAGCTCACATTTAGCTCGAGCGTCGCCTTTATTACGGGGCTTGGAGTGCGTGATAGTCCCTTTATGGCGGCTATCTTTTAAAAATAAGATAAGCATTTTTGCTATTCGGGCGCTATCATCGCTATTTTTGGGCTTTGCTCTTTAAGTGGCGCCACATCTCGCACTTGGGAGCGGCGAGGCACCAGCGCTTGTCTGCGTGATATTTTACGCACTTTATACTACGCTAAATGGCCACTTTGTAAGAAAGAGCGAGCTTTATTTGCTTGTCTTTTGTGGTCTTTTCACACGTGCTCTTTGTCTCGTTTGTCTTTGCGTGAAGGTATGTGCCGTAAATTTGATAGGAATTTTTCATAGCGATATTTATCACGACGGTTATTGGCACCATATTTTGCTACTTTAGCAAAACGATCGCTCAAAGATACACGACTGCCAGCAAGGCGGCTTTTGTTTTTCTGCCCAGAGCCAGTCTCTGCTAGGGCTATTAGGCTATTTTTATTGCTGGCGAGCTACTTAGCATCTGGCAAATTTGGGGCCATGCTCATCATCTTTAGGGCGTCATAGCGACCGGCGTTAACTGGTTTCAACTTTAAGCTCTAAAAGACAAAAGCTTCATTTGCGAATCAATTTTCTCATCTATATCCTGCCCTCAAATCTCTTTCTTTTAACATCGCTAAAACCGTTCTTTTCATCGTAGTTTTTAGCCCGTTTATCTCAAAAGTGCCAGCAGATATTTTCAGCTGCTTCGCACGCTTCTGTCTAGCGATCCTAGTTTCGCTTTGTACATTTGGACTTTTAAAAAGCGATGCCTTGCTCATTTAGCCACGTTTCAAGCCTATCTACGACATGAGAGAGCACCGCCACATTTTTCAAAAATGGCTCAAGCAGATCAGAGCTTCTAGGCTTGTCCCGAGCCAAGATAGAGCTTTTGCTTGGCGAAGTTTTGAATCTAGCAAAATCTTCATCGCTCGCAATGGCTGGGCTCATCGGCAAAATGGCGATATCTAAAGAGCCTTGCTGGCTTACCTCTCCACGAGCAAAACCTCGCTGGTTAATCGGTCACGCCAAACCCTTTGCGTCCTCGTTTGTACATTTCCTATCATCTTTCTGGAGCTATCGATGCCAGTTATATGCTTAGCCGTTTTTGATAAAAATATGCTCCAAACGCCCGTGCCACAGCCGATATCAAGGATATCTTTGCTCAAAATCAACTCCCCATGCCAAGGCTTTACTCAAAAATTTGCTGTGCTGTATAGCGTTGATCTCTGCCGTCAAATCTTTGGTAGTTTGACGCCTTTTATCCCATAATGGTAGCTCCTATTTTTGCATAATTTTAGCAAAAAGGTCACATGAGAGATTTTATATATCACGTCACCATCCCCGCCACAAGCCATCGACATGCACGGACATATGAACAATGCTCCACTATTTCACGCTTATGCAAGAGGTCGCATTTGCTCCACTCCGCCGCTGTTGGCGATCACGGTCGAGGCGCAGTATAAAGGGAGAATGGCTCATTAGAAAAATGAGATCAGTACTATAAAGAGCGTAAAATGATGGATGAGGTCTTTATCCACACTCCACACGCAGGCTGATGGCAAGGCCACTTCGAGCAGAGTATTTTGAGTTTAAAAAGATGGCGAGTTAATAGCAACTGGCAAGACGGAGTTTGTCTATATCGATCTAAAGACAAACCGCCCAAAAGCTATCCCAGCCGAGATCATCACGCTTTACTCGTGACCGCACTTCGTCGCAAAACGCCCTCTTATCACGGCGCTTTTTATATTTTTAGCGACGCTTAGGTGTGGTAGTCGATGTTTGTCACCCAGGCAGACGTCGCAGATGAAGTAGGCTTTGGCCTCATTTGCCAGCTCGTAGTAGCTCTTGTGGTTGTTTTCGGTTTTATCACGAGGTTTTCTCGAAAATTTCATACTTCATAAAAGGTCGTCTTGTTTGCGTCAAGAATCTGTACTCCATCGTAGCTTAGCGGTGCTTGGCGTTTTGTGTACCAACAAGTTTTATGCGCGAGCGTCGTAGCCTTTGATATTGTGCCTTCAAGAAATTTTCGCAGTTCATCTTTGCCCTTTTCATTTTTCGTATATTAACGCTAAAAGATTTAAACTATATTTAAAAGTAAAAGCCAATTTAGGCTGCTTTTTGTTGCAACCAAGTTGCATTTTGCTAAACTCGCAATTATTTTTAAAGGGAGAGATAATGAGAAAAATTATCGTTTTTAGCTGTTTGTGCTTGTCTCTTTTGCAAAGCCGCTAGACTACTAGCATACTGCCAACGAAATTTTTGTCGAGCAGATCGCTGGAGATACGCTAGATGTAAATGCGATGGTTGGCAAAGGGGCTGATCCGCACACTCTATGAGCCAAAAACCAGCAGATGAAGGAGCTGAAAAAGAGCGAGCTTTACTTTGCTATCGGCATCGAGTTTGAGGACGCGTGGCTTGATCGCTTCAAAGACGCTTTGCATCTACGCATCGTAAAAACGCAAGAAGGCATCGAAAAAGATCGCTATGAGCTGAGGAGCATGAACATGAAGAGCACCACGAGCACAAGCACGAGGGCGAGCATGAGCATACGAGCACCGACGACCACGAGGGCGAGCACCATCATCACCACCATGATGGCCTTGATCCGCATATCTGGCTTGATCCCATCTTAGTAAAAACTGTTGATAACATCGCAAAGGCGCTAATAGAGAATCCCCAAAATGCAAAGCTTTATGAGGAGAATTTGGCTACTTTAAAGCTAGCCTTGACGAGCTTGATGGCTTTATCAAAAACGAGCTAAAAAGATGTCAAAACTCGTGAATTTATCGTATATCACCCATCTTGGGGCTACTTTTGCAAAGCGCTATAACTTAGAACAAATCGCCATCGAGATAGAGGGTAAAGAGCCAGCCAGCTGAGCTAAAAGAGCTTATAGAAGAAGCCAAAGAGCACGGCGTGAAAGGTCATTTTCGTAGCTCCACAGTTCCCCAACAAAGGCTGCAATCGGATCGCAAAGAGACTGGCTCAAAGGTCGTCATGATAGACCAACTGCCTGAAAACTGGCTAGCTGAGATGAAAAACGGCTGAATGTCGCCAAAAAGTCTATAAAAACTGTTAGCACGCCTGATCGTCATTTGCCTCACTAGCGATAAATGCTTTCGCGTGCTCTATGCTCGCTTTGATAGCCCAACAGCTCACGTTAGCGCGAATGGTCGCACACGAAAAATACATTAGCCAGATCGCCTTTACTTGACATTTTCGTGACTTTCTCAGACCTGATGAAGCGTACTTGACCCTAAATCAAGATGAAAAGATAGATGATAAAGAGCTTAGAAAGATCCGCTTAAATCTACTAGACTACCTCGTGCCAAGGCACTATTTGACGCAGATTGAGTATTATTACAAGGATGAAAACGCTACTAAAATAGAGCCAAATCTAAATAATTACAAGCTCTATTTTGACGAGGGCAGGCTTAACTTTGACGTGAGTTTTAAGACAAATTTAGTGATCGCTGACGGACTTGTCGTATCGGTTGATATGGAGGACAAAGAGAGCTATTTTAACTTCAAACTTTCACGCAAAATAACGCATTTTTGGTAGGTAAGAGCTTTCGGGCGATACGAATTCAAACTCAAATTTGATATTTTTTACATTTTCAAGCAAAGAGGCAGCCAAAGCTCACAATGAGAAGCCAGCGTTAAAAGAGCTGCTAAAAGAGCCAGCTATCAGCACGCCTGATGAAAATTTAAGCCAGATAGATAAGATCGATGAGGCTAAATTTGACCTCGTCGCAAAACTAGCTCTAAGCTTGCTTTGGACTGTGCGAAAGCCAAATTTTAAGAAGCGTGGATTACAAAAGTCCGCTTGCGCTGCTATTTTTGGCATTTATCCTCATTTGGCTATGGCTTGCACGCTGCTGGAGCAGGCCATGGCAAGGTGCTAATAAGCTCATATTTTGCCGCAACTGGTGGCAGCTACAAAAGGGCGTTTTTATTTGCGCTAAAGATCGGCTTTTTACACGTCGTGGGTGCATTTATCTTTGTCTTTGCTAGCTGCTGCTTCGCGGTAAGCAGCGACCTCACAAAGGACACCACCAGCATAACGACTGCGTTTTTCTGGAGTTGTGATCTTTTTGTATGATTTTTATGCTTTGTTAAAAAGATCACTTCTACCTTCTCAAGCAAAATGAGACTACTTATATTTTTAGATCAAATCTAAGCCGTAATTTGAGTAAAAATACAAAATGTAAAAAGCGAGTGTGGCTGTCAATTTGCTCAACCAAAAGCCAAAGAGCAAAGAGGAGTGATAGTAGCGGTCGTTGCGGCTCTTTTGTGCCCCGTCCAGCATCGATACTAGTCTTTTTGTGCTGGCAAATGAGATAGGTAGCTACTTTGCAGGCGTGATAAGTGGCGTATTTATGGCGCGTTGGCATGAGCGTGGGATATTTGTAGCGGCAGTTTTTGGCTCAAAGATCAGCACGAACATTGGCTAAAAAGTTTAAAAATCTACGCAGAATCGGCAGCCCTTACATCATGCTTTGGCTTTGGACTTTTTCATTTTTGTCACGACATTTACGCAAAAAGAGTCTCGTTTTTGAAAGATATTATAAAAATTAGGATCTAAACTTTAGCTACGATAAACAAGTCGTTTTTAGAGGACATAATTTAGACCATAGTAGCGACGAGTTTTTAGGCGATACTGGTCCAATGGCGGGGGCAAAAAGCACGCTTAAAGCTCATTTTGGGCCTGCTTGCCTCAAAGTGAGATAAAGCCTTGGTAAAGAGCCAAGCGAGGTTAGTAATTTATAGGCTACGTGCCGCATTTTATCAAATCAAAGCTCTGATGATGGTTTTAGAAGTCGTTTTAATGATTAATTGATAAAAATCTTTGGTTTTTACCAAAAGATGAAAAAGCCTCAGCGCTAAGTGCCCTTGAGAAGGTTGGTATGAGGGAGTTTGCAAACGCGAGGATCGGCGAGCTACGGGCGGTCAAAGGCAGCGCGTCATATCGCCAGAGCGCTTTTGTGCAAACGCAAAAGTGCTTATCTTAGACGAACCAACAGCCAGCATCGATACAAAAGGGCAGGCTGAATTGGCGAAATGTAAAGGGCATAAACGAAAATGGCGTGGGAGTGGTTTTAGTTAGTCACGATCTAAATATCGTGCTAAACTACGCTACAAAGATCGCTACGTGAGTAGTAATTTCACATTCACAAAACGCATGAAAATCTTGCAAAGAGGGAATTTATCGAGCATCTAGCTAGAACGCACAGCCATGCGATGTCGAGATCGCACTTATGAGTGTGGCTCATGAAAAACAAAGAGCAATGCTAAATTTAAAGAGAGAAAATGAGTGAAATTTAGAGTTAATTTATGCAAAATGCCTTATTGCGGGCATTTTAGTAAGACAATATGCGGCACGATAGGCTCGCTTGTGGTGATAAACTAAGATGACTTCTCATCGCTGGAGGCATCGCACGGCGCGTAGTGGCGGCATAGGGCTTGCATTTTTCTCTTCCTCACCAGAGCCGCTTTTTGCGCGAGCATATTTTCACTATTTTTAGCACCATCATCGCCACCGATCACGCTACAAGATAAGACAAACATCGACCTGTCATAGGCGCTATTTGGGCGATTGCGCTGCCTATTGGCATCATTTTCATCGACCTCACACCCGGCATATAACGCCGATCTTATGAGCTATCTTTTGGCTCGATCCTTGCAGTTAGCGGTACAGATATCGCGTTTATGAGCGTTTTAGACCCTCTTTTGTTTTTGGCGCTCATCGCACTTTTTACCGCCAGTTTGTAGGCGATCAGCTTTGATGCGGAGTTTGCAAAAACTTCGCGGGTACATGACATCACCATCTGCTAGTTTGCATGATGGCGCTTTGCGGTGGCTACGGATCCGCGTCGGGCTAATACTTGTCATCGCGTTACTTACCATACCGCCTTATATAGCGCTACTTGCCAAAAGATGGGGCTACGATGCTAATCTCAACTATTTTTCTATCATCTTTTGCTTTATCGGCTTTGTGATCAGCTTTTATTTCAACCCCACATGTGCGGAGCCAGCATCATCTTTAGTCGCCCTGCTTTGCTTTTCGCGTTTAGTTTTAAATTTTAAAAGCTTGAGGAGTTAAATTTAGCTTTAAGAAGGTTTTTCTGCTTTTTCTTTGAGCTTTTAAAAGTAGTTTTACGTTTTATGTCTAAGTGCTTTCATCTCTTTTTACGATATTTAAAAAGCAGGATTATTAGTTCGTCGTCTCAGCAAGCAAATCGTTGATAATCACCAACTCTATAGCGCCAAAGTCCGTTTAACATTTGCACTAGAGCCTTCCTGCTATCACGTGGGTCTTTTTAGGGTTTCTAGTTTTTCGAGAGCCTTTTGATGATTTGCTTTTTAACAGAACCATCAAGTTTGTTGTAATTTGCTTTTGCTTCATCGGTAATGATAACTTTATAAGCTGCTTTTCTAGTTCATCAAGGTTGTGCCTTTGCTGTTGCTTGCTGCTAAAATCTAACATAGCCTTTCTTCAGCCCTCTTTGCATCTTTTTATATCCAAAAACATTATCGATCAACTCATCATCTATCTCTACTACTTTGATCTTTTCGCCAAAAAGCTGTTTCATAGCGCTGATGATTTCGCTTGTGATTATAAAGCCATTTTGCTCTTTGAAGCATTACTGTGTTAGTCACTTTAGCTCCTTAAAATTTATATTTTGCGAGATTATATCATAGATGTTTGCAGCTGAAATTTATTAGCTCTTTTAACCTAAAAACGTCCAAGCCAAAAAGCAAATCGCCGTAAAATAGACGCTAGAGCGCTAGCCACATAATTTGATCTCGAGTCCCAGCCAAAAAGACCACCACGTAAAAAGAGCGAGCATTGAAGTACGAGCTGTCTAAAGCCATTTAGCAAAAAGATCGCCACTGGGCGTTTTATCGCTAGTAGCGTGCCGCCTGAGATGTTTATCGTGCCATAAGCCATGGTAGGCAAGTGAGTTGATGTCAAGGCAGAGCTTTTGCCACTAGCACGGCTGGAGTGCCATCAAAGAGCTTTGATCGCGCTCTCGCCAAAAAGCCTGATGAAGATGTAGGCAAAAAGCGCAGTAGATGAGCAGAAGCGATAGTTTGTAGCACTGCATCGCTCTTGAAAGCTCTTAGCGCCGTAGTTTCTTGAGATGATGCTAAGCACCTCTGCTGCCATGCCGATGGTCGGAAGCACTGAAAATTTGCTCGATCCTGCAGGCTATGCCATAACCCGCCACTGCATTGACGCCGTAAAACTAACAATTTTAAAAAGCACAAGTTTGAGCCAAGCGACATTGAGAGGTAGTTTGACAAGCTGGTCAGGCTTGCTTTTTAGTATCTTTTAGCTCAGACAGCGAAATGGCACGAAGTAGCTCAAATCAGGCTCTATCATCTCACTTCTAATCTTTAAAAAAGAGATAGATCATGCCTCAAAAACTGCACGCTAGCCGTTGCGTTAGTGCAAGACCCTTTACTCCAAGAGCAAAGATAAAAGCAAAAAGATAGCAAAAATGCGTTGATAAAAAGGCCATACAAAATAGCCAGTTGCGGTAGCTTTTAGTATCGCAGTGCGACAAGTATGCTGACTGCTGACGTATAGCAAGAAAAATGGAGCTGCAAGAAAGATGACGCCAGCGTAGTCAAGTGCTTTTTGATGTAGTGATGATCAGCTCCCAAAAGCACTAGCAGATCTGGCGCCAGCAAGCAGCCACATAGCCTCTACAATAGTAAAAAGAAGCACAAAACGATGCCATCTGCGCTTGCAAAAGTTTAGCCATTTTTGGTTTGTTTTGCGCCCAGGCTGCTGCCTATTAGCGGTGAGTGCCGAGCCAAAGCCAAGACCGATGCCAACGACACTTAGATAGAGCAAAAGCTCATCGCCATGCCAGCAACCGCAATGGCTGAATTTAGCGGCGAAAATGTGCCAGTGACATTGTAAAGCGTGTTAAACATCATGCCCACGCCAGCTGGCAGCGAGAGCGAGATGATTAGTTTATTTAACGGCCTTTAGTAGGTCCAAGCTGTCTTCTTGTTAATTTTCATCTGGGCTCAAGTTTCCATCACCTCTCGCCACAAATGTATACTTTTCATTGCTTTAAATGCCCGTTTCGCCCAACGACGCCAAGCTCGACTCTACGCCTTTTGCGAGTATTTTTATAATCACGAGCGAAGGCGAGAGCTTTTATATGTCGCTAGCAAAGCTCGCCTCAAAACCCATCTACCTTATCTTTATGAGCCAACGGAAACTCACTCTTAGCTCACATTTTTATTTTTGATCTCTTGATGCCCTTTTTCTAGCGTAGATATTTAGGCATTCAACCGCTGAAGCGAGAAGCCCATCGCAGTAGATGTAGTTTTTGGCACATGCACGCCAAAGCCATCAAGCACGAGCGCAAAGCCAATAAGCACCAAGAACGCTAGTGCGAGCATTTTTATGGTTGGGTTGTTATCGACACCTTGAGATCGCCTTTTGAGGCAAACATCATCACGCCAACTGCGATGATGACGGCGCATCATGATATCGATGCTGAGCCATACCAACTGCGGTGATAACGCTATCAAGCGAAAAGACTATGTCTAAAAATGCCTCATTTCTAGGATAGTGGCAAAACCCGGATGAGACTTGCTCATGAGCCTCTTCATGCTTGCCAGTGACGTTTGCGTGGATCCCACTGATGATTTTACTATCAAAATAGACCGCCTCATTATGAGCACCAGATCGCGCCCAGTGATGCTAAGCTCGCCAATGCTAAAGAGCGGCTTTGTGTTTCACGATCCAAAATAGCGAAAAGTAGCAGGATGATCTCAGTGATCATCGCAAAGCCAAGCCCCAAAATGCGGCCTTTGCCCTTTGCTCACGGCAGTTTTTGCCTCACCAAAAATAGCGATAAATATGATGTTATCTATGCCCAAAACTATTCCGCTTCAGATAGTAAGTAGTGATATCCACGCCTCTGGCGAACTCATCCATTCAAATATTCGTTTCCTTTGTTAAGATTTTTATTATGCTTTAAAGGTACTCATGCGTCTATGGCGTGAATCTAGCCTCCCAAGCCCAAGCTCATGCGCCATCCTCGCGCTCAACGCCCTTTTGCGCGATCAGTTTGCTGCGTCGCTTTCTTCGCTCACATAATGCACGCTCACACCACCTATCATCATGTCGCCTCAAAGCTCTATTTATCGCATGAGCCCCTCAAAAAGCGCAGGATAGAGGGGTGAAGGCTTTATGGTTTTGATCTGCGCCGTAAAACTGGCGTTAGTATCCTCATAAAGCCCGCAAGCACTGTAAGATCAGCACCGCTTTTAAAATTTGCTCCACCTCAAAACAGCGTCAATCCTCACGATTTTTAAATTTAGCGCCTCTATTATCGTCGTTTCAAGTCCAAATTTCTTTCAGCTCGCTCGATGCCAAATGCACCGCTTTGTTGCAGATACAAAGGCAAACTTCGATCTTTACGCCGTTGTAAATTTGATTATGAACTTTTAAGTATCGCTCGGTTTTGAGCCTACTGCCGCCAGCACGGCTATCTTTTTCGTAAGCATTTTACCCTTTGACGATGTCCGCTGGCTCCAGCGCGTAGCTGTTTTGTCAGTACCTTCTAAGGCTAAGCTGCATGAGCTAAAGGCTGAGCTGGCAGTGCAGCATTTAGCGGCTCGGCAGCCTTGAGCCAAAAGCGCTAGCACAGGCCGCTTAGCACGTCGCCGCTACCGCCTTTTTGGTAAGCGTGTTTTTGCCAGCAAGGCATGACGCAATGGTAACCATCTTTCGCGATTATGTAGTTTGCTAGCACAAGAACGGCACTACCTTCGCCCAAGCCTTAGCGTAAGCGCATCTGTTTTCTTGCAGTTTGCACATCTATATCGGCTATTTTGGCAATTTCTAAAAGCGAGCAAAACCTCTTGATGAGGTGTCAAGACGCAGTTCTCGCTAGTAGATCAAGCACTTTTTGGGCTATAAAGATATCAGCATCAAGCGCTGCTTTGCCCTTGGGTAATCTTAAAGCATCTCAAGCTCTTCTATGCCTTGCCAAGCTGCGCCGGGCGCTGCTCCAGCGTTCATTTTCCGGGCTATCTTGCCAGCTTGCATGATGTGCGTTGGTACTGTAAACCCTCAGCTCGCCCATCACGCTAACTAGCTCCACGCAAAGGCAAATGCTGCCTCTGCGGCAAAGCTCGCTAGCCCCTATGTGCTCGCGATATGATAAATGTGCCAAAGTCGCCCTTATTTACGCACTGATCTATTTGGTAGCATGAGGTCGCATTTTTAAGCAAGTGATAGTCGCTTCCCTGCACCTGTAGTTTTGCGCGCTTATGCCAAGAGTGGCGACCTTTGCTAACGTAGTCTTTTGCCACGTCACTATAAAGAGCTAGCTTTCTACCTCCCCATCGTGATAGTGGCGTTCGCTTTACGCAAGCGCCAGCACCTTGCCTCGCTACTTAGCCTGCTTGGCACGTCGCAAGCGATGATATAAGGGCTAGTGTTTATTTTGAGATGAGGTTAGCTAATTTGATCTAAAGCTCTATTTAGCCCTGAGCCAAAAGCCCGGGTCTATGACGCATTTTGCGCTATTTAAGCTACATTCTATCTTTCTCTCGCACGCCAGCAATTTTGCCCTTCGTTGCTCTGCTCGCAAGGGCGAATTTTTACTAGCCAGGATAATCCACACCAAACCTCGCCCTCTAGCATCCTTAGCGCAAAGCACGTCAGCGCTGTTGTTTCCGCCACCGCAAACGCCAAGCACCTCTCGCCTTTTTAAATTTCTCATGGATAAAAATTTGCTATGGCTGTGGCTGCATTTTCCATTAAAAGCTCTTCGCTAAGGCCACCTTCTCGCCCTGCTCGCTCAGTCCACCTCGTGTCTAAACATACTTTCATTTCTATGCCCCTAAACCAAGCGCTCTAGGATGTGGGGCTTTTTGTAATTTGCCTCGCTCTCATCAAGATCAGCGATGCTTCAGCCACTCTAAGCGTCCTTTTTATGCCCCTTGAGAGGTTACACTCGTGGCGGCCTTTTTGTAATTTCCACCTGCCTCGGCGTTTAACGTGCACCGTAGCCACCATGCGTCACTTTAGCTTGCCATTTAGCTCTATCTTGGACCCCGCCTTTTTGAAAGATAAAGGCCTTTAAGACCATCTCACTCATCTGCTGTGAGCTTAAACTTGCTTTGTCATCTGGCGAGCTTCCTCGTCCATGGCGACCTTTAGATCGATGCGGTCGAGCACCGGTGCTGAAATTTTGGCTTTGTAGTTTTTATCTCATTTTCGCTGCATTTGCAGTTTAGGTTGTGGAGAATCAAATTTCACATGGGCATGGATTTTGCGCAGCTATGAAGATACTCTAGTCTCGTAAGTCACTTTTGAATTTACTTGCGATGTGGATTTGATTGTCCTCAAGTGGCTCTCTGAGGCTTTCATCACTTGTTTAGAAAAGTGTGGAAACTCATCAAAAATAGCACTCGCCATTTGGTACGCGATCTCTCCGATCTTTGCGGACGTTTGAGCCTCCGCCAAAGATCGAGCTTTTTAGTCGAGGTGTGGTGTGTGAGCGAAAGCGCTCTCAGCGCTTGCAATTCTGCCATCTTGCAGGTTTAGCGAGCGGTAGGCGGCGGACTTTAGCACTTCTTCTAGGCTTTGTGGCGCCATGATGTAGACGAGGCGTTTTGCGCACATGTCCTGCCGCCGCCTCGGCCGCCTTCAACATAGATATTGTGCATGCCAACGGCTGCGATGACGCAGGCTCTTTTGGCTCTTTCTTGACCCAAAACGTCCTAAAAATCAAGCTCGTAATTTAAATTTGGAAACATATCTTTTGCCAGAAATTTTTATCACATTTGAAAATAGCTCATGTGTGCGCTAAAATGCGTGCTTTTAGCAAATTCTGCGTCGCCAAAAACTTTATCGCCTCTTCTAGTGTGCCAACGCCTATAAACCTCTAATGGGATCATCGAGCTTTTTGCAGCCATCTCACCAGACACTGTACCTTAGCCTTTTGCACCCGCAGTGCTTAAAAAGTAGGATCGAGAAACAATTCGCTGTGCTTTTTACACTGCCACTGCCTCCAAGCTCGCCAAAAACAAACAGTACTTTTCTCCAAGCTTTTGCCTTTTGAAGGAGCGATTAAAGAAAGGGCGATGCTTAGATCAAAGTGTGAGCCACTTTTTGGCAAGTCTGAGGGGATAACTGAGTAGTTGTTTTTGCGCTGAAAGGCAAAAGTCAAGCGCCAGTGCCGCCTTTTACACGCTCTGTGCTCTCTGATGCTGGTGCTTGTAAGCCCCACGATGCTAAAGCCGAAGCCCACGAGAAAAGATCGACTCAACATCAATGATCTTTTAGTCCGTCGCCGTAAGTAGCACATTTTAGGGACTTCATGATGTCTTTTTCTTTTTCTGCTTTTTGTATTCCTTGTCGAATTTTCTTGCGTTTGTTAAAGCCTATTTTTCTATAAAAAAGATGCCCGTCTAGGGTGGTCATTTTCATGCTGGATAGCGATCGCCAGTAGCCCGTCAGTTTTTAAGGTCTGCTCCTTGCCAAAGCGGTCTTGAAATTTGATAGCAACTGACTCACTTCGTTTAACATCCTCATAGTAGCGTGCACGCTAAGGCAGCCCCTTGATAGACGCACTCGCCCTCACGTAGCTCGACTTTGGGTTTATGATCTCGATTAAAGTTCTTTATCTTGCACACCCTCTTCGTTGGCTAAATTTCAGGATAGAAAAATTTCTTTGCAACGCCTATTTGTATGGCTGCAAGACCGATGCCTTCTTTTTGCGATCATCGTCTCATGCACATATCATCAAGAAGTTTTGTGAAGCTTCTCATCGAAGACTTCGACCTCTTTTGTAAATTTCATAAAGTTTTTATTTGGATAGGATAAAACTCTAGGATCAAACTAATTCTCTGCTTTCTCGTCTAAAAATAGTGGCTCATTTAGGTCTTGGTTGGTCTCTAGCTTGTCAAGCGCGTGAGAGAGCAGCTCTTTGCGGTGCTCTTTGTCTTTGAGATCATGCTTGAGATCATCTGCACCTGAGCTTGCACTCTTCGTTGTCGATCTTCCATGGCATAGATGAGAGCATGTTTAAAGATCCTCGCGCATCGCTTGTTTTTGTGCCACTTTCGTCGGTGTATTTCATAACCATAGCAAAAGCAGCCATCGCCGTAGTGTGCGACTATATCGCTTCTACGTGAAGTTCTTAAAAAGAAGCTGCGACATGCTTTTTAAACATATTGTTTCGCTCTTTTAAATTTTAACTCGGTTTGCAATTTATCTTTATCTTAACTAGCAAAAATGAGGCATTATAGCCGTAGCGCCTAACAGACTCGATCTCGCTGCTTTATGGTCGCTACTAGAAATTTCTTGTTATAGACCTCGTAGGTCGTGTCGTAGATCGACTGCTCTTCGATCGCCTTAAACATCTTGCCGACCTCTTCGTAGCTCATCTTGATGACGTCAAGATGCTTGTCCATGAGGTCGTTTAGCTTGATAAGGTCTTGGTTAAAGGCGCTTAGGACGTTTTGAAGCGCAAGGACGTTTGTGTTGTTTTTAAGCCCATCCATGCGCTTTTTGCACTAGGGCCTCTCATAACGCCTAAATTTTTATAGATGAGCACGACTGCTTTGAAGCATGCCTCTTTATCTGATAAAGCCTTGTTTTACCTCTTTTTCTATAGAGATATTGCCATTTGTAGGCACTGAGCTTTCAGAATTTGCCACGATGATATCGCCGATCTCTTTTCTAAACTCATCTGACTGCCCATCAAGCATCTTTTCAAAGTAGATAGAGTAGTTTGTCGATGCAGATGGGACGTTGTCGTCACTTAGTTCGTGCAAAACGTCCTCTGAAAAATTTATAGATATTTACCTTTTCTTTTTGACAGCTGGTTTTGCTTCAGCTGCTTTTCTTCTTTGGATCTGGTGCGTTATCTATCTTATCACTTTTGAGCCTTATTTAAAAACTCTTTCTCCAAAATTTTATCGACAAGTCCGTATTCTTTAGCTTCAGCTGAGCTCATAAAGAAGTCACGCTCAGTATCTTTTACGATCTTGCTTTAGCTTTTGACCCCGTAGTTTTTGCCATCCCATTTAAAATTTCTTTCAAACGTAGTACTCGCGAGCTTGTATCTCGATATCAGTCGCTTTGTCCTCCAGCACCGCCAAGTGGTTGGTGTATCATGATACGAGAATTTGGCAGTGCATATCTCTTGCCATGTGCGCCACAGCTTAGCAAAAATGCACCCATACTAGCGGCCTGACCGATGCAGATCGTGCAAACATCTGGCTTTATGTAGTTCATCGTGTCATAGATGCTAAAGCCACTTGTTATCACGCCGCCCGGTGAGTTTATGTAAAGCAGATATCTTTATCTGGATCTTCAGCTTCTAAAAATAGCAGCTGAGCGACGATAGAAGCAGCCATGCCGTCCTCTATCTCCACCACTTAGCATAACGATCCTGTCTTTTAAAAGACGGAGAGTATATCATAGCTTCGCTCACCTCTGCTAGTTCTTTCAACTACGACAGGAACGTAATAGCTCATTACTCAGCCTTCTTTTTGCTTGCTTTTTCTCGTCTTTTTCTTTATTGAAAAGCTCGCTAAATAGCTTCTCTTCGATCATCGACATCTTTATAGCTGGAAGCATGCCTGGTTGCGGTACATCCTCGCGGTGCTTTTGGATCTTGACCGCTTTCTATACGCCCTCAAAATAGATCGCTTGAACGACCTCTTGATCGCTCACTTTCACGCCTCTTACGCGAGCTCAGCTCATCGATGATGAGCCAGGCGAACGCTATTTTCAGCGTCTTTTTCTATACTCGTCACGTGGCTAGAGCGTCTTTGTCTTCTACTTCTTCACATCGTCCGGAGTAAATGAGCTCCACGCGTTTCTAAACCGCATATCGATCTCTTGCTCGACGATATTTTTGGCACGTCAATTTAAATTTTTCAACCGCAGCTTCAGCAAATTCTTGGTTTTAGCCTTCGTTTATAAGTTTATACCTTCTCTTGGCGAATTTGTTTTTTATACGCTCTTCAAGTAGCTCTTCTGTTGGTTTTTCTTTCGTTTGGAAGGATAGTTTTTAGCATCTCTCGTCTAGCTTTTCAGGATCTTTCTCTCGAATTTTCATGAAGTTTGACTTTAAAAACAGCGTCTTTGCCAGCTAAATGTGCAGCGCCGTAGTTTTCGAATTTAACTCGATATCTTTTTCGCCGCCAGCTTTTTATGCCTCACCATGCCATCTTCAAAGCTCGGATGAATTGATTTGAGCCGATCTCAAGCACGTAGTTTTCAGCCTCGCCACCTTCAAAATGCAACACCATCAACAAAGCCTTCAAAGTCAATTTAGCAAAAATCGCCCACTTTTTAGGCCTCTTTTGCCCTCTACTTTTTCAAGCGGAGCTATCATTTTTCAGAAGCTCAGTCTTTCTCATCGATATCTCAAAACGCGTGGGTTTGAAAACTCAGGTATCAAGCTCTCATAGCCGCTCACATCGACGCTTGGCTTAAATGAAACTGTTAGCTCAACGTCGATCTTGTCATCTTTTCTGTCAATTTGAAACGATAGGCTCGCCGATAAGGTCGTCATTTTTCTTGCTCTGCTTGTTTTGATAGCCTCTTCGACTCACATCTCTTAAGACATCTTGCTCAGCGTCGTTTGTCAGCTCTTTCTCGTAGCGTTTTTAGCACGACAGCGACCGGCACATGGCCTTGTCTAAAGCCGTCTACTTTCATAGTTTTTGCCGCTGCTAGTTTTTCTACGCTAGACTTTATAGCATCTGCACTCTACAGTCGTGCTTGCTAGGGTATTTACGCTATCTAGAGCTTTGTTTTGATTTCCATCGAATTCCCTTTTATGAATACAAATTTTTAGCCCAAAAATATAGCAGAATTTTTCCTTATTTCATTGTAATTTGTAACTCTTATAGATATAAAAGGCGTTTTAACGTAGAATTTGGCGATAAAAATTATGGAGAAAATTTATGCAAGAGAGTTTTTGAAAATCCAGTTAAAAATATGCTAACTATCATCGGCGAAGATCCAAACAGAGAGGGCTTATTAAAAACCCCAGAGCGCGTTTATAAAGCTTTTAACTTTTCTAACTAGCGGATACGATCAAGACCCAAAAGAAGTCCTTGGTGACGCTCTTTTACTAGTCTCAAACAACGAGATGGTTTTTAATGCGAAACATCGAGTTTTACAGCCTTTCGTGAGCACCATTTGCTGCCCATCATCGGCCGCGTGCATGTGGCGTACATCCCAAATGGCAAGGTCGTTGGCCCTAGTAATCTCATGCGCATGGTAAATCATCTACGCCAGACGCTTCGCAACTAAGAGCAGATGACCGAGCAGATCGCAAAGGCACTTGAGGACGTTATCGTCCAAAAGGCGTTGGCGTCGTCGTCGAGGCTAGACATATGTGTGTTGAGATGAGGGGCGTGGAGAAGATAAACTCGACTACTACGACCTCGGCGCTTAGAGGCTGCTTTTATCAAAAATGCAGCACAAGGCGAGTTTTTCCGCTTATAATTCTGCCTAGGGAAACGCATTTTTGAGCTTAGAGCGTATAATCCAAGGCTTAAAGAGGGCGTGAAGCTCTCAAATACCTTCGGCGTCATCACAAAGATCACAGCTACTACGATAGAGATCACCGGACTTCGCCCAAGTATCGGCGACATCGTGCGCATAGTGGCAAAAGACAAGAGCAAAAACGGCCTTGGCATGGTCACGCAGATAAAGACAGATGGCGCTTACATCAGCCCGTTTGGCTTTTGTCGAGGGCTTTAGGATAGGCGACTTTGTCTATGAGAGCGATCAGGGCATGAGCATACCGGTGGGGTCAAATTTGCTAGGCCGAGTGGTCGATCCATTTATGAAGCCCATTGACGGCAAAGGGGCGATCGATACAACTGAATATATGCCGATCATGAGAGCGCCGATAGATGCGATGAAAAGAGGGCTTATCAAACGAGCCTTTAGCGTTGGCATAAAGACGATAGATGGGCTGCTTACCTGCGGCAAAGGGCAAAAGCTGAATTTTCGCAGGTTCAGGCGTGGGCAAATCAACCCTCGCGGGTATGATCGTAAAAATACGCTAGCTCCCATAAAAGTAGTCGCGCCACAGGCGAGCGTGGTCGTGAGGTGCCAGAATTTATCGAAAAACCCAGGCGGCGACCCGAGGGCACGGTCATCATCGTAGCGACCAGCGATGACAGCTCACCTCATGCGAAAATACGGCGCCTTTTGTGCGATGAGCGTGGCTGGAGTACTTCAAACAGCAGGGCAACGACGTACTTTTCATCATGGATAGCGTCACGCGTTTTGCGATGGCGCAGCGGTGAGATCGGCCTTTGCGCTTGGCGAGCCACCGACGTCAAAGGGCTATCCGCCAAGCTCGCTCACACCTTGCCACAGCTAATGGAGCGCGGCAAAAGAGGAGGGCAAGGGCAGTATCACGGCGTTTTTCACCGTTCCAGTCGAGGGCGATGATATGAGCGATCCCGATAGCCGACCAAAGCCGCTCTATCCTTGACGGACACATCGTGCTAAGCCGCGAGCTAACGGACTTTGGCATCTACCCACCTATCAATATCCAAAACTCGGCCTCGCGTGTCTGCGGGCGACGTGATCGGCAAAGAACACAAGCTAAATGCGATGAAATTCTAAGCGCCCCTACTCGCTTTTTAAAAAGAAAAATGAGGTTCTGCTTCGCATCGGCGCATATCGAAAAGGGCAGCGACAAGGAGCTTGACCTTGCTGATATCGAAGAAAGAATTTATGGAGAGCTTTCTAAAACAAAGCTCAGAAGAGGCCTTTGCGCTTGAAGAGGTCGAAGAGCTGCTTGATAAGATCAATCAGTACCTTCTCTATAAATTTGACTCACTGTACCTCTATAGCCTTTTAAATTTATTATTAAAAAGATCGGTAACGGCTTTTTGGTGCGAAAAGTGATGTTGTAAAAAGTCGGAAGCGTGTTTCCAAATTTACTGGGTTTTTGGGGCTAATTTTCGTGAAGTGAGTGGCTTTTGTATTAGGAAAATGATAAAACAGTTATAAAAAGCAGTCACGCCCACGCTTCCAAACGGAAGATAATTCTAGTAATCTTGAATGAAAAATGCTGGTTTGTAAAGGTTGCGTAGTAATGTAATGGCGGTAAGCGAGCTGAGTCAATGTTTGTAACTGCATTTGTCTTGCTTGTCGCTTTTTGCAATTTGTATAGATAAAACAAAATTTAATGCAAAAACATACGCAACTAGGGATATGCACTTTGCACGCTTGATGTTTAAGGCAGAGTGGATAAATTCTTGTACTCTTAGTGTTTTTTGATAAAAAGTACCATTTTGCAAAGGCTAAGGGAGTAATTTCATGCTAGTGCTCTATGTTGGCATCTGCTGTTGTGTGTGGTACTCACCGACTTCACACTTTTGAACCGCAGTTATCTACTTTAATGAAAAAGCCCGCAAATAGATGAAAAAGTAGGGCTAGTCTGAGAGCGGATACCCTAGTAATTTGAGATAAGTGAGCGAGTTAACGTCGCACAAAAGCCCATAGGTGAGTAGGTCTATCCTATCGTAGCTTTTGAGTAAATTTAATTGTAAAATCCTACGTTTAGTTTGGCAAGCACTGATATTTTAGACTTTGTCTTGTGACGCAAAGCATATATTTAAAAGCCAAGAGAAAACCTACTTTTGCCAAAGATCAAATTTGTCGCGTTTTTCTATAACTTTTCAGTGGCAGGCTTCTTGTACCGTACTAGATAAAAGCAAATTTGATATCCGCACTTTTGTCTTTGTAGCAGTGCAAACCTTGCAAAGATAGCTTTAAAAGACAAGAACAAAACTCTATATCGCCAAAGCCTAATTTATCTCGCGTCCGTGATTTTACGGCAAAACTCGTTCTACTCTATTTGAGTGAAGCAAAATTTTATCAACTCAGCGGTTTTGTGTAGCGCAAAAGTCAATACCTATAAATTAAGGATAAAGGCTGGCGAGCCAAATCCCATCTTTTTTCTCGCCAAAGCTTGAGCTTTAGCTCGCGCTCTATCGTGGTTTTGAAGTCCAAAGGTAAAATCCCATCATCTTTTATCGCCACTTTCATGCGGTATTTTTAGCGCAAGGACGATCTGCGCGCCACTTAGGTTAAACTCAGCCAGCCTTTCTACGCTAAAGCCATCTTCAAAGCTCGCATTTTCAGGCGTAATTTACGCCAAATGGCAAGCTCTAGCCGTTAAATCAGGCTTTTTAAACTCGATCTTATAGTCAAACCTTCTAGAAAACGCCACGTCAAGGCTTTGCAAGAATGGTCGTAGCGATCAGCACGCCCTCAAAGCGCCTCGATCTGCTCTAAGAAGATATTTTGCATTTGATTATGCATCTTCTCAGCCCCACTTGAGCCTCCACTCGTGCTTAAAAACTGATCGGCCTTGCTTTAGCAAAAAGCACCGGCTCGCTGCCACTTTTTGCAAATCTTTGTAGGGCACTCGCACTCTTTCCTTACATTTTGCTCGCCTCGCCAACATATTTGCTTTTCGTACTTGAGCAGTCAAAGCTTAGAATTTGCTTCTTTAGGCTCTGATGTGCTCAACGGCGCTCATCGTCTTGCCAGTGCCGTGCTCGCCGTAAAAAGATGATCTTAGCGTCTATATTTTTCTCTAGTTTTTATGCCCCCAGCTGCTAAGTCTAGCTAGCACTTTTCATCGACTTGCTTTAGTATCGTGCTTAAAAGCTGCTTTGTCTTTTTCGTTTAGCACGACGTCTTCTAGGGCTCGTTACTGGCTCAACGAGCTCGCACTTTTGCGTCTCTTTACCAGCTTTTATCTTGATTTTCTTGTTGTTTTTCATTTTTTTGGTGCATTATGCTTTGTAGTACTCTTCGTTTATAAAAAGCTTTACTAACATTGCCATAAGCGTTTAAAACCTCGTCGTAGTCGATAAGCGCGCCCTCGATGAGCCTTTGAGCCGTCCTTCAAAAGAGTGCGATTTTTGATACGTTCAAGCTCGTCTTTGCTTATTAGCCCAACTCAGCGTGTTTAGGTCGCGACCATTTTTCAAAGTCGTCCGCATACTCCTCTTTTTAAAAGGGCTAAAAATATGATCTGCTCTTTTTCATCAAGCGAATTTTTTCTTTTTAAAATTTGCTCTATTTTTAGGCTGATCTTACTTAGTTTTACACGCTCATTTATGCGCTTTGTAAGCCTCGTAGAATTTGCTCGTTTATGCGCTTTTTGGCGTCATTTGAGCCACCTTCAAATATCGCAGCCTTTGAGTAAAGCTCTCATCTTTAAAAACTGATCTTTTAAATACTCCAAATGATCTTCATAAGGTGCAAGCTCTGGTACTCGGAGTATCAGCATGTACCATCTTCAAGTATCTTTTAAAAACGTGCTTGAGAGTGAAATTTGAGTGAAGGAGCGAGAGTAGCCCTTGGCTGAGCTTTTTGCGAGTCTCTGGCATTTTAAAGAGGCTGTAGTTTTGCACTATCCAGCCGCTATCCAGCAAAGTATAATTTAAGGTATAAAAGCTGCTTTGTCATTTTGCGTGCCAAAACAGCTCCTAAGTAGCTCAAAACGCCTGATGTTAGCTGTGCCTTGCACGTAGGCTTTGCTTAGGTATTTTTGGTACTTTCTCCTCTTCATCCCCACACTTTATAAGCTCGTAAATTTACTGAGGTCTTGGTTTAGAAAAATCAGCAAATACTTCACTAATTTTATCCTTTATCTGCTCTTTTAGCACGTTGTTTAGCACCTTGCCAGTCGCGTTTCTAGGCAGCTCCTCGGCAAAAATAAATGCTGGAATTTTTGAAATTTGCATAATTTTTCTTTAGATGCTTCTAACCGTCTTTTTCATCAAGATCCATGCCATCTTTACCTGTATGAAAGCGACGACCTCTTCGTCTGCATGCACGTCCTTTTTGACGACCGATGACTGCTGCAGCCTGACTGCTTCAAGCTTATAGATGACCCTTCGATCTCGCGTGTGATAGATGTTTATGCCCTTTGATATGATGAGGTCTTTTTGCGATCAACGATGCAGATAAAGCCCTCTTCATCGATCTTGCCAAGGTCCCCTCGCCTTTAGCCAGCCATTTATATGGTCTCATCAGTCACGCCCGCATGCCGTAGTAGCTTTGCATGACGCAGTCGCTTTTTACGATGATCTCGCCGATCTGGCCGGAGTGGAAGCTCCATCATCTCATCATCTACGATCTTGACCTCATAGCCATTTAGCGCAGGACCCACGCTTAGAAGCTTTTGCTTGTCAAACAACTTTGCTGCTACGACTGGCGAGCATTCGCTAAGGCCGTATCCTTCAACGAGCGTTGCACGTGGAATTTTTCACCTAAAAATCATCAATCGTTTGCTTGGCAAGCGAGCAGCGCCACTTACAAATAGCCTTATGCGGTTAAACCATCTAAAATGCCAAGGGCGATTTTTGCCTTGCCGATGGCTGTATAGATGGCTGGGATACCCAAAAATATACAGTGACTTTTTAAGTAGCGTCTGCTTTTAGCACATTTGAAATGGAAAGACCGATCTACAAGCACCATCGAAGCGCCCGGCATATCGGTAAAAGCACCATCGCTGTGAGCGTAAAGCTTATGAAACATCGGTAAAAATACGATAAATCTATCGCTAACCTTAAAACGCCTGACGAGCGCCGATGACGTTTGAGAAGATATTTTTATAGCTTAATCATAGCACCTTTTGGCTTGCCTGTGGTGCCTGAGGTGTAGATGATGTGCATGAGATCGTCTATTTTTAGGGTATTTTGTGATGCTTTAGGGTGTATTTGAGGATTTAGCGCTTCGCTGAAATTCTACATTTTTACAACGCCATTATTTTCATAGCCCTTGCTCATATCCTCTTTTGAAATTTGCAGGAGTTGAAGATAGATAAGCACCTCGCCATACTCCTCATCAACGCTTACATAGTCGTCTTTTGAGGCACTTTCTGAAGTGGCGTTTGACCGATCCAGATGATCTTTTCTGTACTCAAGCTCGCTCAGTGCGATTAGCTCTTTGCAAGCGAGCTGAGGCAAAAGAGCACCCTTTTGCGCCGCAGTCGTTTAAGATATACTCAAACTCATTTGTTTTTAAGTAAAGGTGTTCATCGGCACCGCGACCGCGCCGATAGCCGTGATGGCAAGGTATGAGATGATACCTTTTCGACCTGCCACCGCCATAGCCGACTTTGTCGCTGCAATGTACTGCAAAAGCTGCAAGTCGCCACTTTATCGACGTTTTGCTTTAGTTCGTGATATTTTTAGCTTCTCTTTTTCATCAAAAGATCGCTATCTGGTTTGACTCTGCTTTTGCCACTTAATGTACTCATCAAAAATTATTATAAGAGTATTGCATTTTAGCCCCAGAAAGAGTATTTAAATGTCATTGCAGCTATCTGAACGCCATCTTTGCGATCAAACTCTGCCAGACATTGAGCCGTGCAGTTGCCAGAACCATATATATCTGCCGCACGCTTTTTGTCTCGGTGCTGATAGAGATAGCCTAGTCCCTAGCTTCCACCTATGCGTAATTTATAGTTTGCCCCAAACGAATATGCCTGAGAAGTGGTGTTTGAAGTCAGGCCAGTGTGTTCGCGCTGGTTATATCCCTCATCGTATGAAAAGCCAGCCATTAGCCTAAGCTTTCATTTATGTCGTAAGCAAGGCCTATCCTATATGTGTTTGTATCCTTTGCGTTTTTAACGACTGATCGTCCATAAATGCCTTTTAAAGGATCTACCTAGATAGGGTGTGAATGAGCTGCCGTCTTATCATCACTCCAAAGTCATAATCTTTACCTTTAGACCAGTAAGTCCTCCCGAAAAGCTAGCAAAAGAGTAAAGTCGCTACCGAGTATCCAGTCGCAAGCACTAGCTGAGCTAGCAGTGGATCTCAACTCTTGTTTTGCCATGATAGCTTATAGGTGCTAGAGCCCCCTGTTAAAATCAGCATCAGCGCTACCTTTGCTTCCAATTTACCTTCGAGCGGCAAGTCACCGCAAAGCTTAGCTCTTCAACAGGTTCATATGTAAGAGCGACGTTGTAGCCGTAGTTTGCGCCATCGCCTTGTATCTCTCTCAGCCAAAACGTCCAGTTTCGCTTGCATCTTGCCCTTGCTATAAACGCCCCAGCGCCCAGAGCAATGGCAAGTTTGTCATTTACGCGGTGTAGCTCACAGCTGGATTTCTAGCTCGACAACTTGTAGTTTAAACCTCTTACCAGTAAAAAGCAGTCTCTGATCCTCCCACGAGATGCCAACAGCAGCAGGCACGCAAGGCTAGTCCAAACTCTCCAGTTTTCATAACCTTCATGCTACAAAGCTAAATGTGCCAGCTAGTGAGTCACCTTTTGAGCTATAGCTCTTTGCCACATCGCTTAAAGTCGATGGACTGAGATGAAAACCAAGCGCGTGCTTTCAAAATGGTGAAGCCCGTCTAAAACATCATATTTGCAGGGTTAAAAATAAGCCGCATCAGCCCCAAACTAAAGGCTACGTTACTAGCAGCAAGCCCTAAAAGAGTCAGCACTTTGCTCAGGGACCTTATAAACCCCCAGCATTTAATAAAGAACACGTCGCAACAATGCTTAAAAGCACTCTTTTCATAGCTTTTCCTTTTCTAGGTTTCTTGTAATCTTGATCTCATCTTCCCGAAATACCTCGTCAATCGTCTCTAAAAATCAAGGGATTTTCGCCTATTTTATCATCATTTATTATATTTTCAAAAGCGCCAAGCTCCAAGCCTGCCCTTGCCAAGGCTCTCTGTGTTCATCTTTTTTGAGCCAAGCTCAATTTAGCGTCATTTAGGTGCATACCAGATAGAATGAGATAGCCGATGATCGCGTCACTCGCCCATCGTCTTAGCATGTTTCCCTTTTGCTTCTTAGATCGTACCCAGCGGCAAATGCGTGGCAAGTGTCGATGCAAACGCCAACTCTGCCCTCATCGTCCGCTCGCTCGATCAGATACGCCAGCCGGTGCAAAGTCAAAGCTCACCTGAGCCTTGTAGCGGCTGTGTTTTTCGATGACTAGTTTACGCCGCTTGTTCGTTTTAGCTTCGTTTATGCACCTAGCGATGTTATCTAGGCACTCATTTTGGCTATTTGCTTTTAGGTGTGAGTCCTGGGTGGTAATTTAAAAGCTTTTTAGTCCAAGCTTGCTAGCCTCGCTCTATCTCGTCGATAAAGGCTTCAAGGGATTTAGTCTCGCTCTTTTTCTGGATGGCCCAATTTGATGAGGTAGCTTGCGTGTGGCAAGACGTGATCGGCGCTTATGCCAGAGGCTTAAATCCGCGTAAACTGCTCTATTTCGCCCTCGCTCAGCTCTCTTTTGCGCTCCATTGGCGCTGGTTTTGTAAAAGCGCATAGGCATCTGTCCTATTTTTGCAGCATTTATCGGTGCGTTAGATACGCTCCAGCCAGCACTTACGTGAGCCCCTATGTATCTCTATTTTAACTCTTTTATTATCACTTTTATTTTATTTTTGCTATCGATAATCGGACGTAGTTATCGCAAACTTCGTATTTTTATAAAATAAGAACTTAGATCTTGTCTAAAAGCCGCACCCCTGTGGTGCTTAGACCTCTGCCGTCATAACTTTTGCCTTTTGCAAAATCTCTTCAAAAAGGTCTCATAATGCGGCGCTAGATTTTCTCGTTAATCTCAGTCTTTTTAAAACAAGCGCCATTTACGCAATATCTTGTCCTTTATGTTGATATTTGCGGTATTTACGCCAGAGCTATAACGTGCAATTTAGATCATTTTTGTATGTGTGAAAAATCCAACATCATTTATCTTTATCATCGGAGAAAATAAAGTGACCTGAAAAGGCTTTGTGAGCTTTTGCGGTGTTTTAGTCGCAACACAGCCTGAAAAATGAGAGCAGATAATAAAACAAGTGAGTACTCTTTCAACGATTTGTCCTTTTTATGTACTGTTAGAGCAATATAATCCCAACTTCATAACCGACCGTGGCCCATCTGTCTAGCGGTTAGGACATCGCCCTTCACGGCGGTAACACGAGTTCGAGTCTCGTATGGGTCACCACTTAAAAGACAAAAATCTTATCCACATAAGCTTTAAAAATCTAGTTAATCCAAATTTTCAAGCTTTCTAAAAAATACCCCAATTTCGTTTTGTAAAAAGAGATCACCACGTCTAGTGTACTTAAAAGAGATTTCTTGGGAGTATAGCAAAAGCAGTTAATTGAAAGTCTTTTAAGTGGCTCTAAATTAACTGCGAATTTACATCTGATGTGGCTTTTGCCTAGTAAAAATCCCCGCGCATACGAAATTCTGAAATCTTTTTTATATATTCTGCAGTATCCTTCTGTTGCTCACAAAACTCGGCCACTATCTTATAGCCTTTGTCTTCAGCAAAGCTCACGATAGTCTCAACCAAAAACCCTTGCGTTTTCATCGGTTGGTAGTTTTTGATGATCGAGCCATCTATCTTGATGTTATCTCATATCAAGCTTCCAAAATTCGGTAGTAGTTAGAGTAGCCAGAGCCAAAGTCGTCGATCGAGATTTTACATCCATATTTTTAGCTCTTTTATATCCATTTGCCATGCCGTAGTCGCTAAGCTCTTCGCCTCTAGCATCTCAAAGCAAACCTACTAGGATCTGGACAGCTCTCTAGCTTTTCATCTGTAATTTCTACACCGTGATCTGTTAGATCCGAGCTTGAGAGGTTGATAGAAAAATGCATAGTCTGGATATTTTAACCAGATCAAAGGCTATAGGGCGATCACCTTTTTGTTATCTGAAGATAAAGTTGCGTTTTCATCGCGATCTCTAAAACCCGCCCTCGGTAGCGGATCTCTGCCGTTTTGATCGACTATGCGCACCAAAAACTTCGTAGTATTTTTGCCTCTGTCTCATTTTCATGCACGTTAGAAAATCTCTGACACCGACTATCACCTTTGTCGTTTTCTAGGGCATACCGATGAGTTCTGGTTATGAGTTGGTTTTATAGTATCTCATCTCGATCGCATCGTTTTCAGGTAGTAGTAGATCTCGCTGCCACTATCGCTTGCTTGTTGATTGCCAGATTGACCGCATTAGGCGGTTTGTTTGCGGTGTGTCATTTGACAAAAGAGACGCCAAGAGTTATCTTGATGCCGTGTAGGTTTCACACTACCATCTATCTCGATATTCATCCTGCTAGTTAAAATACTCTTTTATAAAGCCGATATCTCTAACGATGTCATCGCCTTGATACCAGATGTAAAACGCATCATCTTGAAACCCAAATAGCTCAGCATTTATAGAGTAGGTATCAACGCAGAGTTTTAGCGTATTTGCCACCGCTTTTAGCATGGCTTCGATGACCTTGTTTTGGTAGAAAAATCTAGCATCTTATAGTTTTTGATGCTTATGCTGACTCAAAATCTCCATCTTTTCGCCTCTATCATCTCAGTTAGGCAAAGTAGTTGCCAAAGCCAGTTAGCTTTGTCGATTGAGGATTGACTTTTATCTGCTCATGAGTTAGCCTCTTAAGCATGCTAAGCTCTTTTTGTCCCATCAAGCTTTTTAGTAGCCATGTAGCCCCTCTAGCTTGCCCCTCGAAGAAAAATGGCGCAAAACGCACCTTTTCATAGAGTAGCTTGCCACTTTTTGTCCTGCTTATTAGCTCGTCGCCTCCCATGAGATGTGCTTATTTATAGCATTTTCTTATCTCAGCGTAAAAGCTCTGGGTGCATGTTTGACTCTGTGTACTTAGGACTTTTTGCCGACAACATCTTTTAGTTTATAGCCAGTTTTTGACTCAAAATGTTTTATTTACATATGTATTTATTGTCATTGTCGCAAAAGACTCATCGAGCTGTGTCCTGCATCCACTGTCGTTTTAGTAGTTTTATCTGTTTTAGCTGTTTAGTTAGCACCCTTGCTTTGGTAAAAGGTCAGTGCTAAAATAACACGAAGCTGATAAGACAAAGCACTTGCATTATCACTATATTTCGTATCATTATGCTGTAAGAGGCTAGGTATCATCTCAAATTCTTAGTGTTCTCCAAGTTTTAGATCAACAGAGTCTTTAGCTATGGCGCTAGGTGCAATCCAAGCGCGTAAGTTGCCTTATTTAGCACCAAGATTGCTTTTGCGTCGTTTTATAGGTATCTTTATACTTTAGTATCTGCTCTTTTTGTTTGATTTAGCGTTTCAGGGCTGATTATGGCTGAGCTTTTTATCGCGTGAAATACTGCACATTAAGTGCATCTAGCTTCTTCTCTGATGCTATTTCAAACTCACCTGATAAGATATAAAGCAGCCATTGACGAGCTAGCGTAGTTTGACCCATCTACGTTTTTGTAAAAGTCAGTCGTTTATGACCTTTAAAGTTTTTGCATTTTTTCTGGTAAAAGACATGTATGATTTCGTTTAGCTCATCAAGTCTGGTTAAATTTTGATCAAAACTTTTTAAATTTTTATTTACATCGTCATAGTTTAGGCGAAGTACGTTATTTTCTAAGCTAAAGCTTAGCTCGTTATCTAGCAAGATAAGGCTTAAGATCGTATCGTTAATTTACTAACAGCAGTAACTGCTCTATTTTGCCATGTAGATGTAAGCCGAGCTAAAGAAAAAGATGATCGCCAGGACGATTAAGATGATATTTGCTTGTCTTTTATTCATTTAGTATCCTAGGTCTGCGTCCATTTAGTGTTTGCAAAAATTTATAAATTTGCTCCAGCTCTTCGCTACTTGTGTGTGGATCAGCTGATGATAGCTCACAAAGCCTATGACCTCTTTTTAGATCGCTCATTTCGCCACCGCTTAGATATGGAGCTGTTCTTGCTACATTTCTAAGCGAAGGCACACGCATGAGGCGTCTGCTCTCACCTGCATCTTTTAAGCTTCCACGTTTTGCATCACCTTCGCGCTTCCTACCATTGTGGCAAGCCACACAGCCTATTTTATTAAAGAGCTCAAAGCCTTTTTGCCTCGAAGCGTTTATGGAGTCATCATTGCCAGCTAGATACTCATCAAATGGCGAATCAATGCTTAAAACCGCCTTTTTCGACTCCTGCCAAAGACCTACTATATTCTCATAGTTTATGCCATCATCGTATGCATCATTAAAACAAAAATCCCATACTGCCTATGCTTTTTACCTTTTTACTATCTCATCTTTGTTTTGAATTCTAGCTCATTTCTAGAATTTATCGACTCTTTTACTTGATCTTTGCTTCACCCTGCCATCAGTATAGAAAACTTCGAAAGTTTGAATTTAGCACGCCAGGCGGGTTTTATGACGCCCTTTGGCTGGTGTAAGATGAGTTTGTACCGCTTAAATCCCAGTATAAGTTGTGGCAAGTTCTCGGCATGAGTAGTTTTTCAGTGGTGCTTAGCCTTTGTCAAAAAGAGCTCTTTGCCGATGTAGGCTTGTTTTTCGTCATATTTTGATGAAAGCACTGGCTCAAATGATGACCTTTGAGCTCAAAATACAAAAAGATACTACCATCCAAAAATAAAACTTTTTCATATATCCTCGATATTCTTGAGCGTCATTATAGCGAATTCTTTTCATAATCACCAAATCGGCTAAATTGTAGTGCATTTAGTTTTTATTTGCCTTTTGATGTTGTATAATCCGATGAAAAATTACACTACTTCAAGGAGGAACTATGAAAAAGTGTTTTATAATGATCGAGTTGATCTTCGTGATCGTGATTTTTAGGCATATTAGCCGCAGTCGCTATACCAAAACTAGCTGCAACAAGGGATGATGCAGAGATATCTAAAACTGCTGCAAACATTCAAACACTTGTTTCTGATCTAGGCTCTTACTTATACTCACAAGGTACTTAGCTGGTAACATGTAGTGCGCCAACTGGCATATCAGCTATGACAAACGTTTCAAAAACCCAGTTAAAGCAAAAAGTAGATAATTGTTTAACAATAGGAGCTGCTGGAGTTGCTGAGCTGCAGGAACTAATCCCTAAAGAGGGTGAGATAAGGCAAACGATAGGCGCAACTGGCTTATGCAAAGCTAAAAGTATGGATTTGCCGGATTAAAAATATAAAAGCATCATTGAAAGCAGCGATAATAAAACAGCAAATACACTCAATCTGGTGGCGTGGCATAAAATATGAATAGTAAGCTGTTAGCTGGCAAGGGAATCTCTTGCACAACTCTCTTTTAGGCCTTCTTGGGTATCTTATCTTTCATTTATAAAATTAGCTATAATCACACAACTTCAATTCTCAAGGATGAAGTGATGAAAAAGCTTGCAATGCTCGAGCCAATCTTTTGTAATAGTCATTATGACAATACTCGCCGCAGTTATCATGCTCTCAAGATACTGCACAAGAGAGTGAAGCCAAGCCTACAAAAGCTATGTCAGAGATAACGGTCGCCATACAAGATATAAAATACCTACTACATATCAGAAGGCAAGCTTAGCCATTGATACCAAAAACAAACAGAGTTGATTTTAGAGCGATGACAAATGCTGGAGTTGTGGATAGCTCTGGCAATCTTAGCATTTTTGCCAAAAACGAAAGGTGCATTTCATTGGTACCTTTTGTTGCAGACCAAAAGCTGCTTGGGAGTAGATATCAGCGAGCAAGGCCTATGTGAAAAACTTTGGGAAGCTCCAGACCTTTAAGCGCTTTATCCAGACTATGATAAAGCCAGCACAAGGAGCATTGCCAGCCATATCAGCTTTTTAGTACTGTTCGCATCGTCTTTTAGCTAGATATTTTCAAAAGATTAAAGTCTGAATGTACACTTTAATTCTTGAAATGTTTATAAAAATAAAGTCCAAAACTAATTTTTCTTTGACAACAATAACATTTTTAGATACAATGCGACTTTTAATGAGGTAGTGGCATAAACTTACAAAACACGACCGGCGGGTGTAGCGCAGTCTGGTTAGCGCATCTGGTTTGGGACCAGAGGGGCTGAAGGTTCGAATCCTTTTCACGACCATGTTAATGGTGAGTGTAGTCAGTCGGTTAGGAGACAGATTGCAGGTCCTGAGGGTCGTGGGTTCGATTCTCATCACCTCACCCCATTTTGGGCGCTCGTAGCTCAATTGATAGAGCGACAGACTTTCGATTCGAGGTTATGGGTTCGACTCTATCGGGCGCGCCACTGAAAGACTTTATGCGCTCATAGCTCAGCTGATAGAGCAACGGCCTTCTGCCGTAGGCCCCAGGTTCGAATCCTGGATGGGTCGTACTTCCACTTATTATTGTTGTGCGGATGTGGTGAATTACAGAGACACGCGAGGTTTAGGATCTGGTGCCTCATCGGCGTGGAGGTTCAAGTCCCTCTCATCCGCACTCATCTGAAAACTCCATCTTTAAAACTTCAGAAACTCTGATTTTCATTTTGATTTGTATCACTGGTTATTCGTAATCAGTAGAAATTTTCACTTTATCAAAATCGATCTGCATTCGATCTGGTAAATTTATAGATCAAATTTTATATTCACGCATGCGTAGAAACAGAGATAATAAGACGCATGCGTGCGGTAGCGCGGTCGAGGTGTTAATGCTTAGCACTGCCTAAAGTCGCGTGTTGATTTGAGTTTGCCACAAGGTCGGGCTATGTTTGAGCCATTTTGACATAGTCGATAACGCGCTTTTGGGTCAAACAAGATCGATCGCGCGGGTAGAAAGATCGGTTGCTGCAGACGAGGCACCATTGCGCAATTTGAGTGCACGTAAAAATCTCGGGTCACCTAGTCACTTTGCGTAAAATTTAAAACGTTAAGGCTGTGATACTTACAACAGATGGGTAGTCTATTTGAGCATTAGACAAAGCATATTCTTGCAAGTGCTTCAGGGTAATTAGTGCAAAAGTTCTACATGTAATTTTAGCTAAATCTAGTGGGTCTCACCCAGTAATTTGGACGCTGTGATTTCAAATACTAAAATAAGCCACTTGACGCGGTAATCGATCGGGTAAAGACGGCTTTTGTGTGTTGTATGAAAGGCAATGCATCTATCAAACGCAGTAAAGTCTGGTTGCGTTTGATATGCCCAGGTCACTGAACTGCACCAAATGAAGACAGTAATTTATGGCTGGGATTTAGTCTGCTGTGGCTTAAATTCTAGGAGAGCTACGATACTTAGAGAGAGACCACCGACAAACTGAAACGTTACCGAGTGAGCCACCAGAAAAGATGCTTTTATGGTTTATGCCTGGCAAATGTCCCAATGGCTCGTGATAACGTGGATATTGCAGTTGCATGATGCGTCTCTATCAATTTGACTATAAAAACATCATAATATAGAAATTTACGTCAATGGCCTAACCATTTCGGGAGCTTTCAATTAAAAAGATAAAACAGGGTACCGACAAGAAGTAATACCGCTACTGTGAAAACGCTGATATTGTGCGTGTATGGGAGCATTGTTTTGTGCTACCGACAACGCAGTTGGTTGGTAGTTGAGGGCATCTCACTGCAAAATTTTAATAACATAGGTACCCACACCTGGGCATAACTTATCTCAGGAGCCACCTCTACCAGTACATCCGTGGTATCTTGAGCTAAACTGAAAGAGTAAAAGATTGTGGTGAATTCTGTGAATTTGGTGCTGGTTAAAATAGATGTACTTTGTGCTAGTAGCAGTGTTTTGAGAACTAGCTGATCAAATGGAGCTGGTTGTATAGTTCTGTCTTTCATTAGTGACGAGAAAACTTAGCAGTCGCGCATGATAAATTTTATTGATTTCGTACGGATCTTTGCTCGGACTGAAATCTGTGTAATTTGACCACAATCCTGTAGTCATTCCCGACACTGACTGCGAAACTTTGCTGGCAAATCATCTGATCTCAAAGCACTTCAGGGTGGCAGTTTGCTGGAAGGCATATGAGAATGTGCTCGCTTCGTGCTCTTTTGGTTGCTGATAAAGCGTGCTCTACTCAACGGTAATGTAAATTTCTAGGTGTAGTGATCATTTTGGTATAGATAAATTCCTAGCGCCAGTTGATATTTTCTTTGAGCTAAGTGGCTATTTGAGCGCCTTAGGCAGGTTGATTGACTAACTCTGGATCAATCTTGTCACAAGACATTTGATGACAGCAGTAGCAATGATCACCGAAATTCCCCGCATGAGGGCCACCGCATGATGTCTGCATATGACTGTAGCATTTCGGTGTCAGGAAATGCGTGACCGAAGTCTGACTTCGCCTTTGTATTTTTCACCGATAAGGATCAAAGCGTCCGCAGTTGCTTTGAGCGATGCCAGATGTGCCCTTGTCGCGAGTTAGACACTGACGCAGCTGGCGCTTTGCAAAGGCTCTTTCGCCCAGCACTTCAGGGTCGTAACACGCAACGCTCGCAGATGGCGATGACGTGCCTGGGATGATGTCGGTGACCAGCGCGCTCAACGCTCTGCTGCTCGTTAAATACCTCACCACGTCGCCGGTTGCGATGCTTCCTTTGCTTTGGCGTCATTTACGCGTTTATTAGCACTGCTCTCTAGGCGCATTACTTCAGCGTCGTTTCTGATTATTGAGCTTAGCTAGCTGAGTGAGTGGAGGGTATCTTGAGCGTGGGTTGTGACGCTGACAAATGGATACTTTTTGGCTCTGCTGCCAAGCCACTCAAACCGGCCTCGATCCGCCATGCAACGTGCGGCGCAAAGCGCCTGTAGCCGGCTACCATGCGATAGTTGGAGCAGTAGAGCCTCATTCTGCCAGATGGCGTGCCTAGGCGCTGTGAGGATTTTCTCAAATGTGTGCGCTAAGCCTCAGTGTAGCATCTACTCGCTTCGCCACTGCTCAAATCTAACATATCTCTTTCCAAAACTTCATCAAAGCTTGGCATCTTGACATTTATGCTCTTTAGCTTTGTCTCGCTGTCGTCTGGCAACCGGTAGTACCTCTTTTCGCCCAGCCGTTTCATTCTCGCTGCAAAGACCTCTTCTGCCCCAGCGTTTGCAGATTTGTGAGCAGATCCAGTAGTCGCTGCCCGCCCATAGGCTCGACGACAGGCTCTGTAAGCTCACGTGACGTGCCTGTCATTTGCAGGCGCTTTGCTGATGTCATTTCCTCGACTTCAAGGGCCACTGGCAAGACGATGTCGCTTTAGCCTGCTGTGCTTGGTCCAAAATGGCCCAGCGGTTATTACGGTGTCAATTTACGCCACGCTTTTTACGGCGCGTTATTAACGTCTTGATGCCTTTGTAAACATCGATCCAGACGCTGCGTAAGCCACCGGCATGTGTAGTAGTTTGATCTCTTTTGAGCCGTCATAGTCTCATCTCTTTGCCGTGGTTTTGCAAAACGCCTCGATCGATCTTGACGATGGATGGGTGACGTTTTACCTTCCATGAGCGCCGCCATCTACTGTTGTCGTGTCTCGCTTATGCTAGTGCGCTGATGTACCGTTTAGCGACGGAGCGATCTTGTGTCTGTAGCGCCATCGAGCGGTAGTTGCGTTAAACTCGGCCAAGTCCTCTTTGCCTATCTGACCCAGTGCATCGCGCTAAGTGCTAGCTGATGCAAAAGCTCATCTGCACGTGATCTTGTCTGAAGTGACCTGAAGGCTCGCGATGATGACGCTGGCTCTTTTGCAAGCGCTGTTGCGTAATTTATGATTATCCTCAGCTTTTTACGCCGCGCTGCATAGCCCAGTTGATGTCTTTTGACCACCTTTGGTCGGTTGTGCCAAGCAGGTAGTCTCCTAAACTTATTAGCCAACTCGTGTATGATACCCCTCTGTCATAAAGCTTGTTTTCACATAGATAGTGGCATGCCAAGCATCATTGCTACGTCGGTATTTGGACGAACGATGATAGCTTCAGAGCCGAGTAGTATCTTTGTGGTCGTCGTAAAGACGCAAACGCTATAAGTTCTTTATGCTCTGCCTTTATCTGATGCCAAGATAGCCATCATGTGTTGGCGCTGCCATGAATGTGACCAGTTACAGGCGTCAGTAGCAAAATACAACGCTTTTAGCGTTTTAGCGATGCCTCCCCACTTTGTCGGAGCGTCATAAACGGCGCTAAGCGTTTGCCTAGACGTGAGGGCATGATGACAAGGCCAGCTCCGGGTTGAGTAGTCGCCACTCGACGTATCCGCCAAGCACTTTTAGCACTCGTGTGACCAACGGTCCTGCCCCAGCTGATCTCGGCGCCGCCGCCCCACCAGCAGCACTCGCCGTAGATGCCTCAGGGCCTAGTATTTGTCGAAATTTTGTCTTTTGGCTTTTTGCTGCTAGATCAAGGGCTGTCTCCCCAGCTAACACGCACAATTCTCTTGTGCCACGAAGCTCGCTCTTTTGCTGCGCCTTTGCCTTAGGGTAGCTCTTCTTTCTCACGTATGGATAGAGCACGCGGCTTTCGTTTTGATGAGGTCTGCGCAATTTGTTGTCTGCGGTATTTGGGAATTTATCGCCCTCAAAATGGATCGACGGAGACGATTTGGTTTGAGTTGGTATTTGCCCAAAAATAGCCCAAACTATTTGCGCCAAAGGTCTTGTTTTCGACCAAAGATGGTCTTTGTCACACCTTCTATCTTGATTTGCCTTTGCGCTGCTGGCAGCAAGTGCAGCATTTTATAAAATCTCGTCTTTTCACATTTTCTCCCTTATGAAAGTAATTTATTTTACTTTGGCATTGTGTTGTAGGTATTTAAGCACCAATTAGATCGTCTCCATCATGCGACAATTCGCATCGACCATGCCAGATAATTTATACCACTGAGCAGCTGTGAGCTGTTTGGCCTGTGCAGCTCTGTGACATGCTGAGCAGGTCTCTGTAATTCTTTTCACTTTTGCGTAAAGCTCTTTTGGTTGCCACCAAGCGCGTCATTTGGCACTTCATAAAGCCCATCAACTTGATACCAAACCCGCCGTAGTCATCTTCAAGATCTTTTACTGGAATTTGCTCGCCTGCGTCATCAAAAGCTACAAAGACTTCAGGATCTTCTACGCTTTTCTTTGAAGCTGAGCTGGCTAGTTTGCCGATACTACACCACTAACCTTGATCTTGCTCGTTTTGTCGCCTTTTTCGACGACTTCAACTGGCGTTACTGATCTTACCGATCATCTTGCCATCAAGTGTTATGTTCAGCATCTTTTGGCGATCACATCAGCACTCAAAGGCAAGACTACAAGCTAGCACTGGGGCTATAGCATTTTCATTTGACAACTTAAAAATAAATTAAATTAATTTTATAACCAGCACGCTTTAAAATATATGCTATATTTAGAGAAAAGTGAGTATTTTAGGGGATTTGAAAGGGCTAAAAGTAATTTAAAGTTATAAAAATAGGGCGATTGCTCGCCCAATTCTACTTTATGACTATTTCTTCATCTGATAGCAGTTTGTATCATCTCATCACTTGTCGTGATGCTTTTTGCGCTCGCTTCGTAGGCCTTTTGCGTGACGATCACCTCGCTTAGTGCTTGACCAAGATCGACGTTACTCATCTCAAGCTTGTTTGCTAAAATTTGCAGCATAAACGGTCCTCGCCAGCTTTGTTTTGTATGGCTCGCCAGAGTTGGCTGTGGCTTCATAAAGATTGTCGCCAACCTTTTGCCACGCCTTGGTCGTTTATAAAGTGATAAAGGGCTACCTTTGCCACGGGGAATGCTCGAGTGTTGTCGTAAATTTCGCCATGATGTTGCCACGATCATCGACGCTATTTTTGATAAAGCCCCTCAGCGTAGCCTATCTCTTTTATGTTGAAATCTTTTCTAGCGTTTTGCTGAGCTTGTTCGCGCGCCATTATAAACGTCCGCATCGCCGTCGCCTCTCGGTTTCAGGTGACGCCGCCAACGCCTGCGCGCCAGCGTATCGCGATCAGCCCGCCACCGCCATTGCTGAAACCGTGAGCGAGCCCATCGCGGTGGCTCGTTTGCGCAGCTCCGCCAGCATCAGCTATCGTCGCCACCGCGTCCCAGATAGTCTGGTTGCCAGCTGTGGGATCTGGTTGCACTCGAGTATGACCAAAGCTCTTTTTGTGCCGTCTGCGTCGTAGATATCAGAGGTTGGCTTTTCTTTGTTTGGCACTTCAACGAGCCGAGGCGACTTCCAGCGTACTACCTCGTCGGTAAAATCCGCCACTGAGCTCTTGTCGTTTCATCTGTACGCGCCGTCACCCTCAAGCTGTGGTTTGAAAACCTCGCCAAATGGTACCATCCGCCATCTTTTGCTTTTACGACCACGCTGTCGCCAGCTTCTTGTGCCATAGTGATGCGCTGTAGCGGGATCTGTCCGTTTGGGCGAGACTCGTCTTTGTTTGTATTATCACGCGTGCGCAGAATGAGCGCTAGCACTGGCAAGCGCTGTCGTATCTGTTATCGCGCTGAGTTTAGGTTGCCTGGGCTGACGTTTAGTAATGCCCCAGCGCAAGGCTACAATCGTGGGAAATGAGGCAGGCGTTGTCACGCTTTTGCGAGCGTAGATCGCCCAGGACTTAGCTTAGCCTCTTGCGAGACCGTGTAAGCTTGTGGGGCGCTTGAGGCTCAGACCATATGCTTCTTAAGAGCGGTTGCACTTGCGCGGTCGGAATCTGAAAGGGTACAGAAGCGTGCCAAGGTAGTAATTTCCTAGTATCTTACCACCTACCAGCCGCATCTATGTCAAAAGTGCCTGTTCTTGCGGTAGTAGTTTTGCCTGTTTTATCGACAACGCCAAAGCAGCTTAGGCCTCGCCGGCGGCAAGGCCGTGTTATCAGTGCCTTTGAAATACCATTTGACATGCCGGCGTAGTCGTTTGCTTGGTGCTCCAGTTCCACTTGATCGCTAGTTGGGGCCACTTCCCGCTGAGACCAGGGTTTGGCTTATTAAATTTTAAACTCAGGATTGAAGCTTTTCGACATTGTTTTATGTTTGAGATGTTGTTGACCAACATCCATGCGTTTGTGTCTTGATGCCGCTAACTCGGTTGTAAAAACTTCATCATGGCTTTTAGCTCGTAATTTTAAACTTTATCCATTGGTTCGTATTGCCAGTTACCTTCATCATGGCTTTGCCATTTATAAATTTCACCGCCCTGACTGGGTAGTTGTTCACTTGTGTTTTGTATTTTGCCGTCTTTGCAGGTGTAGCTTTGATATGTTGTTTGTTTCATTTGCACTTGGTTGCCAGTCGTCCTTGCTGTCCCATGAGCTTTTGAACGCCTGATGTTTAGTTATTTGTTCTTAGGCGGACGACTTTTTTGTGTTTTCTCTAGTTGTTTGCTAAGGTCTGTCTTGAGAAAGCGCATTTTGCATCTTTTTCATCTGTTAGTGTGACTGCATTTGAGCTAGTTGAGACCATTCGCTGGGCTGAGATAGCGTAGGCGTTTGCGTTTGATTTTAGCTGACTTTTCAGCTTTTCATCGCTTTGTTTGTATTTCTGCATCTCGACTGATGCTATTGTTAGTTTTGTAGCATCTTTTCAGTATCCATAGGGTTGTTGGGTCTTGGTGCTGAAGTTTGTCTAAGTAGTTTAAATGCATCTTTTCTAGTTGTCCATTTGATTAGTTCTGTGTTAGCTGCAGGTCTTGTCTTGCTTTTGCCTTTTTTCTCTGGTTTTTTTGTTGCGTTGTTGTAGTTATATCTGAAACTGAAATTTCTCATATATATTGATTACTTGCTCGCAAGTTTTGTTCCGTTTGAGTTGTTTTGTCGTCGCTTTGATTTGGTTATTTGTTCTTTGCTTGTTCTCTTTTTCTTGTCTTGGTTTTGGTCTGAGAATTCATCTCAAGCTCGGTAACTTATATTTACAAGGCTGTTTTAACTCAGTTTGTTTTGTAAAAGAGGTTTATCGTATGTTGTAGAGTTGTTTACATGCAATTATTGCTGCGATTTACCATTGTGATCTCGACCTCGCCTAATTTGGGTTAGGGTGATGTTGTGCGAGTGATCGGCGCTTTGGTTTTGTACCTGTTTTAGCGTAGAAGAGAAGTTGTTGGTCTTTTTATCTCTGCTTTTGTTTGGTTGGTGTTTAATGCTGTTTGTGATATCTTTAACATTTGATTTATTTGATTTATTATCGCTGGTTGTCTCTGATTTTGCTCAGTTTTCGTTCTGCTCTTCTGGAAAGAGAAGTGACCAAGAGTTGGCTTTTTGCGTTTTTCGTGTATTATGTTTACTTTGGCTCTTTTGGCTGCTCATCTGGCTTAATGTCCACTATCTCATCATCAAGCTTTACTTCATTATCATCTAGTTTTTGGGCTCTTTCTTTGACTCACTTTAACTCTGCTGACTGGATTCGCCACCACCTCTTTTAGCAAAGCATCAAGCTTTACGACCTTCTTTTGGCCTGTTTTGATGATAGTTTGTCGACCTCGTTTTTAACTCTTTTAGGTGTGCGTTTGTCCCTATCTCATCGGCGTGAAAAATTCCTTGTTTGCCC
>BNJV01001786.1_pt1 | contig 173285 bp, 251 predicted proteins | sample 8540591 | NCBI WGS metagenome assembly BNJV01 (sample SAMD00202457, study PRJDB9452) | human saliva metagenome | host: Homo sapiens
ACTGTTGTGCACCCTGTTCTTCCGGCGATTTTAGAGTCGTTACAGAGTTTTTTCCCATCTGTTTTCTTCTCATAACCTGAACATTGATCGGGAAGAAGAATTTAACAGACGGGCGGAAGAGTGTCGTCGGCTTGTAGAAGAGATGCCCGGCGTGTCCACTTCGTATTGTTACGAATTATATCTATGATGCGTTTCTTCTGGTGGCGAAAGTGATTGGAAAGTGGAGCCGGAAAGAGGTGCCTGCTGGTAATTTGCCTGTTTTAAGCTTAGACTGGAAGAACAGCAGCTTTGCTTCCCGCTGAAATAATATAGAGCATCCCGGAAGAAAAGTACATTATTATTGTACGAGAGTTTAAGTATTTCGCCGTTAAAGGAAGATGCGTAGATTTCAACAAGCTGTGTGAGTAGACAGGAAAATACGGGATATGGATTTGAAGAAAAATAAAGGTATCAGAGGTCTGTTGAATTGTCCAAACAAATATTTATTTAGGTCGGTAAGATTTCTGCGGTTGGGTGAGTTTTCAAGAGCGGAGAGATTCAAGAAAGAAGGAGAAAGAAGAAGCCAGCCGCGAAGGCGAAATAAAAGGCGATTGTTTTTCATAAAGAAAGGGAGAGCAAGGTTACAGCAAAGGAAATCATTACGAATCTGGACTGCATCTCTGTCCTGCTGGTGGCTACACAAACTCATTCGACGGTAAGGAACTATTCTGTGCCAATGGAACGAAAAATTATCGGAAAGTCTGTTCTGAATGTCATGGCTGCCGGCGTGAAGAAAGCGTGGCATGGTAAGGGTAGAGTGCAGTGAAATTCGATGAAGAGGAAGTTTGAAAGCAGCTAGAGCCAGCTTCCAGGGCTTGAGAAGGAGAAGTAAACCGCTATTTCAGAAATAGGCATGGATGCTTCTGAAAAGTACAAAGAATAAAGAACCCTGCATTTTGCTGACACTTTAGATGGATAAAAGAGGTCTGGCGGGAGGAAGAGGATTTTCGCAGACCTTTTGCCTTTATTTCATGGAAGCAGCGCTTTAATTGTTCGACAGCTTTTCCAAAAGACTTCTTTTTGTATCGATTGCTTCCTACTGCACCGGCGTCCATGGTGGAAGCATTTGGTGATCGATGAGCTTTGGCAAGAAGTTCCAGATTCCTTCGTACAAAGTTCTTCGATATGGCTCCTCCGAAAAACAGAGATTATCTCATCGCAGTGCGGATAACGTAAGTAGGGATATATTTTCACAATTTGAGAATCTGATATTCATTTCTCCGCCATACGAACGGCTTTCTACAATCATGGTATCAGATCCTGCGGAGAAGTAACAATGATGATGCTGTCTATTTAAGAGATTGGAAACTGTGAGAGGTACATCTCCAGTTCCCGGAGGTATACTGACAAAGAGAGAAAGCCGATGTCTTCCATTCCACTTCCTGCCAAAACTGTTTTACTGCATTTGCTATCGCGGAACCTCCAGATTACCGGGTCCGCCTTATTTTCTTCCAGAGAAGGTTGGTGGAGATGATTTCGACTCCTCCGCCACTTTTCCGAACTAATGACTTCTCCATCCCTCACTCAGCGCCGACACCGTCATGGAGACCGGTCAGCCTTTCGATGGACGGACCGGGTGATAATGGCATCCAATATGCCGGTAAGGAAACCTCTTTATTCATCGCGGAGGCAAGTAGAGAACAGATAAAATGATTTGACGCCACCCTTTACTGAAACGATTCCAATCACTTTTACGGAAGAACCTTTCCCAACGGTAATTTTCGATTCCTGAAGTTCGTCAAGAACAGGAGCAAGAACTGCAAATGTGAAGAAAGTGAACTGTTATTTTGTCGCCATGTTTGTTTCTCTATAAAAAGAAATAAAGTTCTCCATGATTTGAGCAATTATTTTGTGATAGCATAAACCGATTTTTTCTTTTGGTATCGCAAGACAGTGTAATTCTCCACCTGTACCCATCTTTAAATCTTTCAAAAGCACGAATAACGCAGGCAATTCCCCATATCAATTTTGCAAAAGTCAATCAGGAGACCACCGTGTTCGTGCACAATTTGTTTAAAGTCCAGCTGATTTTCTCGGATAGGCTGTCGACGTAACGCCTGAGACATTCTGCTCATCCATCAGCACTACGGTGGTATCCTTGGTGTGCAGAAAAAATTCGTCTCGTGCAGTTTCTTATTTTTTCCATAGTTGTGGAGAGGCAAGCCGAAAGACATCTTCCACTTCCTGTTCCAGGATACCTGTTAAGCACCGAGGTGCTTCGAATCGCCGTTAACGCAATATCGATTTCCTGCGCCTATCTGCAAGGTTCTTCGCACTGTCCTGGCTCTTCAGCGTGAAACTCTGAATATTCGGAAATTGCTCAGTAAAGCGCTTAAGATGAGGGAGTAAGATGAAGCGACAGAGCTGGTATCGCCTCTGATAGAAAGAGACACCAATATGCAGTCTTTTCATTTTCAAAGGTACTTTCCGCGTCTTCAATAGAATGAATCGCTTCTTCCATGGCGCAAGAGTACTTCCTCCTCTGTCAAGCTGACTCTGGAGTCGGTTTGAAGAGCTTTTGTATTCCAGATTGTCTTCCAGTCTACAATGGTTTGGAAATTTCTATATTGAGAAATATATGCAGTGCTCAGCAGCTTTAGAAATATTACCCTGTTTTGCCACTCAAAAAAAAAATGCGATATGTGGATAGATTTTGTTCCATAATACCTCCTTCTTTCGGAAATAACTTATAGGAATAAATATCTAAAAATGTGTTTCAATTAGCAAGAGCTTTGTTAGATGTAAAATAGAAATGAACTCTAAAACGCTTTCAAAATATAAGTAAAAGGAGAAAATATGGAAATGACGATGAGCCAGAAGATTTTAAAGGCAAAGCATGCAGGTCTGATACTGTGCAAAGTGGGCAAGTTGATTCTTGCCAAGGTGGATCGGTTCATGAAATGATATTACCACCCCTCTTGCCATATTCGGGAACGGGCAAGATAGAGGAGCGGAGTCTTGATAAGGAGAAAGTTGTTTCGTCATGGATCATTTTATTCTAAGATATGTCTCGCAAATGTACGACCGTTTGAAAGAAAGTGAGAATGATAATCACCACTACTATGATGTGGGAAATATGGGTATTGAACACACTGATCCGGAAAGGATTGATTACTGGAGAACTCCAGTGAGCCGATTCTCACACTTGTACACACAGGGCTCTCACTCCGACCGGTGTGGATCCACCGATATGGCTCGCTATGGCGACAGAGATCTGGTTTAAGGTGCCTAGAGCCATCAAGGCTGGTTTTAAAGGCCAGCTACAAAAAGTATGTCAGCGGAAAAGACCTGATACTGCATCTGATAGGAGATAGGGTATACAACATTGTATGAATCCATCGAGTTTGGGAGAAGGCCGAATTCTCTTTCTGGATGACCGTTTTGCCATTTTAATATACAATAAGCCGACACAAAGAATGGTATTTTCCCGTGGATGAAGACGATTCGTTATATAACCATCAACAAACCTTATACAGCCTATAAGGCGGATGAAGATGCAGAACATGAAAATCGAAATCAATTTATCCACCCTCTACGCGTGGCCTTCCCACCCGGAAACACGAAGAAGCAAGAAGCTTTGACAAGATCCCACTGATCAAGTTGTCATCAGATCTACACGAATGGAAGACTTTCCTACAAAGGTTCCATAAATTAATCTAAAGAAAAATACGGAAGAATTCGCTGCATTGTCATTCCCGCAACGCAGAATATTTATCTGGAGGCTTTGGAAAGGATATATCAAGACTTATTGAAGCCGGTGCCTTGCAAGAGTACAAAAACTCGGTCCCTCCTCCGGAATATGATTTAACCCCACATCACAAGTTTCGACAAACAAACACAGAATGAGAATCAGACGTCGGAAGTCTACCTAGCTGAGTGGCATCTGCCGTTCCTAGCTTATTGCATCAGCGGAAGAGCTGAACTAAAAAGCAAAGAAAAACCGAAGGAAAACAAAGTATGGTGTGGATACCACATTATTCCGCACCGGACCCAATTCAGGATAGGGAAACTCCAAAACACGCAATGGAAGACATCGACGATCATTCCCCATCAAAGTAATGGGGAACAAGATTCCATGAAAAATTCCGCTTGCGATTCTTCCCGAAAACACGCCCGCAGGTTTCAACGACTCCGGTGTTTCCCGTATCATTGGAGTTTTGCGGATCTTTATCAAGCCACCAATATCAAGCTGGCTGAGAATCCTGATGCGCAAAAGATACAGGAGGAATACGGTAAGTGGATTTTAATGAGAAAAATTCAATCAGACATGGAAAAATTCCATGGCTTTTTTCCTCGCAGAACGATTGATAAACGGTCTTATTTTAACAATGAGCGGATGCAAAACCTTTATTAAGGAGTCCAACAGATCCAGTCTCTTTTTCCAGATATTGATAAGGATAAAATATTGTTTATCCAGATAAGACTTAACTAAAAATTATCTCTACCAGACAGGAGAAAGAGCGCATTTAATTTGATAAGCCTTTTCTCTTGCCTTCTCACATTGCTCTGATAAATAGAGGAATTTACGGACAGCGCGATCTTCATATAAAAGACATAGCCTTATAATTTGGAAAAAACAGGAAGTTCTCCTCTATAAAGAGGATGATAAAGAGACACCCCTTCGAAAATCCTCAAATGCACATTACAAGGAACGTATTAAGGCAGTAGGAACTTCCAGGAGGAGCAGAAGAAATACTCACGTCATCTTCTTTCATCATCTCCTTCCTGCAAGCCATCCAAGCGCCTCCGAAACTGGATCTTTCCTGAAAAAATCACAAGACAGAAAAGAAAAAAAAAGCAGATTTTACGTCCCAGGTTATGGAAGGAGCATCTTTTCTTCTCTCTGTCTTTCTCTTTAAAAATCCCGGCATGCCAACCAGTTCTCCACCGTGGTAACGGTCCTTTCTGTCGATTCCCAAAAAACCACAGGATTTCAGGCCATGTTTTCCATTCCGTAAAATCTGCTTTTCCGGAGGGTTTCAAAGAGATCCGCCTGGAAAAGGGAAAGATGAAGGGGCTCTGTGATAGATTTGGACAGGTTTAAGAAGCGTTAATAAAAAACCGCATCCGTTGAAGCTGAGAAGTAATTTTCCGCTCTCAAAAGAGAGGAGTAGCAAGCGGAAAGAAGTTCTTCCTCCAGGAAACGGAATCGAGAAGGCCTGAGATTTCCATTTCTTCTTCTGAAACAGTAAAACACCCGAGGAGATAGAGTAGTAACTTGGCCTAAACCGGTTGTTTCAGAGCATCACAAGAGTAAAGATCCTCGGGTGAAATTCCACAAGAGACCGTTTTTGTCCTGTTTTCCGGAGGAAAACAGAGCAGAGAAGAAAACAAGCTTTTCTCCCACTTCATAAGAAAAAGGAAGAGAGTCATGATCCCCATCCTTCCGTAAGGGTAAAGTCTAAAAAAATTAAAGAAATCTTCCTGTGAAAGCAACTCAAAAAAACTGTCTTGTGTCCCCCCAGTCTTAAGTCTAACTCATGAGTCTAGTCCATTCTCGGTGTTCAAATCACTCGGTCACTCATTACATTTAACAAGAAAACAAGAATGCAACATTTTTTTGACAAGTTCACGAAAATCTTTAAAAGAGAAGGAGTAGGCGTGGAGAATCAAATGAGACATTTCAAACGAAATAAAAAAACCCATGCAGGAAAAACCGAAAAAAAAAAGGAAAGAAGAAGTGATTTTTCGTTTTTCTTCGCTTTCCTTTGTTATAAAAAATCTCTTCCGGGAGGCGAAGGGATTAATGGTGAGCACAGATGAACAAAAGAAAGGCAACATTGAGGAGAAACTCAGGAAGCGTCAGTCCAAAACAGAATCAAAACATGACATCCGACCATCCAAAGGTACAGAGACTCTGAAAGAAGGAGAAAATAGCGCCGGCAGCCACCAACAAAGTTAGACCCAGAGATGAATGAAGCGCTGAGCGGCAGACGCAGGTGGATCTTGCAAAAGCGGGAAAGGATGCAGAGAAGAACCGAAGGCGGATTATGAGAGCAAAAACGGCTCGTCGAACGCGGAACTTTATCAAAAGAAAAAGTATCTCTATGAAAGGGAGATATTATGCAAAGCGATGGCGAACAGGCGGAAAGCGCATTGAAAGACGCAAAGAGCCAAGCATCGGCACCTCTCCGTCGGTGCGAAAGGCGTGCAGGTGTTTCCGATACCTACGATTGACAGATTAAAAGCGCGGGCAGTTGCTGGAGAAAGCGCAATGCTGCGAATTGGCAGAGATTCAGTGCCCTGATAGCCGGTACCATTACCAGAGTGAGTCGTAAAGGTCGGACAGTTTGCGGATAACTTTGATCGATAACAAACCGATTTTCACCATAGAGAATTCGGATCAATTGAGCCGCCATCAATGTGTCGGAATACTCCATCGGGGTGCCGCCTGGGCAGTGCCGCGCCATGGCGATATTCCGGGGACGAGTTTAACGAGGTTTCTTCTATATTCCAAATCGGAGAAGAGTAGACGACGAGCTCGGAACGGGTCATTCCGATTAAAAGTGCGTATTGCCGGAAGGCAAAGGTCTGATTTCGGATTACGGCAAAGGCGGACATCGTTCTTTCCGAAGCAAAGGATGTCTTTGTAGTATTCTCGGCGCGGTTTATACGGGAGAAAACGAAAGAGGAGATGCAGTCAGGAGAATGGAAAGATTCACATTATTCCTGTGGAAAACCGGTGTAAAGTGATGCCGGTAGGCGAGCCCTTTGAGAAGGATGCCTTTACAGCGGGAGCCCATTTTGTGATAACTCGATCCGTCCTCGGCGAAGGGAACTGAGGTCATGGACAAACCGTCTGAGGAGTTCGGAGAGTGTAGCAGCTGGTGACGGCGCTTTGGAAGTCAATGTTCATCAAATTAAGGGACAGGATGAAGATACACTGACTGAATTATGAAATTTAGTAAAAATCTATGGATACCGGGGGCAGCGAAAGCCAACGGATTAAACAGATTAATCAGATTCAAGGGAGAATTCGTTGCCATCATGTGTGTGTCCGGTTCCGGAAAATCGACACTCATGAATATTTTGGGGTGTCTGGACTGCCGACTTCTATGACAGTATATTCCTGGACGGAGAAGACAGTGCGATCAGATGGATCCGAATACCCGAATATAGTGCGATCGGAAAATCGGCTTGTGCTTCAAAGCTTCAACTTGATTATTAGTCGCACGAGCGCTTTACGGAATCGTTGAGATTCCGATGATTTGGCGTGCATAAGAAGTCTCCGAAAGAGCGAGGGAGAGAGCGGAGACAAAGCTGTTGGAAAAGGTGACGGCGGACGGGTGCATCATCAGGCCGAACGAAAATGTCCGGAGGACAGCGGCAACGTGTCGCCATTGCCAGAGCTCCTTGGCTGAATGAGCCGCCTGCCTGAGCTCGCCGCCGATGAGCCGACCGGAAACCCTGGATACGGCTAGTTCAGTGGAAATCATGGAGATGTTTTCTGCACTGCATAAGGCAGGGGCAACGGTTGTGTGTGGTTACCCATGAAGAAATATTGCAGTCTCATACGGACAGAATGCGTGCTTTTCCTGACGGGTACTGATTTCCGATAAGAAAAGTGGAGAATCCGACGCCGTGGTGCGGGACTTGAGTATTTTTGAGAGGAATGACAAAGGAGAGAGTCATGTTTTGAAAAATGTAAGATGGCGCTGTGGGGTCTCTTAGAGCAAATAAATGCGTTCTTCCTGACGATGTTGGAATCATCATCGGCATCGGTCCGCAGTGATTTCCATCGTCTCGATTGAGACAGCAGATTCGGGAAAAATGCTTTCTCCGACTCTGCATAAGAATGTGGGCGTTACACTGCTCCCCGATTATGATCAGATCTTATGCGGGCGGATCGCAAAGTGAAATTTGATCAGTGATGACTCTTTACCATGGATGATTTGACAAAATTCAAAGAAATTTTCGGAAGCCGTACAGGATTATGCGTTGATAATCAGGCCACGGGAACGACTGATGTGAAGGTGGAACGAAATCGGACTGAAAGTGGACTTGGCGGAGCTGACTATAATTACCAGTGATTTTCGTAGCCGGTACAGATTCTGAAATGGTCGCTCATCTCTCGGCAAAGGATGTTGATGAAAGAAGAGCGAAGGTTGCCTTGATTTCAGGAGAAGGTACTGCCTGAAACTCTGAAACGCAGAATGCCACAGGGAAGACTTTTCGAAGTGATTTGCTGGGTGAAGTCAAAGAATTCAACGTGATAGGAGTCTATATCGGTAAAGATCTGAGTCTCGTTTGGCAGGCTGCTTATGGGCGGCGCAGGCCAAGACAAAACGGGAGAAGTACGGTTCCATGGACCTCCTCACCGGTCCGTCCGATGTATTTTCCGCCATTATTCGGCTACCGGTAAAAGGGTTATACGGCGAAGGAAACGCGGTCAGTCATTGAAGTACGGATATCATCAGGATTATTTTTCCGTGTAAGAAGAACCGTAAGCCGGAGTGGACGGCATGGCAGCGTCGCGTACAGGATGAAATGAAGGCAGGGTAGACAGGCAAGTCAGCGGGCGTGGTCTCCGCGGCAATTGCGACATTACAGGCATGATTTCCTTCCGGTTGGCGGCATCGGGATTACATATGAATATCATGTTGGTCTCCGTTACGGGAAAGAACGAGAGAAATCGAGACTCGAAAGGCAATCTTCGTGGAGCCAGTTACCGGGTGATATTTTCGTACAGTTCCTTACGTGGAATCGGCGCTCTTTCCGGGCTTAGGCGGGAAGCTCATCGGAGTGATCTCTGCGAGTACACCGCGCACGTAGTGCGCGCTTTTCACTTCGACGTGTAGTGGCAAAACCCGGAATTGTTGTGATTGCTGCTGTCCGCCATCGTCGGTGTATTTTCGGACTATACCTCGAACAAAGCGGCAAAAGAAGATCCGATTGTCGCGGCTCTGCCATGAATAAGATCAAGCTTCTTCTTCCAGTATTCCGGCGTTTACGGATTATAGGATCGGTAATGAATATTGTAGTCTTTTAAAAATGGTAGAAGATAGAGGACAAGCGAAGTCATCAGAGGTATATTTCAAGGAGGTGAGCTATGACGATAAGAGAAGCACGAAAAGGCACATGGTAAGGCAGGTGCACAGGTTGATGTACGGTTCTTTCCCAAAGATGGTAGTAGAAGCTTTAATCGATAGGGATTGGAGCACTGAATCAGGAGTTTCATCTTAACTGAGTCTTCTTACTTTGGAGGACGCCGCTTTCTCCGACCTGATTGGAAAACCTTAGTGCGTACGCCGCGAAGAATTTTATCATTCCTGCGCAGACCCGGGAGGAGTTGTGTTGAGGATCGGCTATGCCAGTGCGGATATTATGCTTTTATGCACAGGAGCTGCCCACACCTGGCGCTGGCGCAAGCTTTCTAATAAAGTTAGCTGCAAAGAAGGAGTCTCCGGATCGTCACAGTTTATGGTGTTATTTCCGTAGGATACGGAGATAACCTGAGGGCGTTCCCGCATCAGAGCAAGGATGATTTTGAAGTTTGCTCGTAAGGAAGGAGGCTCCGCAGTGGTTCAGACGGGTAGAGCAGTATGCTTTGATGGCACCGACGGCGTTCTGTAGGGCAGCGCCTTTTATATCGAAAGGAAAAGGAATACTGTCACTATCAGAGTACAGCCGGAGAGTTTGTACATTGATACCGGACTTGTAAAGTATCATTTCGAAAAGCAAGTGAAAAAGAAAATATGACTGAATAATAGAGAGTCTTCTGTATTACAAGGAAGATAGACTTTTGATATTTTATGCTCATCTTCCCTTCTTTATGTGAAGGGAAGCAGGCAGTGTTACGTGGATATTTCGTTGAGGAAAGCATCTCTATTTATGCTAGACTATTTTGATTGGGAGAAATATGATTCAGCGTGTACAGCGGAATTTCACGCAGTAAACGGAAGACGGTCTGGTGATTTAGCGAATCGGCTATGGTGTGCGGGGTTCCGGCTTCCGTGCTTCTGAGTGCCTCTGTGCAGGAGAGGAGCTATTACTTTGTGGCACTTCGATATGAATAACAGTGGAAATGGGCAAAGAAGATTTGCATAAAGATTATGGGCTGCTTTCTTATTAGGGAATGCAATGCACTTATAAAATAGGGAGCAGAGCTCAATCACTATTCATTTCTATGAAAGGCTAGCCACACACACCCTTGTAGCCTATCGTAGAGAAATAATAAAGTTATTCATATAATCAATCATTCTGCGTGGATATTGCAGGATTTATCATCCATAAGATGCTAATATGGTACACTCTCAGACCAAATATCTTTACTCATAAAACATGGGTGGAAGTTCTATCAGATAAGGCGTGTTTTTCTCTCCCGGAAAAAGGCAAAGTAATACATCCAATCTGTTTAGAGATACCTTTTCGATATTTCGAGTAAATGGAAAGATTTTGGGATAAGCAAAAGCATGTTTACGAGTAGAAAGTCAAATCGTAAAAATAGTCTCTAGAATTGAGTCCCTCAGATCCAATTCTACTAAATCGTTATTGCTATAGGCTTCTTTAAAAGCGGACTGCTGCTGTAGCGAGTGGTAGAAGGTCAAGATCACGAAAATATGTAAAAGATAGTGGAGTTATGGCACTGGGAGAGCTGAGCAACTTTTCGTACGTAAAAGCCTCAAGCCCTCTTCTTCATCATTAATCTTCTGTCGTGCAGAATGAATTCTTTAAACGCTTCTTTCTCTTTTCTCTACCTTTCAACAACCATCTCTAATTTTCCTTCCTATATCTGTTATAAGTATGATCATTTTTGATATCAATATATTAACGGAAAATATTTGTATATATTCGGCAAATACGCTAGTGTTTATTCAAAATATATATGAGAACCACGTATTTATTTTCCAGAGCTGAACGACACTATTTAACGAAATACAGCAGCTTTGTTTTTATAAAATGCAATTTCTAAGATAATTGGAAAAGGAGAAGAAACTATGAAATTAGAAATTGGAAACTTATGCAAGAGATATCTAATTTAGTGATAAGCTACTCCTTTTAAATGGAGTCTTGTGAACCATTCACAAAAGGGAGGAGGCTCTCGCATTAATCTGAGAGGATGAGCGTGGTCACTGGAAGCGGATCTTGCATATTGTAAAACTGGGGATAAAGTCTCGTCTTTCGGTCCTGTAAAGGAAGCTTATCAGAGCCAAGATGCAGACTGGATGGAAAAAGGAGTATTTCCTGGGTTATAGCAAGTCCGCTAAGACCCGCAGTGAGATGGCGTATTTCTGGCGTTTAAAGAACTGTCTCGGTCTCTGCTGTAGGAAAACATTGTGATTCCAGGGACGAATTAGCTGATATGAGTGGTCCAGGTCACATACATGCATGGACAGTCTAAATAATATTGTTCTAAGTTGCAGATACAAATGAAGAGTTTGAGAAGAGAGAGCAACAAAATGCATTGATGCTGCCAAGACGGGCAGGCACAAGCTTGCAGAAGAATAGGCTGCATCCTGCAAGTCAAGGAGCGGCAGCCGGAAAGCTCGAGATGTGTATGAAACAATCTCCTACAAAAAGAAAGAAAGAAAATTAGTGATCTTCCTTCTGTAGTAGCAGTATTACAGCCTCAATCCCAAATGGAGGCTATGGGATACAACACCTTATTCTATGGATGGGATATGAATCATTATCTTCCTTCCCTTGTCGAACCTCAGGAAATCCTGGATGGTGCTTTGGTATCCGGTTCTTTTATGCCATGCTCTACAAAGTGGTCTACTTTCACGACTTTCAGGAATTTCCTATTCTTAGAAAGCTGATGGAAGAGGATGGCAAGGATTATAACTTCTTGGGAGTAATTCTTTCCAATTTAAATGTTGCTATGGATCAGAAAGAAAGAGCAATTCAACTTCTGGTTAAGCAGGCGGTACAGCTTGGAGCTGACTTTGCTTTGGTAACAGAAGAGGATATGGAACCGGATGCTGACTATGAGGCAATTGCGGCATTGGAAACTGCGGGAGTAAAAGTTGTTGGAGTAGCAAATGAGTGTATTCGGAAGAGATGGTGCTTCCCAGCCATTGGTTACTTTTAGACGATAAGATTGTGGCGATGGTGTCCACGGAAATGTATCCGAGCTATTGGAACTCTCCAATGAAGACGGTACTGGGTGAATTGGAGGCATTGAAAGAGACGGAAACTCGGAGGATGGGAGTCTGATGAGAAAACTTGGTTCTTCTGTCAGAGAAGACGGATCTCATCCTTATGGAAGACAACGGACTTTTTCTGCGGAGATCTGTGACAGTAGGCTGGTCTAAGAAAACCATGAAGATTTTTAGGAGGTATGCAAGATGAAAAAGCGATAGTATATATCAATCAGTTCTTTTGGTCAGCTGGGCGAGAAGATACTGCTCGATGTAGCACCTTCTATTCGATGAGGGAAGATTGCCTGCAATGGCATTTGATGCTCAACTGGAGGATCGCGAAGTAACGCATACCATTATTTGTGGGGATAACTATATCGGTTCTCATACAGAGGAGGCTAAGCGAGATATTGACATGTTGAAAGACTTATCCTTTGATATTTTCTCTGCAGGTCCGGCTTTTAATGCAGGTCATGGCGTGGCTTGTGGAACAATTTGCCAAGCAGTATCAGAGAAATTCAATGTGCCTGTAGTGACTTCTATGAATGAAGAAAATCCCGGTGCGGAGATGTTTAGAAAAACCGTACTTTATTGCTAAGGGTGGAAACATGCTTCCAAAATGCGGCAAGATGTAAACGGATATGTGTAAGCTTTGCTAATAAGCTGTTAAAAGGGTGAAGATTTACTTCCCGCAGCAGAAGATGGATACTTTCCAACAGGAAAAAGACATCAGGTTTTTCGTGGAAGAAGATGCGGCAACCTCGTTTTATCAATATGCTCCGTGCGCGAATTCATGGTGATTTGCGTATCTGGAGTTGATTATTCCAAAGAGAGACAGAGGCCGGTAGCGCCTGCTCTTAAGGACTTTAAAGCATGCTAAGATTGCTTTGCTGAATACCGGTGGAATCGTTCCTGTAGATAATCCGGATCATATTCAATCTGCTTCTGCAACACGCTGGGGAAAAATACGATATTTCCAACATGGATGCATGTAAAGCGGGAGGAGAATTTAAAACAGTACATGCAGGCTTTGACCCGGCAGCTGCGATGCGGATCCCAATGTCATTATGCCTGTGGATGCAATGAGAGCACATCTTAAAGAAGGAACATACGGAAGTTTACATAAGCATTTCGCACACAACGGTAGGTACCGGAACAACTGAGAAAGAAGCGGCTAGAATGGCCAGTGAAATTTTGGCCGAATTATGCAAGCGGATGAAGTGGATGCTTGTATTATGGTCAGCACGTGAGGAACCTGTACACGTTGCGGTGCAAACAATGGTAAAAAGTAATTGAGCGTGCAGGACTTCCAATCGTTCATATGTGTAACTTAATTCCTGTATCTAAGACAGTGGGAGCAAATAGAATTGTGCCTACTATCATTCCTTATCCATTAGGAGATCCTGCTACATCAAAGGAAGAACAATGGAAGTTAAGATATTCCAGAACAAAGAAAGCACTGGAAGCACTTACGGCTGACGTAAATGAGCAAACAGTATTTTCCCTAGAAAGGGTGGTATTGTCTATGGAGAAAAACAAACACCACTCGTATATTACATTTCATTGATTGTATGTGCAGTGATTTGTATTGCTGCAGTTGGATTTAATCAAAGCTTTTACACAGGTTTCCAATGTTTACTTTCTTCACAAGAGAGTCTCGGTTGGCTATATTGTGCAGCGATGTTTGCATTTGTTGTTTTTGCTCTGTTTATTGCCTTCAGTAATGGGAAACATCCGCCTTTCCAAGGATGGAGAAGGGCCGGAAAATATAGTACTCAAAGGTCCGTTCGCCATGCTTTTGGCTGTGGAATGGGGCTTGATTGGTATTCTGGGGGCTGCAGAACCAACGTCCTTTTTATTTGTGCGCCCAGCCGGAATTACTCCAATGAGTGCAGATGCTGCAAACTTTGCTATTAAAGCGGCATTTATGCACTGGGGAGTGTCACCGGGCAAACTATGCGGTAATTGGACTGGCTTTAGCCTATTTTGGATTTCGATTAGGTAAAAAGCCATGATTAGTACAACCTGGTACCTCTAATCGGTGAAAAAGAGAGCAGAGGGTTTAGTGGGATCTGCTGTAGATAGCTTAGCGGTTTTACTGCACACTGTTGCAGGAATTGTGACTTCCCTTGGCCTTGGTGTAATGCAAATTAACTCTAGGGCTAAACCATGGTTGAATGTTCCATCCAATCTGACTGTTCAGATTGCAAATCATCGTGGCTATTTCGCAATCTCATTTATACGGCCATTCGGTATTGAGAAAGAATCAAGATGATTTCCGACATTAATTTATATCTTTTGTCGGACTTATGATTGTTGGACCCTATTAGTGACCAAGAGGAAATTTGAACAACTTTTGTGGAGGAATTGGAGCGTATCTACAGGATTTCACAGATTCTGTTTTGATTAACGGCCATGGCGACAAGCTGAATGGACTTTTTAACTGAGAATATTCTATTGGGCGTGGTTTATTGCCTGGCCCCTTTGTTGGCGCGTATTTATTGCCAGAATTCTCAAAAGGAAGAACTCATTCGTGAATTTATCCTATGGCGTAGCAATCGTTCCCGCACCACATCTATCATTTGGTTTTCGATTTTGAAGCTTAGGACTCTATCTTGCATAGACCGGAGTACTCCTAAAGAATTGATAGAACAAATTCACAGCACACCGGAAAATGGATTATTCCTGGTTTTGAATTATTATCCGCTTACAAAAAGTACTCTTGTAGCAATTATTTTATTAAACACATTTTTCATACCTCGCAAATTCAGGAACCTTGAGTTATCCATGCTTTCCAGACGGAAATCCTAATCCGCCCAAGATGTTTATCTGGGAGTAATTCAGTCGGTTATGGCTATCGGAATGATGCTTGGGAGGACTCAGCCTTGCAGACTATTTCTTGTTGCGGCTTTCCCTTTATCTCGTTATGTTCATGGAGATGGCATCACTGATTATAGCGTTGAGAAGGGGAAAAATGGTTTTATATATAATATTTAAAAATAGTCGATTAAGTTTGTGGTTCTATTTTTAAGAGAATCAATAAGGATGGACTCATTATGAGGACAAGAAAATACTGCCTGATTCCTCATAAAAAGAACGAAAATGTTTCTGCATTAGTAATGTTGGAGTAGTGCCTCTTAGCTACATTTTGCCGAGAAGCACCACTTTTATATTTTGGAGAAAAGTGATAATTTAAAAAAGAAAGTTTAAGAATGTTGTAACTAGAGAACCAGAAGTAGTATGAATATAGCTTTTTGTGTGCGGATGATTTGTTTTGCTACCTTACTCAGTCAGATGTTACAGTCTTTATTTAGGAATCTTGAAAGCCATTGACTCATAGTAGTAGAGATTGAGAGTTCACCATCTCTATTTTTCTACTCTGACATACGGTGAAAAAGATTTGGAGCAATGTATTTCCGTATTAAAAGAAAAACTTTTGGCCTTAAGTAATTATTAAGGCAAGAAAATGTGGTTGTAAAACCATTCTTCAATTGTTTTTCTTTCCGTTGAGAAAAACCCCGCTTCTATGCTAGACTATTTCGGATTGGAGAAAATATGATTCGTTTTGTACATGGAATTTTACGCAGTAAAACGGAAGACGGTCTGGTGATTGAAGTGGGAGGAATCGGCTATGGTGTGCGGGTTCCGCTTTCCGTGCTTTCTGATGCCCTTCAGTAGGAGAGGAGATATTGCTTCACACCTATTTTTCCGTGAAGGAAGACGGTCAGGATTTATATGGTTTCTTTACGGATAAGGACAGAAGCTCTATACATATTGATTTCGTTTCGGGAATCGGTGCGAAAACCGCGCTTGCCATTCTTTCTGACATTTTCCAGAGAAGAGTTGATCTGGACCTCATTCTTTCCGGAGACAGCTGAATACAGAAAGCGCTGGACTCTGGAAAGAAATCTGCCGAACGTTTGATTTTGGAACTGAGGGACAAATTGAAAACGAAGATGCCCTTCCCTTTGTAGAGGAGAGTGGAGAGGCTTCTTTTCTCCGGTTTACAGGAGGGAGATACGGAGGCAGATAGAGAGGCAATGGAAGCACTTCTCTGGGATATAAGACGGGAGAGGCGCGAAATGCGATGCGCGGAATCACGAAGATAGGAAGAGCTGTCCGCGGAAGAAATTCTGCTGACTGAGTTTACGCAAAGTTTCTGCTTTTTATGTAGTAGATGGAAAGAAAACTACTACAGACAGAGGAGAGTAGCGAAGATCTTTCGCTTTGAGCCCAAGATTCGACCGAAGATGCTTTCGGACCATATCGGGCAGGAAAAATTAAAAAGAGATGCTCTCCATTTATATAGAGGCGGCAAAAACGAAAAACAGAGTTTGGATCATTGCCTGCTTTTGGTGGTCCGCCGGCCTCGGAAAACAACAATTTCCATATTATAGCCAATGAACTCGGTGTGCATTGTAAGATTACTCAGGTCCTGCAATTGAGAAACCGGGAGAGATGGCTGCTATTCTGCACTAGTCTTCGAAGCGAGATGTTCCCTTTGTGGATGAGATTCACCGTCTGAACCGACAGGTAGAAGAAGTGCCTCTATCCTGCCATGGAGGATTTTTGCCATAGATGTTCTTCTGGGCAAGGAGAGCAGCACCCGTTCCCTTCGTTTGGAACTCCTCACTTTTACGCTTATTGGAGCGACGACCTGAGCAGGCTTTTGTCCGCCCTCTAAGGGATCGTTTTGGAACTCACTCGGTAAAATTGGAATTCTACAACAAAGAGGAGTTGACAAAGATTGTCCTCTCGTAGTGCAAAGGTGCTTTCGGTTCCGATTGATGGAGATGGAGCGAAGAGTATTGCCATGCGGTCCAGAGGAACACCGAGACTGGCCAATCGCTTACTTCGTCGAATTCGTGATTTTGCAGATGTGCGATACGACTTTGAAGGATTGACGAAGGAGGTTGCGGAAGAGAGTCTGGACTACTGAATGTCGATAAATCTGGACTGGATCAGAATGACAGAGCGCATCTTTCCGCAATTGTGGATAAATATGCAGGTGGGCCGGTTGGTTTGGATACCCTTTCCGCCAGTTTGGGAGAAGACAGTGGTACTGTGGAAGACATGATAGAACCATTTTTCTTATGCAGGGTTTGATTGACCGTACAAAGAGGGGAAGAGTCGCAACGGAAAATGCCTGTAAACATTTAGGGCATTTACTCCCACAACCGGGAACAGGGATGAACAATGAGTGATACGGTAGACGTTGATTATCGATGGAAAATTGTAAGGGTTAGTGCGGTACTGGAGTCGAAAGGATATCTGGTTAGTGTATCCAACTATCTGAATACCAAAAATCACCTTGCTTAAGAAGGAATTTCATAATTATAGATTGCTTGATGAAGACCTTCGTTCCATCCTTCTTTGAAATCAATATCTGTGATGACCTTTTTCAGGAACAGGAGAAGACGGAAAAAGATAGAAAAGGAAAAAGAAGAGTTGAGAAAGAAATCTACTCCTTGAAGCATGATCTGGTAAAGACGCAGATGAAGCTCGACGGCGTATTGCAGGAATTGGAAAAGGCGCAGAAAAAGCTGATAGACAGCGAAGGAAAAAGCAGGAATCAATGGGAGACTCGTACGCAGAACTCCTTGCGCTCCGTGGTCTCTTTTCTGTATGCAAAGCGGCGGTTTTTGCTGGCGCGATGGGTTTAGTATGGAGGACAGAAAATTTTCCGCAAGAGCCTTCGCGGAATCTTCCTCTCCGAAGAAGATGAACTTCTGTCCGCCATCCATTTCTGCCATCTTTACGGTGTAAGCTGTACATGACGGTGAATACGCTTTTCACGAAAGAGAGTTGAAACGCTTTCGTCCTATATGGATCCGCATGCGGAAGCAGGGTGGATGCTGTTTTAGTACAGGATTTCGGAGTGGCTAAAGTTTTGAAAGAAGCCTATCCGACCTTGCCTTTACACGCCAGTACACAGATGATAGCGTGCATGGTGAGGCTGTCTCTTACTTTTCTCCTTCGGTATGGAACGGTAGTGCTTTCCGCGAACTTTTCTTTGGATATCGAGGACATTCACTGCAGTGGATGTTGAGTTGGAAGTATTTATCCACGGAGCCATGTGTTATTGTTATTCCGGCGCCTGTTTCTATGTCCCTCTCTTCTGGGAGGGCGGTCCGGAAATCGCGGACGCTGTGCAGGGACCGCTGTCTTCCATATTCCTCCGGACGAGTCAAGGGGAATTTTCTCGTATGAAAGATTTGTATATTTTACCCTATTTAACTGAGATTTTGAAAGCCGGTGCCTCATTCCTTTGAAGATTGAAGTGAAGGATGAAGTCGGCACTCTATACGGCAACGGTTGTCTCTATCTACCGGAAGTACTGGATATTGCGAAGAAGGGACAGAAATATACGGTTTCAGAGGAAGACGAAGTAGTCTTAAAGGAGGTATATGACCGTGTATACCTCCCATCTTAGGAACCATAATGGAAAGATTGATGGTAAATCTTGAAAATCGTCCGTTTCAGCAGAAAAATAAAGAACGCGAAGAACAGCCAAAGAAAGATATGGAAGGAAGGATACTGAAAACTCCGCTTTCGGCATGGAACCCACGGTAGCGGGGAAGGGTTTTACTGTCCTTTCGTTACAGTTTGAGAGCAGGTTTCGCAGAGGTCTTTTTCGGAAGAGAAGATGGAGAAAGCAAAGGAACGGGGCACATCCGAGGAAGAATTGGACAGTTGAAGAAAAACGGGAACATACGGATTTTATGTGGAAAGATTGCGGATACAGGGGCGTGGGGATGCTTTTTGTTCCGCTTTCTGTAGTCAATGCACTACGTAGAGAGGGCATAGAGAGAGTAAGGGAGGCCATTCTTTGCCGGGTTTAGAAGAGATAAAGAGATAGGGACTATAGTAGTATCCATTGAGAAAGAAGAGCAACTCTTTCCCTGCCTTAAAAGAAGAGAGATAAGCCGTGTCTATATCGATGAGGCTGCTTTCTGAAGAAGAAATTGAACGATGGCAAGGGAAACTGCAAAAGAGCGGGAAGGAAGCCAGACTAAGGTTTCGAAGAATCGTTCGACGAAGATCGGGGATTCAGAGCTTCGCAGTGGCTTCAAGAAAAATCGGAATTCTTCTTCGCCGCTTTTTATTTCGTACTTTGATCAGGTTTTGCTTTATAGAGGAAGAAAGAAAGAAATGCACAGTTTGACTATCCGTTGTACTCTATATAACAGCAGAGCAATGAAGTGTGGAAGGCTTTTCAGGAGATTCCCGACCTTTCCCATTGAATTCAATTATCGGGAAGATTGTGCATTTTCCGAATGGGCGGAGAAAATGCGCTTTCCACAGAACTTGATTTATGGAAGACTGCCGATGATGGTTACTGCGAATTGTATTGACAAGGAATCGATGTACAAAAAGCAATGAAACGATAGAACTGAAGGACAGGCAAAATAAGACGATGCCTGTTCGTTTATATTGTAAATTTGTTATAATCTGATTTTTCAATGCTGATGTTCCTTTTTCACTTTTCGGCTTGGAAAAAGAAATTGCGAATTTACGACCAAAGTCTTTCGCTTTGGATTTCACGACGGAAAAGCCGGAAAGGAAGTAGAAGAGATACTGCGGGGAAAGCTCTCGAAATTTTACCAGAGGACACTTTTCATAAAGGAATAGAGTAAAGGGTTTTTCATGGGAAATTTATTCGCAGTTTTGCAAAATCATCACTATTCTTTGATGCTTTTTATATACCTACGGCTTATTTCGACTTTATCTACGGATTATCGGAAGGAGAAAGCAAAGCCTATCCGGTGTTTTTGTTTAAGATTCTGCTATTACTCCATTTTATTTCTTGTGCCGTTTCTATTTTCAGACAGGAAAGTTGTTTTATATTTATTTTTATCTTCCACAGCTTTTTCTATGCTCTATCCTCTCTTTTGGAAGAAGCTATACCTCTTGTTTTAATGAGTGCCTATCAACCAGTCCCTATTTTTAGCGCTTGGCGGATCCTTCTTGCCCGTTTAAATGAAGGAAAAGCAGTCCGACAGTTTGCGATTGCTATGGTTGCAAGTGTTCTGGCCTTGCTGATTCCTTTATATTGTGGACAAGGTCCGATTTTCAGAAAATATCGCTATCTTTTCGGCCTCGGCATTATTGCGCTGGCCATGGTTTTTGTGGTCGGTTCTGCGGACTTTCGGTGCGAAAAATGAGTATCCGTATCTCTGGGTTTTCGCTTCCAGGCTCTGAGAGTCGTCAAGATTAGTTTTGTTTCTCGATTGCCGGCATCCCTTCCGAAGAGCGGGGAAAGGAGGCGATTGTGCATTCGGCGCTGATTACGCCGGACTCCACGGGATTATCCTAGTGCCTGCAAGGATCTGGGTTCTGCGCTCTTCTTTTCATTTCTATGTATCTCATGGATTTATGTTGCGGAAAATAATCTTCTACCTTTTATTGGGAGGGATTGTTTCTTTTTGCAGGAATGCTTTCCTACGCTTTGTTTGCCCATGCGTACCCTAGAGTCTATGCTTTTATCGACCCGTGGAGGGATATGGCGGGGAAGGGATATCAGATTGACACAGTCCCTTTTGCGATTGGCACCGGCGGATTTCTGGGACTCGGTCTTTTCAAGGATTACCCAATAAAATTCCCATTGTGAAAATGACTTTATTTTTCGGCTCTTTTCTGAGGAAATGGGTGGAATCGCAGCGATTTGCCCTCATCCTGATTTGGCTCTGTTTTATGCAGATGATGGGAAGGGACATGAGAGTTCTTTCTATAAACTTGCTCTTGGGACTGAGTGATTTATATCATTCAGGTGCTTCACTATAGGCGGTGCGATAAAATTTGTTCAACTGCGTGATGACTCCCCTTTATGAGCTAACATGGCGGTTCCAGCATGATATCCAGTTTTGCTTGTATTTGTTTTCCAGTCTCTTTATCATACAGGGAGAAGAGGGGACCAGGAAGAGAGGCCAAGGGAAGGAAGAGATATAGAGAAAGAGGCTACGGAGGAAGAAGATGCGGAAGTCTGAAAGAGAAGAGAGGGAAAAAGGAAGGGTGATTTAAACTTGATACAAAAGAGGGCAGAAACAAGAGCGGACTGAGACGGAGCTACATTATAAAAAAAGAAAGCAAAGGAGAAATGATATTCATTGTCTATCTTTTGCTTTACTCTTTTTTGGCATGATTGTTCATTTTCCTATTTTTATCTCTGGTTTGGTGGCAAAGGATAAGATGGGAAGTCCTTACAACGCGAGAATTGATTATCTTGCATCAAAAAACAGTGCGGAGAGATTCTTCCGACGGGAAGGTACTGGCAAGACTGGAAAAGAAAGAGGAGGAACGGAAGTGAGTGTATCCTGTTATGTTGCTTTTGCGCATCCTGTCGGATACAGCGAAAGGAAAACCGGTTTAGAAGCACTGGGCAATTACTATCTGACGAACCCAGCGTGAATCCGATACAGAACAATCAATGAAGGAGGAAAGAAAGAACTGGGAGATACCCTTGTCACAACGCTCGACTCCCTAATTTACAAAAACGGCCACTCTCTCCTGGATGGTAAAAAAGGCATCATCTGTTGTATGGGATGGAAAGCGAGAGGTCTTTACATGGTCTCCTGTACGCCCCTTGATCCGAACACACTGGATGAGAATTGGAATCAGCTGGTTTCAGAAGATAACACAGAGGGAAACCTGTTGAATAGGGGAATGCAAGGCTTGTACCCGCTGGATCCACTTTCAAATTGCTTTGCCTTGGAGTATACCCGTGAGCATCTGGCGATTGGCAGAATTTCATGTTTCAGTGTACTGGCGAGTATAAGGATCCGGATAATCCTTCGAATGTGGTAATTGCCAAGTAACGGGGAAGTGTATGGAAAGCTTGATTTTATACAGTCTGGTTATAGCGGATTCCTGCACCTGCCTTTAAGTAAAATCGAAACCGGAAATTGATGTCACAAGTAAGCTAAAGTTTAGTGCAGATTTTATTACAATAAGGAATTGCTCCACGGCTTACTGACGAAGACAGGAAGATTCAACTTACAGGCGGATTCTCGACCTGGTTAAAGATGCAAAGCGGCATCGGCAGGAGAAACCCCAGGCGCCCCTGCAAAATCTTGCATGGTGGTCAGCTTAATAAGCACCGCGGAAAGCTGGTTTCCATAAGATTGTTTTCGGAAGCCAGATAAAAAGAGGGTATCGTGCGGAAGCATTTTAGAGGGAAGAGGAGCGAACAAACGCTGATGAGTTGAGTCGAGCGCAGTTAATTTTACGGAGTTTGCGCGATCGGTTGTTACAGGAGGGAACGGCTTCCGCATTAAACGAAGTCCGCAGCCTGCGGAAACCGCTGGTTCTGCAGATTACGGAAAACGGAAAACAAACCAACAAGCTTGGTTTGTCGATTCGCGCTGGATGGAGAATCCCCATATTGCTACTGGTGGTCTTGGTTGAGGATGGAGAAACGGAGGAAAACGGCGGCTCCTCCTGCAAGAGATTTTTGATAGCCATTCCGAAAAAATAAGGAATAGAGTGGATAAGGGAAAGGAAGAAAATGAAAAGAGTATTATCTTACATTGCGGAGCTGCGGTGGAAGGGCATCGTTGCGCTTTTGTATTTAAGTGTCTGAAAGTCTTTTTTGAACCTTTTGTTCCGATGGTCATTGTCGCGCTGATTGACTCGGGAATCAGAAGGGAACGGACGGATCATTTGGCACAGCCTGTTTCGCTCCTTATCCTGCGTGATTGGACTGAGTTGTGCCATTATAGTGCGCAGTATTTTGCGGCGGAGGTAGCCGTTCGCGAGGGGCAGTCTTATCGCGATGCTTTGTTTCATAAAGTACTGTATCCTTCGTATAAGCGGCTGGATGAGACGGGAAGTGCTTCTTTGTTCACCAGACGGCCCGATATCTTCAGATTGAAACCGCCGGCCATGTATTTTACATCTTTTTTTCTGCGTTCTCCTTTATTGTGTTGGCGGTCATTATGGCTTTCGAATTCCTGTTCGCTGTCTTCTTCCTGTTTGTAATATTCTCGTTCTCTTTATCCGTTGTGATTTTGGCATCATGCTGATTATGATGCCGCTTTACAACGGATTCAGATTGCCTGGAAAAATCACGAAGCAGGTGTACGGAGAATATATACTGGGTGTTCGTGCCATCCGTGCCTTTATCGAGCAAAAAGAGGAAGAGAGGGCCAAAAAAGTGTCGAAGGGTACATCACTGCAAGGGAAGTAGGAAGAAAAATTCTCCCTTTTAAATCCTGTAACGATGCTGACGAAAGCAGCCTCGGACTTATGGGATTCTTTACTTTTGCTGCACTTTACAGGTGGAGGAAGACTTTTACAGGGAAATGTGGTGGCGCTGACGATTATAAGTATGTCTCAGATTCCTCGGAGAACTTCTAAAGCTCGCGAATCTGATTGTATTGATTTCCGGTATGCAGCCAGTCCCAATCGAGTAGAGGAAGTTCCTTTCTATAGAAAATGAAGGTCGTTTTGAGGAGAACGGACAGAGTAAAGAGGGAGAGGAGAAAGGAGAAGGAAAAGAAGAGGAAGATGGACGAATCCGGAACTGTCTTCTCTCATGTTTCCTCTCCTACGGGAACACGTCAGGAATATGCCGTCTCCGATCTGAATTTGTTTGAAAGCAGGGGAGACGCTGCATTATTGAGGCACCGATCCGGTAAGACAACATTGATTACTTCGGCTGGATTTTATCCAGCTTTGGTGAAGGGGAGATTTGCCTCATGGAAAGAAACAGGAAGCGTACTGGAGAGAGGAACTCTAAAGATGATTGCCTCGTTCCGCAGAAAGCGGTGCCTTTTCCGGGACAGTAAAAGAGGAATCTATTAAGTGAGAGACAGAAGTGAAAAGAGACCGAACTTGGGAGGCGTTGAGAAGGCGTGCAGGCGAAAGAGTTTGTAGAGGAGAAAAGGGCAGGCTTGCTCCTTCCGGTATCGTGGAGGAGGGAAAGAACTTTTTCCGGCGGACAGAGGCAGAGACTTGTAACAAAAAAGAGCTCTGGTAGGAAACCCTGAAAGTGCTGACTTGAGCCGACCTCTTCAGCTTTGGATTTGCAACGGAGAGAAAGTTGACAGGCTCATGCATTACGGAGAAGACGCTGAACGGGCATTATTATCATTTCACAAAGAGTCTCCCCATCATTCGTGACTTAGATAAGATTCTCGTGATGGATCAGGGAGAATCGCCGGAATGTGGGAAAACATCGAACTTGTAGAGAAATTGCCCATTTATCGGGAAATTTGCCTGTCTCAGTTAAAGAAAGAGGAGCTATAAAAATGGATAGGGATTATGGTCAAATAAGGTGTTTCTGAAACTGGATCTGCGCAAAAGCGTACAAGCGCTGATATTTCCTTTCTTTTTCTCCGTTATTAGCGGTGATTCTCTCTCCTTACTTCTTCCGGTTCTGGTGGGCGGGAATCGACACCATGCTGGAAAGGAGTTAATTCTCCTGATCTGTATAAGATTCTTCTTATGCTTGTTGTTCTCTTCCTACTGTATTTTTCAATGGTGTATGAACTAGGTCAATACGTACTTGTTTATAAATTAGTGGAAGATCTTCGGAAAGACTGCACCATAAGATGCAATTCTTCCCATCTCCTATTATGATAAAGAAAAATTCCGGTGATCTTTGAGTCGTTTGACTACGGATATCGGAGCACTCGCAGGAATTTTATATGGGTTTAAACTGAAGTTCCTGCAAGTGGGTTCTCACTGTGGTCTTGAAACTGCCGTTTTCTTATTCCTTTGAATGGCGCGAATTGCCCTCATTCTGATTTTGATTACGCTGCTTTCCTATTTCTTGCGCGCTTCATTGCAAAGCGTTCTTATATCTAGTCTTTCAAAGAAGTCCAAAGAGAGAGGAGAGGACCCAGGCCCCTACTTCGGAAAACGGTCGGCAATGTGGGTTGGTGCAGGCTTTGAAAAGAAGAGGATATGGAGAAGTTGTATCGGGAGAAAAACAAAAGGATGTCCAAGTCCAGTAAGTATGCATGCAAGTTTCTTATAGTTCACTGGTCAATCCCTAACGCGCTTTTTAAATGCTGAGATATGCCTTGTAGAGGAATAGAGGATATTTTGCGCTTCTCGGCAGTCTCTTTCCGTGGGCAGTTTAAGTTCTCCTGGCTTATGCGTGACAATATGCAAAACCGTTTAATGATATCACTTCCGTGATTACGGAATTACAGAATTCCATAGCTTCTTCCGGCCCGTGTTTTTCTTTTTGGATGAGAAGACGATGGACCAGAGCGGCAAACGTGGAACTTCCGGAAACGATTGAGGAAAAGCATAGATTTCATCTGCCTCCTATCAGAAAGAGCGGAAATTAATCGTGATTTTAATCTCGAGGTGGGAACCCGACAGACTATCGCGATTGTCGGTCCGACCGGATGCGAAAACCACTTTGATTAACCTCTTAATGCGTTTCTATAATCCGGACGAAGGAGCGCTTTATCTTGAGAGTATGCTCACGCGAATCCTGTAGGAGGCATCGCTTAGAAGAGCGCGCATGGTTTCCTTGCAGGAGACCTGCTGGGTGCGGACAGTGTTTTCGAGAATGTTCGTTGCGGCATGATGCCGGTATAGAGGGAAGCCGGCTGAGGCTTCGCAAGAGAGCGCACTGCCATCATTCTTACCGCGCAATTTGAAGGGTATGATACTTGGTGCTGTCCGATGATGGAGGAAATTCGTCGCAGGGGCAGAAATGTTTTGTATCGCCAGAGTGATGCTGATGGATCCGCCATTCTGATTCCGGGATGAGCGACCAGCCCCATTGATACACGAACGGGAACAGAAGGTGCAGAGCGCTTTTCAGGAGATGTTGAAGGGAGGACCGCTTTATCGTTGCGCCAATCGACTTCTCCCACTATTCATCGCGGATTGTATTCTGGTTATGCGTGACGGGAATATCAATGGTGTTGGTCATGAGGAATTGCTTCAGGAAAACGGCTTCTTAAGTAAAAGAATTATATGAGAGTCAGTTTCAGGATAGTTACGTTGAACCTGTTTTTTCAAATACACCTCTTTTGCATTGTCAAGAAATTTTGTTTTATAATGGCAAGACTTTTTAGCGTAATAAGAAAAGTGTTTTTGAGGAGGATGCGGATGATTATAAAAACCTTGTCGAAGTCCATACGGGAGTTCAAGAAGGATCTGATTCTTTCCCCGGTTTTCGCCGCTTTGGAAGTGATTTGGAATGCTGCCTTTTTACAGCAGCACGATTAATTAATCAGATGAAACAAGGAACGACCATGTCTACGATTCTGTATTACGGCTTTATTCCTTTGTGATGGGCGATGCTGTCTCTGCTCTTCGGTATACAGGCAGGTAATTTCTTGCCGCATCGGCTTCCACCGGTTTTGCAAGGAATCTCCGAAGAGACTTGTTTCAGAAGATATGGGAGTTTTTCTTTGGAAATATTGACCAAGGTTTTGAGACGTCTTCTCCGGGTAAACCAGAATGACAACCGACGCCGCAATGCAGATGGCCTATAAGTGGTTTGATTCGACTGCCTTTTCGTGCCCTGCCCATGATGTGTTTTAGCCTACCGCCTTTATTCTTGGCGGAAATGGCCATCATTTTCTGCATTATGATCCTGCTCTCTTGGGGAGCACCCCAGTTTCATTTCGGAAAGTTACGCTGATTTTTGATCAGGTTTTTAAGTTGCTATGATGCGCTGAATGATTCTATAGAAGAGAATGGTGGGAATGTGGTAAAAGCCTTTGTACGGGAAGGGGTTGACATGAAAAGAAAAAGTTTGATGATCGGGCGGATAGTCTTGCAAAGACTTTATCAAAGCGGGAACAGTTAGTTCTGGTGACCAATCCGTTTGGGCGCAGTTTTTTTCTTGGTCTTATGCGTTTTCATCTCTAAGTTTCGGGTCATCGTATTTCGTGATTGGCATCGAAGAAGCACGCTGGATGTAGGACAGCTTCTGCCTCTTCTGACCTATAGTTTCCTGATCTCTTTCCAGCTTGATGCTGGTTGCCATGGTCTTCGTCATGGTTTCCATCTCGATTGAACTGACAAAAGAATCGAAGTGTTAAGGTGAAGAGAGCACTCAAAACTGGCCTAACCTGCTGCGGAAGTCTGAAACGGTTCCATCTGCTTTGAAATATGTTTCTCTGGCAAGCAGAGGGGTGAAACGGGTGTCCTCCTCGGATATCTCACTCTAACCCGTCCGAATGGTACTTTGGAGGTACTGGTCTGGCAAGTCTTCTTACTTCTTATTTCCTGACCGTATTGATGTCACGGGTTGCAAAAGTCTCAATATGTATTGATGTAAAGAGAGTATGATTTAAACCCTGAGAGACCAGACAAGGCCAAGCGTTGTGTTACAAAAATATTCTTTCAGGAACCATAGCGGAGAATCTGCGATAAAATAAGGATGCCACAGGATGCGAGATTGTCCATGCCTGTGAAACTTAAGCTCAGGCTCTGTTTATCGAACAAACAAAGACCGTTATGAAACATGCGGAAATAGGGGGGTGCGAATTTTTCCGGCGGATAGAAGCAGAGACTTGTATTGCCAGAGCACCTCTTTTGAAAAGCCAAAGGCATTACTGATGATTCCACCTCCGCTGTGGATACCAAGACGGATGTTGGATTCGAAAGGGCTTAAGGAGTTTATCTGGAAACGATGAAGATTATCATTGCGCAGCGTATTTCTTCCGTAAGCAGGATAGATCTTCGATTTTTGTTCTGACGGAGGGAAGATTATCGCACACGGACACACGCGGAGCTGATGGAGAGTTCCTTGAATACAGGGAAACGTATGATTCTAGAAGGAAAGGAGGATTCCGATGGAGGAATAAGGCAAAGAAAAATCCGGATTTTTCCTCGACTCTGGGAAGGATGCCAAGATTTATTTCTGTTTTTTATCCTGTTTTCCCCTTTACCTTGCTTTTGATTCTGATTAATGCCGTGGTCACTCGCAATCCCGCTCATTTTTCAGCAACGGATTATCAAATCTGATAGAAGAAGTGTATCGAAGCGAGATTGGAACGCCGTGTCGCACTACGATTTTCGGAGCAGATTACGATGCTTTTGTATTCTTGTATCTTGTCTCCATTATTGCGGCATTTCGTTTTACAACTGGAATCTGGTCACCATTACACAGGGTTCTGTGGAGCTTACAGAGTGAAGACAAGTTTAATGGAATGCAGGATCTTCCTGCTCTCCTATTTTGATCAAAACAAAACAGGAGAGTTATCATGAGTCATTACACAAATGATATTGACTCCATGCGACAATTTATTTCTGGATTTGTATTCCGCAGGCTCTTCTTCCTCTATCACCATGGTGACGGTACTCTTTTGATGTTCTATTACTCCCCTGTGGTTAAGTTTATTGGTCCTTCTGGGTTCCGTGTTCATGTCTCTGGGTGATGAAGGATATCGGGGAAACCCGGACGCTTTTATGCGACAACAGTAAAGAAATTGCAAAGACGGAAGGATTCATCCAGGAGATGATGAATGACAGAAAGTCGTGGAAGGTTTTAATCACGAAGAGCAGGCGCTAAAGGACTTTTGATCGATACAACAGAGCTTTACTGTTTCCAAAGCGGCAAACCGCTACTCCGTAATATCATTATGCAACGTATCTTAAACAATAATATTATTATTGGAAATATCCTATGTTTTGGTGGCGATTCTTTATGGAGTACTTCTTAGCTTTAGCGCCGAATTTTCTTTCCGACCTGCGATAAGTATTTCCATCGTCATTCCCTTCCCTCAATATGACAAGAGACAGTTTGCGGAATGGTGAGCCAGATTTCTTCCGAGGTCAATGCAGCGTAATGGAGTACGCAAACGTGGTTTATGCGTTGTCGAATGGACGAGAAGAAAGAAGAAGACCACGGTCAGCATCTGTTTGGTTTCGCTAGGGATCGGAATGGTGTACTGGAGGAGACCGACGAACGAACCGAAATGTGGGGCACGGAAAGAGCTTTGCCGAACGGGAGAAATTGTCTGAAGGTCTTCGGAGACGTTGAACTCCTGTAATGTGGATTTTTCGTATGACGGAAAACGTCCTATTTTGAAGGCGGGAATTAATGTATCGCCTAATCCTGGAGAGAAAGTCGCCTCGTTGGCGCAACTGGTGTGGAAAAAGAAACCGGCCATAAAACCGATTAACCGTTTTTATACTTTATCCAAAAGGGGCAGATTATTTATGATGGCTTCGATATCTATGATATCTTGTCTGATGATTTTACGCCGTTCCTCGATTATTTTGGTGATACCGTCCTTTTACAGGACTGTTATGGAGAATATCCGTTACGTTTGATGCCAGTGATGAGGAAATGTATTGCTGCAGCGCGTCTGGCAGGGGCGAAGCTGATTTATTACGACTTCCGAAAGGATATGATAGCCGAGCTCAGGCAACGGAGGAATTTTATCGCAGGACAGAGACAGCTTTTCCATTGCACGTGCTGCGGTAGCCGATCCGGTTCTCAATATGGATGAAGCCACCTCCCATTGATACCCGGACGGAGGCTATTGCAAAAAGGGTCGGATGCCTCATGGCGGGGGAGAAACTGTTTTTGTGATTGCACACCGCCTTCTACTGCATGGTAATTCGGATGTGATCATGGTTCTGGAACAGGAGAAATCATTGAACGGGAAGCTACAAAAGTTAATTTCCGAGAAGGAAAGTATCATCAATTATATACGGGCGCTTTTGAACTGGAGTAAAGGATTTAGAAATCCGCTTGGTGAATGAAGTAAACCTCCATGCTATAACTGAGGCAGTTGCCACAATAGCACAGTTGGTGGTGCATCTGATCTGTAATCGAAGGTCACCGGTCTAAGTCCGGTTTGTGGCCTTTTAAAGAGAAAAGCTGGTCTGAAAATGCTAGGACGCAGGAAAAGAGTTTCTTCCCTGTTTTTTCGTTTTTATTTGGTATACTTATCTTGTTACGGCTACTTTATTATGTGTGGGGGTACGGATTCTCCGCCATCCTGCTCTTCCTCTAAAGGAGTATTGATGTTCAAAATGGAGTAAAAGAACAGAAATTCATAGCGGCCATTGTGCTCTTTCTATTTGTCTTTATCCGACTTCTTCTTCTTTGTTTTTCCGCATCTTTCCGGAGAGAAAAGAGAAGTGAAAGTCCTAAAAATGGAAGAGAGTCTATTGAGTGCTCTGCCCAAAAAGATCAAAATTTATGATTGGTGGATGAGGAGGAAGTTTCTTTTTCTGAGGGACTTTCCTCTTATCCAGGCAAGAGGAGATCAAGGGCAACATGAAGTGAACTTTATCAAGTGAAGGGATGGAAAGGTCAGCTGCATGGAATCCAACTGTACAATCAGATTTCCAGGGTTGTCTACATGACCGCCGATTAGTAAGAAACCGCAGATCTTCCGATTGTTTGCTTACTGCATGGGCCGCTATTGAAATTGTGTATTCGTAAAAGGAGAGCAGGATGGACTATGAGGGAAGAATTTGTCGTTCGTTACGGAGAAGGATGCTTTATGCTCTGATTACTGTGGGCCATCCTTATACGCTTGCCTTCTGTGTAATCTTTTCGCGATTTACGCTATCGTGAGCTTCCTGTTTCAAAAATAGGCAGAGCTTAAGGGTGAAGGCGTGTGGGGAATCTGTATAAAACATTTTGGGACGGCTGTGCTTTCTCCCTTCAGACAGAAAATTACTGGATGATATTAGATTCCATTCATTCCTATTTTCCAAATGACGTCAAATTATCTGGATGCAACTGTGAGCAGCATTCTTTCAAAATGGATAAGAAATTAAAGCGCTTCTGACAAGGGGTATAATTTTACTCTATATCGAAATAGAAAGCGGATCATTAAAGAGGGTCCTGCAATCTATGCATATGAAATATCTGGTAGAGGAGGTGGAACTGGCGATTCAACGGGTGCAGAATGCGGGGATGGAGGTGCGGCATATTATGACCGGTGAAGGGAAGGGAAGGGAGAAGAGAAATGCGGAAGCCATGGCGGATTTTCTCGGCGGACAAAACTGAAGTTTTGGTGAATTTCTCCCTCTTTCTTTCAGCAGAAACGCCGCCTCTGTCACTCCATTATGCAGGGGGATTTTCTTCCGGCAACGAACTGGAAAACTTGCAGGAAGATCTGGCAAGCTGATACAGCTTTTAATAAAAAGATAAGGAGCAAAGTCATCTGATTTACCGCGAGTCTTTTCATGACGGAACACAGAAAAGAATTGGGGAAATTTCGGATGACGGAATGAAGATGAAGGATAAAGTGAAAGGGCTGATAGAAGAGTATCTCATGAAGGATGCGATTTATGCCTGTGATTTTCCCTATGAGTGGAGAGGGACGGATGGATAAGAAGAGTCTATGTCGATCCCCAAAAGCAAACTAGCTTCCCAAGCCGGATGCGGTCTCCGAGAGCGGTATTCGACTATATGGGACGAAGTTCGGAAGCAATGTAAACCGTGGCGGATATAGCAGTGCTTATGATGGAAGCCGTAGATTTGAGACGAGAGAGAACTGCTGCTTTGCATCTCTTTTTCATGTCTGACTATGAATGGATTTTACCAAAAAATATCACGGAAAAGCCTAAATCGTATTGTGTTGTCTCTCCATGAAGGAGATCGCGTCCTGTGCTCCTCCACATGGAACATAATGCAGTGGATGCGGCATTCTTGTGCAATTGAAGAGAAAAGGCGCTCTCCCTTCACCAGAGTGCCCTGTGCGGTGGACGGGAGTCTCTTCTGTTGAAAATCGGCAGCGCAGCTTCAGAAAACACGAAAGCAGTTGTATGATGCATGCCAGCAATGTTTGCGGGAACTTTATCACTGATAGAAGAAGTAGGTATGTTTGCAAAGGAACACGGCCTTCTCTTCATAGTGGATAAGTGCATAGACGGCAGGCGTGTTCCCGATTGATATGGAAAAGATGCATTGACGCTTTAGTTTTACTGGGCAGCAGAGTCTTCGTCCGCAGGAACGGGCGGGTTTCTTTTAGAAGATTCTCTGAAGGGGAAGATGGAAATCCGCTTGGTCGCCGGAGGAACGGGGAGCCTGAGTCATCTGAGAGCATGCCTGATTTTTTACCGGATCGATTTGAGGTGAAACCCCCCAATCTCCCTGGATATTCGGTTTATATGCCGCTCTACAAATGGCTTATGGAGGAAGGGAGAAAACCGCGTCAAAAGAGAAAGAGGGAGTGTGAAACGGACGAGGAAAGAGGAGTGTGAACAGACAAGAAACAGGCTTATTTTCTGGCCGCTTTCTACAAAAAAGACGCAGAGAACATGAGCTGAAATTGGCTACAAGCAAGTTCTTAGAGATTTTAAAGGGACAAGAGAGACTTGTTAAGAGTGATTGGGAAGAGGGATATCGAAGGAAGGGCGGCGGTCAGTTTCCTGCAAACACGCAGCCGGAGTTATCTGATACCGCATTCTTAAATTGGATGCACGCGTGGTATCATGATTTATATAGGACTGCACCGTGCCCGTCCGCGCACATTACTCCTGGGAAGCTATCCGACCGGAACCATTCGTTTTTCTTTCGATGGGTTAGAACACTTGCGGAAGAAGTAGAGGCATTGGTGAAGAGCGCTGGAAGAATTATTGTGTTCACCCCGCTAAGAATAAAGGAGAGGATGGAATGAAAATTATTGTAGACAAAAAGTATTGCAGATTTAGGAAAGAAAACTATCGCTCTGGCTATCGGGAAGCATGTGGAACCTACCCGCAAGCTTATTTGAGAATTTCCTGAAGCAGAGAAGATATTGGCGGAGTGGGCCTCGGTAATGGACGCGAAGAGGCATTGAAACCCTGTAACCAAGGCTATGTCACTGATTCCATTTCGGCCGTGGTCGCAGCACGAAGAAGAATCCACAGACTGCTGCTGCCTTGATCTAAAATATCAAGTGAGGGAAGTATCTTACATCAACAGTATCGTAGATATTTATAATGTGGAGTCTCCGTTCTTTTCTCAAAATTGGTAATAAGGACTATGATAAGAGATTGATGAGAAATCTGTTTTACGGTAAAGTAAGTAGAGGATGTGTTCTATCCCCATTCTTGCACCGGAAAATATAGAAGGAAACAGATTGTTTTATAAAGATAAAAAGGCATCGTGGCATGGATTGACGTGTGGACGGCGAAATTATAAATTTGATGAAAAACACGAAAAAATGCCATTTTTATTATTCAGGGAAATGCCAATATTTGCTGTAATGCGCTTGGAAGCACTGGAAAGAATTCGGAAAAGACATGGCAGAAAAAGTGAGATGGAGTTCCAAAGCTATGTTGTGAAGCAGTGGAAAAGATGCGGAAATTTAAGGCACCCTGCTTTTTTCCCCGCTCTACTCCGTTTCCTTTTAAAAGTAGTCGAAATAAAAAATAAAATAAGGAAATTCATATCGATATCCATGAAGCCGTCATCAATGCAATACGTAAATTTCAAGCTCTACTGGTACATAGTACTGTTTCATAGAGCTTTTTTTAAGATGAGGAGGATGTTGAGTGCACATTTTTCCTCATCAAAGGACTCCCCTCGCTGATGAGATGTTTATGTGATGCAGGAGGTTAAACTATGGATAAGAACCATCAGATGTGGGCGGATTTGGGATGGATCTCGAGAAGCACGACTTGCTCTGTGCGGCGCTTCCTGGTGCATCGGAGATGTATGTTTAACACAAAAAACACAGACCGAAGGGAATGCATCATTTAACACAGTTGCTGTGGATATCCACGGCATCCGTCCGGCAGAGCTGATTCAGGCGCAAAAGGAAGGCAGAAAAGTGATTGGCACATTCTAAAGTCTTTGTGCTGATGGTGATTATTGCGGCAAACGAATCGTTATGGGCCTCCAGAGGATCCCAGTTCCAACTTGTTGAGAGAAAGCCCGACTCACAATACTCGCCCGCCGATTAAAGATCTGTAGGCGCAGACTCGAAGAACCTGTCCTTACCTGCATTATGGTTATGTCGTAGAGAAACCACCTGCGATGGGAAGAAGTTAGCTACGGTGAGATTCTTTCTGAAGATGTGAAGAAGATGCATTGTTGGTGTACATTCTAACGGAAAGAGACTGGTGACAGCAAAGTGGATCAGGAGATTTCTGATTTTGTGAAGGTGATGGAAGAGTTCACCGGAAGCTGCCGGTCGACATTCATAAGTTAAATCATGCCATTCATATTGTAAACGAAAAGAGAAAGGCCTTATAGAGACTCTATAATCGCCGAAAGAATCCGTAAAATCTCATTAGGTGGAAGAGATGGCTTTTGATTATGCATTTTGCCTTTTCGATGACCTGGAGCGCTTGACACGGCAGGGTAAAATGAGCTTGTGGACGAGCCAGAATGCATGTGTGATGTATCTATTGTAGAGAAGTCTGCCCCTGGATTTTGCATTTACAGGGACAATTGATGGCTGTTCCAAACTGAAGATGTACAATATTGAGACTTCCGAGGAATTGTCGTTTCAGAAGAAAATTGTATTTTGCACACGTTATTTTACAAATACAGTAAAAGAAGAGAATAGACGATGTGAAGAAGTGGCAGAAGTATTGATGGAGCGGTATTTAACAATGTGCATTTGTGCCCGCTTCCACCGAATACGGAGAATCGATGATATCCCTTGACTGGCAGGAAGAATATCATGTGGATGGAATCATCAATGTCAATCTGAAGTTCTGTAACTTGTACGCTGCCGGAGAACTACTTTGGTAGAAAGACGTTTGAAAGAAGAAGGATACAAGGTTCTTACGCTGGAGACGGATTATGAAGACAGCGGCTGAAGTCAAATTACAGAACCCGCAAGCCAGCGCTTCCCTTGAAAATGATTGAGTCCCGGTACGAAAGAAAATAAGTATTATATTCTCATTTGATAACCACGAGCAGGCAATTAAGATGGCCAGAGATCGTAAATGTGATAGATAGCAGGATTACAGTTTACCCGCGCCGCAAGTCTCTGTTGTGGTGTTTGCCTGATGATTCAGGGGACGAGTATACGAAGCTGAATGTGATATCTGTTCACCCATCCTTCTACTTCTATCGCGAAATCAAAGAACTGAAGGAAGAAATGGTCGAAAAAAGAGATGCGTATCTCTAAACTTATAAAACATTTTTAAACATTTTGCGATAAACTTATAATTTAATTTTCCATTGTCTAATGCTTCTTTCATCGATTAGTATTAGGAAAGCACAGGAGAAGAGGTCTTGTAAGGAGGGTAAAAGAAAGTTTTAATGATATTGCTTCTTCCGCTTTAACCGTTTTCTTTACGGCTTTACCTGCCCAAGTGCCGGTGCAGTGGCAGAAGGAAGTGAAAAAATAAAAATAAATGGTGGTATAAACGGCTACGGACGGGACCCATCCGAAGTCTACATGCATGGACTACTTGTAATGGAGACGGCTATGGAGTGCCATTATTTCGATAAGCAGGATGGCTACAGACAAAAAAACGATTGACGGCTATACTGTGGATTCCATGGGGCCATTGGAGAAATGGAGTTGTAAAGCTGAAATCGATCAGTGAGTCCGGTGTTTCACGACTGAAAAATGAAAACAGTACGGGAACGAATGGAAGGCGACCTGAATCCTTGGTAATGGAAGTAGTTGAAAAGGAACTTGAACTCACTTACCTGGAAATGCCGTCTTCTAAGGAAAGAAAGAGTCTCTCTCTCAGAAGAGAGAATAAAAATACGGAGAAAAGACGGTAGCGATATCGTAGGACGTACGGAGTTCGTTTGGGGATCCCAGTATGGATAAGTTATCTGCCGCTTTGCAAATCCAATAAGGATATGGGAGATTTGACTCTCATGTACGTTCCTTCATTGCCGTTCTTCCTTACAGGAAGCAGCCGGAACCTCTTTGAGTCTCAGGCGTGGATTGTTCCGGTCGTACACAGCAGGTGTTTAAGCATTTTAGCATTTCTGATTCCTGAGAGATTCCTGCTCCGTATGCGGAAGCAATCAAAGATTTCGGAAGCGGACGTGCAAGCCCGGAGAGTTTGATTTTCTACGGTTCATCTCCCAGCACGATTTAGTCATGCGTATTTATTCCGGAAACGGTACGATAATCCACATGCGTGACGAGAACGGAGATTTTGTGCGGAAACATGATTATCATTATGCAGCTTTCATGGATGGGCGATACATCTGCAGTAAAAGTCCATTTGTTGAATGATTGCGCCCTAACTGTGAGACGGATAGTTCAATATCTTTACTTTCGGAATGCGGGAAAGTGAAGTTCCGAGAAAGGGAGATGGAGATGCGGCAATCGCTGCATCTCTTTTTGCTGGATACAGTCCGGTGTTTTTCTATAACGAGTATCGCGCAAAGCATGCAACATTCGTTTACAGGAATGCGAAAATTTCGATACTATAGGAGATATTTCTAGAGAAAGAACGACGGGAGAGAAGACAGATGGAGAATAAAAAGTGATTTCGGACTGAGATCTTTATTAAGCTTGTAGGAAGCTTTTTGATTTCAGTGGCTTCTTTATCTGATAAGGTGCGGAATCGTTGTCAGCGGAGTGACCGGCGTTGCCATTATTATTCGATATCTGTTTTCCGCGTCAACTGTGCGGGCTCAGTACTGCGTAATTAACATCTCCTTTATTTATATGTTTTCTTGCTAAAGGCGGAAAGTTTCTTTTTCGTACCATGGTATCCACCTGCTTGTTCTTTCTTTCATTCGTTCTTCCCGCTTGGCAGATTATTCCGGCAAATGATTTTTTTCTAGCCTCCGTAGTCGGCGGTGCATTTATGGGAGTCGGTTGCGGTTTGGTTTTTCTTGCCAACAGCACTACAGGAGGAACGGATCTGCTTTGCTGCAATAGTACAGACCCGGTTTAAGCATATTCCGATTGCCAAGATGGTACAGGTTATCGACTCCTGTGTCATTCTTTGGGAATGCAGATTTCGGTATTCAGAAGGCGTTATACGCCCTCGTTTCCGTTTATGTTTTCTCGAAAGTCTGTGAAGCCATCATGGAAGGAATGCATTTTGCAAAATCCCGTTACGATTCTCTCATAGAGGAGATGAAATTGCGGATTATATCATTGGAAAGATGAATCGCGAGTGTAACCGGAATAGATGCAGAGGGATGTATGACAAAAAGGGGATTTGTATGCTTTACTGTATCCTCAGTAATAAAAAGAAGTGGCAGAGCTTAGAGAATTTGTGACGGAATCGATGAAAAGTTTTCCTTCTATTATTGCGGGATGTGCGGGAAAGTACACTGGAGAAGGTTTCTTGAGAAAAGGTGGATGAATTATTGTGATTGAAGATATTTGAAACAGTTTCTTCTAACCCTTCATGGCAGGATTGTTTTGCTTTTCCTGCTTTTTCATTTCTCCGGAAAAAGGCAAACGACTCGATCCTGCACGGTATTTTGGCATTTCCGTTTCTCTTCGCTATTTTCCGTTTTGAAAACTTTTTCTTATCTTGCGACAGTTTTAATTTTGACGTCTTTCCTTCTTCATACTCCGATTTTGTTCTATTTTTACTTATCCACTTCTTCGTTTCTGTAAGACAAGAAGAGGACTCAGCCTTTCTTTAATTGCAGTAAAGCTTTTCTCTTAGCCTTGTTTTTCGGTACTAGTGTCAGCTTGTATTTTACGCTCCCCTCTCTGTATGGGGACGCTCGGAAAGGAAGAGGAAGCCCCATTTCTTTTATTCACTGCTTTTGTTTACAGATTCTTGCAGCTGAGATGGGGAGTATTCTTCCCTTCACCTCCTTGTCCGAATTTTGTTGTTTTACAATATAATTATTCCTTTCGGAATACTTCCGAATCAGCTTTCTCTTCTTTCTTTTTGCGATCTCTTTTCTCCTGCTGTACGCGCTCTGCTTTCAGAAAGAAGAAAACCATGCCCTGTCTTCTGCAGTACAAGAACGCCTGGAAGTAAGCTACAGTGCATTACAGGAAAGGATTTTAAAAAGACTTGAGGTCTACCTTCCTTTTCTTATTTTTGTGCTTTATTGTTTCTTCTTATCTTCTAGGGTCTTTCCGATTTTTCTTTGCTTCCTTCTTTTGCTGCTTTACAGTCTTCTTTTTAATAGGGATACTTTTAGAAAAGTGGATTATTTTCTCCTTGTTTTTCTGCTTTTGCTTTTCTTTATACGGGAAATCTCTTCACTATGCATAAGATTCCCCACTTTTATCGCTTTACTTTCAGGGAGAGAAACGTCGAGAGCGCTGATTCTATCGACTTTTACAAGGCTTCCCACCACTGTGCTGCTCATGCAGTACTCAGCACCAAGGGAAGACAACTGATTATTTCTTCCATCCTTTCTCAGCGCTTCATCCGCTTGCTTTTGAATTACAGCGGTGTGATGTCATTTACAGATGATGAAGAACCGACCGCATTGGAAAGTGTTTCTTTTGCATTATCTCTTTCTGCACATACAGATGCTTTTACTTTTGTCTTTCTGGGTACTTTTTACCGGAAATTTATGGAGAACGTTTATCTATGAAAATTTATTTTTGCCCCTTTGGAATCGATCAGTCTTATCCGCTTAGGAATACGCATTCCCGCTTTTTCCCTGGAATAGACAAATATTTTTACGCCGTTTATCATCCGCCAACGAAGAAGGCATTACAGCGGTCGAGATTGCTCGAGATTTGGATCCGGAAAATAACACGCAACTATCCCTTGTCCCGCAGATTATGAAAGAATCCGGAAGCGGTGAAAGGAAGTGCTGCATATCGTCATGAGCGGGATATCATGAGATCAACTTAAAACATGGGGTGCCCGAGCGGTACGGTTGTTGCGAAAGGAAAGGGCAGGTATGCTTCGAGACCTCTATCTTTTGGAAGATTTTCTCACTTCTCTCTTTTCCGTTCTGCCTCAAAGAGATGTCCCTGTCGATAAAGTGCCGAATCGGTATTGCCGATTGTGACTGAGATGGAAGCTTTGTTTTCTCTGTTCAATGCTTTTCACGTTATCGGAATTAATTGTCCATCCGAGAGTACAGAAACAATTTTATAACGGAACAGTTCACTTAGACCAGTTTGCAGAAATAACGAAGCTTTCGAAGCATAAATTGATTTACAACGGAGATATTGAAAATGCCCGTTCGGCAATGTACATCCTATCCCGTTTTCCCTCCATTAAAGGCATCATGCTGGGGAGAGGAATTCTTACGAATCCCCGACATTGGCAAAGGAGATTCGAGGGGAGCCGTTCTCGAGGAAGAGGAGTTTAAACGTTATATTCTTTTCTCTGGAAGAAGCATTTTCGGAGGAAATACGGAGGAACGCAATCTCTCACAGAAATTAAAAAGAATGTTGGAGCTATTTTTCGAAAAATTACCCTTGTAGCAATAAAGGATTGAAAGAACTTCGGAAAGCGAGGACTATGCCGGAGTACCGCAGTGCAAAGTATCGCATTTACAGTGAAGGCGCTTTTATCGCGTACGGAGGAAAAGATTTGAGTACGCAGGAGAAGGCGGAGAATACATAAGCGTTTTTCAGTAAAAGACGAAGCTTTCCTTTTGAGAACTTGTCTTTTGATACAAGGAGTAGTATAATTTTTAACTTTAAAGGCATCGTTGAAAAGGGAGGGAAAATGGATAAAACTCGGGTTTGATAACGAGCAGTATTTAAAAACACAATCCAAACATATTAAGGAGAGAATCGCAAAATTTGGCGGAAAAACTGTATCTGGAATTTGGCGGAAAATTGTTGATGATCATCATGCCAGTAGGGTGCTTCCCGGTTTCCACCCGGACAGTAAGATTCATATGCTCGGTGAATTGAAAGAGGATGCGGAGATTGTCATTGCCATTCATGCGGGTGATATTGAGAAGAATAAAGTTCGCGGAGATCTGGGCATCACCTACGATATGGATGCTTTGAGACCGATTGATGCCTTTCGCGGCTATGGTCTCTATGTAGGTTCGGTCGTTCTGACCCTGTTTACCGGGCAGGAAGGGGCGATTGCCTATCAGAGGAAGCTGGAATCTCGGAATTAAAGGTGTATCGTCATTGTCCGATTCCTCTTATCCTTCCAATGTTCCCCTGATTATCAGTGAGGACGGTTTTGGAGAAAGAACAGTATATTGAGACTTCCTCGTTCCCTTATCGTGGTTACCGCGCCGGGACCGGGTTCCGGGAAAAAAGATGGCAGTCTGCTTGTCCCAGCTTTACCGAGGACCATCAACATGGTATCGATGCCGGTATGCGCAAAGTTTGGAAACCTTCGATATGGAATATCCCTTGCAGCATCCGGTCAATCTGGCTTATGAAGCGGCAACGGCAGAGCTTAAACGATGAATATGAGTTGATCCGTATCATGGAAGCCTACGGCGTCGCAACGGTAAATTGACAATCGGGATGTGGAGGTTTTTCCTGTCCTGAAAGCCATGTTTTAATACCATTTACGGAACGACACCGTATCAATCCCCAACCGATATGGGAGTCAATATGGCGGGAAACTGTATTATTGATGATGAAGCGGTTCGTAGAGCATCGGAAGCAGGAGATTATCCGCCGCTATTACAATGCACTGGTAGAAAAAGAAAGGGGAGCGGAAGCGATTCCGCTGGGTTGAAAAAGGAACAACTTCTGATGGAAAAAGCAAATGTCTCTCCGAAAAGACCGTCCGGTTGTTTCTGATTGCCCTGCAAAAAGGCGGAACTTTACGGAGCGCCTGCAGCTGCGATTTCTCTTCCGGACGGAAGTATTGTAACCGGAAAAACTTCTTCCTCACTGGGCCTGCTCGGCAATGCCTCAAATGCTTTAAAGGTTCTTGCCGGTCTGCCGGATGAGTTGAAAGTGATTTCTCTGGAAATTATTGAACCGATACAGCATTTAAAGGTAGAGCATCTTGGCAATCACAATCCGAGACTGCATACTGATGAGATATATTGATTGCACTGACCATTTCGGCAAATACGGATCCGAATGCGGAGAAGTGTATGGAACAGCTGGCCCGTTTAAAATCGGTGCGAGATGCATTCTACGGTGATTCTTTTCCCAGATTGATGAGAAAACGCTTGGAAAAGTTGGGGATTCGCATCAGCCTCCGAGCCGCAATATCAAAAATAAAAAGTTGTTCCATTCCTAGATGAAGATCTTGGTTTTTGCTTTTGTGATTCTGTTTGTTTCTCCTTTGCAGGAGTTCTTGTTCTGATTTAGAAAAAGGTGAGCTCTGTCTCATCCTTTTCTTTAAAATAAGGAAAGAAATCAATTTGACATTTCTTTATGCCTCCGATACAATTAATTAAAAATTTAAGCATAAGGAGTAGAGTATGAAAAGAAAATTTTTGTTACCCCTTTTGGCGTCGGCTATGGTTTTGGGAATGAGCCTGACCGCGCTTGCTGGAATATGGAAAAAGGATACAACCGGCTGGTGGTATGAAAATGCGGACGGTAGTTATCTCAAGGGATGGAACTGGATAGACGGGAACGCGAGACGGTGTTGCCGAGTCCTATTATTTTCAGCCTGACGGCTATCTCCTGACTAACACGACAGTAGAGGGATATCAGGTAAACGCCGACGGCGCCTGGGTAGTGAATGGAGCAGTGCAGACGAAGAATACAGCCTCCAAAGTGCAAAGTGATACTGTTTTTACCCGATCCGGGTCCAAGAAGGGGCTGGCTACACGGGATACCCTTTTGCATGCGACTTCCGTAAGAGATTTGGGCGTAAAAAGCATATCATTTACAACTTTACCAAATTATGAGCAGAACTTCATGGATAATTTCCGGAACACGAGGCAAACGGGGTCATGTGTGACTGCCATTATGTTAAATACCCCGAGGAATAATCCGGAGCAGAAAGTCTCTTCCTGACGGGATTACAGGGCAGGAAGCCCATTACTATGGCTATAATGTGGCAACGCAGGCAGGGTTGATGCTACAACCAGACTGGCAAATCGTTTTGCTTCTCTGTATAAGGATTCCATCGATAACTGGGTTATTGGAAATGAAGTGAACTATCCGAATGTTTGGAATTATACACCGCATAGCAGCATCGAAAATTATGCGGATCAGTACATGCCCATGCTTTTTCGTATCTGGTATAGTGCGATTAAACAGAACAATCCCTCTGCCAATGTCTATATCCCTTGACTATGTTTGGACAGAGCATTCTCCTGTTGCAGGATATTATCCGGCAAAAAGATTTACTGCGCTTATTGAATGACCGGTTAAGAGATCTGGATTACGGGATTGCTTGGCATCCTATCCGGAAGGACTGGCTGATCCGAATTTTGAGGATGACTTAAAAGGCACAAACAGTGAGAATTCTTTTGATTATTAATATGAGGAACTTGAATGTTCTCACAGATTATCTACAGAAACCGGAGTATCTTTCCCCGAGCGGTGAGGTTCGACACCTGATCTCTCCGAGCAGGGATTCAACGCTACAAACGAAGACCTTCAGGCGGGATCAGATAGCAAAGCATGCACAATATTGCGAAGAATAACCCCTATGTGGAAGCTTTTTCCTGGCAAGAGAAAGTATGATCAGCCGAGAGATGCACAATGTAAACGGGGCATTACAGGAAATGCACTTTTGGGTTGAAGGAAGCGTATGGAAAGAGGAGGAAGACCCAGAAAAGGCTTATTCTGTATATAAGAGTTTGCAGTAGAATATCTGTATACAAAGGAAAAATGTGTACTATACGGAGTCGATGTTTTGACGCCTGTTAAAGAATCATTTCAGTGGGCGGGCGAGAATCCAGCCCACTTATTTTATTCTTCTATCAATAATTAGCTATATCTAACTAAAAATCTCTGTTAAAAATTTATCTTTGTGCAGTATATACAAAAATAATTTCTCTTTTTATGAGAAGGAAATGTTATACTCTTTTAAGAGCAGAGACTTTTGTAAATTTTGTAGATACTGCCTTTTTGCGTATTGAGTCTTGTGGCGAAGACGTATGGATACGTTTAGCGAAGGAGAAATAATGAGCAGGTTAATTATTGTTACTGAAAATAGAACGCACCGTAGAAGGTCTATATCGTGATTTAGAGAGAAGAATCCAGGCATCTCAGCTGGACTCTGTCCCGTGAATCTGCATGAAGCCTTCTTCACGTGTGTCATGCAGGCAGTCCTGTGGAAAGTGTACTCCCTGTCGGGTGGGACTTGGTCAGCTAAGTCATCTGATGGAATCGGTTCTGGACGGTTCTGCAGACATGGATACATTAAAGACGATTGAAGATACGGCAGAGCTATATACCATTCCGCAGATTGCGCAATCGGTTTTGAGGCCGCAAAGATGGTCCTTCGAGGGTACGCGGATTTCACGATGATTATGCAGAGCATGTTCAGCATGGAAGGTGTTGTGAGAAGCAAAAGTCAACCGGTTCCTGTGTGTACTGTCCCGCCCACGTGGATGTAGCCAGGATATGTTGCGTTGATTCATGACGGAGAGATATGCCGATGCAGTGAAACTGATCTCGGAAAGACAATCCTTTTCCCGCCGCTTGCGGTTTGATTTGTGAGCATCCTTGTGAACTTCGTTGCAGAAGAACCATGGTCGATAAAAGCCATCAATATCCGCGGACTAAAGCGCTATGCGGGTGGAGCATGAAGGAAATTGAAATTCCGCCTATAATGGACAAAACAGGGAAAGAAAGTGGCGATTGTAGGGGAGGCCCTCCGGACTGAGCGCAGCCTATTATCTCAGTATCATGGGACATGATGTTACCGTTTATGAGCAGAGGAAGAAGCTGGGCGGAATCGCTTCGTTACACGGATTCCGGCTTATCGTCTGCCGAGAGAAGTTCTGGATCTGAAATTGAAGGCTTGCAGAAAGCGGGCTTCCAGGTAAAGACGGATGTCGGTATCGGAAAAAGACATCAGTCTTGCCCAATTAAAGAAAGACTATGATGCCGTATATGTTTTCTATCGGTGCGCACACGGATAAGAAACTCGGGATACCGGAGAGGGACGCCAAGGGCGTGATTTCGGCAGTGAAATGCTTCGGAATATCGGCGATGATCACTATCCGGATTTCTCCGGTTTTGGATGTTGTCGTTGTCGGCGGCGGAAACGGCAGCCATGGACGTTGCCGTTCAGCAGTCCGTCTTGGCGCAAAGACCGTGAAAGTGGCTTACAGAAGAAGAAGAGTGGATATGACAGCTCTTCCGGAAGAAGTAGAGGAGCAATTGCGGACGGTTGTGATGTTAGTGAGTTACTTCTCCGGTTCGCATCGAAAAAGATGAAGATGGGCACTGTAAGAGTATCGTGTTGAAGCTGCAGATTATCGGCGGAGTACGTTATGGCAGACCGTCTCCAAGGATTCCCAGTCTCCGGAAGTGGAGATTACAGTGATTTGGTTCTGCGGCCATCGGACAGGGAATTGACTTTAGAAAGCTTAAGAGTACCGAGAATTACCATTGAGTCAGGGAAGAATCTAGTGCGCTGGATACTTCCGCTTTAAAGAATGCAGACGGCTATCTTTGCCGGCGGAGACTGTGTTACCGGACCTGCAACCGTAATTCGTGCGATTGCAGCGGGTAAAACCGCCGCAGCAAAATTGAGTGAATATCCTGGATTCTTCCATGAAATCAAGTCGGATGTGACCCTCCCGCCGGTTCGTTTTTGATGATACGCCCCACGGGTCGTAAATATGAAAAAGAAAGACTCAGCGAAAGAATACATGACTTTAAGCTCATGGAGTACGGGATGACAGATGAAGAGGCTTGCCAGAATCCGGCAGATGTCTGCACTGTGATCACTGGATATGGCATATTTATGGGAGGCAGAGAAGACAAATGGTAAAACTGTACAATAGATGGAAAAAGTATGTTCCGGAAAATACAACGATTTTAGAGGCAGCCAAAGAAGTCAGCGTTGATTCCTACCCTTTGCTATTTTTAAAGACTTAAATGAAATCGGAGCTTGTCGGGTCTCGCGTAGTGGAAGTAGAAGGCGACGCAAGACTCATGCCGCCTGCAACAGTCCGGTTCTCCCGGAATGGTAGTCCATACCCAATTCCAGAAAAGCAAGAGAAGCAAGAAAATACAATGTAGAGTTGATACTGTCGCAGCATAATGTCACCATGTACAATCATGTACGCTCAGGAAAGTGCTAGTCTTGCAAAAGTGTAGCAAAATGATTTAAATATTGTCGGAAAAGTTATTTCGAAGGACCTTCCGAAACAAAAAGGTTCGAAGACCTTCCTTGATTCGAGAATATGATAAAATGCATCAAGTGTATGCGTTGTATCCAGGTCTGCGATAGATTCAGGCTACGCATGTTTGGGACGTCGTGAACAGTGGCGGAAGAGCACCGTAGATGTGAAAGACTTTTTACCGTTGGAAGATCTCCTCTTGTGCTCTCTGCGGACAGTGTATTACGCATTGCCCTGTTGGTGCATTGAGAGCAGGATGATACGGATCGCATCCTTTAGACGCTTTGGACGACCCGGAAACGATTGTTCTTGCACAGATTGCTCCGGCACTCGTACAGCATGGGGAGAAGAGTTCGGTTTAAAGTCGGAAGAAGCTACCGTAAGAGAGATTGGCAAGCTGTTTGAAGAGATGGGCTTTGACTATGTTTTTCGATACCGATTTCTCCGCAGACTTAACGATTATGGAGGAAGCTTCTGAATTCCTGCATAGCTGACACATAACGAAGGACAGTTTCGATGTTCACGAGTTGCTGTCCGGGATGGCTTCGTATATATCAAGGGACGTACCCGGAGTTCGTGTCGCAGATTTCGACATCAAAAATCTCCGCAACAGATGTTTGGGGGCGATTGCAGAGAGCTATTATGCGGATATTTTTACAGGTTAGTCCCACGAAGATTTTTCTCCGTGAGTATCATGCCCTGTCTTGCGAAAAAGCGAGTGCGCCCTATCCGACCATGCAGGATGGAGACGGAAACTTCGACGTGGATGTAGCACTCACTACGAGGGAAGTGAATCGTTTGATTCATGCAATGGCATATTTCTCCGGCAAAGTTAGAGGATAGGAAACTGGATATGCCGCTCGGTATCGGTTCCGGCGCAGGAAATATAGTGCAACCGGCGGTGCCACGGAGCGGCATTAAGAACCGCATATGTTGGCAACAGGGAGAATCCGGATCGATGCCTTCCAGGATGTACGAGGAATGGACGGTTGGAAAGAATCGACTTTCACCATTGCCGGAAATAAGTTAAAAATAGCGGTAGTACATGGACTTTCCAATGCGGATAAATTGCATGACCGCCTTAAAGAACGGCCAAGACCATTATGATTTCGTAGAAGTCATGGCGCTCCGGCGGATGTGTTTCGGTGGAGGAGGACAGCCGATTCATGACCAGAAAGAGATGGCGTCTCGTGCTCCCGTCCTCTATAAACAGGATCGGGAGGATATCTCGTTTCAGTCATGAGAATCCTTCTATCAAGGCGGTATACAAGGATTACTCTGGGAGAACCGCTTTCGAACGGGCGGAAGAACTTCTGCATACCGACCAAAAAGGATGGCTGATGCCCGGGGAGACAAGATAAGTGTAAAGTTTGTTCGCTTGCCAGAGAAAATCATCAGTGGATTTCCTTCTTATACGAAGAAACATCGTAATAAGAACTTTTAGAAGAAACAGCATTTTTCTTTAATGAAATGCTGTTTCTATTTTATCGGATTTTTCGAGCGGAATAAATTTCGCGTGGAATTGCCGGCACATTTTTGTATGCTAAACTAGAGCATTATAAAAGAAGGGGCAACATGGGAAAAAGAAGAATCATGTTAAAAACTCTCCGGAGAGGCACTTGCAGGAGAACAGCATTTTGGGTTTTGTGATGAGTCATTTTCTCTGTGGCTAAGCAGGTGAAACGCGCCGTAGAGGAAAGGCACGTGAAGTCGCTATCGTCATCGGCGGCGGAAATTTCTGGAGGGAGACAGTCTGCTAAGGTGGATCGCTCTAAAGCGGATCAGGTCGGCATCCCGGCAACGCTCATGAACTGTACTTTATGTTTTCGGAGATTTTTCGATTGAGCGGAATGCGTACCCGGATTATGTCTTCTTTTTTCCATCTCCGATATGAGTGAAGTTTTTCGAAGTGACGAGGCTGTGAAGGCATTGGAAAAGGAGAAGTAGATTTTCTGTGCCTGTGGAACGGGACATCCTTTCTTTTCTACAGATACGGGAGTAGTACTTCGGGCATTGGAGCTGGATTGTCAAGAGATTCTTCCGCAAAAGGCTATTGACGGCGTTTATGACAAGGATCCGCATAAATTCCCCGATGCGATATGATAGCTTGCTATTGAAGAAGTAGTGGAAAAACGCTTACAGGTTATCGACCTTTCCGCTCTATACTTTGCCTGGAGAACAGGCCTGCCTTTATCCGTTTTCTTTGAAAGAAGAGGATGGAATTTATAAAGCATTACTGGGCAAGCAGGAGGGACACGAATTACGGCGGATAAAAAGGTAGAAAACGGATCCTTCTTTGCACTCGCGGGCAGAAAGAACCGGACCGGAGCATAAACGAGATGACAAAAAGCAACACAACAAAAAGCAATACAATTACGATAAAAGGAGCAGACTATGGATGATCAATTTACAATTTACATTGAAAAATGCACAAGACGCATGACAATCGATGAGTGAACTGGCTACGATTCAGTGCCGGTCGTGCGAATCCCCATGTTTTCGGATCGTGTCACGGTCGATTACTACGGAACCCCTACGCCGATTCAGCAGGTTGGCAGTGTCTCCGTTCCGGAGGCAGAATGTTCGGATTCAACCCTGGGATAAGTCCGTCATGAAAGAAATTGAGAGAAAGCCATCAATCATGTCGGACCTCGGCATCAATCCCACAAAACGATGGACAGGTTATTCGTCTTATTTTTCCCGGAACTTACCGAAGAGAGAAGAAAAGAATTGACGAAAGGGTAAAGAAGAAGGGGAGGCAGCGAAAGTTGCTATTCCGAAATATCCGTAGAGATGCGATGGATCTTGCGAAAAAGCTGGAGAAAAACGCGGAAATCACGGAAGACGATTTGGCAAGAAAGACGAAAGATATTCAGTGAATTGACCGATCACATGATTGAAAAATTGATCAGTCCGTAGAAGAGAATGAATAAGGAACTTCTGACAGTATGACGGAAATACTGGAAAAGAGAAGCGCCGACTCGATTTGCCCCGCCATATTGGTATTATTCTGGATGGCAATGGACGCTGGGCAAGGCGCTACGGACTTCGAGAGCGCCTTCGGGCACAGCTGTGAAACCCTGGAGCAGATCGTGGAGGATTGTGCGAGGCTCAGCATCGCTTACTTGACTGTTTTACGGCTTTTCGACAGAGAACTGGAAGCGCTCTTCCGGAAGAGGTGAGTGCCTTTTGATGCAGCTTTTTCGTTTTTACATGAAAAAGCTTGTTCAGGTTGCCAACAGGAACAATGTGAAGGCAAAGATGATTGGGAGAGAAGCCGTCTCGCCCGGATATCCAGGAAGGTATCCGTTTTTCTGGAGGAGACACTAAGGAAAACAGCGGAATGGAATTTATCTTTGCTGTGAATTACGGCGGTAGAGATGAAATCATTCGGGCCATCCATCGCATTAGAGAGTACAGAACCTTCTCGGGTAGGAGAGTCTTTTTGAAAATCTTACGGAAGAAGAACTTTCGTCTTTTTGGATACGGCAGGTATTCCGGATCCGGATTTGATTATCGGACATCGGGAGAGTTTCGTACATCGAACTTTCTGCTCGGCGGTCAGCTTATGCTGAATATTACATCACCGATGTAGCTGGCCGGATTTCACGAAAGAAGAACTGCTTAAAGCAATAGAAAACTATAAGGGAGCGGGAAAGACGATATGGCGGAAGGTAAGCTGTAGGATACTTAAGGGAGAGAAGAGGTCGGAATGAAGGAAGAAGACGTATGGAGAGAAGAAGCGAAAGGGCGTGGAGATAAAGCGCCGCTTTCTTCAGAAAAGAAAGAAAAAGAGAAAAACTATCCTCTTTCCTGCTTCGTGTAGGTAGCGGGATTGTTCTTTTACTGCTCTTGTTTCTGATTCTTCCGCGTGGAGGTATGCTTCTTCTTGCGATGAACTATCTAGTGTCTCTTCTTGCATGCTACGAGCTGAAGTGCTTTTCTTAGAAAAGACAGGCTTGCTTTTTCCTTTCCTTTTCATCACGTTTCCACTATTATGCCCCTTTACCGGGATAGACATGCGGAAACCGTTCTCCTTGTGCTTTTATTTTGTCCTTTGCTCGATGAACTATGTGTTTCATTATCCGAAAAAGTATTCGGGAGATTGGACTTTATTTCTTGGCTTTTTCCCTATACCGGTTTACTCCTATATCTACCAGAGCAGGATGCTGATGCACGGCGCTATTTTGGTATGGTTGATTTTTCTTTCCAGTTGGGCGGCAGACAGCTGTGCTTATGCAGCGGAATGCTCTTCGGAAGGCATAAGATGACGCCTGTTCTCAGTCCTACATGGGAAGGTGCTGTAGGAGGCATACTTGGCGCTTTTCTTCTCACCTATCTTTATGGACTGTATTTTAGTTAGTAAAACAACAGGGTTTGTTTCATTCTCCTTGAAAAAGCTTGCACTTTCGTAGCTGTTGCTTCTCTTTTCGATTGTAGAGCGATCTTACGGCATCCAGTACTAGAGAGATTTTTGGTATAAAAGATTACGAGTCATCTGATTCCTGGGCATGGAGAGCATCTTGGATCGCTTTGATTCCGTGCTCTTTACTGCACCGATTATTTATTATGCGCTGGTTTTCTTGTTCAGTGGGAGGTGCGACGATGCGTATTGTGATACTTGGGTCCACCGGTTCTATCGGAACGCAGACCCTGGAACTTTTAAAGGATCATCCGGAACATCAGGTGATCGGTCTTTCCGCCGGAAAAAATATTGCGCTCTTAGAAGAGCAGATAAGAGTGTGGAAACCGAAATATCTGGCTGTCTATGATGAAGAACAGGCAGTCCTTTTAAGAGGCTGGAGAGAGAGGAAACGGACTATTCACCTCTTGTTTTCGAAGCGGTATGGAGGGCCTTGTCACCCTTTCCGCTTTGCTGGAAGCAGAGATGATTGTTGTCAGTGTTAGTCGATGGTGGGGATACAGCCTACGATTCGGAGCCATTCAGGAAGGGAAGAAACTGGCTCTTGCAAACAAAGAGACATTGGTCTGCGCCGGTCATTTGATTCAGGATCTTCTGAAAGAGTCGAAAGCGAAGCTTTATCCCATTGATTCAGAGCATTCTGCGATATGGCAGTGTCTGAGAGGAGAAGATAGAAGAGAGGTTTCGAAAAATCATTCTGACCGCTTCCGAGGACTTTCGTTCTTCGATGAAGGAAGGCGGATATGATGAAGATGAAGAAAGAGGATGCTTTTGCAGCATCCAAACTGGTCTATGGAATAGAAATCACCATAGATTCTGCCAGCATGGTAACAAAGCACTGGAAGCGATTGAAGCCCATGTTCTTTTTCCGTTCCTATAGAAAAAGATTCAGGTTGTTATTCAGAGAAAGCATCGTGCATCTCGGCAGTGGAGTTTCAAGACGACGATAAAAAGCGGAGCTCGGTGTACCGACGATGCGCGTCCCAGTAGCTATGCGCTTTTTGAAGAGGAAGAGAACAGTATAAGGGAGAAAAACTGGATTTTTCAAAAATGATGACACTTCACTTTTATCCCCCTTCTTATGAAGACTTTCCCGCCCTTCGCTTGGGAAGAGAAGCGGGAATACGAGGCGGTTCCATGACTACCGTTTTAATGCGGCAAATGAAGAGGCTGTGCGTCTTTTCCTGGAAGATCGGATTCCTTTTCTTGCGATTCCGCACTGATTGAGAGGACAATGCATGCACATGAGAAAGTCCTGGATTTCCTATCCGGAAGTGGAGGAAATAGTAGAGATGAAGTGGAGCAGAGCATTTGTTTTTAAGCGAAGCGGATAAGAGGTTTTTATTTTTGGATTAGTGTAGTAAAGGAGATTTTTGAGCATTATACTGGCTATTCTTGCGCTGTCTTTTTGGTTTTCATGAACTGGGGCATTTTCTTGCAGCAAAGCTCTTCGGGGTCGGTGTTTTGGAATTTTCTATCGGCATGGGGCCCCCGCATCTTTTTCCTGCGTTATGCATAATACACGCTATAGTATCAAATTGCTTCCGCTGGCGGAAGCTGTGCGACTGCTGGGAGAAGACGTGACAGGCAGCGGTGATTTTACTGCAGGCGGAAAGGAGAAGAGAAAGGGAAGTCCTGGACTTCGACGGTGTCTCAGTTCTCGAAAAGAAGATTTAGACAAAGAAAGTTTTTGATAAAAGCCTTCCTGGCAGCGCTTTATCATTTTGCTTCGGAGGAGTTTTCAGCAACTTCCTCCTTGCGTTTCTTTGTGCTGTGATTTTAACTGCAGCTGTCGGTACGGAACTTCGATTATCGGTAGAAGTATGCTGGAAACGGCAGCTACAAAAAGCAGGGCTGAGAGACGGCAGATCAGATTATCGGAATTGCCTTTTTCCGATGGAAACTCATCGTTCGATTGCAACCTTATGAGTTATCGCTCTTTATCCAACTGCATCAGTCCTCCTTTCAAAAAGGAGAGGTGAAGCTATCTGTAGTTCGTGACGGGAAGAAGGAACATTTTCAATTCTCTCCGTATAAGGATGAAAAACAGGGCTGTACCGTCTCGGCGTCCAAATTACAGGACGGAAGAAAAGAGTAAAAACGGCGTCGAGTTATTCCGCTATAGTTATTATGAGTTTCTGTTTTAATGCCAGACTGGTTTTTGACAGTCTTTCCATGATTCTGAAGGGGAAGTATCCCGAAAAGGAAGTGATGGGACCGGTAGGGACGGTTGCCGTAATCGGCAGTGCAGTGGAAAAACTCAGTTCCATGGGGTGGCAGTCATGCTGCTCGTCCTTTTTAAATCTATCTTTGATGCTCAGTGTCAACCTGGGGATTATGAATCTCCTTCCGGTTCCGGCACTGGATGGAGGAAGGCTTCTTTATTCTCCTGGAAATGCTTTTTCGGAGGAGGCTGAACCCGAAGTGAAGAAAGAATTACTGCGGTCGGATGATTCTTCTTCTCTTCTGATGTTCCTTCTTCTCTTTAATGATGCGTGGAATTTATTCAGCGGAGCATATAGTAAGGTCCTGAACGGGTGAAAATAATTTTTAGAAGAAGCTAAAATGATAAAAAGAACGGGAAAGCAGAATTGTGGAGATAGGAAAAAGACAGGCGGGAAGCATCCTTCCTACTCTTTTATAGGTGGAGGCAATCCTATCGTTTTTACAATCCATGTGTAACACACAAGACGGAAGATGTGAGAAAAGCCTTTCTCAGATTCGTGCATTGAAGCTTGCTGGTGCCGATCTTGTCCGTCTGACCGTACCGACGAAAGAAGCGGCCGTTGCTTTTGGAAAAATTCGTGAAGAATCGCCTCTTCCCTTGGTTGCCGATATTCATTTTGATTATCAGCTTGCCATCCTCGCAATGGAAAACGGTGCCGATAAGATTCGGATTAATCCCGGTAATATCGGTTCTCGGAACGATGTTCAGGCTGTAGTGGATTGTGCTAAAGAGCGAAATATCCTGATTCGTATCGGAGTGAACTCGGGTTCTTTAGAGAAAGATATTCTGGAAAAATATGCCGGGAGAGTGACTGCGGAGGGACTTGCGGAATCCGCTTTAAAAATGTGGAACTGGTAGAGAACATGGGTATAGGGAAATCTCGTGCTATCCATCAAATCCTCCGATGTTTTAACGGCATATCAAGCCCATAAAATCGTTGCGGAAAAAACGAATGTACCTCTGCACATCGGTATCACGGAAGCTGCGGTACGGTCTGGTCCGGCAACATCAAGTCCGCTATGGGGCTTGCTTTGATTTTACAGAGGAATCGGAGCACGATACGAGTGAGCCTTTCCGCAGATCCTGTCGAAGAGATTCGAAGCGAAAAGCTCATCCTGGAGACGCTCGGACTCAGGAGGAGTCAGCGTGGTATCCTGCCCGACTTGCGGACGGACGGACTTTGATCTCATCTCCTTGCCGATAAGGTGGAGAAAATCGTCTTGTCCTATCCGGATAAAGCGCTAAAGGTTGCGGGTTATGGGTTGTAGTAAACGGCCCCTGGTGAAGCAAGAGAAGCTGACCTTGGCATTGCAGGGGAAAAAGGCGTAGGTTTACTCTTTTAAAAAGGGTGAAATTATCCGAAAAAGTCAAGGAAGAAGACTTACTTGATGCATTGCGAGAGGAAAATCGAAAAAGTATTCATGAAGAAATTTTTCAGGTATTTCAAAAATTAAAAGGGAATGAGGAGCTGGAACTTCTTTCTTTCCATGAGAGATTAGCCGTATTACTCTGCGCCCGGATCGTTCTAAACTGACCGTTTATCTGCACAGTGATCACTTGATTCAAAGAGCGGATATCAGAAGTATGGAAGATTGTATCCGGAAACAGGTTTTTTCGGGTAAAAACATTCAAATCAGCATCCGGGAAAGTTTTCATCTCTCATCACAGTATACTGCTAAGATACTGTTTCAAGAGTATGCGGACTCCTTGATGGAAGAGTTAGAGAGAGAAATATTGTGATACAACAGATGTTTCAAAAAGGAAGGGTTGAGTGGAAAGATGACTCACACTCTCTCTTTTCCTGCCGGAAATTGCTCTTTTTCAAAGAGAAGAGCTGAATGCATCCGCGTGATAGAGAAGATTTTTCAGGAGCGTTGCGGGATTCCCGTGCAGCTTCGGATTCGCTATGATGCTTCATTAAATAAGCCGGAAAAGGAGAAGAAAGAAAAATTCTCAAATAGAAGAAGAGCCGAAGCCTTCTGAAAGCGCGATACAGAGCAGTATAGGAAAGGCGTGACGAGATAAGAGAAGACAAAGCAAGAGAAGATAAAAATAAGAGAAGAAAAGGCAAAGGAAGATAAGGAAAGACAGGGTAAGGGAAGTGAAGAGACAGCCCGCCATCAAGACTTTGCAGAGTTTTTCCGGGAAGAGGGCAGTTTCGAAAGGGATTCTTTAAAAGAAGTGAGAAGGAAGACGTTTATTACGGCAGAGACTTCCAGGATGAAATTGTACCGATTTCTTTCTGTGGGAGAATTTTCTGGAACCGTTGCGCTGGAAGGTATCCTCCTTCATGTAGGAAAGACCGACCAAAAATCGGGAATGGTGATTTTAACTTTCTTTACTGATGACAGCGATTCGATTGCCTCAAAAGATTTTTGTGGAAGAAGAACAACTGGAAGAGCAAGAGCCTTTCTTGTAGAAGGAAAAAGCATAGCGATAGGGAAATATCGAATATGACCAGTATGATAAGGAATTGGAGCTCTCTCTGGTTTTTCGGCATTAAGAAATCCGATTTTACAAAGAGAAAAACGGGTGGACAGGGCAAAGGAAAAACGGGTCGAACTGCACCTTCATACTGAAGATGTCGGATATGGACGGTGTCTCCGATGTCAGTGAATATATTGACCGTGCTTTAGACTTTCAAATGCCGGCTATGGCTATTACGGACCATGGCGTCGCACAGTCTTTTTCCGGATGCGATGGCTTTATCTGAAGAAAAAGGAAAAGAAGATGATTTACAACTGATTTACGGGATAGAAGGATATCTGGTCAATGATTTGGATACTATCGTAAAAATGATGCGAAAAAGGCATTGGACACGACAACGGTTGTTTTTCGATCTGGAGACAACGGGATTCGACCCGAATAAGAATCACATCATAGAAATCGGTGCAGTGAAGGTAGAAAACGGAAAAATCATTGACCGCATGGATCTTTTTGTGAATCCTGGGGTTCCGATTCCCTATCGAATCACACAGCTTACCTCTATCGATGATTCCATGGTAATGGATGCCGACGGCATTGAAGTGGTGCTTCCACAATTTCTGGAATTTGTGGGGGACAGTGTTTTAGTCGCGCACAATGCCGAGTTTGATTATAATTTTGTGGAAAATAAAGCAAGGGCGCTCCAAATTCCCTTCCGGAGAACCGTAGTGGATACGGTCGCGCTTTCCCGTTTGCTGCTTCCGAAATTGCATCGTTTTAAGCTGGATACGGTTGCCAAAGAATTGAAAATTGAGCTCTTACACCATCATAGAGCAGTGGATGATGCGGAAGCAACCGCTCGAATCTATTTAAAAGAAATGGAGATGCTGAAAGAGCGCGGAATCGAGAAAACTCTCCGAGATTGATCGTTTTGGATACGGACCATATCGGAAAGGTTCGGAAACTCCCAAGCTATCACATTATCCTCCTTGCCAAAAACGATTTGGGACGAATCAATCTTTATCGTTTGATTTCCGCTTCTCATTTAACTTACTTTGCAAAGCATCCCCGTATACCGAAATCCCTTCTTCGAAAATACAGAGAAGGTTTGATTATTGGTTCCGCCTGTGCAAACGGGGAACTTTTTCCAGGCACTTCTTCGTGGTATGGACGAGACAGCTCCTGGAAATTGCCTCTTTTATGATTATCTGGAGGTGCAGCCGCTTGGAAACAATCGCTATATGCTTTCTTCGGATAAATACAGTGCGGAAACGGAAGAGATCTCATTGAGTACAACAAAAAGATTATCGCGCTGGGAGAACAGCTCGGCAAACCGGTTTGCGCAACTTCTGACGCACATTATGCGGATAAAAAGGAAGATATTTTCCGAAAAATCATTCTTGCTACAAAAGGCATGGATAGTGAAGAAGAAGCCTCCCTTTATTTTCGAAGCACAGAGGAGATGCTCGCGGATTTTCGTATCTGGATGAGAATACAAAAGAAGATCGTCATTGATAATCCTCTTTATATTATGAAACAGTGTGAAAATAAAGCCGGTTCGACCGGATAAGTGTCCTCCGGTAATTCCCAACTCGGATGAGACGCTTAGAGATTTGTTATGATACCGCACATCGGATTTATGGACCGGATCTTCCTAAAATCGTTCAGGACCGCCTGGAAACGGAACTGCATTCCATTATTTCGAACGGATATTCCGTCATGTATATTATTGCACAGAAACTGGTGGATCAGTCCAATGCGGACGGATACCTTGTCGGCTCACGAGGTTCGGTCGGTTCTTCTCTGGCGGCAACGATGTCTCATATCACGGAGGTGAATCCGCCGCCGCCGCATTATGTCTGCCCGAACTGCTTTTTATTCCGACTTTGATTCGGAAGAGGTGAAGTCGTATTCCGGCATGGCCGGTTGATGATATGCCGAAGAAAAACTGTCCGCACTGCGGAAAGGAACTGAATCGGCTTTGGATTTGATATTCCGTTCGAAACCTTTCTCGGCTTTGACGGAGACAAAGAGCCGGATATCGATCTCAACTCTCCGGAGAGTATCAGGCAAAAGGCACACGCTTACACCGGAAACGATTTTTCGGGGGAAGAAAATACTTTTTAAGGCGGGAACAATCGGTACACTGGCGGAGAAGACTGCCTACGGATGATCAAAAACTATTATGAAGAACGGGATCCGGAAACGAAACGCGGAAATCGATCGATTGGTGCAAGGCTTAACCGGAATCAGACGGACAACCGGACAGCATCCTGGGGAATCGTTGTCCTCCGCATGGAGAGACATCAATACTTTTACACCGGTGCAACACCCGGCGAACGATGTGTCCAGTTCTGATTGTCACGACCCACTTTGATTACCATAAAATCGATCATAACCTTCTGAAACTGGATATCTTGGGACACGACGATCCGACGATGATTCGAAATTGCAGGACCTTTACAGGATTGGATCCGGTTAAAGATATTCCGTTGGATTCCAAAGAAGTTATGTCTCTGTTTCAGTCTACAGAAGCGCTGGGGATCCGCCCGGAGGATATTCACGGGGTCAAAAGCTCAGCCGTCTCGGCATCCCGGAGTTCGGCACTTCTTTGCGATGCAAAATGGTTATCGATACGAAACCGCAGTATCTATCCGACTTGATTCGTATCTCCGGCCTGTCGCACGGAACGGATGTCTATTTGAATAATGCACAGGATCTAATTTTGAATGGGACGACGACCCTTAGAGATGCCATTTGCTGTCGAGATGATATCGCGAAAATTTTATGCACATGGGGCTGAATCCTTCCGAGAGTTTTACTATTATGGAAGCAACAAGAAAGCGCAAAGCGCTGAAAGAGGATGGTGCCAGGATGTGGGATCACGGTGTTCCGGAATGGTATATGATGCCTGCAAGAAGATTGGTAAGTATGTTCGAAAGCACACGCCGCCGCCTACGTTATGATGGCATATCGCGTGGCTTACCGTAAGGTTTTTATCCGAGAGAGTACTATGCGGCATATTATTCCGTGCGTGCAGACGGCTTTGATTTTGATAAAAATGTGTTTCGGCGTGGAAAACTGCGCTTTATATGCAAGAGTATTTGGAGAAGGAGAAACTTTCCGCAACGGAAAAACATTTGCCTTCGGATAAGTGCGAATCTGCGAAGAAATGTATGCCAGAGGAATTCGTTTTGCAAAACTGGATATTTATAAGGCAAAAGGAAAGTTTCAGATTCACGGAAGAGGGGAAATCATGCCGGCGTTCAGCTCGATAGCCGGACTGGGAGAAAGCGGTTGCCATGGGGCTGGAAGAGGAGGAAAACACGGCCCTACCTTTCCAAAGATGATTTTTGTACAAAGAACACATTGCCCGAAAGCTTTTGCCGATAAATTTTCATGAACTCGGACTGCTTGGAGGAGATCCTTTGTCGAATCAAATCTCACTTTTTGACTAAGAAGATTGAAATCTTGGTCCTAATTTAGATACAATATGTCTATTCAGCACGATTTTACGTAAGGGTACAGATTGGAGGACGAGGTTTCTATGAAGGTTTACGATACCGGTAGTATTCGAAATGTTGTTCTTCTGGGCCAGTGGTGGTGCCGGAAAAACGACCGTTGCGGAAAGTCTATGTTATGTTACCCATGCTATAAACAGGCTGGGCAGCGTAGATGAAGGAAACACCATTTCTGACTTTGATAAGGAAGAAAAGAAAAGAAAGTCTTTCATCTCTACCAGCATTCTTCCGATAGAGTACAAGGAGAAGAAGGGGAACTGAAGATCAATCTTCTGGATACACCGGGCCATTTTTGATTTTGTGGGGAAGTGGAAGAGGCAGTCAGTGCGGCAGACTGTGCTATCATTGTGGTGAATGGAAAGTCGGGAATAGAGCCGAGGACGGTCAAAGCATGGAGCTTTTGTGAAGAGAATCATCTTCCGCGTCTATTCTTTGTCAGCAATATGGACGATGATAAAGCGCCTTCCGACAGCTTGTTCTGGATCTCGAAAAACGATTTGGGAAAGTCTGTTGCTCCTTTCCAGTTACCGATTCGTGAAAATGAAAGTTTGTCGGCTTTGTCAATGTCGAAGATGGCAGGACGTCGTTTTCACAAACTTAAATGAATATGAAGCCTCGTCCTATTCCGGACTATGTGAAAAAGCATTTGAACATCGCCCGTTCTTCTACTGGAAGCGGTAGCGGAAAGTTCCGAAGACCTGATGGAGAAGTATTTTGCCGGTGAGGAATTTACCACGGAAGAATCTGCAGGCAGCTCTCGGGTCAACATCAAAGACTGAGCATTGCACCTGATTCTGATGGGATCCGGCACCATGTGCAGGGCTTTAATGTTCTTTTACAAGTAATTGACAAGTATTTCCCCTCTCCGAAAGAGCTGGAAGCGATTGGCGTCGATGCCTCGAACGGAGAGCATTTTACGGCACATTACAATGACGCGGCAACGCTCAGTGCAAGAGTTTGGAAAACCATTGCAGACCCCTTCCTGGAAAAATACTCTTTGTTTAAAGTCTGTACCGGTGTTTTGAAACCCAACAGTGAAATCTACAATGTCAACAAAGAAGCAACGGAGAAGGTTGGAAAGCTGTATGTCTTACGTGGAAACACGCCCATCGAAGTTTGAATTCAAAAAGCGGAGACTTGGGTGCCGTGCGGAAACTCAGTTTAACGGAAACAGGGACAGGTATTGCCGCTGCACGGAATGCACCTATCCTGTATCATGCACCGAAAACTGTCGATTCCCTTATACATATATGGCTTAGCGCAGAGAATAAAGCGGATGAGGATAAGCTGTCCACCGCTCTGCAAAGAATGATGGAAGAAGATCGTACTCTCTAAGTGAAGGCGGATCCGAGAATCGGCAAAGTCTGCTGGCGGCATAGGAGAACAACAACTCGAAGTGGTTTCTTCCCCGTTTGAAAGACCGTTATAACGTATCCATTCTCTTGAAGAAGCCGAAGTTCCCCTTAGAGAGACCATTAAGAAAAACCGTGAAGGTACAGGGCAAGTACAAGAAACAGTCCGGTGGACACGGGCAATATGGGGATGTCGTAATGGAGTTCTCTCCCAGCTTCAATTATGATGAAGCTTATTGCTTTAAAGAAGAAGTGTTCGGCGGTGCCGTACCGAAAAAATTGTCTCCCGCTGTAGAGAAAAGGTATTCAGGAATCCTGCAAGAAAGGACCTCTGGCAGGGTATCCGGTAGTCGGTGTGCAGGCGGTTCTTTTGGACGGTTCTTATCATCCGGTTGACTCTTCCGAGCAAGCCTTCAAAACGGCTGCTTCCATGGCGTTTAAAGATGGTTTCATGCGGCAAACCCTGGTTCTTTTGGAGCCGATTGCGCACCTGAAGTAATCATCCCGGACAGCTACATGGGAGATCATGGGCGACCTTACAAAGAGAAGAGGAAGAATCCTGGGGATGAATGCTCTGCATGGCGGAAAACAACAGGTAGAAGCGGAACTCCCGATGAGTAATCTCTACCTCTACAATACCGACTTGCGCTCCATGACCGCCGGTTCCGGCTCCTTCTCTTTCCACTTTGCAAGATACGAGCAGGCGCCTGGAGATATTCAGAACATTGTGATACAGGAAGCGAAGGAAAGAGAGGCGGAAGAAGCTTAAAATCGTGAAATAATCTATTCTAGCAGGTCGGAAACGGAGCGCGTTCTTTACTCTGCTTTTCGGCCTGTATTTTTGTGCCTTAGAGGACAAAATGCATCTAAATCTATAAGAAATACATAGAGATTATAAGAAATGCATCTATAGCTATAGAAATGCATATAGGGGCTATGAAGAAATTCATCTATGGTTACATGAAATTCCGTCTGAATGCAGTAAGTTGACAGTTTCCTGCGAATAATTTATCATGTTTCTTGCTGATGGAAAGTCCTTGAACAGGATCCTTCCTTTTTCATTCTATAAGAAAGAGGTAAGTATGGTTCGTATCGCAATCGATGCCATGGGAGGCGATCTCGGCGTCAAAAGCCATGGTAAAAGGGGCTGTCGATAGCCTACAGGCGGAAGGCATAGAATTACCCTTTTGGGGATGAAGCTGCAATAAAGAAAGAGTTATCCGCTTAGTGCCTATAATCCGAACGTGCTGCACCCATCCCTGTACGGAAAGTATCAGTATTCATGATGCTCCTGTTATGGCGATTCGAAGAATGAAAGATTCCAGTCTGGTGAGAGGCATGCAGGCAGTGAAAGAAGGCGATGCGGATGCCTTTGTTTCAGCCGGCTCTACCGGGGCAGTACTTGCCGGGGGACAACTGATTGTAGGAAGGGAGAAAGGGGTTTATCGTCCGCCTCTGGCAGCCCTGATTCCCACCAGAAAGGGGGCCTGCCTTCTGACGGATTGCAGGGTGCAAACGTGGATGCAAAAGCCGGAATGGCTCACGCAGTTTGCCAAGATGGGCGCCATTTACATGGAAGAGATGCTGGGTATCCAAAATCCTTCCATTGGTCTTGTGAATATCGGTGCGGAGGAAGAGAAAGGAAATAGCCTGGTCAAAGCAACGATGCAGCTCTTGAAGGAAGAGAAGGACTACCGCTTTATCGGTTCCGTAGAGGCCCGGGATATTGTAGAAGGAAACTGTTCCGTTGTAGTCTGTGATGCTTTCGTCGGTAATGTCGTCTTTAAAGATGTATGAAGGTGTGGAAAGATGCTGATGGGAGAAATTTCGGATACCTTTAAAGAATAGGGGAATTCTCACCTCTTTGGGCGCCGCCTCATTAAGACTGCGCTAAAGAAAAGAATGAAGAAGTTCGATGCAAAGCATGGAGGGGCACCTATCCCTCGGATTAAAGGGACTTGTTGTGAAAGTGCACGGGAATACGGATGGCAGAAGTAACGACAGCCATTCTACAGGCGAAAGACTTTTTCCGAGAAAGGTCTGACAGAAAAATAGCGAAAGCAATTGATTTTAAAGGAGAAGAGGTTTGATATGGAGTTAGAGAAGTTAAAAGCAAATTATCTGTAGAGAATTAAGCAATGTGAAAGAAGAAGAGATTACGGAAGATTCTCGTTTTGTCGAGGATTTGAATGCGGATTCCTGGATATTGTTCAGATTGTAATGGGCATTGAGGATGAATTCGGCATCGAGATTCCGGAAGAAGCCAGTTATCAGATTAAAAACGGTCGGGAAGCGCATCAGGCTATCTTAAAAGCCCTGGGAAAATAAAATGAAAGAACAGAGTATGTCGTTAACTTCCCTTGAAGAGCGGCTGTCTTATCATTTTCAGGATCCTACCCTGCTTTCGCATGCCCTGATTCATCCTTCCTTTTCCAATGAACAGGGAGAGGCAAAGGAAGCATCGAATCAACGTCTGGAATTCTTGGGAGACGCTGTTTTTGGAGCTGATTTCAAGTACAGTTCTTTATGACAGAAAGCCGGTACTCCAGGAAGGGCTGATGACGAAGCTTCGCGCTGCGCTGGTTTGATGAACTGGCTCTGGCTATTGTGGCAAGGACACTTCATTTATCGGAATATATTGTTCTCGGAAAGGGAGAAGCACGAGAGGGATTCAATATCGATTCCGTTCTCTCGGATACCTTGGAGGCGATTATCGGGGCAATTTATCTCGATGGAGGGCTGACCAGAGCGGAAAGTTTTGTAGAAAGCATTTTCTGTCCGATATAGAAAAAGAAGCAGCTACAGATGGATGCCAAAAACCATGCTTCAGGAATATGCTACGGGAAGCATCTCAGCCTCCGCTACAGATTGTTGGAAGAATCGGTCCCTTTCACGACCGTTTTTATAGAGTCTCCGTTACGCTTGATGAGATAGAATAGGCGTGAGAAGGAAGTTCAAAGAAGAAAGCGGAGCAGAATGCAGCTTATCTTGCGTTAGAAAAATAAAAGGCGGAAACAGGGATGTATTTAAAAATCTATTGAGATTCAAGGATTTAAGTCTTTGCAAATAAAACAGTATTTGATTTTTCGCCCGGAATCACCGGATTGTCGGTCCGAACGGCTCCGGTAAGTCCAACATTTTCCGATGCGGTTCGTTGGGTTTTGGGAGAGCAGAAGGTAAAGCAACTTCGCGGTTCTTCCATGCAGGATGTGATTTTCTCGGGAACTGCGGCCAGAAGACCGCAAAGTTATGCCTCCGTTACCATCTCTTTTGATAATGGAGACCATGCGCTTCCTCCCTTATACAGAAGTCACCGTCACGAGAAAAACTCTATCGCTCAGGAGAATCCGAGTATCGATTGAATGGTTCAGAGTGTCGATTAAAAGACATTCATGAACTTTTTATGATACCGGAATTGGAAAAGAGGATATTCCTTAATCGGGCAGGGACAAATTGATAAAATTCTCTCCGGAAAAGCGGAGGAAAGAAGAGCCCTCTTGACGAAGCGGTAGGGATTGTCAAGTTTAAAAAGAAGAAAAAGAACTGGCTGAAAGGAAACTCGAAGAGGAGCAGGGAAATCTTGCCAGAGTCCAGGATATTGTCACGGAATTGGAAAAACAGGTGGAACCCTTGCAAAACAATCCGAAAAAGCCAGAAAGTATCTTTCTTATCGAGATGAACTGGTGGTTCTGGAATCCACTCATTTTCTAAATAAACTGAGGATGCGGAGCAGGTTCTTCAGAAATTGGAAGAAGAAGAACGGAATGTGGAAGCTTCCCTGAAAGAGGATGAAGAAAAACAGGCATTACTCGCAGAAGCTTTTTCCAAATTGGAGGCGGAAAGGGAGGCACTGGATCGAAAAGAGCAGGAGTTGAGCCATTCTGAAGAAGAGAGCGGAAGCAAAAAGAAAGTATTGAAGAAGATATTGTACACTTGAAAGAGTCCATCTCCGGCAAAGAGAGTTCCTCAGACACTTTCATGAAAGAGTGGAAAGTTTAAAAAGAAGCGTCTCTTTCCATTGAAAGATGGAAGACCTGACTGCCTCTTATTAACGATCAGAAAGCGCTTGGAAGACTTCCTTTTCTTTGAGACGGAAGAAGAGCAGATTAAGCTGGATTTGGAACTCATTGACTCCACGATTAAAGAAGCGGAGAGAATCATCCAGAGCAGTTTTTACCCCTGATTTTTCTTTTTGATAAGGGAAGGAAAGAAGGGAGAAAAGTCCGTTCTCTCCGAGCAGAGTGTAGATTTCCGGGAAACAGAAGAGGAGATGCGGAAATTAAAGAAGGAAGGGGAAGAAAAGCAGCTTGCCCTTTTCTCTTAGCGAAAAATCGCAGTGAAAAGAAAAAGTTACTGCAAGAGGAGAAACAAGAGCTTCAAGATCTACTCCGCAGTAAAGAAAAGATGCAGAATACAGTGGAGAACCTCCGGAATCTTGCGGAACGATATGAGGGATTTGGGCAGGCTGTCAGGGCCTCAATGAGAGAAAAGAAAGAGAAAACGGGCTCATTGGCGTGGTTGCCGATTTATTAAAAACCCGAAAAGGAATATGAGCTTGCTTTTAGAGACAACGCTTGCCGGAAGTCTCCAAAATCTGGTTTAGTGAAGAGGAAGGGACTGCAAGCGCCTTCTGGAAAAATTAAAAAGAGAGAAACTGGGAGAGCAACCTTTCTTCCGATGAGCTCTATTCGAAAAAGAACGAGACAATCGATATGACAGTATAAAGAGTGAGCCGGGGCTTATCGGTGTTTTTCCGATTTTGTAACGGTTCCGGAAAGTTGTCGCGGATTAGAGCAGTATCTTTTATCGAAAGTTTTGCTTGTGGACACTCTTGACCATGCCCCTAATGATCGCGCGAAAATACAAGCATAGTCTTCGCATAGTGACTTTGGACGGCAGAACTTCTACAGGCCGGAGGCGCATTGTCCGCGGAGCTACTGCAATTCCTCTCCTTATCGGAAGAAAGAGGGAAATCGAGATTTGGAGAAAAAGCTGGAAAGTTTGCAGAAAGAAGAAAATCTGCAAAGAGAAAAGCTCATGCAGCATGAAGAGGAATGGGACAAGCTAAAAAGGAGAGAAGAAGAGGATAGAGGAGATTCTTCGCCTCGACCGCCTTTACAGGGAGAAAAGTCTTCGCTTGCAGGGCAGTGTGAAGGCGGAAAGGCAGACTCTTTCCGCCAGAGTGGATTTTCTCAGTGAACAGCTGCACAGAATATAGTGAAAAATTGAGCAAAACTTCAGCGATCAGCTTGATTTGGAAGAGGAAAACAAGAGTACTGCCGGAATGGTGGAGGAAGAGCAAAGAAAGATTCTGTTCCTGGAACAGAAAAATGCAGGATTTGCATAAAGGAGGAGGAACGAAAAGGCGGAACGAATCGCTTTAAAAGAAAGAAGAACTTCGATTTCTGGAAGAAAAAGCATCTATCAAGAAAGAAGGAATGCAAGAGGATCTTTTAGAGAAAGAAAAGGAAAAACTGCGACTATCTCATCAGAGAAAAGCTCGAAGAACGTTCCACAGTCCGCTTCGGACCTTTTTGAGGAGTATGGAATAGGCGTGAGTCAGGCAAAACAATATTTTGATGAAGCGCTCTCTACAAATCCCGCTCTTCCGTCGATTATTCAAGAGAAAAAAAGGCTGCGATGAAGGGCTCGGTTCCATTAATCTTGACAGCATAGAGCAATATACGGAAGTGAAAGACCGCTATGAGTTCTCCGGAAACAAGTGGAAGATTTACTGCATCGGAGATTTTCTTCGAGAGATAATTAAAGATCTGATAGTGGAATGAGAAAAACAGTTTCATGAGAATTTGCATAAGATTCAAGAGCGTTTTCAATGAAGTTTTTCGTGTCCTTTTTCGGCGGTGGATCCGGAAGAATTGAAATCGATGATCGGGAGGATCTCTTGGAAAGCGGCATCTCCATTATCGCCGAACCCCCGGAAAGAAGCTGCAAAACATGATGCAACTCTCCGGCGGGGAGAAAGCACTCACCGCCATTTCTCTTCTTTTGCTTTGCAGAGTTTGAAACCATCTCCCTTCTGCTTGCTGGATGAGATCGAGGCTGCACCTGATGATTCCAACGTAGTTCGATTTGCAAAATATCTCCACCACTTGACGGAGAATACGCAGTTTATCGATGATTACACATCGAAGAGGGACCATGGAAAGTGCAGACCGTCTCTTTGGTGTTACGGATGCAGGAGAAGGGCATTTCCACACTGGTTTCGTAGATCTGGTAGAAGAACAGTTGAGTAAGAACAGTACGTACGTTGTTGAAGGAAGGAGTCTCCATGGCTAACTTTTTCTCAAAGATATTAAATAATTTATTCCAATCCGACAGAGTAGTAGACGATGATTTTTATGAAGAATTGGAAGAGGCAATGATTCAAAAGTGATGTTTATCCCAGTGCGATGCGTATTATTGACGCCGTAAAGCGGGAAGCAACACAAAAATGTGAATCTGACGAAGGATGTACAGAAGATACTTAGGGACTATCTTTCCGATCTTCTTACTGTTGATGAAGATTATTATCGCTTTGAACAAGAGAAAAAGCATTGTCTCCGTTATAGGGTAAATGGAGTCGGGAAACCACTTCCATCGGAAAGCTGGCCTATCTTCTCAAGGAAAAGGGAAAAAGTTGTTCTGCTGCCGCGGATACTTTCCGTAGTGGTGCCATAGAACAACTTCTTGTTTGGGCAGACCGTGTAGGGTAGATTGTATTCATCAAAAAGGAAGGTTCGGATCCTCGCCGCAGTAGTCTTTGATGCTTTACAATCTTTTAAGGCAAAGAATGCGGATGTTTTAATCATTGATACAGCGAAGACTGCACAATAAGAAGAATTTGATGGAGGAGCTCGGAAAAATCAATCGTATCATTGACCGTGAATTTGCAGAAGGATACCGCGAAACTTTAGTTGTACTGGATGCCACCACCGGGCAAACGCTATGAGTCAGGCAAAGATGTTTAAGAGTGCAGTCAGGTGACAGGCGTGGTTCTCAGCAAAATGGATTCTACCGCGAAGGGAGGAATCGCTATCTCCATTCAGGCGGAGCTCGGGCTTCGGTAAAGTATGTGGAGAGGGAGAGAAAATGGAAGATTTGCATCGTTTTGATGCGAAAAATATATGATGATATTTTTTTCCTTTTTAGCTGTCAAAACCCTCGACAGCTCTTTTTCCGATTTGTTATCCTTTTCTAGCAGGTGAGCTATGGATGAATTCGTAGAAAGAGGAAATCTGTTTTTGCTTTACGCCGGACTCCTGAAAGAGAATCAGAAGAAAGTGTATGCCTTTCATATTTTTGGAAGACATGAGTTTTTCTGAAATCGGTGCAGAGCTGAATATGACAAGACAGGCTGCGCAGTATCTCTTTCGTAAAGCGGATGAGAAGCTACACCTCATGGAGGAGAATCTTCATCTTGGTGCAAAGTGGCTGCATATTCGTGCATTAGCCGAAGAAATCAGGAGAAAGCGGAAGATCCGGAAGTAAAGAAATTAGCAGGGAGAAATAGTGCTGCATTTGAAAGCTTATCTGAAAGACTGAGTACCATATTTCAAGGTTTATCCGGTAAGGGAAGCTCTCCGAAGAGGATGTGAATCTTGCTTTCAAAAAGAAGTGCGTATGGCACTCTGGAGGCCGATGTCAATTTTAAATTGGTCAGGAATTCATCGCAAAGGTGAAGGAAAAAGGCGATAGGGGAGGAAGTTTTTCTTCTCTCAGCCCTGCGCAAACCGTAGTTAAGATCGTAAAAGAGGAACTTACGGCGATGATGGGAGAGGAGAATACGGAATTAAAGCTCCGCCCGCAAAGTGAAATTACCGTGCTGATGATGGTCGGTTTGCAGGGTGCCGGTAAAACAACAACCGCTGCAAAACTTGCCGGTAAATTCCAGAAGATGCACAGGAAGCCCCTGCTTGTTGCCTGCGATATTTACCGCCCTGCGGCTATTGAGCAGTTAAGAGTCAATGCGGAGAAGCTGTCCATTCCTTTTTTCAGTCTTGGAAATCAAGTCAAACCGGAAGAAATTGCGCGAAGGGCGTATCAGGATGCAAAGGAGAAAGGCTATAACCTTCTGATTTTGGATACTGCCGGAAGATTGCAGATTGATCATGCCCTGATGGATGAGTTAAAGCGTATGAAAGAAGCGGTACCGGTTGACTGGACCATTCTCACAGTGGACGCTATGACCGGACAGGAAGCGGTCAATGTCAGTGAAAGCTTTACAAAAGAAGTCGGTGTGGATGGCGTGATTCTCACAAAGTGCGATGGCGATACCCGGGGAGGAGCTGCACTATCCATCAAAGCGGTAAGCGGGAAGCCGATTCTCTTCCTCGGAATGGGAGAGAAACTAAGTGAGCTGGAACCATTCTATCCTGACCGTTTTGCAGGACGGATTCTCGGTATGGGAGATGTCCTTTCCTTAATCGAGAAGGCACAAAATGAACTCGATGAGGAGAAAGCAAAAGGAATCGGTTCGCAAACTTTCTAAAGGGCAGTTCAACTATGATGATTTCATGGAGCAGATGAATCAGCTTCAAAAACTTAGCGGCATCGCGGGAATTTTTGAAAATGCTTCCCTGGCATGAACAAATCCATGCAGGGGATTGATTTGGAAGATTCTGAAAAAGAAGATGAAACAAGTCAAGTGTATTATTCAGTCCATGACCTTTAAGGAAAGAGCCAATCCGAAACTGATGAATCCTTCCAGAAAGAAAAAGGATCGCTTCCGGTGCCGGTGTGGAACTTTCCGAAGTCAATAAACTGGTAAAAACAGTTTGAAGAGATGCAGAAGATGATGAAGAAGTTTTGAAAATCGTGGAAAACATGGCGGCGGGATGTTCGGGCTCAGGTTTTCCGGGAATGAATAGAAGGGATGGGCGGAATGGGATTTCCGTTTTGACAGCTTCCTTCCTAAACGTTACAGTTTCAACAGCAATGCTGAAGAAATAAATTAAGTCAATAAAAAGGAGAAAAAGATGGCAGTTAAAATCAGATTAAGAAGAATGGGACAGATTCACGCACCGTATTATCGTGTTATTGTAGCAGATTCCGAAGCCTGAGAAACGGCAGATTCATTGAAGAGCTTTGGATACTATGATCCGACAAAGGAGCTGACTGTATTCAAAGTAGATGCGGAAGCAAGCAAGAAATGGTTACAGAATGGTGCACAGCCTACTGAAACCAGTAGCTAGACTTCTCAAGAAGTTTAACATCTAGCTCTATAGGGAAGGGGATGCTGTGATGAAAGAACTTCTGGAGACCATTGCAAAAAGCATTGGTTCAGTTTCCTGAGGATGTCCATGCGGAAATGGAAGAGAAGGAAGGCGAGGTCTGTCTCATCTTATCTGTAAAATGAGCAGGACATGGGAAAGGTGATTGACGTGGAGGAAGAATTGCAAAGGCAATTGTTCCGTTATGAATGCTGCTGCATCCAAGCAAAATAAGAGAATATCCATTGATATTCAGTAAGGTAACGCTTGCCGTAAAGGATAGGACCGATTCCTATTTTACGAGCATGGAAGCTGTGAAAGAGGATGTCCCTTTCACGGCTTTTTCTTTTAAAAAGGATTATATAAACGATGATAGAAGAATTGCGGATTGGGATTATAGGAAAGTGCATGGCTTAAAAGGGGAACTCAAAGTATTTCCCATGACGGAGGACCCGAAGAGATTCTCCTCTTTAAAAAGAAGTGATTCTAAAGAAAGAAGAGGATGGCTTATTCATGAGGAAGGATAGAGAAGTGAGAGAAGTTTCTTCAGTTCGCTTTCATAAGGATATGGTTCTTCTTCAATTGAAAGGAATTGACACAATAGAAAAAGCGAGCAATACAGAAATTTTTCTATCTTCGTAAAAAAGAAAGGATGCTATTCCCTTGGAGGAAGGAGAGCATTACCTTGGGATTACCTTGAATGCAAGTCTTTGTAGAAGAAAGGGAAAGTATCGGGTATATTTCAGACATCATTGAAACCGGAGCAAATCTTGTTTTTGTCGTGCGTGGCGGAGAGAAAGAATATCTCATTCCCCATGTTCCTTCCATCGTTTATGCAGTCCGGGATAATGAAGTTCATATTCATGCCATACCGAGGTTATTAGAGTTATGATTAAATTTACCGTGTTAACCTTGTTTCCGGAACAGGTGGAATCCGCTTTCTCCATTCCATCATGAAACGTGCCGTTGAGGACGGAAAGATTGCTTTAGAATGTATCGATATTCGGGCATACACGAAGGATCCGCATGGCCATGTTGATGATGCTCCTTTTGGGGGCGGTGCAGGGATGCTGATGCAGGCGGAACCGATAGTTCGCGCCTTTACTGCGGTTAGAGAAAAGAATACACCGGACAGGGTCATCTACTGTTCTCCCAGGGGACGTGTTTTCATCAGAATATTGCGGAAGAGCTCTCGAGGGAAAGCCATATTCTATTTCTTTGCGGGCATTATGAAGGAGTAGACCAAAAGAGCGCTGGAATGCCTTCTATGCAGAAGAGTTTTCGCTCGGAGATTATGTAATCAGCGGTGGAGAACTGGCGGCGGTGATTATGATGGATGCCATATCCAGAATCAAAGAAGGGGTCCTGAATAAGAAAGAAAGCTATGAAGAAGAGAGCTCGGAGGGACTTCTCGAGTACCCGCAATACACAAGACCGCGTATTTTTCTGGGGAAAGAAGTTCTCTGAGATTTTACTTTCGGGAGACCATCAGAAAATTAAGGAGTGGAGACATAAGGAAAGTTTAAGCCTCACGGAAACGGTTCGACTGGAACTCTTTTCAAGCGTACAAGGAGCAACATCCGGAAGAATTTTACCCAAAGAAAAAGGGAAAAATAAGGAAAAAAATATAGGGAGAGCTTGGTTTTTGCTTGCATTTTTGAGAAAGTCATGCTAATATATTTCCGGCTGTTTTGTCATGAGACAAAATGAAACCCATAATATGTTCCGCTGACGGAATCGTGTATGAACATAGAGTGTTTTGAGGACTTGTATATGTCAAATTATGAAATTATCAAAGAAATTGAAAGCGCACAGTTAAGACAGGAAGCACTTGCGCTGTTCAACACCGGTGAGCACCATTAAGGTGTACAACAAGATTAAAGAGGGTAACCGCGAGAGAACACAGGTATTCGAAGGTACAGTGTTAAAGATTCAGGGCGGTTCCAACAGAGAGACCTTTACGGTCAGAAAAACAAGTAACGGGTGTCGGCGTGGAGAAGACTCTGGCCGATTCACAGCCCGTTCGTAGAGAAGATCGAAGTGGTTCGTCAGGGTAAAAGTTCGTCGAGCAAAACTGAATTATCTTCGTGATCGTGTTGGTAAAGCTGCCAAAGTTAAAGCTGCAAAATGTTTAGACTATAGATAGCAGGTGTTCCATTCGGAACACCTTTTATAAAGCTACTGCAAGGAGTATTATGAAGAAAAAGCCTCTTTCAAGTAGGAATGATTACCCTGGTAGATATTCTGGTACATACTTTTGCCTCGGCATGGTTTCTGGTCTATAGCTCCGTATACAGAGTTTCCGGACACAGTATGGAGCCGGCTCTGTCAACCGGGGATACGGTTCTGATCGATGAACTCAGCTATCGTTTTGTAAAGCCGAAAAAGAATGGATGTTGTTCTTTTTCAAAGGACAGACCGATCCTATAATATGAAACGAATTATCGGTCTTCCCTGAGAGACGGTTATTATTCAGAATGAGAGAGTGTATATCAACGGGGTTCTTCTGAAACAAACAAGCTGTCTCCTATCGCCTTACTGGTAGTGCAAAGAATCCGATTGAACTACAAAAGGATGAATATTTTTTGCTGGGAGACAATACGGATTCCTCCGAAGACAGTCGTTTTCAAAAATATCGGGAATGTCCATTTTTTCACAGATTAAGGGGAAAGTGTGGTTCTGTTTATTTCCTTTGAAAAAGTCAAGTTTCTCTTTTAGAAAGGAGTACATCATGAAGATTCAGTGGTACCCCGGACACATGGCAAAGGCGAAAAAGAAAGATGAAAGAAGATCTTCCTCTGGTCGATGCCGTGATAGAGGTCATTGACAGTCGATGCCCCAACTCTTCCCTGAAACTGAGATTGATCTCCTGGCCAAAGATAAAGCAAGAATTCTTTTTATTTAATAAAGCTGACCTTGCAGACCCGAAAAGAACAAAGATTTTCATGGAAGACTTCAAATCCTGAGGTTTTTGCCATGGAAATAGACGCCAGAAACCGTTCCAGTGTAAAGAATGTGAATAAACTGGTATTAGAAAGTTGTAAAGAGATTCTGGAGAGAAAAAGCGAAGGGAATTCTGTCGGAAAGCATCAAAGCGATGGTTCTCGGCGTTCCGAATGTGGGAAAATCCACGTTTATTAATGCCTATGTCGGAAAGTCCACTGCCAAGACGGGGAACAAACCCGGTGTAACGAAAGGCGCACAGTGGATTAAAAATCGGAAAAGATTTACAACTTCTGGATACGCCGGGAATTACCTGGCCGAAGTTTGAAAGAGAGATTGTAGGATTAAACCTTGCTTTTATCGGATCCATTAATGATGAAATTCGCCGATAGAAGAACTCATCTTTTATCTGTTAAAAATATCTCTCACGTTACTATCCGGATTGCCTTTTTCAATCGATATGGGGAGGACGTATTGGAAGAGAAGGAAGCGATAGCGGTCATGAATGCCATTGCGCTAAAAACGTGCCTGCATCAAGAAAAAGGCGAGATTGATTATACTAAGGTCTCCCCTGACTGATACTCGATGATTTTCGAAGCGGAAGGCTGGGAAGAATCAGTCTGGAACATCCTATGCACTGGGACGAGGAGACGGAAGATGACCGATAAGAGTAGAGAAAGAGAAGAGCTTCGTCTGGAAGAAATGCGAAAAGAAGAAAAAGGCGCATCTTTCCGAGTCGCCAATCGCCGGGTGGATGAAGCCGGTAGAGGTCCTCTTGCCGGCCCTGTCGTTGCTGCCTGTGCGGTAATTCCTCCGGATTATCCTTTCTATTACTTAAAATGATTCAAAAGAAAATGACGGAAAAGAGGAGAGAAGACTTTTGATTTTAAAAAAAGAGGCTATAGCCTATGGTATCGGTATGGTTTCGCCGGAGGAAATCGATCGCATAAATATCTTACAAGCGACCCTATAAAGCGATGCGTATCGCCTTGCAGAATATGAAAGAACAGTTTTCTCTGTACCGCGTCTTCTTAAATGATGCCGTAACGATTCCCTGATGTAGAGATTCCCCAAATTCCTATTATTCATGGAGATGCCAGGTCTCTATCCATCGCCGCGGCAAGTGTTCTTGCGAAAGTGACAAAGGGATCATATCATGCTTTCGCATGATGAGAAATATCCGTTTTTACGGTTTTGCGAAACATAAAGGATACGGCACGAAAGCACATCGAGAAGCCATTCTTTGCTATGGACCGTCTCCTATTCATCGAAGCAGTTTTTTAAAAACTATATCAGGGAACGGGAGATTGAGATGAAAGAAGGTGTAATGGAAAAATACCCATCTCCCTGGGAGCGCATTTTGAAAACTTGGCAGTGGAATATTTACAGGCAAAGGGGTATAGTATCTTGGAACGAAATGCAAGATACCATCATCTGGAGACCGATATTATAGCGATGGACGGGGACTACCTTTGTTTTATCGAGGTAAAAGGAAGAAAGAAAAACAGCCTGACACAGCCTTTGGAAGCCTTGAATCGGAGAAAGATTTCCTTTTTACGCACCATGGCGGAAGCGTACCTCGTGCAGCACGGGCTTTCTCTCATGATACCCCTGCCGCTTTGATTGCATCTCTATCCGTGGAGACGAAATTACACTACTGAAGAATGTTTTTTAAATTGCAGTAGTAAGATAAGAATGGAAGAAAGAATTACACGGCATGACGGATTCGTTCAGTTTTGAAGGGAGTTTGTTAAGAATTCTATTTTCAGAAATTAGAAATAAAGGAGAAGCTAGGGAATGGAAGACAGCAGAAAAGTGAAGAATGCGGAGCGAAAGGTGATTTTTAACCGGGGATCGCCCGACAGGAAAGCTACATCTCGGACACTATGTAGGTTCTTTGCAAAGACGTGTAGAATTACAGAATTCGGGAGAATTTGACGAAATCAACATCCTGATTGGTGGACGACCAGGCATTGACCGATAATTACGACAATCCGAAAAAGATTCGCGATAATATTATAGAAGTGGTATTGATTACCTTTCCGTAGGGATTGACCCGGATAAAAAGTACGATTTGTATCCAGTCCTGTTTACCCTGCACTTCATGCTTTTATCGTTTTATTACCTGAATTTGGTTACTACGCAACGTTTGAGTCGGAATCCGACAGTTAAAGCCGAGATGAAGCAAAAAGGATACAGCGGGAAAATGAAAATGATACGAAGCCGGGCTTCCCGCCGGGTTCTTCACCATCCTGTTTCCCAGGCTGCAGACATTACGGCATGGCGCCACGACTGTTCCGGTTGGCGAAGATCAGCCCCGATGATAGAGCAAACAAAAGGAAATCGTGCGTCGTTTCAACCAGTTATATCACAGAGAAGTCTTACTGAGCCGGAGATTCTTCTTCCGGAAAACAGTGAGTCAAAGGAGACTTCCCGGTATCGATGGAAAGGCGAAGATGAGCAAGTCTCTCGGAACGGCATCTATCTTTCCGATGACGAAGCCGGTGTCAAAAAGAAAATTATGAGTATGTATACCGATCCGGGGCACATCAATATTACCGACCCTGGAAAGGTAGAAGGAAATACCGTATTTATCTATCTGGATGCCTTCTCCAGACCGGAGGATTTCCGGAATTTCTTGCCGGATTATGCTTCTTTGGAAGAAATGAAAGAACATTATCAAAGAGGCGGACTTGGGGACGTGAAGTGTAAAGAAGTTCCTTTTTAAAAGTGATGGAAGATAGACTCACGCCTATTCGGGAGCGGAGAAAAACAGTGGGAAAATCGGATACAGGACGTCTATGAAATCCTGTATAACGGTACAGAGAAGGCAAAGCAAGTCACCAATGCTACCCTGGAAGAAGTTCGAGATGCCATGCGGATAAACTATTTTCAAGGAAATGCAATTGTTGGAGAATGGGAAAAATGGGTACATGGAAGTCGAGAGGACTGAGAGGTTCTCTCCTGGAAGAAGAGTTAAACCGTACCATTGCCCTGTACCGGGAAAGAAATCTTGCTCTGATTCAAAAGATTCCGACACCAATCACGCTGATAGAGCTCGATAAAAAGACACAAACAGATTACCTTGGTTTATTTCGATCGGAAATCCACCGTGGACTACGTAGGCGTTGTACAGGGATTCCCTGTTTGCTTTGATGCGAAAGAGTGTCACAAGGATTCCCTTCCTTTACAGAATCTCCATGCTCATCAGATGGCGTTTATGCGTGATTTCATGAAACAGGGAGGAATCAGTTTTATCATTCTGTCTTTTACCGAGAGAGAGGAGCTTTATTATGTTCCCCTTGCGGGAATTGGAGCATTTTGTGAAAAGGATGGAAGAGGGAGGGAAGAAAAGCTTTCGTTATGACGAGTTGCAGTCCTCTTTCCCGATACAAAGGAAAAGAGACCTTCTGGTCCCTTTCCTGGAAGCTTTAAACCGGGATATACTCTATTTTAAATGCTTCTTCTAAGGAAGATAATAGACAAATTAATAGACAACAAAATACATAGATAAGGAACTAAAATGAATATTATAGTTGTCGGTTGCGGTAGTCGGTTTTAAAATCTGCAGAGCAGTTAAACAAAGAAGGGCACAATATTACCATCGTAGATAATGATGAGAAAGAATTGCGTCATGCTGAGATTTTCTGGATGTAATGGGAGTACACGGAAACGGAGCAATGCCGCAGACCCTTCGAGAAGCCGGTATCAGCGAGGCGGAAGTTCTGATTGCGGCAACCAATCAGGATGAAGTCAATATGCTCTGCTGTTTGTTTGCCAAGCAGAGAAGGGCATTGCAGTACGATTGCCAGGATTCGTGATCCGTAGTATACAACGGAGATTAAATATCTCCGAGATGAACTGAATCTGGCAGTGGTCATTAACCTGGAAATGGCAGCGGCCAGAGAGATTGAAAGACTGCTTCGTTTCCTTCTGCAATCAAGATTGACAGCTTTTTCCAGGGAAGGTTGGATTTGATTCGGGCGAAAGTTCCCGAGGACAGTAAACTGGTGGGCATTCCTTCCATTCCTTACGGAGGTACAATCGGTCTCGATGTTTTAGTCTGCTGTATCGAAAGAGGAGAGAAGTACTATTCCGAAACGGTTTTGACTATTTTATGGCAGGAGATGAAATTAGCTTTATTACTTCGCCGAAAGATATTACCGATTTCTTCCTGAAAACTGGGGTGCACTATACACCGATTCGTGACTGTATGATCGTCGGTGGCGGAAGAGTCAGCTATTATATTGCAAAAGTATATTGAAGACACGCATTTGAATTTGAAGCTGAAAATCATTGAAATTAATAAAGAGCGATGTGATTTTTCTGGCAGAGACTCCCAAATGCAGTATCATAAACGGAACCGAATCGACCAGGAGCTATTGAAGAGAGAAGGAGTTGAGAATACGGATGCTTTCTGTTCTTTAACCGGATTTGACGAAGAAAAACATCATGCTTTCTCTCATGCCGGTAAGCTTTCTAAAAACCAGACTCGATCACGAAAGTGAATCGTATCACCTTCGAAAATGTCATCAAAGAAATGAAACTCGGCTCCGTCATCTATCCCAAACAAATTATTGCCGACAGCATTGTGCGCTATATTCGGGCACTGGAAAACTCCAAGGGTTCCAATGTGGAAACCCTTTACAAGATAGCCGACGGAAGAGCGGAAGCACTGGAATTTAGGGTGTTAAACGATCCCGATTTAATTAATAAACCGTTTTCGGATATGGAGTTTAAAGACGGGGTATTGATTTGCGGAATTATTCGAATCACCGTGTCATCACACCGGAACGGTTCGGATATGATGAAGATTGGAGACCGGGTCATTGTCGTGACGAAAAGCACGGGATACAACGATTTGAAAGATATTTTTGAAGAAGCAGATAGTGGAAGAGAGCAAGATGCCATATGAACTTTAGTATGATTATCTATATCCTGGCGTGGGTGTTGAAAATTGAAGGAATCGGTATGATTTTTACCGCTCATTTGCTCCTTACTTTATGGAGAAAATGATATTGCGCTTTGCTTCTTCTTCATTGGCTCGCGGCAAACCTGCTGGGATATATTCAACGGTAAACAAACCGAAAAATTGCATTTTATGCGAGAGAGGGTTTTGTTATTGTAGCAGCCTCGTTGGGTAGTCCTGTCCCTGGTCGGTGCGCTTCCTTTCTTTATTTCCGGGAAAATGCTGAATTACATCGATGCGGTTTTTCGAGATTGTTTCCGGCTTTTACCACGACCGGTTCTTCCGTTCTCTCGGATAGTAGAAGCATTGGGAAAAAGGCCTCATTGTTCTGGCGTTCTTTCTCTCACTGGATTGGCGGAATGGGCGTTCTTGTTCTGGTTCTAACGGCTTTTACCGCTCGGCGGCGGATACAATATGCTGATTATGAAGGCGGAGTCACCAGGACCGGAAGTATCCAAGATGGTACGAGTGGCGGATACGGCGAAAGCTTTGTATAAAATTTATTTCGTTATGACGATTATCATGATTGTTGTCTTCCTTTTTATCCGGTATGCCGCTTTTCGATCTCGATTTGTATCGGTTTCGGTACGGCAGGAACCGGAGGATTTTTCCATTCGAAATTCAGGAATGGCGGATTACTCGATGTTCAGTCAGTTTCTATAACCGTATTCATGATTCTGTTCGGGGTGAATTTCAACGTGTTTTTACCTGATTCAGAAGAGAAAAATTTGCAGATGCCTTTCATTGTGAAGAAGCAAGAGTGTATTTATTGGATTATTTTTGCCAGCACCCTGTTTATCGCATCAAACATCTTTCAAAGTGTCGGAAAAGGCTTCTTTTATGCCTTGCATCATGTTTTACCGTCGAGGTATCATCACGACGACCGGATTTTTCCACTTTGGATTTTGACAAAATGGGCAGCGCCGTCACAGATGATTTTTATTGTTTCTGATGATTTGCGGTGCCTGCGCAGGATCTACCGGTGGAGGACTGAAAGTTTCAGATTATTGATTCTCCTGAAGAATCTGGCGAAAGAAATGCACTTGATCATTCATCCGGAAGCAATCAAGCAGGTTCGTCTGGAAGGAAGGTCTGGATAACAATGTGGTTCGCTCTGTGAGTACCCCACCTCATAGCGTAGTACTGCTTTATTTATATGATTTGCATATTTTGATCAGTTTTTGACGGCTAGTGACTTTATGACCAATTTCTCGGCAGTTTCGGCAACGTTTAACAATATCGGTCTGGTCTTGGAAAAAGTCGGACCACTCGGCAATTTTTCCGTGTATTCCGATTTTTCTAAGCTGGTTATGATATTTTGATATGCTTGCAGGACGTCTGCAAAATCTTTCCCATGTTGATTTCTACTTTTTCTGTAAAGACTTGGCGGAAGACGAATTAAGAGAGTATAACTATTCGCTAAACTCTTGTTTAACGAATAGTTATTGTTTTTAAAAATTTACTTTGGAAAATAAAGGAATAGACAATGGTCTTACTTATCATGAAGAACTGGATAAAAAAAGAATACGTTAAAGCTAGGGGAACTGCAAAAAGTCTGCCCTCCTTTTGCAGTTCTTTTCCGTGGAATCGACGAAATTACCTCATCTCGAACCAAGATTGCCTATGCTTACGATCTGAAAGCATTTTCGGCTATCTCATGGAAGAATTGAAGATGCATCCTTCTATTGACGATTTTCAACTAAAGGACGTGAGAACTTAACGGTTCCTGAACTGGAAGAATACATGAGTTCTTAAAATACAGAACAAAACAGAAAATAACAAAAAGACGGTGTGCAGGAAACGGTGGATATTCTCAATCACAATAAAAGTATAAAGCGTAAGATTTCTTCCTAAAAAGCTTTTATAACTATCTCTACAAAACCGGAATGATAACACAGAACAAAGCCTCTTCTCTCCCTTCCCAAACTCTCTCAGGAAGAGATAATTCAGCCTATGGATGAGGGGGAGATTGCCCAGTTCCTGGATGAAGTGGAAAATGGTTCTTCTTTAAGTAAAAAAGAGCGGGAATTTCATGAGAAAAACACGGTACGAGATCTTGCTATGATGCAATTAATGCTGGGGACCGGTATCCGTGTCTCAGAATGTGTCGGGCTGAATATTACGGATCTGGATTTCCAGAATAACGGGATTCGTATTCATCGTAAAGGAGGAAAGGAAGTTACTGTTTATTTTTCTGATGAAGTGGAGGAAGGACTACGTGCATATCTTTCTGAAAGAAAAACAAAAAGATAGCTGCACCGGGACATGAAAATGCGCTCTTTCTCTCTATGCAGAACAAACGGATCGCTGTGCGCTCTGTAGAAAAGATGGTAAAAAAATACGCAACGCGAGTAACTCCCCTAAAACATATTACACCGCATAAACTGCGCAGCAGTTACGGAACAAATCTGTATGTAAAGAGACAGGAGATATCTATCTGGTCGCGGATGTACTTGGACATAGTGATGTCAATACGACGAAGAAACACTATGCCGCTTTGGAGGAAGAAAGACGCCGGAGTGTCCGAAATCTGGTGCGATTACGAAAAGAAGAAGGAGAAACCGACCAGGAAGTATAAAAAGCATAAGAATACAAGAAGGAACGAATATGGTTCGCAAGAGACTCGTTATCTATCAAAAGAAGGAGAATTTTTCTTCGTTCCAACGTCCTTCTTCTTTATATTTTTCACTCTTCGTTGATACGTTCTCGAGCCTGACTCGGCATATTCTGCCGTTTCTTTGCTGCTGTGCTCCTTTTTAAAACAAAAACGTCACTTACTCTTTTTGTACCTGCCGTAATCTCGCTTTTTCCCCGGCTGCACGCTTCAACTTATCCAGAGAAAACTCCATAGAAAGTATAGGATCTTCTTTTTCCTTCCTTTAAACTGAAACGCATACCGTACTTTCGAACGACAGAATTCAATTCTTGTATCTCTTCCCGTATTCTTCCCAACTCTTCCTCATCCGTAACGGAGAGAAAGATGCTCTGTCAGGAAGCTGCCGAGACCGGTTTCAGACCACTTTTTCAGCATATCACAGACCCTAAGCGAATCAAGCCAACCGCTTTACCGAGAATCGTGCAGTCAGGAACAATAATCGGATCCATCGAATCATTCTCAGGCTGTAAAACGAATATGCCCTCTTCTTTATAAAATCGCTTTACCGTAGCGCTATCGTCCACGAGTGCGACAACAACTTCCCCTGATTACGGGTATTCTGCTTCGCACAATCAGGTAATCGCCATGAAAAATACCGATATTAATCATGGAATCCCCTTTCACTTTCAAGATAAAGCTCTCCTGGTTCGGCAGTAAGTGTACCGGAAAGGGAATCGAACCTGTAATATTCTCTTCTGCAAAGATGGGGGTACCGGCCGCTACGGTTCCGATAATCGGTAATGAAGTGAGTTCTTCTTGGATGGTATCTTCTGTTCGTTCCGTATCGTTTTGTGCATCCGTAAAGCCGTCTTCTTTCTGTTCTTTCTGTGCCTCCTCTTGGCTCTCTTCCGCACGAACGGCCTTATGCTCCAGAGACAGACCCTCCTGTTCAAAATCTCAATAGCACGCGGATGTGCCGGATCCTTTCGAATCAAGCCCAGCTTTTTCTAAATCATTGAGATAAGTGAATACGCTGGAAGTTGATTTTAAGCCTACTTTTAGCGCAAATATCACGCACAGAGGAGGATAATTCCTCTTCTGCACGTGATATTTTATGTACTCGTATATTTCTTCCTGCTTTTTGTTAACTTGTTGATATTATATTCTTTTGGGTCTTCCCATCCTATCCTCCGGAAAAATTTTATGAAATCTTTGCAAGAACTTTTGTTCTTCTGTAGTATAACACAGAACATCTATTTTTGCAAACACCTGTACGTTCATTATTTTTCTGAAAGATAGGAAGGATGGTGATTTTCTACTGCTTTTACTCTTCCGCCAGCTTATCTACTGCCATCAACTTTTCCAGGAAACGTTTAATGACAACAGAATTACACCGCAAACCATTAGTGAAGAACCGAGAATAATCAGGATCTTTGCATAGCCCCACTTATCGGTTACGGCAACCCAGGTATCCGGAGGCAATTCCGGAGAAGGTATGAGTAAGGTACCAAGCACTCATCGCCATGGAAGAAAAACGCTCCGGTGTCAACTTATTAAATAAGGCCATACCAACCGGTGAAACCAAAGTTCTCCGATGGTTAATACCGTATAAGCAAAGCATATACCATAAATCCATTTTCACGGATTTATCTAAAACGCCATGTAAAAGTATTGAATCCGGCAAGAATGATGAAGAAAGCCAAACCGGTAATAGCCATACCGATTGCCATTTTCAAGCTGATGGGGGATCCATCTTCTTTTGCAAAGCTTCATCCAGAGGTTACCGAAGATAGGAGAAAGGATAATGCACAAAATTCCGTTAAAGGAAAGTAACAAACAACCGGAACCTGAAATCCTAAAACCTTTAGATTCACATAATCATTTGCCAGAGTATTGATGGTATAAGAAGTCTGGAGTAACAAGTCCAGTATACCGTTACCAGAAGGAAGATAATAAACATACGAGAATTCTCTTCTTGTCTACATCGGTGAGTTTTTCCGACTTCTCTACCTTCTGATTGCTCTTCTCTTCTGTTTTCTTTCCTTTTCCGGCAGGATACTTTCCGACTTCTCCGAGCCATTTTGGGGAATCAAAAACCAGATAGATTGCGAAAACAGAAACATACCGATGGAAACCATCAGGTAGGCATATTTATAACCGTAACGAACAACATTTCCGGCTGCATCCCGTACTGCCATCCAGTGGTCTGTCAGCATACCGCCAAGAATAGGACCGAAGAAGCTTCCGATATTCACCGCCATATAGAAAATTCCGTATGCGGCGTCCTTTTCGTGTATGCTCTTTTTGGAATAAAAGCATTCCGACAATGGCACTCAGATTATTATTGAGAAAAGCTGCCGCAACGATGTTTAAGGTAATACCGACTATTACCAAAGGCACGTTCGGTGTAAAAAGAAAGAAGAACAGATAAGCGACACCCTGTAAAAAGAACGCGAAGTAAGGCCTTCTGAATTCCCAAGAATCGGTCTGTAATAACGGAACCGAGTAACGGTAGAATAGATCCTGCCGTTGTTGCAACGGAAATCAATAAACCTGCCTGTTCCCTTAGTTAGACCCAGTCCTCCCATACCCACACTATAGGGTATAGAAGAAATCAAGAATCCGGATACGGCGTACTTTAAGAAACTTGATCCGCACATCCCTATGGGAAAGCAAAGCCCCTTCGGATGGTGGAACTTCTCCTGTTGAACTGTCTCTTCCATAATTCCTCCTTCATTATGACAAAAATTTGAAAAATAAATAATGTTAATAATATAACAAATTAATCATAATAACAAGAACTAAAACAATCTTATAGAAATATCTTATGAAAGAGACACTTTCTTGGCATCCGACCAAATCTTTTTCGAGGTCATAGTATTCCCGCATCTCTTTGGAAAAAGATGAACAACGATATCCCTGAAAATCCATGAGAATCCAACCGGAACTGCTCTCCCTTCTTTTCGTAAAGTTTCTCCCGGAAAAAGCCTCTTCCACGCTATCCTTAAGCGCGTCCAACTGTCTTATATTGTCAGCGGAAGCCAGAACGAAATAATCTGCCAGAGTGGATATCGATGTAATATCCAGTATCATTAGATTGCTTGCCTTTTTATCTTCCAAAACTTTTTGTGATTTTTCTGTAAAAATTCTGATTCTCCATAAATTTCTCCTATAAAAAGCTCTTCTCAAAACAGAAAGGTGATTTTTCACTCCACCAAGAATAAATAAAAGCCTTGTTACGAAAAATAGACTTCTTTTTATATTACTGTACATCCTCCCTTTTCCAGAAGATCTCTGTAATATTGCAAGGCTTCCAGGGAAAGAGAACACATTGCCTGTCCTTTCTTTTCGACATATTGAATCGTAGCCCTGCAATGTTTTATAAACAGCGGTATCGAGGCTCAGAAAAAGCAATTCGGCGGATTTCCTCCAGTTCTTCGCGTTCTCCTCTTCTCACTTCAATGTAATCCGCAAGATATACAATTTTTCTAGTAAGCTCATCGCCGGTTTTTCCGATGGTATGATAATAAATGGCAGATCAAAATATCTTCATTTTCAATCTGAAAATGCTTTCTAGCATAGGGTTGCTCCGTATATTCCGTGTAAAACCTGCGGACAGCTGATAAATTCCGGAAGAAGGGAATATGTTCTCTCTCACAAGCGTTTAGTAAATCTTTCTTACCCATAGAACTTTGCACAATCATGTGTAAGTCCTGCAAGCTCCGCCTCTCTTAAATCGCAACCGTATTGCCATGGCAAGAGCAATTGAAGTGAAAGAGACGCTGAGTGAGTGCTCGTATCGTTCCTCGGTAAGATGTTCTTTCAGATGTTTTCGAATGGACTTTGATCTGCTCAAAAATAGACTTTTTCTTCCAAAATCGCCGTCTCCTTCCCTTACTGATAAATGCTTTTCTCTAATATAGTTTTCTACTGCTTCCGGAACCATAGCGTGGATAGACTCTCCTCTTTTCAGACGTTTACGAATCGTGGAGCTGGAAAAGTCAACTCCTTTCATGGAAAGAAAAAGGGAACAGAGTCCGTACATTGTTTTCCATTTCGCTCCCATTCTTTTCAGAACGGATCTGGCTACAGAATCGTTACGATTCGCAACGAGAAAAGGTACAGAGCTTCCCTAATGCATGAATTTCGTGCCATGAAAGCGTAAAATATTCATCCGTTCCCAGAATAAAATAAAAGGATGCTTCAGGAAGAGCTTTTCTTAATAAAAAGAAGGGAATCATAAGTATAGAATCCCCAGCCTCTCTCCTTCCATTGTAGAATAAAAATAAGGAGAAGAAGGAAGACTTTCTTCTAAAAGCAAGTTCCAGCATTTTTACACGGATAAAAGGGAAGTAATGCCGTCCGATCCTTATGATAGGGACGCCCGGTGGGAAGAAAAAAAGAATGCGATTGAGCTCGATTTCTTTCCGCGCCGTTTCCGCAAAGCAGAAGGTGTCCGTTATGAACAGGATTAAAAGCTTCCGCCGAGAATCCCAATCTTCTCTTTCTTTAAAGACAGATTCCCGCTTCCAGTTCACTTTAAAGAAAGGCAAAAGTACTTTTTTTACTCATGAAAAGGCTCTGTTCTGTTCCTCTTTAGCCGGTTTATACAGAATAATCTTCCCTGCCTATAATTTGAACCAGCTCCGAATTTGGAACGCTCTGCCACGGTACTGCCAAGTTCACGAATGTCTGCGTCGCAATTTTTGAGAACATTAATTTTTATAATTTCATGCTTTTTCCATATACTCTTCAACGGATTTTGTAAACTCCGGTGTAAGCACATTCTTTCCGAGGAGAAAGTACGGCATCCACGGTCTGTGCAGCGCTTCGAATCGCGCACGCATCTTACTGTCTGTTATATACGATTTCATTCTTCCTCCTTATCGTCATCATAGTACTCGAAAGCATGAGAATAAATCTGGATGGTGTCTCCTTCTTTTAAGCCCATCTTCTTTAATTCCTTGATGATCCCCTGCTCTACCATAAAAGCGCTGGAAAAATAAAAATCCTTTTTCAGACTCTAAGTTGGTATAGCCGAGCATCTTCTCCATCTTCAGGCCTTCTACAATAAAGAGCCCCTCTTCCGGATGTTCATAGCTGAGAGGAAGTTTCTCTACGGAACCCAGTGTGGAAAGATCCACTTCACTTTCATATTGCATTTTCTTCTTTATCGATGCTTTCGAGTAAACGATGAGGCTTCTTCCAGTAACGGATAGATTCCCTGATTCAATGCCGCGGAAATTTTGAAGAGGGTATCCCTGGTCTTCTACATAGTCTTCCAAGGCATGAAGTGCCGCTTCCTGTTCTTCCGATTGGATTAATTCGATTTTATTTGCAGCGACAATAATCGGGTTTTTCAAAAATTGCGGGATCATATTGCGCACACTCGCATGAATGCTTTTTAAATCGGAAAGAGGGTCTCTTCCCTCGGAACCGGCCCCGTCTACAATATGAATGAGACACCCTGGAGCGGTGAATGTGACGAAGAAACTGGTATCCGAGCCCCTACCCCTTCACTTGCGCCTTCAATTAATCCGGGGATATCCGCCATGACAAAGCTTCGGTCTCCCTTTAAATTCACCACGCCGAGATGCGGATTTAAAGTCGTAAAATGATAGTTTGCAATCTCCGGTCTGGCATTACTGCACATGGAAAGAAGGGTTGACTTTCCGACATTGGGAAAGCCAATCAGTCCGACATCCGCTATCACGCGAAGTTCCAAACGGAGTGTAATCTCTCTAGCTTCCTGTCCCGGTTGGGCTTGTAGGAGCCTGCATGGAGGGAGTGGCAAAATGCATATTGCCCAGTCCTCCCTTTCCCCGGGAAGCAGGATGATGCGACGATTCTCCCGCTCATATCGGTAATCAGTTTTCCGCTTTCCGCATCTTTTTATTAGAGTACCGGCAGGAACCTTTAGGATCAGGTCTTTTTCCGTTTTTCCCATGCATCTTCTTCCATCGCCTTCTTCTCCATCTCCTGCAGAATATTTCATTTTATGGCGAAATGCTTCCAGGCTGTTTAAACCGTCATCCACTTCTACGATAACATCCCGCCTTTTCCGCCGTCACCGCCATCCGGGCCGCCGGCAGAACATATAACTCTTCGAAAGGAAACGTGTCCATTTCCTCCCTTTCCACTTCGTACTACAATCTTCGCTGTATCTGCAAACATAGAAGCTCCTAAACTATAAAATTCATGCAATAAGGCTAAGACACTCCGATCTCTCTTATCGCAATACAGAAGAACAGATAGCGTATCCATTGCAGGATACACGTTCTATACAAGACCCCACACCGAAAACCGGCATGGGGTTCATTTTTCTTATGCTCTTGGAAGAACAGAAACCTGCTTTACGATCTCTACCCTAATGACCAAACTTAACGATACCGTCAATCTTCGCAAATAAAGTAAAGTCATTTCCCAAGCCTACATTCTGGCCGGATGAATTCTCGTTCCATTCTGCTTGTACAGGATGTTTCCTGCCTTTAAACTGACCGTCCGCTCTCTTCGTACCAAGTCTTTTGATTCAGAATCTCTACCGTTTTTGGTAGAACCCATACCTTTATGATGAGCCATATCTTATACTCCTTCCTGCAATACACGAGTTAAAACGAGCTATCGCACGCTTTTTCGAGGGATACTCGTTATAAACAAAAACCCGCTGTTACTAACCGATTTTTCAATCTTCACTTCTGTAAAGAGCTGTCTGTGCCCGTTCTTCTTGTGATAACCGGACTTTCTCTTGTAGCGATACACAATAACCTTCTTCGCTTTCCCTGTTCTTCAGAACCGTTCAGAAAACCTTCGCTCCTTTTACAGTGGGAGTACCAATCTTCAAAAGCACCGTCATGCAGAAGAAGAACTTCATCAAAGCTTACTTTTCGCTCCTCTTCTACGTCCAGCTTCTCAACACGGATTACATCGCCTTCTGCTGACTTTGTACTGCTTTCCACCACTTACAATCACTGCATACATTAGGACATCCTCCTATAAATTTACCTCGCTAGCTTTGGTGAGCATACGCTTCTTTTTACCTAGCTAAGCGGCATCTAGGCTACTTACAGTATTTTCCGAGTCTCGTCAAGATTTTTCTATGGAAAAAGGAAAGGGAAAATACAGTGCCTTCTCTTCCGTAAAATACTACGGTAAAATGCTCCTGTAATAGGGATAATTTGCATAAACCTCATCAACGGATACGTTTCCTGCCGTGGCGTTTTCATGAATAGCGAGCATCTTCCCTTCTTTCGTCCAGGTAAGGGAAAAGAACCACGTGACTTTCTCCACCGGGTTGAATCACCAGATCCCCGGTTCCAGTTCACTCTTTTTATTTTTTTCTTCCCTAGCAATCAATTCCCTGTGTACTGGAAGCAAAATCCAGCGGATTCTCCGCTCCTGTCCGAAATACACCCACTGGGCGAATCCCGAACAGTCCAATCCTTTTTCGATTTCGTCCCTTATAATCTCTTTCTGCAATCGTTTTTCCGAATCCGTTCCTGTAAGACCCTGTATTCGGCCTTTCCTCCATAATAATAGGGAACTTTTCCAACTGTAGTTAATGCAAAGTGAATGACATTTTTTCGTTCACTCACTAGATTTGCCGGAAGCAAACTCATATAATGGGATATTTCCTCTTCTGTAATCGGCGTCTTCGTTTCGACCGTGGACAGACTCAGGCCATGGGCGTTAAACCAATCTTTTTCTGCGAGTTGGTTCACGGCTGCGATACATTCCGCATTCCAGCCTTTCCAACGGGAAAATGGGCTCCGATCCAGTTCTTGGTCTTTTTCAAGGAAGATAAAGGAATTTCCGTAAGCCAGTTCTGATCATCAAACTTCTTCACTTGTACCGTAATGGTCAAATCCACGTGACTCGGGGCAATAACGCTTTTTCGTCTTTTGTTTTTCTCTTCTTTTCCTTTCTCTTCCTTTTTCTGCGCTTCTTCTTCTTCCTGTCCGCCGCTTTCCTGCTTTTCTCTCTTTGAAACAGGCTGTTCTTCCGACCGGACTCCGCCAGGTCAGGCACTGACCGTGCTTTTTCTTTCTTTTCCGCTTCGCCTCGGAACGCCTCCGTCTCTCCGCTTGCAACCTGGTTTCTTCCGGACTGTTCTTTTGTGCAGCAAACAGAACTCTCGGGGAGGAGATCTTTTTGTTCCGCTTCACTCCTTACGGTTTTCAGGATGATCGGCATCTTCTTCGTGCAGGTCTTCTCTGGTCTGGAAATCCATACAGCCCTCATCATAATACACCGGACCGATGGATAAATGGTAAGAATGAGACTTCTCGAAAAAGCTCTTTTGCAAATCTCCTGAAAATGGGCAGCATCCAAATAATTATGTTTGTAAGAATAAAGCAGGCCATCGCCAGTATATCCTTTTACATTGCTGGAATCCGTTATCTCCTGTCCATCTCCGTTTAGGAAACGATAATGGATATTTTTAAAATAAGGAACCGGATACGCTGCGCTGGATTCTCTGAAGCATTCTGCACGGACGGATTATATTTCCCCATAATCCGGGAACGTTTCACACCCAGGGTTTTCGCAACTTTTTCCAGTGTTTCATCCGCCTCTTCCGAAATCCGGGCAAGATAGCTGCTCTCCTCTTGCATCATCTCCTTATAAAAATTGCTCTCTATAGAATTTCCCTGCATCATCTCTTACGTAATGAGGGTTATAACGATCGATTTTAGGCAAATCGACCGCCGTCTCTTCTTCCTTTTGAAAATAGAGAGAAGACGGCGAAAGAGGACTGCCGGTTTCGCGATTTTCCGCTACCCGATCCGGATTTTTCTTCGCTTTCGGATATAAGGCAAGATGCAGGGAGTAAGAAGGAGAAAGAATGCAAACTCTTCCCATTGTTTGTACTCTCCTCTCCGTCATTCCTCTCTTCGCCTTGTTTTTTCTTTTTGACGGTTCTTATCTTTGAAAATGAATCAATTTTTACCCTCACTCTTCTACTCTACATAGCTTAAGCCTTTTAGATGCTTTAAAAATCCTCCGGATAGTCCGCGTTTGAAATTCCATATATTTTTCCGCTCCTCGGGTGAACGAAGCCGAGAACCATGGCATGTAATGCTGGCCCTGTATAGCATAAGGATTCTTCTTCGGCCCTATAGCGGATCCCCAGTAAGGGATGCCCCTATACTTTTCGTGTACGCGAATCTGATGCGTTCTTCCGGTTTCCAAGCGGCATTCTACAAGACTGGCATCCCGTAGATTCTCAAGAACCCGAAAGTGCGTAATTGCCTCTTTTTCCATAGTGCCCTATTGATAGCCTGCTGTTTTCGATTTTTCTCTATCCCGCCCTATGGGCACATCAATCGTTCCTTCCGCTTCTTTAAAATGGCGTCTACATATCGCATGATACCGTCTTGTAATACTGTGTTCCTGAAGCTGCTTGGCCAGTGCGTTTTTATGACTAAAGTCATTTTTACAAACCAAAAAGCAAGCCGGAGGTATCTTTATCGATGCGATGTACAATCCCGGGCCGGTAAACACCGTTAATGAAGAAAAGGAATCTCCCGCATAGAGCCGAGTACCGCATTTACAAGCGTACCCGAAAAATGTCGGTGCGGGATGCACCACCATTCACGCGAGGTTTATCAATAACAAGAAGATCGTCGTCCTCATGAACGACAGAAAGCGGAATCTCTTCCGGCCCGGATATCAAAGGTTCTCGCCTCCTTCTCCGTTAAATGGATCCGGTCCCCGTCAGTTTGATGGATGCCTTTGCCACTTTTATCGCGTTATAGAACAAGACCTTCTCGAATGAGTTTTTCTATATAGGAACGCGTATACTGTGCCGTATTTGTGCAGAAAAACGGTCGAGCCGTTCTCCTTCCGCTTCCTTTTCTCCACTAAAATCCATTCCCATCTCCTCACTTTCTCTTCACAGAAAGAAAGTCTCGTTTTCCTTGTAGTAGAACATGAAAAGAAGGACAGGAAAAGCGCGGATGCGGAAACATAAATATCCGCAACATTAAAGACCGGAAAATCAATCGGACTGAAAATAGATAAAGTCCATAACATAAGCTCGGAGCTGTCGGTCGATACAATTTCCCTATTGCGCCCGGAGAAACACAAAGCAAAGCGCCCAGAACAAAAGGTAGTAACTCCTGCTTTTTCTCCATCTCTGCTTGCCCGCTACGAGAAGACGGACTTTTCCACACTGTGTATAGAATGCCAAACAGTACTACGATGGTGATGAGCAGGAAGAAAAACTGCTGTCCGCGTAGAATTAAAAAGCCGCACGGATTCTCCACTACGAAGATAGAGTATATGCGAGTAAAGCAACTCTCCGCTCACTCCTTTACGCTACAGCAAGATGTTTTCGTCCACTGATCTATATTAGAACAAGGGCGATGCGAAAAGAAAAGAACCTTTTTATTTTATTCATTTATGCCTCCATAAAACGATTGAGCGCAAGCTCCATTTTCTTCTTCATTCAAACCGTTCTCAATATAGGGAGCACAGAGCTGATGCAAAGAGACAAACTGCAAATGGTCTTTTGTTCTGCTTTTATCCTTCTTCATCGCGGAGAAAAATAGTCTCATGTGTGCAAATGTTTGCAGCGGGTTTTCCAAAGATACTGTCCGCATCAAATCTTCTACAGACAGAAATATCCTTTCCGCTATTCCTTTGGAAAGAAAAGGTGCCATAAAGGGGCCGAAAGCCCACACTGCCTGTGGCTGTACTGAAAATCCGCCACTTTTCTCAATAGCATGCCGAAGCTATGCCCAAAGTTTTGAGAACATCCTGTCCCGCTCTTCCAAAAAGGGTCTCACACAAAAATATGCGATTGCTTTTGATAAATGGTCTCGTCAACAGGTATCAAGGTCTCTTTCCGCAAGTTCCTTCTTATGCTCCAGTGAAAAGTAAATACTCTGGATTATGATTAAGGCGTGTATCACTTTCCCCCATACCGGACGCATACTGCAACAGAGGAAGGGTCTTTTAACGTATGCATGGCGGGTAAACGAGAGATGGCATGCGAAATGCACCAACCAGATTTTTATAACTGTGAAAATCGACGGTTTTCCTCCTATGGAAGAGTCCACCTGGGCGAAGAGTTGTAGGAACTTGGATAAAACGCATCCTCCTCAAATACGTTGTGAAGCAAATCACACATATCCCCCACTACACCGCCTCCCAGGGCAATCATGAAATCTTTTCGCTGTAAGCCGAATAGTAATGCCGCTCATAGATTTTTCTCTATCTCGAGAGTGTCTGTGCCTTCTCCTCCCGGAAAGAACGATGTGGTAGACAGTTCTTTAAAGGGCGGTATTGATTTTTCTTTATAAAACTCTTCTAAATACAGGGGAGCAACATTTTCATCCGTAATAATGAGTGCCTTCCTCTGTGATATCCAATTCTTTCAGTCGATCCCGAAGAGCGGAAAAGTCTTTTTCCAGATAGATGGAATAACTGTGTAACATCTTTATGATAAATATCTAATTTTCGCATGATAAACTCCTTAAAAGAAAATATCCTCCTCTGTGCATGAGATAGGTTTTTGAAAGAAAGACCGTCTATGATACAGACACAAGAGGAATGGGAAATTAAAAAGGCATATCCTTCGGATATGCCCATCTACTCTTTAAGCTCTCAAAGCTCAGTGCTCCAAAATTCCTTCTCCATCACCCGCACGAAAACCTGCGCCGGAGAACTCCACCGGAAAGATGAACCTCTTCGGGACTGATGATAAGATATACGTTTGAAATCTTCTGTAGATTTCCGTTACTGGCATAGAGCAGTTCCACTCAGAATATCAATAATTCTTTGCGCAATCTCCGTATGTAAACCTTCCATATTCAAAACAACAGCTCTGCCGCTAAGAAGATAATCTACAAATTTCAGTGGCATCTCCCATGGAATTCGGCTTGACCATCATGGTGACTTCCATGCTGGCTTCGCTCATTATTACTGGATTTTCGATCTGCCAAACAGACGAATCTTCGGTTCAGCCTCTTCTTCCTTCATCTACTCTTCTACCGAAGAAGGACGGTTTCTTAGGCGCTTCTTCTTCCTCCCTCGTCATAATCTCATCATCAAGTCATGGTCGTTATCTAAATCGTAGTATGTCTTCCATTCTCTCTCTGTTCAAGTTCATCCTTTTGTCATTAGGTTACTTAAAAAGCTCATACCATTTCTCCCACAATCGGTATGCAAACAAGTTTATTTTACTCAATTTCCCCACAAAGTCAACCTAGAAAGTCTCCACAGGAAATTTAAAAGATTAAATTATATATTTTTAATCGGTTTTATAAGATTTTATATTTTTCACTAAAAACCCTGTCTATCTGCTTTTTCTCTCGACAAACTCTTATTGAAATATAAGTTGTCCATCCCGTACCATGGATCCTTCCAGGACAATATGATCATAAACTTCAATACCGGACGGGGTATTTTTCTCTACAATCACATATTCATCATTCTTCTCCAGTGCTACAATCTGCTGAATACGGCATAGCCTTTATTGATAGTAGACTCCTTCCAGAAGCCTAGTCGGTCCAACGGTGTGAGAATCTGTGCTTCCGTCTTTTACGATCAGATCTCCGGTTTTTATCGCATTCTCCTCTCCGGTTTTTGGAATGGAAATATGGGAAAATCGCTGATCTTTCCGGTAAATTTCCGTTGGAACATGCTGTGCTGTTCCATTCTCCCCTTTTTCGCCTAAGTCCCTGGCTGCCGTCCTTTTCCGTGAGCAAGAATTCATTCGGAATAACATAGAACTCTCTCTACTACGGAAGAAGCGGGGATCTTCAAACCGCTCTCCTCTTTTTCTTTTTAATGCAAAGGAAAAGCGATCTTCTAAAGTAATCATCATAATTTCTGTATCTTTTACTTTCCCATGGATTTTTCCGTCTTTCCATGGATAAAAATATAATTCGGCAGGGGGTTCCAGATCCTGATCGGAAAAACGAGGGTCACTTTATGTCTGTTCTCCATCTCTTTTTCTCTCCTCTTCCGTTAAAGAAAAGGATTTCCCAATCGGATGAACGGATAATTTTGTAGAGGCCCTTACCTCCTCTACATGATCGCCCCCTTTGTAATCGTCTTTTTGCTTTTCTGATTGCGAAATGTATCGGCACTGATTTCTTCTTCTGTCAAAGCCTTCATACCCATCCAGAAGATAGGAAACCGTCCCTGCTTCCGGTGCTTTTCCACAATATACTGAATCCCAAGCGTAGCCAGAATAGAATTCAACTGTTTCATCCCGTCTTCGCCGGAAAAGGCTAGACTGTCTCCATGAAAGAAGAAGGAAAACTGTATAAGGTATTGAATTGATTGTCCCGGAAGGGACTGTAGATTCTCCAGGCGATTTTTAATTCCAAAACCTGTTTTTCTGTTAGATTCTTTTGCAACTCGGGATGCTCTTCCAAATATTTCTCGAGTTTCCCGCTTTCGTCTATCGTGCTAAAGTTCGGCATTTTTGCAATTTTTCTTCCTTCGGGTACGGTAAAGTGGACATATCCGCTCTTTGCAGCGGGATAGGATGTCTCTTCTCTTAATATGATTCCGTTATATTGATTTTCCCGAACCAGACTGCCTTCCCCGTACCTCATAGAAAACGAATCTGATCTCTTCGCAAAAAGAAACTACACTAAAAAGAATATGAGAGCAATAATCATAAAAGATTACTCCCTCATATTGAAATCTTCTTTTTCTCTATCCTGTATCTGCCATATTTAAAGATGCAATCGCAATGTGATCCTTCAGGTCTGCCGGAACTTCATCCGGACTCTATCGATAAACTGCTGACAATATTGACCTTATATTTCTCAGACAGACCATCGAGGTTTTCTTATACAATCCGTAATCGTTTTCCTTCCAAAGAGGCTAATTTTTAAAAAGCTGTCGAGAAAAAGATATTCCAGATCATGATCTTGGGAAATAATACCGCTAACAAACCTACGAATGCATCTTCCGAATCGAGTTGAAACTCATTGACATTGATTAAACGAATCTTATTGTTCAGTTCGCCCATGTGCTGTGCGGAACGATCCAGAAGTCAACATTTCCTTTTCGCCTCCTGCACGGTTGCATTTTGCTCTTGCAATCAACTGTTTTGTCTTTCCTTTTTCCTCTTTGTCCCAATAAATTGAACCATTTGCATTCCTCCTTGACAGAACAAGATATTTATTCCCTATCACTTTGTTAAAACTTATTAAAAAGTCATAGTACATTCAAAAGTCTTCATAAAGCAAGTATTGTCATATTTTCATAAAGATTGTCTTTGCTCTCTCCCTGCATAACGACGGCAGTATACTGTGCTTTCGTCGCCGCCTTTTCGGCATCCAGGGCAAGGCAATAGCCGGCGATTCTTCGTTGTTCCCGTCTTCGCGGCAAGAAGTTCTATTCCGTCAGGAAGCGTCTTCATCTCCCGTGCTGTAGAGGTTGGTCGCCTTCCATACCTGTGTCTTCTTCGCACCGTTCCGATCCTTGTACTGCACCTGGTATTCTTTTGTTCCGAAAGTCTTTCGCAGCTCTTCATGCTGCATCACGGCACGAAGAATCAGATAGATATCATGATAGGCGGAAGTATAGTGGTTTTCATCCGGAAGACCGTGCGGATTCGCAAAATGGGTGGATAATGCACCAAGCTTTACCGCTTCCTCGTTCATTTCTCACAAAAGGCATCTACAGAACCGCAGCTGGCTTCCGCTACGGCAACTGCCGCATCATTTCCGGAGGTAATAACATTCCGTAAAGGAGATCCGAATTTTAAGACTCTCCGGCTTGCAAAAGGCAGTGGAAGAGCCGCTCACCTTGATGGAGGAGGAAGGAGAAACAACAAACTCCTGATCCGGGTCGAAACATTCTCCACACAGACGAGCTGTCATCAGTTTCGTTATACTGGCGGGATAAACCCTTTGTAGAGAAAGTTCTTGTAGGCAGAAGCGCGGTCCTCACTTCCTTCCCCCTCTTTCCACAAGGAGAAAGCAATCCGATAGTTCATGCTTTCTTCGTTGTAGCTCTGCTCCACCGGGAGAGCAAGATTCGACGCAAAAAGCCTCCGCCTTGTGCCGATCTTCGCTGTCCCAGAAGAAGAAGAAAGTCTTTGTATACACTGCTCTTCTGAAAAACGTTGATTAAAGCTTATTCCGCACGATGTGAGAAGAAAGAAAGAAAAAGAGCAGGCACAGAAAAACAGGGTAGTCATCCCTACTCCTACCTGCAACTACTTTGTTCGTACCCTACGTTTCTCACTCCAACTCTCTCTTTTCCAATGCGTGAATTAAAAGCTGCTGTGGCAAAGATTGGTGGCAATGGGTATGTTGTACATATCACAGAGACGAATCACCGAACTCAAATCAGGCTCTCCGTCATACTCGGGGAAGGATCTCTTAAAAAGATAATCATATCCAGATTCCCTGCTCTATCTGCAAGTAAATGTTGTCTCACTCCGCCTGTTTTCTCCCGGTAAAACACTTATGAATCTTTTAAGTTTGTAACTTCCTCTATCAAAGTGCCTGTCGTTCCCGTTGCATATAATTCATGTCTGGTCAAAATCCCTCTATAAGCGATACAAAAAGTTTTGCATGAGCTCTTTGAATCATGCGCAAGTAAACCACTCTCATCTCTTACTCCTCCTATGTTTTTCTTTGCAACGCAACATTTAAGACGATTCCCCAGCCCAGAAGTACACCGAAAAGAAGGGAACTTTACTCCTCGCGAAAAGAGAAAGGGAAGGGTAATTCCGTATTCGGAAATAGACCTGTCGCAACCGCAATATTCGTATAGGTTTGGAAACCAATCCAAGCCATAACCCCCACAGCTATTAAGGTCGTCCGCTTGAAAGTTTTTGCCTTGAGAGGCTATTATAAAGACATTCCATAATAATCAACAAGAGATTATAATGATAATTATAGCCCCTCTAAATCTAATTCCTTCCGATTACCGCAAAGATAAAATCATTGTCTTCTTCCACCACGAGTTTCCCGTTCTTCACGGAGAAAGAGATGATTAAAAGACCCTTTCCTTTAAACTACTGGAACCGATTGCCGTAATAGAACACATTTGCTGGGCATAATCATTTGGAGCTCTCGTCAGGATGTAAAAGGTAAGAATTCTTCTGACCTGATATCCTGTAAAATCGGAATCTTGTCATAGAGTTAAAGTAAAAGAGGTAAAACAAAAGAACTAAGGTCACAACTGCAATGGATAAAAATAAGAGAATATAGCGTAACTGAGCGGCGAAGCAAGGTCATAGCAGCAACGATTACCGTCATAATGATGGCTGTGGAAAAGATTCGGCTGAATGAGGGACAAGTCCGACTGGAATCGCAAGATACACGCCTCCCATAGACGCAGACCGTGCGGCGTATTGATGTCTCCTTTTGTTTTTCTGGAAAATATTCCGCAAGTACAGGATCAGTGCCACCTTTACAAATTCGCGGGCTGGATCTTCCTAAAGACAGGTACGGTAATCCATCTCGTTGCGCCGTGTCCTGAAGCCGTTCCATAGATCTCGCACTCTGCAAGAAGAAGGACGGAAGCGATGTAGAGATAGGAGAATACTTACAAAGTTTCCTGTAATCAAAGAGAGGATCCTCACACACATCGCAGAGCCCCACAAAAGAACCTAAAATCTGTCTCACGACCAGGCCGTCCTTGAAACTTTCTGCCGAAATGGCGGAACGCACTTTAGATGAATACGCCTATCGTATTTAAAATAATGATTAAAAATAAAAGTCTGAAATCATATTGCTAAAATCATAATCCAACTTCATATCTTCTTCCTTAGTCACTAACTGTCAAAGACTGGATGACTGCTTGCATCTCTCGAGAGAATGGTAGTCCATACTTAACTTCTCCGAAACACAGTCATAAACCATATTGGCAAGACCTGCCGCATTACCGGAGGAATAGCTCATATGAATATTGACGGTCACGGAAATCTCCGGATTATCGTAAGGAGCGTAGGAAACAACATACGGCATGGTTTCCCCTATCCTCTTTTCCTGTGCGGTTCCCGTCTTACCGGCTACTGCAATATTCTGTCCGATAAAAGCATTTTTCGCCACACCCTCCGTGATGACCTTTCTAAGCCCTTCATGTACCGCATTCCAGGTTGTTGCACTGTAGGAAAGCGTCTTCTCCAGAACCGGCGAAACCTCCTGTACCGTATTATTTCTCGGGTCCTGCACCTTGTCCACAACTAGAGAGCTTAGTAGAGAACCGCTGCTGGTAACTGCGGTAATGAATCTTGCCAGTTGTGCAGCATTCAAAAGCATGGTTTCCTGTCTCCATTGCGGAACGCTCCGGGTCATGGTTGGAAAATTCTCGGCTCCGTTTCATCCAGCTCTACTCCGGATTTCTCATTTAAGCCAAAGTCCGTGGCGTACTTTCGAATTCGCTCCATACCGAGATCGGGTTTATAATTCCCCTTCTCATCCATCGAAAGACGGTGGCCGAGATCGGCAAAGAAGAAGTTACAGGAGTTCTTAATCCTGCCAACAATATTCTCATTTCCATGCTGAGAGGCCAAATCCAGCAACGAATGTTCGGCGTAACCTCATCCTACTTTCCGGTACAATCGATGATGGTCGAGGTATTAATCACCTTTTCTTCCAAAGAAGCAATAGAACTAATCGGTTTAAAGGATAGAGCGGTGCAAGCTGTGCTGGGTTGCCCCCCGTTCAGCAAAAGGAAGAGACAGATCCTCGTTACACTAAATAAGTGGCATCGCTGATTCGATTGTTGTCGAAACCTGGATAAGCTCACCAGCGCGAATTTTTCCTGTTTTTACATCCGTGACCACTAGGAACCGTTACAAGGGTCAGAGCAAGCTCAGCCGGCGTGATTTCCATCTTTCGTATCTTTCCAGAAGAAAAGGTAAAAGCGGGTATGGGCATCTCCGTAGCAAGCATCTGATAGAGCTTTCATCCTGCGCAAACATTCTTGCTCAAAAAGCGCACGGAGAAGAGATTGCGGAAATCGTCTGCTTTCGCAATCGCATACTTATAGCATTTATCGAGATCTTGCATCGCTATGCAGGTATTCCATAATCTTCTAACGAAAAGGGTATAGATTTCATCGGTATCGAATACTCTGTGTCCAGAAAGCTTTCGTGCATCAATCCAGCCTCTTTCTATCCTTCATCAGAAAAAGAATGGAGAGATCATCGCACTCTTCCACAAACTATGCGCCGTAGACGCTCTTTATAACTTGGTACTCTTCGGATTGACCACTCCTCCTTTTTACTGAGAAGATAATCGAAGATATAGACCATATAGGCTTGCACTTTTCCTGGGAAGACCTGAAAGTTCTCCTCCACTATCCTGCTTTAAAATTCCTCGATTTGAGAAAGCATCTTTCTTTATTTTTCGTGAAGCGAACGCCGATTTTCTTTCTCGACTTTCCTTGGCATCCGCATGGAAGAAGTGATCTTTATTTAAAACATTGTTATTAATCAACTGGTAGTATGCATCTTTTACGGGAATCATAGCTGAGACTGTTTCATCTTACTCTGATCCAAATCATTAGTTCTCCGTAAGCTTTGAAGCAAGGATTCCCGCGAGTTCTGTTCCAGCAGGGTGATAAATGGATCTGGTCATTCGCGGAGATGGTCGTATAGATGTCATTTCCGCCATGGGTTTTTCTTCGGAAATCACTTCCATAATGCTCCCCACATTGTTGAGATACATCTCCTTATACCCTCCTTTTAAAAGTCAAATCCCTCACTTTTTCCAGTCCCCAGACGCCTATGGTGTCATTGATATCGTAGGACTGATCCTGTTTTTCAGTTCGTCAAGCTGCCCTTCCTGTACCCTGTCCTGGTATCCCACGATATGGGATAAGTAAGGAGCGTAGTTACTATTTCCTGACGGATCACACTCTCCACATCCACTCCCGGAAGGTCGTATTGATTTCCAGAATTTCCGCCATACACTCTGGAAATATTCTTCACAATGGTCGTGCTCATGTAACGCTGGTAGGAGGTGAGGCGAAGGGAGTAAATAATGCCGATCTGCATCGAGTGCAGTCTTATCGGAAAGTTCACGGCCTGTCCATCACTGTCCGTAGTTTATTAGAAATGATACAGCTTCTTTTGCCTGCTCAAAAGCATTCTTCCGCTGTGGATGCAGCTTCTCTTACTCCAGCTTATCCGGTTCTTTTCGAAAATACATTGGCAATAAGGCGAAGTTTTTCCTGCTCCGATGCCGTTGTGAAGCAAAACTTCCGTCTTCTTTGATTTCCACTTTAAATTGGCTTTCCAGCGGATATTGATACTTTTCGATAATATCCGCAAGTTTTTCAGCATCGTATTTCTGCTGTTAATCCCTTTACGTGTGGAAGTAAAGACACTGGTATCCGCTAATCGATGATGTTGTGCTGCAATCATTATGCCAAGAGCTTCCGTCTTTATCATAGATATTGCCGTGTCTCGAAGCACCAGATTCTTTTTGTACTTTTTAAATGGTCAGATAATTCTCTCCAGTGCAAAATCTGCATCTCGAAATAAATGACAGAAAGAATCGAAAAAGCCCAATAAAAACTGAAACAATGCAAGAGCGAATAAACGTGAGGAAAGAGTCAGGATACCAACTCTTTCAAAAACTATGATTTCTTCATCAGTAGTGCTTTCTCCTCCAATCGTCTGCTTTGCACTAAAGAAGAAACGATATAAAACCAAAGTCAGTAAAAAGAAAAACAATCGACGGTAAAACAATGTGAACGAAGTAATAGGAATATTCCACTTTCCTGAATGAGAAAAGCAGAAGAACATAGATGTAACTGTGAGTATGTCAATCCGCTCAGTACACAGAGAAAGAGCGGAAGCTGAATATATTCTTCATAGTAATAGGCATAGAAAAGTCACGTTGGCATAACTGATTAAAAACAAAAAATCAGAGAGTAGAAGCCGAAAAGGTCCGGAATAGATCCATTAGGAGTCCTGCACAAAGTCCGTAAATCATTCCCGGAAGAGGTCCATAGAAAACCAGGAAAAGCAGAGAATCAAGACAGATTCGGACCTCGTTGCCAGAAAAGGAGTAAAAGGAAAACACTGGTTTTGCAACAAGATGCCAGAATCAGAAGAAAGAAAATAAAATAAGAAATTGGGTATGCCGTCTTTTCTTTCTTTTTACAATTTTTATTCCCCAAAAGTCTACCTCCTTTTTGTTCCAGTTGACTACTGCTCGCTTTTTGGAAGCGATCATCTTTTCAGATCCGTAAGAACCAGAACTTCCTGCAAATTCATCAAAAATCAGCCGCAGGAATCAAATATCGTTTTTCATCAAGCGCTTTTCATCCACCTGGATATCAATGGCGAAAGCCACTAAACCAGTAAAACTTCGACGAAATATTCGATGTTACGATACGGTCGCCATCCTGGATTACCGCATCCTTTCATATTGCTGATTCGAAGGCGCCCTTCTTCGTAAAGCTTCAAAATCTCCAGCTACGATGCAGGTATCAATGGATTATATCTCATGCAGGAAACCCTCGATTCTACTGTCAATAATCGAGCGGACTGTCGCATAAATTTAAACCGACATCCGTTACAACGCCGACAAGACCGCCCTTTGCCATCACGTTCTGATCGACTTTGATGCCGTCTTTCGAACCTTTATCAATACGAAAAACCTGAAACCAATTCTCGGAGTCCTTCGCAATCACTCTAGCCGCCACTGTACTGCAAATAGTCCTGATCGATGCATAGAGCTCACGAAGACGGCGAGCTCCTCTTCGTTCTGCTTTAAAAATATTATTTTTCTTTCGTCAGGGTATCAATCTTCGCCTGTAGCTTGGTGTTCTCCTCTCCGCTCTCCAGGAGACTTATGCTTTTCCCAATGGAATATAAACCTCTTCCCACGCGGTTTTACTCCGGTTTGCATCGGGACAAGGACTGTCCCCACCGTATTTCTTAGTAGATCCATAAGACCGTCCCTTTAGTGAAGATAGTACGACCATCATGACACAAAGCACGGTCTGAATATAAAGATATACTGCACTTTTTCTGCACCTTCACTAGAACTTCCCCTGTTCCTTAAAACTGTAGTAACGATTATCCCCTATTACGTACTGATCCACTAAAGGATCTATATACTCTCGATTCTCCTGAGTGGAATCTGTTATAGGCCTCATCTTCTCTGGACTGGCGTGGGATCGCCGGAAGGATGATGTACCAGAATCATAGCAGGTTGCCGATACGGTAAGCGCTTCACGAATTTCTCTTCGGAAATACTGGCCGCGCTTGCGGTCCCTTTTCACAGAAAGTCAATCCTTTAAAAGTTTAGCCTGTATCCAGATAGAGAACGTGCACCACTTCATAATCGAGATGTCGCATCTCTTCTTTGAAATAGAGAAGCACGTCCGCCGGCGCACGAAACAATCCAGTTTCTCATGCACATTGGAATTCCAGATTCTTCCTGCACTTCTCCGATTGCCCAGAAGTTCGATCGCTTTAGCCATACCGATTCCCTGGACTTTGGTCGGTTCCTGCACGGAATAATGCATCCAGACCGGTAAGCCCTTCTACAGACTTTCTGACCCTGTACACCTCCTTCAGAGAGTTCCAGAACAGTGGCACCCTTTCTTCCCGTTCGAAGAATGATGGCGAAAGTTCTTCCTCGCTTAATGCGGAGAAGCCTCTTGCTAGCGCCTTTTCACGAGGCATAAGTTTCGGATTTTATTCCATTCTTCTTTCATTGATCCTCCTCTTCGGAGGAGTCTACAGAGACTTTATTTTACCGATTTCAACGCAATGACGAAACTTTTCACGCTTTATAAAAACTTAGAGAAAGTAGCCCTTTCTTAAACAGGGTATCCAGCGCTTTCATCACTCCATACTTTCCATGCGGGAAAAGTCAAACCGCCCTGGAAAAACACGGTGTAGGAGGACGAAGCGGTCATCAGCAGAAAGTTCGATGCTGGAGCCTGACAGTTGCCCCAGCCGCCATCACCACCTGATCGGCGTAACCCGGCATATCACTGGCCTCGGGACGAACGGAAAGAGTCCACCGGTGCAGCAGCTTGTATTCCTTCACAAAAATGCGAGAGTGCTTTACTCCCAGTAATGGCCTGAATAATATCCATTCTCTTTGTATCCGCTGTAGGGTGGCAGGAAAATCCAGTTTTTCAAAAAGTGTAGCGGCAAAAGATGGCGGATTTTCGGCAGCGGCGAGTCTACGTCGGTCAAGGAAAAAGCCTGTGCAACAGATCTTTATTCAGATTTAGGGGAAGGTCCTGCTCTTTTCCGAGCTCCCGGAGCCGAAAGACGAATGGCAGAGCGCTCGATACACTCTTTGTTCCTGGCAATATATCCTCCAACGGGAGCAAGTCCTCTCTGGATTTCTTTATCAAAGAGCCCACTACCATATCTCACCGTAGTCACTCGGTTCTTTGTCACAACACAAACTCTCCGTAACAATTGTCAACCATGCAGAGGACATCCGGCTTGATTTTCTTTTACGAAACGAATGATTTTCCACTCTTCCGGGCTGAAGCTCTTCGGTCACTATAGCCTTTCGAACGCTGAATCTCTACCAAACGGGTTTTCTCTGTCATCTGAGCGCGAATCCTGTCCCAATCAGCCCGCCATCCGAAAGGAGCGGAACCTCCTTATAATGAGATGCCGAAACCTTTAGATGCTGATGGATTCTCGAATTCAATCCACTTCCTCCAGCGTATCATACGGCTTTCCGACTGGAGAAAGCATCTCGTCTCCCGGTCGAAGATCTGCTTGCAGACGATGCGAGAGGATGTGTACCGCAAAATAATCTGTCCTCTTACAAGCGCATCCTCCGTATGGAAATAGGCTGCATACGCCTCTTCCAAAGCGTCCTGCCAGAGGTCATTATGACCGTAGCCGTTGGTTCCTGTAGATATGATCGCTATTCCCGCTTTCTGTAATGCGGAGGTACTTAACTGATTATATTCTGCAATGCTGTCTATTCGTTTACCGTCTCCTCCAGTTCCTTTAGAACGTTCTTCTCATGGAGCGCAGGACTTCTTCAGAAATTCTCATTTCTTGCACATTTTCCTCTACAATCCATTTCACCAGCTCCTTTTCACTTTGAAAATCTTCTCTTTCTACAACACCCCTTCTTTCTCTCTCCCGAAAGCCAGGTGAGTTGCCTTTTAGCATAATGCCTGGAGTTCTGCTGAATCCGTTCCATACAGCGGGAAAGACTCGTACTCTCCTCACGGTAGGGAAAGATTTCGATACCCGATGCCGCTAAATGCCGGGGTCATCTCGCTGTATCCTCTTTGATAAAACCGCTCCACCTCGGATACCAGACCTTCCCGGAACATCTTTTCACACGGGAATTAATACTTTTTATACAGGGCCTCCCTTTCTCTATCCAATACAAGAAATAAAGAATCATACTAGTGCCTCTTTCTCTTTTTCTTCCGCATTATGGAGGGAAATGGGGCGATGATGTAAAAATAGTATTCCAGGGCGCGGAGAATCTGTTGCTTATTATGCATGAATCTTCTCCTCGGAAACCGGATCGACACGCTTTAATTCCTCATGCAGGAAAACGGATCCTCTCTCTTCCAGAGCCTGATGCAATGTCTTTCTAATCTCTGTCTCTCCTTTCCGTCTTCCTGCATCAATGTCTCTCAGCATTGCCTGAATGTAGAAACCGGTTCCCCCTCGACCAAAATGGGAGATGTCCCTGCATAGATTTCCGCCGCTTTTTCTCTTGCCATCCTTTGAAAGATACTGGCGTCGTATTCCTCCTCCGGATTCAGAATATCCAGAAGATGATGCGGAACGCCTTGCATTTCCTCTTTTTATCTTGCGGAAGCATATGAGCCCTCGGTATACCTGTATCGAATCCGCTGAAATAGCATTCTCCATGAAGAATCTTCGCAAGCTCCACCTGAAACTGCCGTTTTCCCCCAGGCAGTCGGTCCGAGAAAGAATGAGAAGCGGCTTCTTTTCCTCAAATGCATTCATCTTACACAATCCTTTTTAAACATCTTTTTCCAAATCCTGCTTCCGAAATGCAATAATCGTTGGACGGCCATGCGGGCAGGCAAAGGATTTTCCAGTTGCAGAAGCTCATCCAGTAGGGCATCGCATTCCTGAAAAACTAATCTGTTGATTTCCTTTATGGCAGCTTTGATGACATCGATGCAATCTTGTTATAAAAGGCTTTTCTCCGAAAGCTGTTCCGAATCCTCGGAAAGACCGTCCAGGATTTCAAGAAAGACCCTTCTTTATCTACGGAAGGAAAATCTAGAGGAACTCGCAGTCAAGCGCACCCTCCTGCCTCCTCTATCCCACTGATAGCCCATCTCCTGGAAAGTTCTGGAGTAGATGAAAAGAATCTCCTTCTCTTGTTCTGCAAATGAATCGATAAAGGAGAATATTCTGGCTCATCTGCTCTCTCTCTTTCGTTTCATCATCCGTTCAAAGTTGACCCTTCTCATGCGCAGCATGCTGATCCATAATATAAAGACATCTTCCGCATTCAATCAGCCAATATGTTCGGAAAATATCTCCCGATAATACGATGGTTTTCCTGGCTTTCTTTCCAGAAGCGAAAGGCGCCGAAAAGAGACTCTTCCTGCTTCGGCATACTGTCTCACCTCTGTTTGCTCTCCGCTTTTCGGAGCATCAAAAGGAACTTCGGGCTCTGTAAAGGCTTTTTGTTGCCTTCGGAAAGAGAATGCTTTTCCAGGCTTTTCGTTCAGAATCAAACTGCTGTACACCGCACGACGTTCTTCCGAAAGCTGACGTAGCGAGGGTTCCGTGAGGAACAACGGATTCTTCTCTCTGTTCCCTCTCCTTCGGAATCCCATGATCTTTTTCCGCCTTTTTCTTCCTGTAAAGGGAGACAGGGAATTTTTGGTCAATCAGATTTGCGTGAGAGCAACATTTTCATCAAGTTAAAGACAGCCTGATAAATCTGTTCCCCGATTTTGAAAGCGTACTTCCAATTTCTGGTGTGGATGGACATTGACATCCATGAGACTCGGTGATATCGAGAAAGAGGATGGCAAAGGGAAACTTATGCTGCATCAAAAAGTGCGCTTATAGGCGTCTTCCAGGGCTCTGACTGCGAGGCATCATGCACATACCTGCCATTTACAAAGAAGAGTTCGAACTGTCGGTTCCGCACGCGTGACATTCGGTCTACCCAGTAATCCCCTGAATATGCACCGTCGGCATTCCGGTGATGCTGGACTGATAATAGGCTCCTTCCAGAGGCAGACTTTCCTTGCTCTGCTCTTTCCGTAGATACTGTACACGATGTCCTGAATTCGGGAAGAACCCAAGGACTGGAAATCTTGTCTTCCATCCTGAATAAAAATGAAAAGGAAACCTGATGATTCGCAAGAGCAAGCTTCTCTACGATATCTTCTACCCTGTTGCTTTCCGTACTTTCGCTGTAGAGGAATTTCTTTCTCGCCGGGACATTGTAAAAAGAGATTCCGGATAACTGAAAGTGGAGCCGTCCACTCCGCAAACCTCTTCCACCTTTCCTATTTCCCCGCCTTTTGCAAGGATACGATGGAGAAAAAGTCCTCTTTGCGTTTTCGTAATCAGTTCTATTATCGGAAACCGCGGCGATAGAAGACAGCGCCTCGCCGCGAAAACCGAAACTCATGATACTTTCCAGGTCGGACAGGGAACGAATTTTACTCGTTGCATGGGGAAGAAAAGCTTTTTAAGATCGTCCTCGGCAATACTGTCTCTGTTATCGGAGACGCGAAGGTACTCTATTCCTCCTCCTCTACTTCCACCGTGACCTGAGAGGCATGTGCATCGATTGCATTTTCCACAAGTTCTTTCACGCTACTGCTCGGACGCTCAATTACTTCCCCTGCCGCTATCTGGTTTACCGTATCTGTGCACTCAAAACATGAATTTTTCACCTGTAGAAGCTCCTTCAATTCAAACAATAAACTACAGGCTTCAAAAAGGACTGATTTTCTCGGAACGGTTTCTCTTAATTTTTCGAAGAACCTTCCTCCTTCCGTATGCGCATTTTTCTTCTTGATCCTGCATTTCGCCTCCTTGCTCCTCTTGTTTTCCTTTAGAATCTGTTCGGGACGCCGGGTTAAGAGGTCATTTGGGTAAGAGAGAGAGACTTCGAGCCCGTTTCAGTACCGAATCTGGCACTCCGGCAAGCTTTGCCACATCAATGCCATAGCTTTCTCATCCGCTCCGCTGGAAGAATTTTTCCGAAGAAAGGTAATTTCTCCGTCCTTCTTGGAAACGGCAATACTGTAGTTCTTTACATTGCGGAGCTTTCCTTCGAGTTCCGTCAGTCTCTATGATAGTGTGTTGCAAAAAGCGTTTTGGCCTGAATGTGCTTCGCAATATATTCTACTACCGCCCAGGCGATGGAAAGCCCTGTCGAAGTGGAAGTTCCTCTTCCGATTTCGTCCAGAATGAGCAAAGATTGCTGTCGCATTGCGAAGAATATTGGCAAACCCCACTCATTTTCCACCATGAAAGTGGACTGCCCTGTGCAAGATCATCCGAAGCACTGACCCGTGAAAAAATCCGATCGCAGATAGGGAGAGTTGCTTCTTTCGCAGGAACAAAGGAACCGATTGCAGACAGGAGGACGATGAGTGCAACCTGTCGCATATAGTAGACTTTCCGGCCATGTTCGGACCGGTGATAATCGCGATTTCTTCATCCTGATCAAAGATGTATCATTAGGAATAAACTGCCCTTCTGATAGCAGCTTTTTCTATAACTGGATGTCTTCCGTCCTGAATACACATCCGACCGTTTTCACTGAGCACGGACGAACATAGTTTTCTTTTCATGGCAAGCTTTTGCAGAGAGAGAGATAAGCATCCAGGTAGTTAAGTTTTTCCGCCATTTTCTGGATTCTCTGAAGCTCTTTTCGTGAGCTCTCACGGAGGGCACAAAACAGTTCATACTCCAGGACTTTTCGTTTTTCTTCCGCCCCTAAAATCTTATTCTGCAATTCTTCCAGTTCCGCTGGTATACCGTTCTCCCTGAGTCAGAGTTTGCTTCCGATAAAATAATCGGAACTTCTCCTTAAAGGCATTGGAAACTTCGAAACAATATCCGAAAACGCGATTATACTTGATTTTCAGATTTTTAATTCCGTCTTTCTTTTGTCTCCAACTCTTCCAGCCAGGCCTTTCCATTTATAGCAAGCATCCCGATAGGCCGAGACCTCCTCTGAAAAACTGGAACGAATGAGTTTTCTTCTTTAATCGAAAGCGGAGGGTCTTCCACAATCGTTTCCTCAACCGTTTATAAATATCCGACAAGTTGTCACAAAGTAGACTGCATCTTCGAAAGAATCGTTCCGTGAAAAATGCTAGCGCTCTCGATATCCGGCAGATACTGTAGTGATACCTTGAGAGCCAAAAAGATCCCGTGCATTCACGGTTTTTAAACTGATCCGGGAAAGAGCCGTTCCATGTCATACACACTGTCCAGATACTCACGTATCTCTTCCATATCGATAAAGTGCTTTGTAAACCTCTACTGCATCCAGCCGTTCTTCTATCGATCTCGAAGAGGCCTTTCCAGGAAATGACGAAAGCATACGGCATCCCATTGCTGCTTTTACTGTAGTCAATGACCCAGAGAAGCGTTCCCCGCTCCTCGCGCAAAGTCTCCCAAAGCTCCAGATTTCTCTGACTGAAACTGTCAATGAGCATAAAATCTTTATTTTTGAAAATAAGAAATCTTTCGAATATGGGTCAATAAATCTTCATGTATCATAGAGGTACGAAATAGGTGATCCGAGAGCGCGGCGAAGGGAAGCATGGTCGGAAAGCCCGAGACCCATAAGAGAGGATTGAAAATGTGCGGTAATCAGCTTATCCGCCTCCCTGCAAAGAAAAAACTTCTCCTCTTTTCTCCGTGGAGGGCAATGGAAAAGCGATTCTGTATCTCCGCGTACAGCCTCCCTCTTCCCTAGCGGATTGAAGAGAATCTCTCTCGGAGAAAAACGGGATATTTCATCCAGGCATTCTTTCTCCGTATGAACGGTAGTGGCAAAACACTCTCCCGTCGTAACGTCGACCGTCACAATCCCCTGTTCCTTTTTCGCCGACATAAACGCTCATCAGGTAATTGTTTTTCCCTTCCTCCAGAGCGGTTTCATCCGTTTGCGTTCCGGGCAGTTATGACACGGATGATCTCCCGCTTTACCAGTCCTTTCGCCTTCTTTCGGATCCTCCATCTGTTCTCCGATAGCGACTTTATAGCCTTTGGAAACCAACTTGCTGACATAAGAACTACGCGGCATGATAGGAACCCGCACATCGGCGCTCTTTCCTCCATCCCGCACTCTTTCCCGGTAAGAACGAGATCCAACTCCTTCGATGCCGTAAAGCGCATCCCTCAAAGAACATCCTCATAGAAATCCTCGATACGATAGAAAAGCAGCGCATCCGGATATTCTCTTTGCTTTCCAAGTATTGTCTCATCATCGGAGACAGCTTACTTTTCCTCCATCCCTTACTCCTTTTTACAGTAAAGACCCTGAAATAGTAAAAGCCCATCGATTTTTCTAATTTAACCGGAACGATTTTCTCCGAGAAGGCGCTCTCCGCCGTGAAAGTGTACAAGAACATTATTCTCCAAACGTCCCGTAAGCATATCCTTCTTTCTTTATCTTTCTCCTCTACAAGCACTTCCATCACACGACCGATGTCTTTTCCTCCCGTTCTTTCGATGCTTCCCGTACGGTGTTCAGGAGCCTTTGAAACGGTCCGATACCACGTCTTCCGGAACTTCCTCCCATTTCGCGGCAGGGGTTCCACTTCGTTTTGAATACTGAAAAGTGAAAGCGGAATCATATTGTGCTTCCCTAACCACCCCCAGAGTATCCTGAAAAATCCTCCTCCGTTTCCGGAAAGCCCACGATGATGTCCGTTGTAGACCAATTTCCGGCAAAGTTTCTTTTGATTTTACGAAGTAAGGCAAGATAAGACTCCTTCGTATAATGCCGATTCATTTTCTTCAGAATCTTAGTCGATCCGGACTGCAAAGGGAGATGAATGTGATTGCAGATGTTCTGATTTTCTTTCATCACCTGCAAGAGTTCATCGGAAAAATCCTTGGGATTCGGCGTCATAAAACGAATCCGTCTCAGTCCCGGAATCTTTGCAACCTGAGAAAGCAGTTCCGGAAAAACGAAGCTCCTCTTTTCTATCCAGGCCGTAAGAGTTTACATTCTGCCCGAGAAGCATGATTTCCTTCACCCCGTCCGATACAAGTGCCGCACATTCGTTTAAGATATCTTTAGAATCCCTTGATTTCTCTCTTCCCCGCACATACGGCACAATACAGTAAGTGCAGAAATTGTTGCAGCCAAAACTGATGTTAACGGAAGCCCGGAAAGGATACTTCCGCCTGGAAGGCAGGTTTTTCCACAATCAGAGAACTGTCTTCCCAAGTTTCCACTTTGCGTTCCTTGGTAAGCAGTGCTTCCAAAAAGGAGCTCTGCCAACTTATAAATATTATGCGTTCCAAAGATGAGATGGACATAAGGATATCTCTTTTTGATGGTCTCTACCTCATCCTTTTCCTGCATCATACAGCCGGTAATCCCGATAATCCGGTTCCTATCTCTTTGATAGAGATGCTTCAGTTGTCCGATTCTCCCATAGAGCTTTTTGATTTGCATTTTCCCGGACGGTACAGGTCGTAAAAAGGATCACATCCGCTTCCTCTTCCTCTTCGGTCATACTGTATCCGGCCTCTTCCAAAATCCCCTGCAACTTCTCTCCGTCTTTTGTGGACATCTGACAGCCGATAACCGAAACCATTGCCTTTGCGTCATAGCCTTCCCATTTCTTCAAATCGACATAGGAACGAAGGCGTCAATAAAATACTAACTGCCTTTCCGGTTCTTCTTTTGGGGCATTCTTTTCTATATCCTGAAAATGCAATTTCTGTCCTTCCCACTCTTTTCTCTGTTTTTCAAGTGACTACTCTTTCTATCTCTTTCATTTTTACCTCTATGTATTTCTGTATTGCTTTCTTTTTCTTCTTCGCTATAATAAGACAAAAATCAAACTTTCCGCTACCTTCATCCCATCCATCGCCGCACTCATAATACCGCCTCGCATAGCCGGCGCCTTTCCGCTCGATAGATTCGCTGGTTCATGCTGCGAAAATCTTCCGCCTGAAGAACCGAAGGAGAAGAAGTCCGGCTTTCACGCCGTAAACGAGGGTTCCGGCATCGGCAAACAGGAAATCTGCCTTGCAAAGGCTTTCCCATACTCTACAAAAATCCTCTTTCAAAAAGCGAAGCGCGGATACTCTTCCAAGGTAAAAAGGCAGAAAGGTCACATTCTTCGCCAACGCCCTTCAGCATGGGAAGGGCGTTCGGATATCTCTCTTACTTTCTTCTTTTTACTCTTCATTTTTAATAACGTCATTTTTAATTATGTCGTATCTACAGAAGGGAACCTTTCCGTTGGCAAGAGAATACGCCTTTTTCTCAAAAAGCGGATTGCAAGGCAATTCCGGCGAGGATTCTCTGCTCCGCCATATTCTCCTTCGTAATGGAGAAGATAATGGCGGAATTCGCTTTACCGCTGTCTCTTCCGCTATAGCTCATCCCATTGATACAGAGACCCCTGCGGTTCGGAAGACGAATTGACGACATAGCCGCCCGGACACATACAGAAACTGTAGAATGCTCTTCCGTGCCGGGAGTGATGAATCAATTTGTAACTCGCCGGACCGAGGACTGCTCTGGTCTTTTTCATCTACATTTCCAAAAAAGAGCACGGTCAATCTCCTCTTGCGGATGTTCCACCTGAAAACCCATGGCAAAAATCTTTCGCCACAATGGGAAATCCCAAAGAAAAAGTTCTTGAAAACCGTCTCTTGCACTATGACCTATGGCAATACTAGAGGTCTCTTTTTCCTCTTTATGAAAAATGATACTGTGTTTCAAACCGAACTTCCCTGCCGAGGCGTTCAATTTCTTTTTCGAATGGAGGAAACAATCCCTATTAAAGCATCCGTTCCACATAGGGGTCTACTGTCATAAAATCCTCCTTCGCTCCTTTTTCCACAAAAGTTTTCAGGACAAAATGAGAACGCCCCTCTTTGTCTTTCACAAGCGTATTCAGTTTTCCGTCCGAAAAGGTTCCTGCACCGCCCTCTCCAAATTGCGCATCTCGAGTTCGGATTCAAAAATTCCTTCTGTCCACAATTTCTCTACCGTCTTCATCCGTTTTTCAACTGCTTCTCCTCTCATAGATGATAGGGCGAAGTCCGGCACGGGAAAGCAAAAGTCCGGCAACAGTCCTGCGGGACTCGAATCCGACAATAAGCGGTCGATTTTCTTTCTTTGAAAATACTGTTCTTTCTCCATCCTTCAATGCGAGAAGGCAGCTCCGGTATCATATAGTCTACTGGGGTATAAAGGAGATATCTTTGTCCCTTAGTCTCTTTACGTTTTTCTTCCTTTTCTATCTTTTAGACGGAGAAGGACGGAATACACATAGTAAAGCTTCGGTTTCTTTTCGTGCATCAGAGAACGTCTTTCAATGGAAAAATCGCTGACGTCCGAAACTGTGATATGTAATTTTTGCCGCCGCAGCCTTCACTGCCTCTTTTTCTCTGCAAGTACATCCAATCTAAGTTGTGAAATTCGTATCATCTTCTCTTCCCCATTGCTTCTCCCGCTATTTTTCCCTGTTCCGAAGGCAAAATGCAGATTATATCCGCCGCAGATTCCGTCCACATCCAGGATTTCTCCTGCAAAATAGAGTCCTCTACAACAGAGACTTCTCCAAGCTGTCATCATCGATTCGAGAGAGACACTCTCCTGCCGTGCACTGTGCTCTGGAAAAATCGGAGACAGTGGAAGGAATAAACGGAAAATGAAAAAGCATTCGACAAAGTTCTTTTATCTTTTTCCTCCGAATCTCTTTTGCAGTTTCTTTTTCCTCCGAAAGGATGCTTTTTGAAAAGTACATAGAAAGCTTATCCGGAAGAATGGAAAGCAGCAGGTCTCTTCCCAATCTATTTTTATACTCTTTTTTCTTGTTAAAAGATAGGAATAGAAGCTTTCCTCTTCATATTCTGAAGAAAAGAAAGGAAGAGTCTGCTTTTTCTCTTCCTTTCCACTAAATTGGCAACCAGTCGACTGCACTGAAAACGACGATTCCGGAAATGCCGTAATCTGTACACTGCAACTCTCCTTTATCCTGATAGAGCAATTCCTCTCCGTCAAACAAACTCATGAGGCAATCCGTACGGACTCCTGCCCAGATCTTCGTATACTTCTCCTCGGTAAAAATCGGACAGAGACTTGGCACAGGGCGCACCAGGTATGCCCGAACTGTTTTAGTGAAAGTATAGCCGTCACCGGTCGATCCGAAGCAGGCATCGCCAAACCGCCGGTGGTGAGGAGTAAGGCCTTTCCTTTTACGATAAACGCTCTGCGCTCTCTCGATCCGCAAACTGTAGTTGAAACAGTCCGAAGATTCCCCTGCACTCTCTTCCGGGAAAATAGCGGTCTCGGTCCTCCACATACCTTACGTTCACCACTTCCGCGGAAAGTCTTACCAAAACAGCAAGTTCCCGCAAACGTCTTCCAAACTGAGCACAAGGGACTTCTGCTGGTCTGAATGCGGATAGACGTACCTCCTCTATACTTTTCCAGAACACCGAGAGAATGAAAAATCGATACTGTCCGAAAAGGAAAATCGTTTTGATGAAGCAACAAAATTCCTTTGATTCTGAGCGAAAAACAGGATTCTTGCATATTCCGGTTTGTAAAATTGCAGCGCCCTGTTTCCTGTTTGTTTTAACTTCTTTCCAAGACAGTCATTTTTCTTTCAAAAAGGAGAACCGATTCAGCCCCATGTTCCTCGCAGAAATAGCGGCAGCCATACTCGGCAGCACCGCCTCCCACGATAATACAGTCCATCAGTTCCGTATCGTGTTCTCCGAATCTTTTTCCTTTTTCTCTTTATTATTTACTGTATTTTTCACAGAAGATTTTTCCTTTTCCTCCCTACATCCAACATTCCATCCGAACTACAGAAAAACGCTTTAAACGCCCACCCATCGGCATCTCATCCAAGTCCTCCTTCGTTAGGGTATGACTTCTAACAAAAGGAAGAAGTAGATCAGAATGCCCAGGAGCACTGCTGGAAGAAGCGATACCGCTGACCCTGATTCTTCCTTTCTGTAGAAATGTTCCGGTAGAACAAGGTGAATCACAAAATACAGTGCATAGGCTCCTCCTCCCATAACGAGTGCGGAAATGCCGGGCATCACGAGACTCCGAAAAGGTCACGATTCGAAAAACGGTATGCTTATAGATGGCATGCTGATTCAGGAGACACATACACAGCGCAAAAACGATATTGGAAAGAACTTCATCCATAAATTCCCGTCCGAAGATAAAGAAAAAGGATGAGGGAACCAAGATGCAAAAAACAAGAGCAATCATGGAGTGGTAGAGGGGAATGTTCAGTGCCCGAGCCCTGCAAAAATAGCATTCGATATGGTGGAAAGGGAATACAAAAAGAACGGCAAGAGAACCTACCCTGGTAAGCTGAATCAAAAGGGATACATGTTTTCCCTGGAAAAGCATCCTGCAAAGCGAGTTCCGCGAGAATCGCCATACCAATAGAACAGGGCACTGCGATAAGGAGTGTAAAAACGAACACTGACCCGTATCTGAGAGTGTTTTTGCGGTCATGAGAAGCCACCGCCATGGTCAGTACGGGAATAAGCGATGAGGAAAGTGCATTCGCCAGTGCTACAGGAATATTAAATAGGACATGGTACTCTCCGAAGATTCCCCATTCCAGCACAATCTGCTTTGTCTTGGATCCAAGACCGGTCATAATACTGAGTAGAGAAAATCATCCAGAACAGATGAGATATTATAGACCGTACTAGAAAACAAAATGGAAGCATCGAAAAAGAAGAAGCATGGCAGAGTGTCTCATAACTGTCCGTGAGACCTGGTCTGCTTTTCCTTTCTCCGCAAAGAGGGAATCTGATAGCGAAAGAGGACAAACATAAAAGAGTAAAGCAAGCCCCGCTCCCGCTCCGGTTCCGATTGCCCCCGCCCATTGCCCCGTAGGCATAAGAAAATTCGCTGCTTTTTATACAGAAGATCCGCTTGCTTTCCCTTCGCAAATAAGATGTACGCCATCAGTACGGAAACAATGGCGTTGGCACCTGCTCCAGAATCTGGGAAATTGCCGTCGGAATCATATTCCCATGCCTTGAAAAATAGCCGCGAAGGAGTCCCAAATAGGCCATAATCCATACGGTGGGTGCAAGAGCACGGAGGGCAAATGCCGCATAAGGCTTCTTCATGAGCTCCGCAATGCTGTCCGCCCCGAAAAAGAGAATTCCTGCCATCACCGCGCCCATAAGAGAGGAATAGAGAAAGGATACCCGAATGACGCGTTCCGTATTGCGGTATTTCTTCTTTGCCAAATTTTGGGAAATCAACTTGATATCGCTGTCGGCATAGAATAACTGATAAGATAAGCAGTAAAGTATAAATGAGAAGGCGGGAAGATAACATCCGTTTCCTTCATCGGAAATAATCGCCGTCAGCGGGATACGATAAACCATCCCGATGATGCGTACCAGAATTCCCGCTACTGCGAGAAGCGAACCTTGCAGCACAAAATTGTTACGATGTCTCTCCTCTTTGAAGAAACGTTTCTTCCTTCCCTCATCTCCTGTATCCTCTATTTTGCAAAATATCCTCTTGTTTCTCTTCCATCTGCTTCCGCCCTCCTCTTCCATGTGTGATCAAAGGAAAAAGATGAAGCATGGAATGCGCGATAAGAAAGGCAAGCTCTCTCTCCGGACTGTGCCCATTCCCTCGCCCTGCGACAGAACTCTGTCCCAGTTAATGATGATGTCCCCAAGAAGCAGTTCTCCGCTATCCGGATCAAAAGTTCCTCGGATCTTTCTCCATTTCCTCCGTAAAATGGGCAGGGGCATCCAAATTGAGAGAGGGAAAGAAAGGACATCCGTTGATTTATCGATGCCTCTGTTCTCCAGATTAATGCGGTATTTTCGCATCCTCGATAAAAGAACGGAAACAGAAATATCATAGGGACAATGCAGATACTCCACCGCCTCTTCGATGATTTCTTCCGCTATCTTTTATACGGAATTTCTGTTTCTCCCTTTACTTCCCACTCCAGGTCGATTTGCATGATGCACCCTCTTCTTTCTCTTCCTCCTTCTCGTACGCGTTCACAATGCGTTGTACCAGAGGATGTCTTACGACATCTTCTGCTCGTGAGCTCGGAGAAAGCAATTCCTTCTCACATTCTTTAATATATACATGGCATCTTCCAGACCGGAACGTTTTTCCTTCTTCCAAGTCCTTCTGCGTAAGGTCTCCGGTCACAATAACCTTCGAGCTGAAACCGATTCTTGTCAGGAACATCTTCATCTGTGCAGGAGTCGTATTCTGTGCCTCATCCAGAATAATATAGGCATTGTCCAGCGTCCTGCCGCGCATATACGCAAGCGGTGCTACTTTCGATTAAGCTTTTTCCGCATTGGCCAAATACTGCTCCGGACCCATGATATTATATAATGCATCGTAAAGCGGTCGTAAATAGGGATCAACCTTGACCGCAAACCTCCGGAAGAAAGCTAGCTTTTTTCTCCCGCTCAATGGCGGGTCTCGTCAGAATAATCCGATATCCTCTTCTCGAAAGGCGGATATCGCCATCGCCATCGCGAGATAAGTTTTCCCTGTTCCGGCAGGACCTACACCGAAAGTAATCATATTCTTACGGATCTTATCCACATAGATTTCTGTCCGAGCGTCTTCGGACGAACCGGCTTTCCGAGAGCTGTTCGTGCAACAAAAATCCTCTTCCAGAGAAAGAAGCTGATCCGCTTTTCCTTCCTTCACCGTTAAGGATATGGCATAATCCACATTTTGCTCGGAGATGTGCGTTCTTTTTCCGATAACTTTAAAAGAGAAAGAAGAACTTCTTTCGTCTTTTTCCGCATTTTCCTCTTCCCCACAATCTTTCTGTGAAATCCGTCCTGATCTCACAACCTGAACGGAAAACTGCCTCTGCAACTTTCGTAAATACTTGTCCATCTCTCGAGAATATTCATTTTTCCATGTTCCAGGGGATATCCAATATCAATTCTTTTTCCGCCATCTTACTCCTTTAAAATCGCCCGAGAGGAAATAGCCCCAATTCCTATACGAATCGGGGCTACTTTACGCTATAAACGAGACCCACAGCCTCGCATGAAATTAATTGAACTTACGCTTTCTAGCCGCTTCAGACTCTTCTTACGTCTTACGGACGGCTTCTCGTAATGCTCTCTCTTACGAATCTCCTGTTGAATGCCTGCCTTAGCACAGTTTCTCTTGAATCTGCGTAATGCACTGTCTAAAGACTCGTTCTCTTTAACGATTACACTTTTGGACATGCGAACTCCCAAACCTCCCTTCAGGGCACAAACTACGCTTTATTATAGCAAAACCCGTCCTGAAGTCAAATGTTTTTCGCATCGTCTTCCCGGTGCCGTGCTGTTCTCCAAATCGAAATCTCACCTTATTGTGTTATTTTCTATTGAAGAATTAATTTTTAAAAATAAATAAAATTGCATTGATTTTTATTATTTAATTAAAACAATTTATTTTTATTGGATTCTTGATTGTAATCTTTTTATAGATATGTTATGATTCATTTATAAGTTCAATATATTGTAAAATATAGTACATGGAGGTACCTCAATGGAAAATCACCCTACCGGATTCTCCTGAAATGGGCTCGTACGATGGTCTTCACCATCTTCAGCTTTCTTTTTGCTTGCGCTCTTTCCTCAAGAATTCTCCTCCTCTCTTCACCTTGTGTATGCCGAGAACGGAGCAGTTTACCTCGACGGCGAACATGGTGATGATGAGCAGGACGGCTTAACGGAAGGAACGGCAGTAAAGTCCTTTGAAAAAGCCAAAAGAACTCGCGGAAGCGGACCGAACATACAAACTATCTATATTAACGGTACTGTAGCAATCTCCGGCGACATCAGCCTCGACGGAACAAATGCCGTTTTGATGCGAAACCCCGGTTTTCGTGACTATCTGCTACAGGTAAAGAAGGAAGACAGCAACACTGAAGGACATCACGGTCGACGGTGGCGGGTTGAATGACCGACTCACTTTAAAATCCATACTTCTCGTGGATGGAGATTTGAATGTGACGGAAGGAACCGTTCTGGAGAACAATATCGTCCTCGATCTGGATAACTGGTATGCCCATGGCGGTGCAATCTATACAGATCGTGATCAGGATCATAAACGAACCATCAATATGACGGGCGGCATCATCCGAAACAACAGTGCTCACCAGGGAGGCGGAATCTATCTGGGACGGAATACCGTCCTGAACCTGTCCGGCGGTTTGATTGAAAACAACAAGGCGTATATGGACCGCAGCAAATATGCCCTTACCAATTGTGAGGCCGGCGGCGGAATCTGCACCCTATATGTCTTCTACGATTAACTTAAGCGGAGATGCCGTAATAAGCGGAAACAGTGCAGCGGAATGCGGTGGCGGAATCTCTCTCGGTTCCTATGAACCGTATGGCGGATTGAGATGTATTCTAAATATGACCGGCGGAGTGATTAAAGAAAATACTGCCGGATCCGCCGGTGGAGGCATTTTTATTCAAACCGATAACGAAAAACGGGATAAAGACGGATCCAATATGGCAAAACATCAGTGCCGGAGAAATTCTGGACAATGAAATGACAGGATACGGTGCCACAGATAAGATGTTCGGTGGCGGCGGTATCTATATCAACGGCTTAAGCCAGAGTTTGCAGGGGTATCTTAAACTTGAAGAATGCCTTAATTACGGATAACGAAGCGCGCTTTGCCGGTGGCGGCTATGCGTCTTGTCCGGTTTCTACGACGAATATCTTCGAAAAAGACGGATTGCCATCTACGGAAATCGAACAATAGAAAAATAAAGCGCAGGATATCGATATTGAATCGGCATCTTCGGTTACGGCGCACACAACGGATTCCCGCCGTACACGATTTCCCCTATAATGCTCGGCGGTACTCCCTTATCACTGGAAAGATAACGACAACAACGAAGTTTCTCTGACAAAGTTAACAGGCGTTTTGGATGGATCTAAATTCCAGTCGATACAATTACACACCGATGTAACAGAGGATGCGCAAGCGGAAAGTCTTGCCAGAGTCATCATTAAAGGAAACAAATCTTCCACGCGTGGTGGCGGAATCGGTTCCAACGGCGGACCTCGTTGCCGGACAGAAGGAAGTCACGAATATTAAGGTCACTAAGCTCTGGAAGTATGATGATGCGGCAAATCGCCCGAGAAACATTACGGTTGAGCTCTACCGGAAGGCGGAAGAAGATCCGGATAATCCCACTTTAATCGGTACCGGAATCATGTGGAGGTGAATGGCAGTTGGGAACTGCACTTCCAAAAATCTTCCCAAGAGGGATGAAAACGGAAAGCTCTATCGCTATACGATAAAAGAGCAAAACATAGAAGGGTATGCCGTTCAGCTTAGCGGAAACCAAAACAGCGGGTATACACTGACAAATATTCCGGAAACAACGGTGCAAGTAGAAAAGAAATGGAACGGAGATCCCACCAATCAGGTGGAAATCAGTCTTCTCGCCGACGGAACGGTGAAAGATAAAGCAACGATTACCGCGGCAGAGGATTGAAACATATCTTTACAAATCTGCCAAAAATTTGATGCGGAAGATGGACATGTCACTTCACGAAGTAAAGGAAACGGCGATTAACGGCTATACTTCCCTGATTAGCGGAGATGCGACAAACGGTTATCTGGTGACCAATACAAAGATACAACGCCGCTGAACCCGAATCCGAACCCGTCCCCTGAATCCCGGTCCTTCTCCGAGCCCCTCTCCCCGACCGACTCCGGGAACACCAAGCACTCTACTCCGGGCACACCGACGCCTTGACACTGGGGTTTTGGGTGAGAACAGACCTACTCCCTGTTTCTGAAGAAAAACCTGTAGAGGAACATCAACCGGAGGTTCTGGGAGAATCCAGAGATCCGGGAGAAAAAGAATACCCGTTCCACAGAAACAGGAGACCACGCACAGCTTATTCTCTAGCTACCCTGTTTGCACTCTCCTCCTCTCTTCTCTTCTTTACTCAAAAAGAAGAAAAATTGAGAAAAGATAAGAAGATGCAAAAAGTACGGCTCCTAAACTGTAACGATGGACTATAATCTAGAATCTAAACATAAGCGATGTGAGATAACCGCTATGTCACAGATTATTTGCTAAAAACAAGATGTTTCAGGCTTCGCCAGCATCACTTATTAAAATTTAAAACAGGTAGTGCCGGGAGAAAGATTTTTGCATTCTCTTGCACTGCCTGTTCTATTTCTATTTTACACACGGATGCAGGTTTATATTCCTGCATTTTTCATTTCAGTATTTTGGTCCGCCTTATGGTCCAGTAAAACAGATGCAATCTGATGTTCTTCCCAAAAAGCCTTTAACTCTTCTTCGGTCTTACAAAATGTCGGTTTCCATTCCTGAATATCAAAGGGATTCATCATAAGCTTTTCTCCTTTAGCAGCACTCACATGCATACGGTTTATCGTATTCTTTACTTTAGTATAGAAAAATCCCTACCCATCCGATTGCATCATGATGATCCCCATAGCATAGCCAAGTCTCTTTTTATTCTGCACGGCAAGTACTTGTAAACTTGTCCATTTTTCCCTCGGTAAGTTCCTTGAGCCGTAAGAAAAGATTCTTTCCATTGCCTGTCTACGATTGGGGCAAGCGGCTACAATCGTAAAGCGGGAAAGCAAACTGTCTGATTTTGGATTGCTCTCCTAAAAGTTCCTGCATAGGGGATAGAGCAGCCAACTACTACAAACGAAGGCACGAAATTTTGTATGCGTATAATGCTCCTTAAAAAGGTTTCCGCTTTCAGCGATGCTTCCACGGAACTATCTCTAAATCTACTCCATGCCGGATATGGCAGCTTAATACATCGCATCCTTCCGCTAAGAGTGCTTTTTCCCTCCTTCGAAAGCTCCATATAGGGGTCGTCCTTCCCTTCTTAGGATATTGCAGTTTCGTGATTTCATATTGCAATACTCCGATTTTAAATATGGCAGTAGAGAAGATATGACTGAACCAAATCACTTCTTCTTCGAGATTCCAATCTTCCTGTAGCCAGGTACGTTAATTAGCTCCGGACGGAGACATCTTGGAACGTGTCCCAGATGATCTCCTCCGAAGCGCCGACTTTTTGATACTCTATAAATTGATTTTTCAGTAATAGACAAACTACCAGGAAGTCTCGTAAAAAGGACTTCTCTTTAATAAAGGAAAAGCATAGTCCGTTCCACTATATGCGGTTTCGGCTATCTCTTGCATCTTTTTCTCTTTTCGGAAAATGCATTCAGAATCTCCTGTTCGATACAGGGTATAAAGTGCAGACTCCGTACAACTTCTTCAAAAGAGAGTATAAACTCCTCCATAAGAATCAGCCCTGTAACTGTGCCTGTATCAGTTCCTTTGCTTTCTCCATAGCCTGCGGGATAGAAGAAATATCTTTTCCGCCCGCCTGTGCCATCTGCGGCTTTCCGCCACCACCGCTGCCAAGAACGCCGGCAACCCTTTAATTAATTTTCCGGCATGAGCGCCCCTTCTTTACTGCAGCGTCAGACGCTGTCGCCATAAGAGCGGTTTTCCGTCTACCACGGAAAGGAGAAGCACAAAAGCGTTTTCATACTTATCCTTCAGGCTGTCGCCCAAAGTTCTAAGACCGTTGCTATCTACCCCCTGTAACTCTTTGATAATTACGGAGCAGCCGTTTATGGTTTCCGCTTTCAGCTCTCCCATCTCCTCTTTCGCTATCTTCTCTTTCAGCTTATCGAGGTCTGCCTTACTAGCTTTCAGCTCCTGCTCAAGACTTTCCACCTTCTGTAGAAGATGCTCCAGATCGGACTTTAATTTTTCCGCTCAATTCCTTCAGAAGATCCTCTTCTTTCTGGAAGTAATCAAAGAGATTCCCGAGAAGTCAAGGCCTCTATTCTTCAAACCCCGGCAGCAATTCCCTGTTCAGAAAGAATCTTAAATCCTTGAATGCTTCCGGACTGACTGACATGGGTTCCCCCGCAAAGTTCAACGGAAAAATCCCCCACGGAAACCACGCGTACCCGGTCCCCGTACTTTTCTCCAAAAAGTGCCGTTGCACCGGATTTCTTTGCCTCTTCCAGAGACATTTCCTCTGTCTTAACGTCATCCCTCTGGCAATTTCTTCATTGACGAGTTCTTCCACCCTTTAGCTCTTCTTTCGTAGAGCGCTGTAAAGTGGTAAGTCAAAACGAAGACGCTTATCATCATAGTATGCCCCCGCCTGTTCTACATGCGATCCTAAAACCGTCTTCAAAGCTTTCTAGTAACAAATGGGTTGCCGTATGGTTTCTTGCCGTAAGATTCCGTACTTCTTCGTTTACGGAAAGATGCACTTTCTCCGAAACAGAGAACTTTCCTTCTTCCACAACACCGAGGTGTGCAATCTTCCCTCCCTGAAGATGAATGGCTTCATCCACAAGGAAAAGAGCGTTGTCTCCGCTGATCTCTCCTGGTCTCCCTGCGTCCGCCCATTGTCCCGTAGAACGGTGTCCGATCCGTAATGATTGCCGCCTTTTTGCCCCGCAGTAACCTTTCTCACAGATACTGCCTTTTCCTTCCTCATCGGAAAGAAATACAAGGGCTTTTTATTGTAGGCATCTTCTTCCAGCGTATCATATCCGTCAAACTCCGTGCTAATGCTCGGATCCAGTTTCTGGTAAATATCATCGCGCCCCGCTGTAATTGGTCGTTTTTCTTGCCGCTCTGGCAGTGTCTCTCTGTACCTTCATCGCCTGATGAAAGGCTTCTTTCATCGAGATCCATTTCCGCATCCTGCAAAAATCTCTTTCGTCAAATCCCAGGGGGAAACCGTAGGTATCATAAAGGCGGAAGGCATCTTCTCCGGAAAGTGTCTCTCCTTCTTCTTTGTAAATCCTGAATCATAGTTCGTAGAAATAGCCAGACCGTTATCAATCGTTTTATTGAAACGTTCTTCTTCTTCAGATAACACGGAGAATCATATCCCTGTTTCTCGACAAGCTCCGGGTATCCATCCTTGAAAGTGCAATCGCTTTCTTGGATAAAGTGGATAAAAAGCACCGGAAATCCCTGAGAATTCTGCCGTGTCTTGCTGCTCTTCGTAGCAGTCTTCGGAATACATAGCCCCGTCCCTCATTGGAAGGCATAATCCCGTCCGATGCCATAAAGGTACAGCTCTTTACATGGTCTGCAATAATACGGAAAGAGACATCATCCTCCTTGTTCTCCAGATAATGCTTATGGAAAGCACGGCACTCTCTTCCATCATCGCCTTGTTGGTATCCACATCAAAGAGAGAAGGAACGTCCTGGCAGACAACAGCGAGACGCTCCAGTCCCATACCGGTATCGATGTTTTTCTGAATCAGATCCGTGTAATGGCCGTGCCCATCGTTGTTGAACTGCGAGAACACAACATTCCATACCTCAATGAAACGATCTCCTTCACCGCCCATCACGTCTTCCTGGTCCTGTTCCGTACTTTTCTCCGCGGTCGTAGTAGATCTCCGAGCAGGGACCGCAGGGACTGGCACCATGCTCCCAGAAATTGTCTTCCTTTCCAAAACGGTACACACGCTCAGCTGAACACCGAGCTCTTCCGTCCAAACACGGAAGGCCTCTTCATCGTCCAGATAAATACTCGGATAAAGACGGTCCTTCGGTATCCCTACCCGTTCCGTAAGAAACTGCCAGGCAAAGTGCAACGCCTCAGACTTAAAATAATCCCCGAAGGAGAAATTCGAGCATCTCAAAAAGTACCGTGACGTGCTGTTTTTACCGATGTTTTCAATGTCTCCGGTACGAATACATTTCTGACAGGTGGAAACTCTTTCCTCGGCGGAATCTCCTGTCCGGTAAAAGTAAGGCTCAAAGGCGCCATACCTGAATTAATCAAAAGCAAACTGTTGTCATTATGCGGTACCAACGAAAAACTCTTTAAAATAAGATGTCCCTGTTCTTTAAAAATATTCCAGGAACATTCTTCTTAACTCATTTTACGCCATATTTTTCCATGACTCACCTCTAAAATCTATTCATTCAATGCGAAATTATATCATGCCTTGTCTCCGAAGTGCAAGAATTACTACTTTACTAAAAAGAAGAAGAGGGACTATTCCCTCTCATTCATCTTTTTCCAAATACTTGCACATCGGCTTTTTCGTTAAGGCAATATACTTCTTTAAATAGTCCACATTCTCCTCTACAATCCCGTCTGATCCCACTAAGTTCTTTCTTGCTTTCCCGATTTCTTTCCGCGAGAAAAATGCTCTGCACAGAAGTTATCCCTTTCCGTCCTTTTTAACTGCTTTCCATAGTACGAAAACCAATCGCTGTAATTCTCCATCGTAAAGAGACGCTATTTTCTCGTAACGCCTTTCTCAGGGAAGGTCCTTTTGCACAGTTTTATCCTTCTCTAATTCTTCCAGTTTTGTATATTCATCCTGCTAAAAAGGCGGCACTGTCCAGTTCTTCCACCCTGTTTTCTCTTCCTTTACCGGGACGAGTTCCTGCTTATCCACCTCGCTCTGCACTGCCTTACTTTCATACTGCATGAGTTCTGCTTCCACCTTCTCTGTAGATAAATAGTGAAAAAGTAGCCACGACAGTCAGAAAAAGAAAAGATAAAAACGGACAAGACTCTTCTTCATCGCTACTCCGATAAATACGCTCTCGAACTTTAGGATCCGCAAGCAGCGCTTTGGCTTCTCCTTCAAAGAAATCACCCCCGTCTCCAAAACATACGCTCTATCCGCAATCGCATGAGCGCTTTGTTTGCGTTCTGCTCGACCAATAAGACAGTAACACCGCTGTCATGAATCATCTGAATCAAAGAAAAGATTTCATTGACATAAATGGGAGATAATCCCATAGACGGCTCATCCAGAAGAATCATTTCCGGCTTCGACATCAAAGCTCTACCCATGGCAAGCATCTGCTGTTCTCCTCCGGAGTGTACGGCAACCTGATTGCGACGTTCCTTCCAGGCGCGGAAATGCGTATAAATCATCTCCAAACTGTCTTCTATCTCTTTCTTATCTTTTCTCGTATACGCCCCGAGGAGCAGGTTCTGATAAACGGAAAGACTGGAAAAGACCCTTCTCCCCTCCGGAACATGAGCAAGACCCATTCCTACAAGCTTATAACCGGATACTTTTTCAATCCTTTTTCCATTATATGAATCTCCCTTCAGAAGAGGGAACAAGACCGGTAATCGTCTGCAATGTACTGGTTTTTCCCTGCACCGTTTGCTCCGATGAGGGTTACGATTTCCCCTTTTTACATGAAAGGAAATTCCTTTAATGGCATGAATCATGCCATAGTGCACATGTAAATTTTAACTTCCAGAATCTCTCCCATATTACTCTCCTAAATAGGCTTTAATTACATTTTCATTATGCAGGACTTCTCCGGTCTCTCCTTCGCAAAGCACCTGCCCGAAATTGAGTACCGTTAGTCTGTCACAAATCCCGGAAACCAGCTTCATATCATGTTCAATAAGAAGTACCGTCATATCAAAACGATCCCCGTACCAGGGCGAATGGTTTCCATCAACTCTTCCGTCTCTGTTCGGATTCATCCCCGCAGCCGGTTCATCCAAAAAGAAGGAGGGACGGTTTCGTAGACAAAGCTCTGGCAATTTCAAGCTTTCTCTGTTTTCCGTAAGGAAGATTTCCAGCCGACTCTCCGGCAAGATCTTCTAAATGAAAGACCGAAAGCAGGTCCATTGCTTCGTCATTCATTTCTTTTTCCTTCTTAAAAATAGCTCGGCAAAGCGGAGGATTCCATCCAGAAAACTATACTTATGAGAGGAAAAGAACCCGGCTTTCACATTATCCAAAAACTAGACAATTTATCGAATAAACGAATATTTTGAAGGTTCTTGCAACGCCGGCCTGATTGATATGTACACAACAACTTAATCCTACAAGATTTTTCCCCTGCAGAAGAATCTCCCGGAATTGGTTTTGTATACACCAGTCAAGAGGTTGAAAATCGTTGTCTTTCCGGCTCCATTGGGTCCTATCAGACTCATAAAGTTCATTTTTCTTTGAAATATGAAAATTATCCATGACTTTCAGACCGCCGAAGGAAATACTGAGTGCATTCACCTCTAACAAATTCATGCATTCACCTCCTTTTTACGAAATCTCTGTATGAGACTCTTTCGAAAAGCAATAAATCCAGGTGCCGAGGTAAAGAGCATCATCAAAATCAAAACGACAGCATAAATCAGCATGCGATAATCGTTTAGAGAACGAAGAAGTTCCGGAAGAATGGTGAGTACCACTGCGGCAAGAATAGAACCGCGCATGTTCCCATTCCGCCCATCACGACAAAGACAAGAATCATAATAGACTGATTGTAGCCGAAATTCTTCGGGAGCGCCTATAAGAGCTCAGGTATGTGCAAGTGAGTACACTGGCAATTCCTGCAAAGGATGCAGAAATAGAGAAACAAAGAAGTTTTTAATTTTGTTGCGGGTAAGCCGATACTCTCGGCAGCGATACGGTTATCTCGAATTGCCATAACCGCTCTACCGGTTCTGGAATGGATAAAATGCTGAATAAAGAGCATGGAAAGGACCAAGAGCACCATTCCCATGGTGAAACGTACTGTACTTCGGTGTTCCGGTAATTCCCTGGGCACCTAATAATCCACTTTCCTCCCTCACCGAGAGTAATCGCATTACTGTCTTTCAAGGAAAAATGCCAACCGTTCTTATCTACACCAAAGTACAACGCATTAATCAGGGTTTTTAATGATTTCACCAAAGGCAAGGGTGACAATGGCCAGATAGTCTCCTTTCAGGCGAAGAACCGGAATCCCGATAAGCACACTGAGTAAACCTGCCGTTACGGCACTCGACCAACAAGATAACAAACAAAAAGAATCGGCGGGGAGTTCGCTTCCCTTTAAAGCATCGAACAGGTCGCGGAACTGAAAGCGCCTACCACATAAAAGCCGGCGTGCCCTAAAGAAAGTTCCCTGAGATACCGACCACAAGATTCAAACTGATAGCCAGAATCGAGTAAATGCAAAGAGGAACCAGAAGTCCTTTCATCAAAGAAGAGACAGAACCGGAATGTAAAAAGAACTGCACTATAAAATAGCAGAGAATGAGGTATGCCATAATTCAAGAAGAGTTCTTTCCAGGAATGCATTCTATTTTCTTCATCTTACACCTTCTCCATAATCTTCTTTCCCAAAATGCCGGTCGGCTTAATCAGGAGAACAATAATCAGCACGGACAATCGCATCAGACAATTTAGAGAAATGTATGCCTTGGAAAGATTTTCCAAGATACCAAGCAATATTCCACCGATAAATGCCCCCGGGAATAGATCCGATTCCTCCGAGAACCGCAGCAACAAAGGCTTTAATTCGGGCATGGCTCCTGTTGTCGGCGTCAGACTCGGGTAAGCGGAACAAAAGCAATATTCCGGCAACGCTGGCAAGGCGGAACCGATTGCAAAAAGTAAGAGCACTCGTTGCATTCACGTTTACCCCCATCAGGCTCGCGCTCCTTTGTCCTCCGAAACGACCCAGCATCGCCTGTCCGGCCTTCGTTTTCTGAATAAAGCTGATGAGGCAGACGGCAGCACAGCGCTCCCACAAGAATGGTTACGATTGTTTCACCGGAAATCACCAGATTTCCGCCGGCAAGTTTCTAAAGGCGCAATTTTTCATAAAGGAGGGTAAACTCTCGGATTTGCCCCAAAGAGTAGAGAGAGCCAGATTTTTGCAGAAGATAAAAACGCCGATTGCCGTAATCAGAACGGCAGGGCATTAGCATTTCGTAGCGGTTTATAGGCAACTCTCTCATCAGAACACCAAGCGCCGTACAGACCGTCATGCTGAGAAGCACGGCAATCGGGATCGGTAAGCCCATCTGATTCAATGCTATAAAAGCAGTGTATCCTCCTACCATCAGGATATCTCCATGGGCAAAGTTCAGCATCTTGGCAATTCCATATACCATGGTATAACCAAGCGCAATAATGGTCATAGACCGATCCTAAACTAATACCGCTTAAAAGATAGGAAATAAAACTCATCATTACAAACAATCTCCTTTATCGAAGAAAGGAGCTGTGATGTTTTGCAGCTCCTCTCCTTCTTCCTTTAAAACCTATCGTTGCAAAATGCAAGATGAAACAGGAAGTGTTATTCTGCGGAAAACATACGCTCCATCTTTGATTACAACTGCCTTCGGCTCTCTTATCTACATCTCCCGGATGCATCCCACTTCATATTGGAAACCGGCAAGACCGTTCAGGCTAATTTCCGTCATTGCCTCTCTCCATGGCATCTCCCAAATCGGAAACGCTGCATATCCGGTGTGACATTTGCCTTTCTCTGCGGCAGCCTCTCACTGCATAAACTGCGTCATACGCATCGGCAACTAAACTGATGCTATCATTGAACTTCTCTGTACTCTTTTACAAAAGTTTACGGTAAAGCTCGTCCTTCGAATCCAGCACAAACAGGAGTCTAGAAGCATGCAGACCGTCTGCAAGCTTTTGTATCAAAAGTTTTTCCACGTTCAGAATACCGTCCATGCGCGTCACATCTGAAGAATGTCGGCTTTATATCCCATGGTATTAGCCTGCGTAAGAACCAGCGGCTTCCGCATAATAGAACGGAAGGAAAACCAAGTCCGCTCCGGAATCTTTCATCTTCTGTAACTGTGTAGAGAAGTCCTATTGGAATGAGCAGTAAACTGCTCATCCGCAACAATGTCCAGTCCTGCTTCGTGCAGCTTCCTTAAAGGAATCATGAATACCGGTAGAATATACATCGGAAGAATCATAGATAATACCGATCTTCGTTCCCAACTTATGAGAACCGATATACTCTGCGGACTTTGCTCCCTGTGCCGGATCGGAAACATACACGGAATACATTCTTCGGCGCAGTCACCTCCAGCGGAACCGGACGGAGAAATCATGAAAAGGTTATCCGCCTCGGACTCCGTACCTACGGCAATTGCCGGGGCACTGGGTTATCGGTCCTACCAGGAACTGCATTCCCCAGTCTTTCAAGCTGTTAGATGCGTTAACGGCTCTCTCTGGTCATGCTCGTCATCCGCCTTCTTATATTCAATCTGATACCCGTTGATATCCGCGTTGGCATTAATCTCATCAATGGCAATCTCTGCACCGTTTACTACGGCATTTCCGTAAACGGCAGCTCCTCCCAAATCAAAGGTCCCTGGGATCCGATCTTCCATTTCTTTTCGCTTGCATCCGCTTTCTGTCCTTCACTTCCTGTGCTGCAGTACTTTCCTTTACTGCTGTTTTCTTTACTTCCGCCACAAGCTGCTAAAAGAAAAAGAGCCATTAAGCAGCCAGAGCAAAACTGATTTGTCTTTTTCATTGTTTCCCTCCCCTGATTCTCTTAACATATAAAAATCTTTTCCGTATTATAGGGAAGACTTATAGCCTGTGCCAATTTTTCATACATTATCGCTGGAAAATTATTTCGATGATAACCTCAAGTATTATCTATTATGATTTTCTCTAAAAGCAACTGCCGGATTCTCACTGCGCCGATCCCGAAGCATGATCCCGACACCGCATCCTTCGCGCTCTTTCCCTCGAAAAAGATTGCATTCCACCTCTTTTTACGATAGGAAGTTCCACCTTGTATTTTTCTCAGCGCTTTTGCCGCTTTCGCCGATAAACCCCTTCTACCACCTGTCAACCTCTTTTCATCGCGTCTCATAACGCTCTCCCTTACCGATCAGGATGCCGGCTCGTCTGTTACGGAGTGTTTTGAAACGCAGGATTTACATGAGGTCTCCGATTCCGGAAAGTCCTGCAAAAGGTCTCCTGTGACATCCATTGCTATACCCAGACGGGAAATCTCGGCAATCCCCTCTGGTAATCAGAGCAGCCATCGTATTATCTCCATACCCCCAGGCCATCCGCGATTCCGGCTGCAAGCGCGATGACATGTCTTTAGCGCGCACCAATCTCCACTCCCTGAATATCTTTATTCGTATAAACACAAAAACTATCGGACAGGAATGCATTTTGGATGATTTTTGCCGTCTCTTCCTCTTTTCAGGCTACTAAACAATGGTTGTCGGTATCAAAACGGAAACTTCTTCTGCGTGGGAAGGACCGGAGAGAACCGCCACCCGATTCTCCGAAAACCTCCTCCAGATATCGCTCATAGTATCCAGTGTCTTCATTCCCTTTGATACCGCTCAGTAAAATCTGCTCTTTTCTTTACGTCAAAGGCTTCACGCGCAATGCCATTTCTCTGGTGTAAATGGAAGAATGGCAAAAGGACAGTTCCGCACCCTTTCACCGCTTCTTCCAGGAAGATAGAATGCATGGAATCCGGAATGCGGATTTCAGGAAGATTTTACACTTTCTGCTTTTCTTCCATCGTTTTCGCTTCCTCGCTGTCATGTCCAAGGAAACGAAATGTCCATTCTTCTGCAGTCATTGCCAAACGCGGTTCCCTGGCTTCCGGCGCCCAGAGCAGTGATTTTCACAGCAACTCCTTTTCCAAACAAGATTCCCACCCTTTTTGAACTGGGAAAAATAAAAAGGAACACATATCGTTTTTGGAAACTGCACTCTTCTTTCCAAAGCGGTTTTCCGTTCCGTTTGAAAAGTCTCTTTATATTTCCTGATGCTGGAAAATCAAGAGGCCGCAGAGAATAAAACCGAGGATGCACATGGGAAGATAAAGTGCGGAACTGAAAGGAAGAAGCTGACGTTCTTTTCCAAAAAGAAGAACGGAAAAGAAAAATGCCGTCACCGCAAGCATAGAACCCTAGCTGACATATCCGGTAGGATAATAATCACGATAAAGAACAGCAAAAGAAGACGGTATAGGAGGAGCGAAACACGAGAGCAAGCGCCGGTACACGCAACGCCTTTCCTCCCTTTTACTTTAGAAAGAAAGGAAAATTGTGGCCCAGGATAGCACCGAGGCCCGTTACCATCATGAGAAGCGTTTGATCCTCATTCCCCGGCTTAGAGAATAGCACCATAAAAAGATGGGGACAACACACTTTGTCAATGATCCATCAAAAAGCACGGGTAATCCCGCCCGCTTTCCGAGTGCGAAGGACATTGGTACTGCCCGGATTTTCGGATCCCTCTTTAAAGATATCGATTCCATGCGCTTTCATAGAGATAGCTGTTCGAATATTACCGAAGAGATAGCCGACGATGAGCGCAATGATGCTTTCCTGCATGGGACATCTAGTTTCTTCTCCTCTCTCTGAATAATGAAACGAATCGGTGTTCCCGCAAAACCGAAGTTTTCCCGAATCTGATTCTCAATATATCTTGTATAAGAAGAAAAATGCATTAATTCACGATCATTTTACAAAAAGAACAAAATGTCGGAGGAGAAAACTGAAGCCTGCGTAATATAAAACAGTTTTTAATCTTCTTCCTATCGGAAGGCGGTTGCTTCATGCGGTTGCCGTGCCAAAATCTCTATTTAAGACACCGGTTTTAATCTGTAAAACCTGATTCTCATGAATTCGGTCGACCCAGCTCAAAAGATTCGTTCCGTACTGTCCTGTTTCCGCGGAAATAAAAGAATCTCAGCATAGTCCATATACGAAAACTTTTCACGAAGCTTTTTCGTGAATTCTGCATGGTTTTATCATTTTTCTCAATTTGAAAATCCCACTTGTTTACGGCAATCATCACCCTTTTCCGGATTCATGTGCAATGCCTGCAATACGAGTATCGCCATCGGTAGATTCCTTCTCGTCATCTAAGAGAACAACACAGATATCCGCCGCCTGATCCACCGCTGAAACAGTTCGAATCACGGAATAACGCTCGATATCCTCCGTTACTCTTCCTTTTCCTTCTCAATCCCGCCGTATCAATAAAGACATGGGACTCTTTCCTTATACTGAATCTCCGTATCAATTGCGTTCTCTTGTTGTTCCGGCAATATCCGAAACAATGACTCTCCCTAAAAGGCGGTTGATTAAAGAGCTCTTCCCATATCTGGCTTCCCAATCAGACAATCTTTAAACGGTCATCTCTTCTTCCTCTTCTCCTTCACTGGAAAATGTTTTACTACTTCTTCTAAGAGATCCCTATTCCCATCTGGTTTGCAGAAGAAACCGGGAAGGGTTCCCGAGACCAAGCGCATAAAAACTCATACACATCGTGCAATTTTCTTACACTGTCTACTTTGTTGACACAGAGCACAATCGGTTTCTTTGATTTTCTGAGCATCTCGGCAACTTCATAGTCCGCATCCACAACCGGTACGTACATCCGTAATCAGAATGACATCCGCAGTCTCAATCGTCAAGTTCCGCCTGCGCACGCATCTCCTTCAAAATCAGGTTATCGGATACCGGTTCGATTCCGCGCCGTATCGACCAAGCGTAAAATGATATGTCAACCAGGAAGCTTCCGCATAGATTCGATCTCTCGTTACCCCCGGCGTATCTCTGCACTATGAAATCTGTTTTCCGGCAATCGCATTAAAAAGGGTGGATTTCCCGACATTAGGACGTCCTACCACAGCAACAACGGCTTTTCTCACGACTCTCCCTCATCTATCTTCGAAATGGCTTTCATTTTACTCATTAAAAAGAGCAGAGATGTCACACGTTATCCTTTTCTGCGTATTCTCTTCCATAAAATAGCTTTTTCAAAATCATAATAGAAAAGAAAAAGAGTTGCAAGCAAAGCTGCAACTCTTTTTCAAAAGCAGGAAGAATTAGTTGTTATAAAGATCAACCAGTCTCTTCAACTTCTCATATCTTTTCTTTTGCTTCCTTCTCGTTCATCTCATCCAGAAGCCTTCGCTCTTTCCGGATTCTTCAGAGCAAGAGAAAGGTAACGAACCTCACCCGCAAGAACTCCTGATATCCTTCGAACTTCTGGCTCTTTCTGAATCGAGACTGAACTTCTTATCTCCGCCAAGCGGATTGAAACGGAAGTTATTCCAGTATCCGGATTCTACAGCAAGTTTCTCTTCGGTCTGTGCCTCGCCATTCCCTTCTTGATACCATGGCTGATACACGGTGAATCAGCAATGATATAGGACGGTCCCGGATAAGCCTCCGCCTCGGAAATAGCCTTAACGGTCTGCGCCATATCCGCACCATCGCAATGTGTGCAAAGATGACATAACCAGGACATCGCAATACCTGCAAGATCCTTCTTCTTTGTATCCCTTCCCGCCGGCAGCAACGTGCTACTGCAGCAGCGTAGGAGTGGCCTCTGGAGGGACTGTCCGCCTGTGTTGGAGTAAACCTCGGTATCAAAATACCATAACATTGATATCTACTGCAGCCCAGAACATGATCCAGTCCGCCGAATCCGATATCGTAAGCCCAACCGTCTCCGCCGAAGATCCACTGGCTCTTCTTTTCCTAAAGAAATCTTTTGTTTCAGAAGATCCTTTGCAATTGCATCGGTCTTCTTCCAAAAGCGGCAAAGCTTCTCTGTAGCGGTACCGTTCGCTACTTGACAGCAAAGGTATCCAACATTCCTTGGCAGCTTCCACTACTGCGTGTCCTTGCTTTCTCCAGCCAGTCTCAACCTAGTTTTTCAAACGATCACGGATAGCGTTCTTGCAAGAAGACGTAACCAAACTCTGCATTATCTCGAAAAAGAGAATTATCCTACGCGGTCCCTGTCCTTGGTATTTACCGTATACGGGTGTAGAGGGAGAAGAGTTACCCCAGATAGCATAAAGACATCAGCATTACTGATGTACATTTCTCTCTCCGAAAAAGCTGTGATAAGCTTTTGGCATACGGCGTCTCTCCCACAACCCGGACAAGCACCGGAAACTCGAAGAGCGGCTCTTAAACTGAGAACCTTTCATCGTAGTCTCTTTGAACTTTCGCACGTGCTTCTTCCTTCTCCGGAAGAGTCACTGCATAATCAAGTACTTGTGCATCCTCGTGATCTCTCCGAGACATCACAGGCGCCTCGCCCTTCTATTCCTGGCAGACACTTGTGCGCAAGAACCGCAACCTACGCAATCCAGTACGGAAACTTTGTGCCAAACCGATAGTTTTACCATAGCGGTCATCGGTTTGTTCGATTTCCGCTCGAAAGTTTTCTCCGCTTTTTCCCCTGTGAAAGCACACGGACGAATACCGCATGCGGGCGATATAAGAACAGAAATTACACGAATACCGCTGGTTATCCGGTTTATCCACCGGAACGTGACTCGCAATACCATGGCGCTTCACCGGCAGCTGTACCTGAAACAAGTGGAACTGTCCGCGCTAGCTCTGGAAAGCGGATACCGGAAGGTATTATCCTTTCCTGGCGTTACATAGTTCTGAATATTGTCACACGTGCATCCGGTCTCTTCCAACAGTCTTTGTCTTGACGCATCGAACCTTCATCACGCACACCGTGCCCATTCCTTCTTTACTTCCACTTCTTTCAAAGCGCATTGGCACCGGCGGTCGATTGCAGCAGTTCTTCTTTACGACATCTTCTCACTTACCATTGTCCGTAGCTCTTCTTGCGGCATCTTTCGCATGAGCGTTGTTTCGCATAACCGCTTCTCTGGAATGATGCCGGTTAGCGCCGCTAAAGAATGCGGGCTGGAGAATCGCAGCTGAGCACGAGTCGGACCCTTACGGTCTCCTTCCAATACCGATTTCACACCGATGTAATGATGTAGAACTTGAGGTCATGCCCAGCCATGTACTTCTTCACCTGACCGGGAATATGGCTCTCCTGCATCACTGGATGTCATGTACCAGCAGTCTCAAAAGGAAAGGGTTCCGCCATCAACGAGCTCCTGTGCGAGATTGAAACTTCGTCATGTAAGCAGGATTGTGGCGAGCAGCAAACGTTTGCTCTCTCTTTGATAAGATAGGTGGACTTGATCGGCTTGTCTCAAAACGGAGGTGAGACATCGTCAGCACCGCCGGATCTCTCTTTGAGTCATAGTCCGTCAAAGCCTGCTTTATGCATCTGTGATGACGTCAATCAATCTTGATGGAGTTCTTGTTTGCAGCTCAGACCGTCTTGCGTGCACTGAGACCCCAGATCCTACAGCTGGCAGTTCCGGCAGGTGTCGTCACACCGATTGCCGGTCCCTTCCCTGAAGAGAGATGCGTAACATCATCGTTGATGCCGATCGTGATCTCTTCTTATCTTTGTTGTTTATGTAGCACAGTCTGTGCCGGAACGCTTGCTGTTCATGCGAGACCCCGACCGACGACTGGAAGAACGGTTAGATTCTAGACGCACTGTCGGAAAGGGCAGCAACAACATCAAGATAAAGCGGCTCACCGATGGATCCTGGCTCTTCGGTACGATCAAAAGCGCAAATATGGTACTTTCACCGTCTTCGGAATCTGCTTTCAAAGAAAGCACCGGTTGCAAACGGTCTGTAGAGTCTTGACCTTTAATTAAAAGCCTGAGCTTTGTGCGCCTTCTCTGAAAAGATAATCAATCGTCTCTTCAATCGTTTTCATTTGTTAGGGAGTCGACGCGATGATATGCTCTGCATTTTGCGCCGTAGTAGTTAACAAAGTATAATCGGTGCTGAGTCGTTTTGTTTACCTTTATCCATATACTCCCGCAATAACAGCCGTGGAAGTGCATCATAATAAGGTTGAAGTTTCTCTGTCAAAGAAGAGGTTCCAGTTCCCCAAGAACTGCGTTTCATGGGATTTGTTCGGATTCAATGCATTCTATGGGTTAATCGACATTACTCCCAATCCACCAGCATCTTGAGTCTTCATAATCCTGCCTCCTAATCTTCTGAATTTCTATGAAGCATGAACTAATGAAGAAATTGATGAAATAACCTTCCCCCAAGTTGCGCAACTGAGTCAAGTTCATAACTTCCTGTACGAAGATTCGCAGTGAAGTGGCGCCGACTGATGCAGAGACAAGCGGTAATGTCGGAGATTCGAAAAATGGTGCGTACGCGGCGTTACCGTTTCAGTAGAAACGTCAACACACTGGAAGCTGCTCTCCGCACCATAAATGTCCGGAATCAGCACATAATCCTGGGATGTCGTGTGTTAGGTTGCCGCCGGCAGCCAAAGCACTGTGTACAGCTCCGGTTGCACCGGCTTCGACTGCATCTCTCTACATTTGTACTGGCTTCAATGAATATTCATAGTTCTCTATGTCGATATTCATCGATATGCTCCATATCTGATGACGGTGCACCGAAGATTGCTGCCATTTAAAATGAGAGAAGCGTGTGTCGCCTGGTTTCATCCAGTCTTCTATTTTCGCCATACCACCTCCGAAAATGAAAATATTGAAAGCCCTGTTTGACTCTTTCATTATCAAAGAGAGAATAAATGGAAAGCAATGGATTCGCGCCTGTTCCTCAATAAGTACAAAAACAAAATTACAATGAAGAAATACGCGAAAAGTTCAATATCTCGTACATGGAAAAGCAGAAAACTGCATTGAATACATTAATAAAAACAGATATGGACACTTCCTCTGTCTCATCCTTATCGTCGAAAGTTTATAACACTGCGCGTTCCATTTTCTGTAAGAGAACGACATTCTGGGGTCTGAAATAACTGTATCTTCACCAGGAACTGTTCTGGCTGGGTTTCCATGCTCAGGCTTATTTTGCTTTGGCCTGCAGCGCCTCACATGGTCTCCTGGCTTGAATCAGAGACATGGTAATCTCCGATGTAGTTCGCGGAACCGCTCCGTCCGTTATTTTTCGGGTATGCCTTATAGGTCACACTGTGGTCTTTTATCTCTGCTTTCTGTCTTTTGGTCACAATCTTAGGCCTGCCACTTCGACCCTACCGAGCTGTTGCCTCTTCCCTTCAGCTGGTGGAACTCGCACGGTGTATAGGTGTCTTTGATCTTCGGGAAACCAAATCCCACTCTTACACCGTCCGAAGAATGGAATACTGTAACTGCACTGTGCAGCTCTGGTTGAATAATGCGCCGATACCGATGGCATGCTTAAATTGTTTACAAACCGAGTAGTCCAGTCCGGCCAGAAACTTTGTGCATCCATTCCTGTGTTTACAGGTCGGGGCAAAAGTATGGATCTTTCTGTACGTTGTCAAGTCCCGCACGAAAACAGTGACAGGAAGCGGAGGAAATCTGATACTCTCCTCGACTCTTCTACAACTTCTTCCCTGATTTAGGAAGGCTTGCTGAGACCTTTTCTCCTGGAGTACGCTGTCCAACCACCGTGTTGAAGGAGAATTTTCTCCGGGTTTCAGAACCGTTCCAGTTCATGCTTCGCAGCAAGCCGAAATATTTGTATCAGTGATTGGTGGTCTTTGTCAAAGGCAGAACATTTTGCAGCTTTATCCTATATCCACCGAAGGTGGGCACCTCTGTACCGACTGTTTCCACTTCTCCCGCCGAAGCTCTTATTCTTAACCAACGGCGACTTTCGCAGTAGTCTGAAGATTTACTGTATAACTGCTTTGTCTCTGCACAACCCAAATTCCTCTGGTGGACTTGTTATACTTGTAACATTCCGTTTTGCGGAGCCATCTTCCATAGCGTGTTTGAGAGATATAATTGTTACTTTATCCGAAAATCGGGCAGTTGTAAAACATAGTCCGCTACAGGTAGCGGATACGTTCCGCACTGCTTTCCTTTTCTTTTTTTTTCTTGCCTTTTCTTATGCAGTCCTTCCGTGCTGCTTTCTTTCGCCTGGATTATCCTTATAGTTTGCAAAGCTGCTCAACAAAATTATGGATACTGTCCATCGTCAGAAAGAGCGTATTCCGTCTCTTCCGGACGAATATGCATCGAGAATGCCACCACAACTTTTCTGTCTCGATCATCGACCTGTCGCACTTTCTTCGTCTTCATTATTTTCCTGAAACCTGCATCAAAATGGTTATCTGCTCCGGCTTTGATTGACAATATTCCACCGATAAGACTTTCAAATCTTCAACGTCCTCCGTCATCCCTTTCATGTTGAGAGTTTCGTATCCTTCTAAAGGCGGAATAATCCAAATACAACTCTTGAATCGCATTTGATTCATGGTTTCCGCAATTGTCGTTTCTTCAGCCTCGGTTATGAAGAAGTGGACGTGTTAAATGCTTCCTTAAACGATTAAGGCAGAACGGATATGGCAAACGGTAGCGTAGACTTTGATCTGGCCAGCCTTGATCCGCCTGATCTTACTGTTCCACTGTTTCATCACTATAAGATGGAAGAGGATCTGCTGCGAGAACTTCCCTCAGCCTCACTGACCGCTCCTTGGAGGTTTCTTTACTCTGCCAACATACAACCTCTCCATTTTCTCATTATAAGTATGGAAAGAGTGATAAACCATCCGCCCGTATTGAAAAGAGGAGCTACCAATCTTTTCTTAATCCATGGTTCACATTGAAAAGAACGCCGTTTATCATACCAAAGAACGTCCTTTATCACAATATATACAATTTTTGTAGAAAACTTCCCAAATATTTTTCATCCGTCCGCTGGAAAACTGTAAGAAAATATTTACGCTTTTTATCATAAATTACAACCTTCGTGAAGACACTTCTTTCAGAATGGTACTGCTGCTTCTCCCGCGCCACCTTGCTCTTTTCGAGAATCTCTTCGCATGGTCCTTCGGCACCGCAAGAATAATCTTCACCTTCCGTTAATCTGTGGCTGGAACCTTTATCCATCCCGCTTCTTCTTTATCATCATAGCGGCTAGGATACAAACAGAAGCTTCCCTCCCGTCAGTTGATAGTATCTCTCAGAGGTGAAAAACGGAGCCAAAGGATTGAGGAATGTTCAGGCAGTTTGGAAACATCCGCCGCTTTTCTTCGCAGTAACGGCATGGTATTATTAGAATTGCAGCGAATGACGAAGCGAAATTAAAGTTTTCAAACGTTCATGGACCAAATTATACGCAGGCGAACTATCCTTTTGTTTCTTCTACCGTCTTATCTTTAACCAGAACAAGAGCATAAAAACGGTTCATAAAACGATACACCTGTCAATGCCTTTGCATCCCATGCCAAATCCAGTTCGGTGACCTACAAAGCTCAGAAGACGTAAGCAACACAAACTATAATCCTGAACATCATCCATGAAATTACATTTCCAGAGACTGACATCTTATTCTCCACTGAGAATCATTCCTTTATTTAAAATAGTTTCAGAGGCTCCTAAACCTACAACCCTGATGTCATACAAAATCTCGAACTAAAAAGCGGGAATATAGAGATGTAAATGGTGTTCCGGCACTGATATATTATCCACGGAAGATTGATCCGCTTTTCCTTGCTATTCAATTTTACTAATATCCTGATCCACATAACGAATAAAATACCAGGATGAACGCCACTGGGGCATCGTATTGGTTTCTTCCTCGCTGGCCAAGCAGTATTTTCAAGGGTGGCACCACCTAACCGTGGAGAGAAGTAAGAGAGATTCACCTGCCCGCATGGTTCATACCTGACCTCGAAGTTTCAGAGGAAGTTCTTCCACCGAAACGGTGAAGACGCCGCACTTTTGGTTAATGGATACGAACTGCCCTCCCTCTAATAACGCTGGCTCTGAGGCGACTCAGCCACAGCTTCTTAGCTCAATGTTTTCTTCCGATGCCCACCCTTTTCTTAATTTGAGGCTTCTTTCTTTTCAATACAGCTGATTCCTGTCTGTCTCATTTCCTGAATGACTTATGATCTGTTATTCGTATAGCCTGGGCTCCTTCTTCTGCCTTAGCAATTAAGATAGATCAAATTCTTTGGTAAAAGAAGTCTCAGTCATATGGAACTTACATAATCGTTCAGTCCCACAGATCCACAAACATAGCCGGGAACCAGACAAAATCTTTTCTCCATTTGCGGATCATAGGCTCCCGCAAATACGCTTCTGCCTGACCGCATCCGCTACCGCTATTTTTCATGATGATTTATTACGTTTTTGATATACCTTCCAATTGCCGATTTTTGCAGCGATAATCTTTCTGTAACAAAGGATGTTCCGCAAGAACCAGGCGCTGCTCCGGAAAAGCGTGTCCGGTCCGGGTAAATACGGCATCGCCCTTCACCGTCCAGCAGCGCTTAAAGTCACTCTCAAACGCAGGTCGCCTTATCGCATTTTGACCGTACCTTTCTAACTTTTCCCGCCAATCCAAAGTGCATCGAGATCAAGAGGCGATCTTGCAGGTTGCGAATCGCATCCACGTCCTGATTTTCCGGTCACCGCCGGCCCGCAAAGCTCACACTTCCATCGACCACTCTTCATTTGCCAGTCCGGTTTACAGCCAGGCACCAGTTAATAGGAACCTTTCATACGCGAGCCTTTTTCGAACATTTCTGGCAAAACCATCAGGGTCACTTTTATAGTCTTCTGGATCTGCTAAGAATTCTTTGCATCTGTTGCAAATTGTATTATCGCCGTAGTTCGCTTTTCGAGTTATTCTCATTTTTCGTCGATAGAGGGGGAATGCCATCTGATTGCATAATTTCGGCAGGCAGACCAAAGCGTCCAGTCCCATGTGGGTGATGATATTTTGATATCTGGTATCTTGCCCAGTATCAGAAATAACATATCCTTCCAGTGTCTTGGGTATAGTTCCGGCCCGAAGATAGGAAAATATATCCATAAGTATTTTTATTGTCCTTTTGCTTGATGGATTCTTCCAAAATTCCCCATATTGATTTATATATTATATCTCGCCATTGTTCACCCCTATTTCCAAACGATGACGCGCGTATTGTATAAATGGAACGTGGAATCGCTGGCGACAGAGTGTACTCAATCTCTATTCGCCAGTTCCGGGACTATCCATCGCTTTAAAAAAAAGCCTGCATTCTTCTGGAAACGCTGAATTCTACTATGCATCGATAGTGATTTATCCTCCTATCTCTGCAAAAGGAAAAGTCTTTCATGAGAAAAAATTTTTTCTATAGAGACACTGAAAGTAATAATCGTTCCTTTTTTGACTGATTATTGAGAAACATCCAAAGAACTTTTCTCCAGTCAGAAATGGTCGGACACCCCACAGTTGTACTTTGCTTTTATATCGTTTATAAGCGTATCTGCAATCAGGTGTAACAATTTTTAAGATCTTAAGATCTGAAGAAAATCCTGCTGAGAACAGCGTCCTCTTTATCCCACCGTTGGTGAGTGTATAGCGGTTTTCAAAGAACTAGAAAAGTTTACAAAGAGCACCATGTTTTTTTCTCCAAGCGAGGATGGACTTTTTCTGATAAAGTCGAGGCTGTAGGACTGCAGTTTCCTCCTCCAGTTCTTCAAATCTGTAACATAATAGAATTCCTGACTGCTCCATGACAAATATAGCTCTGCTTCTTCCTTCTTCCATCTCCTGTATGCATTCTGGATCAGGAAATCCTGCAACTGTTTTTAGATGAAAGTGAGAATTTTTTCGCTTTCAAAAGGTATAGGCAGCTTCTTCCTTCTTTTTCGGCCAAGATGCCCAAAGAGAATCTTCCTCCGGTGCGCTTTGCTGCCGATTCGGGTCCAAGACAGCACCGCCTCCCACCGTCCTCTCTGTAATGGTTTCATCCTGAAGAATAAAGATCTCATACCGTTGTACTGTTTTTCCACCGCTTGTAACTGGCAGTGCGCAGACTCCTTGCCTTTTTGACCTCTGGTCCTTCAAAACATAATTTATAGGAATGTGCGCGTCTTTAGCGAGTAATCGGATGTTGATTGAAGCGACTCGTCCGCTGGCAAAAACCTGTTTTCACACGGCAATCCAGAAGATCTGTCGGATGCAGCAACCCGCCTGACACTCTTTAAGTGGCAGTCTTTTCCCATCCTTGTAGATTTAGTATGATTTCCGCACGGTCCGATTCTCCATGCAATCGAATACTTGGATTTCAAGTCCTTTCTTCCGGATGTTATAGCGAGCTGCGTCGCGGTGAAGGTCGCCTGTCTTCCTCGTCCGCTACTGTTTTTCCTTTATTTTTGGTCTCAACTCCTTGTGAATAGATGATATATGTCCTGGTCAGTAATGGTCTTGCCTGAAACGAAAAATAATTGAATTCATCGGCATACGAAAAGCCTTTGAGATTTTCCTCATCTTCTTCGACTTCCTGATAAAAACGGGCGAGTTTGTCCACACCTTCCTGTGAAGGAAGACAAAGGAAAATGGCTGAGTTTCCTGGCCAATTCCATTGATGAAATAACTCCTGTATCTCTTTCTTTCCTTGCTTTCTCCACTCGAAAGAATCTGGAATCAAATTAACGCGGTAAGAGCAATAAATGATTTCTACCCGAGGCTTGCAACAGAGATGCTCTCTGGTCTGCGCACATGCCTCCCTTGCGAGATCACCACAATACCAAGTCCATCCCTGCAGCACTGGATACCATCGTTCGATAAACTGCGCCTGTGTGTATCGACAGACCCACTTTCTCCCGAGGAAGGAGCAAAGTAAACTGAGTTCAATGGCCAGCCCTTTTCTTCTCTTTCCAGTCTGTCCATTACACTGACACGCTCTGACCAGAGTGTCTTCCATGGTCGATATGCCCCTGCCGTCCCAGTCGATATAGCAAGATTCTTCATACTTCCTTATACCCGTATTCTAATATCATTTTTCATTCCATTTTAGCAGCACTTCTTGCTTTTGTATCTTTTAACATGAGGTTGTTCTCTCCACAACATTCGTTTCATCCTTCTTCACTTTTATTAATGTCGACTATACCGTTCATACGGATTGCAACGCTGACCGCCTCTTTGTGTTCTAAAGAAACGCCCAGCAATGGCAATATCCTGCCTGATTTCTCTAATCGTGGCAGTAAATCCATGCTGTTTCCCCATGGCTCTTTACTCGAGACACAGCGCTTACGCGCAAGTACGGCCCAGGCACCCACTTCGGTTCCGGTAAAATATTTATTCATTATCTCGTGGAATCCTCAGATGATCCCATAAAATCAGATCTGTATTTTCACAGAGTTCTCTACAAGAGGATCTCGAAATGATGTAATGTAGTTTTTTCGGATGGCCCGATTCCATATTTTCTCCTCATCTTCCGGCATGAACAGCTTCCTACTTTAAAATAACTTAATATTAAGCGCTGGAATCGCCCCCGTCCTGATATTCAATTCGAGAAGAACTATCAGAACCAAAAGCTGTCGATACAGAATGGCTTCCAATAAACCCGACGGTTCCGGCGATAATAATTACATCGCACCCTGTCCGCTAACCACAACTAAACCACTTTATTTTCCTCGGACGCTCATATCCTGATAATCCGCGCGTTCGTACAATAAATGCTGTTATTTAAAATGTTCGAATCTTCCACAGAATTCGTCGCTGATGGCAGGTATCTGGTCCTAGTGCGGGCATACCCTGCCTTGGCTTCCAAGTAAACATCCACCAGAAAAATCAAATCGTCCTTCCTGGTGTTCCACGGCTAAAATAATCTGTTCATCCAAAACTATTTGATTTCCAAAGGCGGAAAGCAGTTTCTCTCCAAATGCCATGTAAGGATGACATAAATGGTCAGCCGTATGCGTGATGCCTTCCCTATAGCGTCCTGTAAACTTTGAAAGCGATGGGAAAGATATCCATAATAGAATTGATTTTACAATGCCTATCTTCTTCTTATGAGCTGCATAGAGCAGGAAATTGAATCAAAGGCTCTTTCTTTCAGTAAACTCCTGCAAACAGGAAGTATTAACAAAAAAAGATATACTTTATTCTGCTTTCAAAGAGAATTTTTTCCTCAGCGGAAGGAGAAAGCCTTGAGTTAAGTGTTCTGTACTATCTCCACTGTAATCCCCTTCTCTCTCCTACCGTCCCATAACCATAACACAAAATAGAGGTTCTTTTTTCTTTTAAAAATCGGAAGCAGCGAATGCCTGATTTTTATAACGGCACTGCACAGTCTGTACGCTATCCCTTCCTGGCACCAGCATCTTCATACGGTTTATGTAAAGTACTTTTTCCGTGACATACTCATATTTATAACGGAACCACCCACCCGGTGGAATCTAGAATCTCAAGCTGTCTTAGAGCATCTCATAAGCGCCGTATTTTCTATGTTTATTTCCGTATTGCACCCATCGGAACGAGAGGAGCAACTGCACGAGAGTACCGGTCTGTCTACGACAGGAGGAAGGCGGCAATAATGATTGCTGATGCCAACCTCCCATAGCTCTCGCTATGCCGTAGAACGATGGTAAAGTCTCTCAGCTAGCAGGAGGATTACGGTCAACGCCCCCATCTCAAATTCCTGAAAATAGCTGAACTGGTTTCATTTTTAACCCTCCTGCTTCGCCACCACCCATGAAAAATGATGTGTACTGGAGTTACCCCTCAATCACGCCCATCCTTCTGCAAGTCGAAGAAGCCCACACTGAAATAGCAGTTGGAGACTTTGAGACCACACATCATATCCTCCGTGGAGATATCTATTAACCCACTGAAGGCACTGGGCCTGATGATCTCTGAACGTAAAGTCACCAAGATTAAACTTTACTACATGATGTACTCCGGCAGCAGTGTAGCGATAGCCACTACCATGTCCTTTAAAGGCTTCTGTAACCGGCGCCCAAACAGGAGGAGGAGAAGAGAAGTCAAAGATCTCAGATCAGTCCCTTTTACTATTGTAAAATCCATGTCTTTCTCCTTTCTAATATTTTATGTAAATATTCTGGGGTGGACGATGTTTTGAATATTACCAACATACTTCATTTACGGACCGAGTTGTTCAATGAAACCTCATGTTGAACTGACTTCCTGTCCTACTTTAATTTCATATCGGAAATATATCTGCTTGGGAATCTTCATGTAACCGAGACGCCCTTTGTCGAATCCCCGACGGCACCGTCGTGAACCTACAATGATAATTTTCCATGTAGATGAGTTTATCGCATTTTGCCATTAGCTGTTCAGATACTTTTTAAACTTTCACCTGGCAAAAGAGAAGTTTCATTTCATGTTGAAATGGCTTTCTGTACATTGAATCAGCTCACGTTCTGTGCCTTTATCTTGATCACTTTTCTCCGCTTTTCACCCTTCCCAACCATCTCCGCCTTTCAACATATCGGCTATTGGATCATCCTCCGCAAAGGGTATTGTTTTGACTTATTTTCACATCATTCCTGACTGACATATTCACCATGGCATTCATACTTACTTCATGAAGGCGTGTCTTGTCAGTACAGAAGATTACACTGACAACTTTTGATTCCTCCTATACCGATCTGTCTATGGCTTGGTGTCAATATGGTTATTTGAATCCTTCTAGTAACAGCGCCATCCGGTCCGATTGCTTCCAGAGTCATTCCACGACGGATGACAGAACTTCACGTTAACTGCGGAGAACCAACCAGTACAACGCCGGCGCAGATCCACATCCTTATCATGAAGTACCTAATAGCGCGGGTTTTCCAGTAATGACGGGACATTTTTGATGCCGGTCTGATGGTGTCAAAGCATGAACAGCCATCCAGAACTTCCAGCAGATACGGACACCGGTACATTTCGAGGTCAACGTTCGCTTGCACCGAGTACGCCTACCGGCCCAACCGGGCAGCGTTATCGCTTACGCACCGGACCCATGATTTTGCGATAACCACTTTTCACCCGGTCTTCTAAACGGTTGAAGGTCTCGTATCGACAACAAGACTCGTCCGCTTTCAACGCTTTACGAATCTCACGGTAATCAAATCTGTTGCAGTATAGCAGTCATTATCCTGACGCCCGGCGTTATCTTCTTTATTGGTAACGTTATCTTAATGAAAATATCTCTCTCGATTAGACAACTGACGTCTCATAACGTTTCTATCAAGATAACCTTCCGATGAAACTGAACTTACAATCGAATTTCTTGGAATCCGTCCCGAAACAACCATTACAACACCATCCAATACCTATGTGTACTGATTCTGAGAATTGCCCCTGGAAGTGATCGGCTGTATCCATAATGGTGTTGGAGAAGGTATGATACTGATCCGGGGTATGAGACACCCTCAATCTCTACCAACTCCTGAGAATCAACCGCTTTTCTTAATTCTTCCCTGACGGGCATGGTACCTTCCAACCTGGTTTCTATCCGCGCTTTACTTCCGTAATCTTAAAGTGCTTTCATAACGAATAAACAACCTCTTCCTGATGCGCTGCGGAGTTCGTCGCTAATAGCGGTTAAAGGTTGCACTGTCCACCCTTTGGAAACAGTAGTAGTGGTCCCCCTTACGAAGAAAGAGGAATTTGAAGACCAATGCTCTTTCATGGCAGCTGAATTTTCAACGCCACTGAAAGCTCCTTCCGCCGGGAACGGAAACCACCTAGCTTCTGCCTTCTTCTTCTTTTCCTCGTTATGTCTGAGAAGCCTTTTCTCTGCAAGCGTAACAAGGCCTTTTGTGGCGCGCAAGAGAACTCGCAGTCTCAGAGTTGGTCAAGGACATCCTAGCTGGCTTAAACAACTGTTTAATTCAGAAGTCCGGAATCAACAACCACTGAAATCTGATCCTTCCAGGTTGTGGGTTTGGCAAGTAGTCCCTCCTCAGCCCTACAGCAGGAAGACTGCCGGATTACTGGAGGTTCTTTCATATTCTGCTGAAATATACATTTTTTCTTTTGAGGAATTGGCGAATATCCCGTCCATCCGAATATGATATGGAACAGTCCATCTCCAGTTCCTGAATAAACTAAACTCTTTTTCCATTGACTGCATCCTCTTCTTCGGTAGAGAAAATCCACCGGCTATTCTTATCCAACGGTTGTCAACCGTCTTGACTTCGAAGATAGCGCATTATTCCATGCCGACGGTTTCAAGAGTATGATCTGTCTGATGATGCATGTTTGCTCATCTTCGGAGCGGAACCATAACCGTGTTTGTGCCACAGTCACTACAGTTTCAATCAGGATATCTACAACCGCGGCTCCTTAAAAGGAAGGATCTTCAGGCCTGTCCCGGAGCAGTTTCGGATTTCGCCACCAGCACTGGGCGCACATCGACTGCCTGCTTTACAGTCTGCACATCCGCCAACACCGTTACTTAAGAGGTCTTCATTCTGTCGATTGGCGCTGGTGGCGTGTGCCAGAAGTCCCACTCTCTGCCTCCCCTTCCAGTCCTTGAAAAGGCTCTAGCGTTAGTCGCTACTGGTTTTTGTAACGGGAGTGGAACAGCGAACCAAACGGTCCATGTAATAATCTCCATACTCTCCGTCAGATCCCGCCTGCCATCCCAACAGCCTCTCCAAACTGCCGTTCCGGGAAGGTCTAGGAATAATTAGATTCCGTACTAACTTACCGCCTACGGTAATGTTTTCAAGAAAGAGTTGCTTTCTTTATCTTCAATCGCCTGCAAATTTCAGATGTTTCAACAAAGAAGTGTCCACGATCTCGCTTCCCGACCAAGTGCCAGGAGGAGCAATCTTCCAAAATTACGAATAACCATTTCTTCTCCCATCGGATAGATATCTGTAGTGATGGTGAGAATCTCCGGATAATCTCAAGCTTCTCCAGAAGAAGGCAACTTCTTTCTCGTGCTTCTTCTTGATGGCAATCACTGCCTTGCTTTATTGTAGAGATTTCATGGCATACTGAGCCGCCATGTGATATCTCGGCTCATCCAGGTTCGCTCATGTTGGCGTTCCAGAAGTGGTTCACACCGCTAATTAATTGATATCCCTTTTTAAGTCTGTGCCGAGTTTCTTACGCCTGTAGGAAATCCTGTCTAACTCATTCCCTACAATTCCGGCTGCCTTACCATGAGATTATCCTACCGGAAATCGGGTTCAAAGAATCACTTGGCTTATCCATTTCACCACAATCGCCGCATCCTGTGATTTCTTTTCAACGCACCATCCACACTGAGAAAAATATTTGCGCCTAACCTTCTGGAGCCGTGAGTCTCTTCTGACCTTGTTCTCACTTCACAATAGTAATATCAGAGCTGACATGCTGTTTGAGCAAAAATAGTCTGACCATTTACATTTCAGATCATATTCCGCCTTATTTATATACTGGAACTTGACAAATGATTGTCGGTTTTATTTACAAAACAAATAAGCATAAAAGCACTTCTAGCATTTTTCCAATACAGTATAAAATAGGCATAATTCCTCGTTTTCAACCTCTATATTCTATCAGACCGTCTCGCTGCGCCTTCCCTCCTTCTGTTTCAAAAATGCATACGGCATTTGTCGCTTTCTCATCCATCTCGAATGGATCGATTTTCGTAAGAAGCATGCCATGCCATGGTTTCTGAATTGGCACGCTTTTCGACCCCACCCCGAATATCATCCAGAATGCACCCGCTCTTTTCACATGAAGAGAGCGATGATATGATCGCAAAACGATGCACTTCCATCCTGTACTTGTTAAAATTTAGCTACCCCTGAAGTCGGTATCGGTACTTTCTTTGTTTCATGCCAAGAAGGGCTCTGTCCTAGATGCTCATCTTTAACCATTCCGAGAACTGGATGGAAATCAGTTCTTCCAAAACGGAGGCAGCTGCTTACCCGCGGGGTCTTACCTCCATCCATTAAGATCAGATCCGGAAACTGAGAAAATGATCCCAGCGAATCTTTCCAGCCTCTCCTGCCTGTTTCTCTTTCTATAGACTGTGAGAAAGTTGATGCAACATCTCCCGCATGGATGAGCAGGTCATCTCGCTCATACCGATTGTATTCGAAACTTCCAATTATTCATTTTCTTTTCCGTCCTGATAAACAACCATATGGATCCTACATTGAGCACCCTGAAGTCGAAATATCATACGACTCGATGCGTAAGCAAGGTTTTGAGTCCGGCATATTCTTTTTAGTTCTTCCAAAGCCTGTTCCTGCTTTTTCTCTCGTTCCGATACTTCTCAACATAACGAAGCATCAAAATACCGGCATTCTTTCCTGCAAGTTCTACCACCTTTCGCCGCCTTGTTTCGCTGCATACGAACCTTCCTCCTTTATGGAGTTTACCATTCGGCAATCATTTCTTCATCCGGCAGGGTACAGGGAAGATAGATTTCTTTGGACAACGGTACTACCTGAAACTGACGTAAAAGAGCGAAAAAAAATCTCTATCTTTTCCTCTTCATCAATTTTTTAAGAACTGTGATCTCCCTACTATTTCTTCCCGTCCTGCATGAAGAAAATCTGAATCACACAGTCATCGTGGTCCTGTCTAAGCCCCAGAATATCCTGGTCTTCCATCCAGAGCTGTAATCTTCGTCTTCTTCCATCGTATGCCGTGAATTGTGGATCCCGATACTCCATGGTCAGTCCAACCGGCTTGACGCTCTGCATTTTCTTTTGTAACTTCTTCACCACACAGCTCTGTTTTCCAGATAAGATCGCGGAAACTTCCGGAATAACCGCCCAGGTCTTCTTCGTCTGCTGTCCGGTATTACTTTGCACACAGACTGTCCCATATCAGAAAAGACAGGGTTTTGCAAGCGGTTTCTTCCGAAAATTTTATTACAGTCTGAATATGTAAAGTTTTTCAGCTAGCTCAATCCTCTGCACCCGTTCAACAGTAGTAAGGTCCATAATACTTGAACGTTTATTTCTTTTTCGACCGGGTGATAAACAGCTCAGATAATCTTCTCCCACACTGAATCGGTATATAGTAGCTTATCATCTTTAAAACGCGGCACTGCTTGTTTCCTTAATCAAATTGATTCCAAACCAGCGCTTTCCAGTTCGAATCCGCCCATGCGTACCAAACGCTGAATCTGAGAAACCATCTGCTGAATCTTTATGATTTTATAATGACTTTGGTTACACGATTACGAAGATTTTTCGCTTTTCCCATATAAACAATCTCATCCATCAATATAGATTAAATAAACTCCGGAAGACGCGGGAAGCTGAGTTCTTCTGATATAAATTTATTTTTATGATCCAACATCCACTATTCTGTTTTCTCCTTGTAGGTTCAGCACCTGCGATTGTTCGTCTTTACGCTTCTTTTCTTTTTGCCTTCCTGTTCTGCTTCTTCGATAAAGAAGCAGTAAAATCATAATGCCTGATGCATCTCAAATCGCGCCATTCGTCATAACCGCTATCATAAACAGCCTGAATCTCGGCATCGAATTTCTTCTTTTTTCTTTCCCGGTGAAGAAGAATGTCGAGATACGAAGGCGTAAAGCTTTGCAACCAGGGACGGATACTTGCTCGGTATGCAACGTCGTCTCTAAAGCATGCTTCCGGGAGGAAGAGCAAGCACCCTGATCGTCTTATATACCAGTCCGGAGAAATATCAAAATTGCCGTTTCGTAATGGAGACGAAATCATCGATGCGATATAGTCTGGCATATGGAAGCCATAATGAGAATCTTTGCTCACCGCCGTCCACATAAGAACCGATGATGGTTCCGAACACATCCGTAGAAAATTCCTGCTTTTCGCCATCCGGTCACATAACCGAACAAACCGGTAATAATAATCTTGGTCGTCCGTTTTGCCTCCGATAAACGACATTCTATCCTTTTTCCGGTACAAAATGAACGTAGTCCAACTGCACTGTCGAAACCGTCATCCGCACACCTTCGTAATGAAGTTAGGTTATACTCCCACAATCCTTCTGTAAGGATTCACCAGCATAGTCCATTGCTGTCCTGAAAAGACCGCCGTCCGCTTTTTGGGTTCATCCACCCGATGTGCTGGTACCAGAGGAAATACGAACAAACCAGCCGCAATCAGTTAGATTCCTCTCATGACAACGCTTTTAAATAAAAGCTGGCATATCTCAATCCTGTTTATATTTCACCGTCGTTCGGGATGTACCGTCTTCATCTGAGTAGCGATCGGTCCCTGGCCGCTTTTGATATCCAGAACGTGATGCATTCAACTCGTTCCTCGCATGCCGTCGGAGAATCTTATCCATACGCCCGGAACCGGCTGTAATATCCGTAACAGCAACCCTGCACTTTTTTCTTTCTTTTCTACCTTCGTTTTCCAAACGAGCGCTTCTTGCCTTTCCTCCTCCAGTCTGGCTTTTTCCACATACTTTCTGCCAAAGACTGCTGAAAGCTGCCTTTTCCTGCACCTCCGATTCATATTGCTTTAACTTCCGGGGTCTGTTGTCTTTGTAATTTCAACGGCGCTTTATTTCCCGCACGCAAGAAAGTACACCGATACAGGGTCACAAAGAATGGACTTCCTTTCAGGCCTCCCACTTTTATCGAAAATCTAGTCCGATTATACCACTTCTACCACCTATTTCAAGAAATTTTGGAACGACAAAAGAGCGTCAGCACGAAAATAAAATAATGCCGCTATTAGTAAAAAGAGTTATAAGGAAATACCTAATCCTTATAATCTCTTCCTAACGAGATTCTATACTTCACGCTCATAACGCTTTCATGACGGAAAATAAACTTAATCCTGATTTTCGTCCTGGCAGTTTATAGCGCCTTTGATAATCTTCGTTATGGCATCCGCCATTTTTCCAGAGCCTGCTGACCGCCGCCGGACTTAATGGTCAGGGTCTCCGATATACTGGGTATCTTCATCTTATCCAGAATTTCCACAAGTTTGCACTCTGCGGGTGCCTAGGCACCGCTCTCCAAATAGACTTTCCGGTTCTGTACATTTAAATTCTTCATATCGGTAAGCAAAGCCTCCATCTTCGGAAGAGTTCGTTACATAGGTCGCCGCAGACAAGATGGCCTGCACGGAAAACCTCCGCAATCGATAAGAGAACCAGTTTTAGAAGATCATAAACTATAGTTTTGCACCCTTTTTCCCCGAGGCATTGCAAATGGTTCATACCGATTCGGTATTGCCATAAACGGAATTATAAATAATCACAAACTGCTGTTTCTTCCGGAAACATAACGTGAATTCAGAGATCATATTTCAAAACAAAAGCACTTTCTTCCTGCCAACCGGACCGCAAGGACAAACGGTCTAATGGAGGTGGCGGCTGCTTTTTAAGGCCAACGGGTCTGCGCTGTATTTTCAAATAATATTGCATACAGCGTCTTGCATCATCCAAAAATCCTTTGCTTTATAATCCATTTCTTGCAAAATGAGCGTTATTACAGCTGAATACCCTGAAGGCATCCGCAGAAAACAATATGCCATCTGCTCTACTGGTAGAGAATATCACTAGCTAATGCACCGGTGTAAAAGAAACTTTATACTGATGCTTCCAAAAGAAAACTTTCACCGTCCTCATTACGACCTGTCTCCGGAATACAAAGAAAGAATTGTTCTAAATCCAGTGTCTTTGCTGTTCGAAATAATGGATAGCTCCGAAACTCCTGCAAGTTCTTCAATGTAACCCGCAATGATCGGGTTCCATGTGATAACTAGAGGTCCAGCTCCTGGAGGCGTACTACCTTTAAAAAAAGTCCATCTGATCAAGTATCAAAACCGTTACCAAAGGATCTGTATGTTACGCCTCTTTCCACCCAAAAGACTTGCAGAGAGATTCTCTCATCCTCACCCCTACATACACCAAATCTTTATCTTTCTGCATGAAATAAGATCTGTATCCTACCTCTGATGATGCAACAAAGTCAACCCTCTGTCTGTACTGAGTTCCTTTAGTCCCTAATACCAACTTGATCTCTTCCACTTTGAGGGCATGAAATCAGACCGGCACATCCACAGTTCCCGCAGCAACGCCCGCGCCTCTCGTCATTTCAGGATCACTGCAAATATAGCCACAGTATATATTTTCTGCCTTAATTCCTTTTCAAACAAACTCCATTTAACTTGTGCCCAGCGAAACACGCGCCGTATACTATCATCAGATTGTGCAAGCCCAGCGATTTTAGAATAATTTTGTTTTTAAGAAAATCAAAAAAGAGTTGAATGAAGAGATAGAATAAAAGTAGAGGACTTTGCCTTTATTTTGCTGGTTTGGTCCCTACTTTAACACCGCGACAGATCCATGTCAGAAGACTCTATGAGGGCACAAGCGTACCACTGAACACTTTACCAGGTTAAGGCCCCATCTCCAATTACCATGGCCCTCACGCGCCTGAATATTTTATTGGACAGACATCTTTACACCCTCCCGTCTTAATCCGGAACGGACTTTGCAGAATTTACTTATAGTATTATATTCCTTCCAGTGCTTTGTTGAATACTTTGTGTTTCGTCCTGCCGAAAAACATCATTATAAAATACACCATCTTCCCGCAAAAGCAAAAATTTGTAACCATACTCACTAAGATCGCTTTTCTAGTCTCAGAACAGTAAGTTTTCGCTTTATTGGAGTAAGGGTGTCTGATTTCAATTCATCTACGAAATCAAAGCTTTGCCTCTACATCATTTCTTTCTGATTGACTCAACTTGAGGAAAGTCCGAGATTGTCTACTCACAAGCTTTCCTCGTTACTTTATCGCCCGCCGACCCGCCGTGAAAGCGATGGACGACCGTTCATCGCCGCAGCAAGGCGCCGATATATTCAGTAACCTAGAAGGAAATGATCCAGCAACTTCCGCGTGATTCCTTTCCAGCGCAGCCTCAGCATCACGGAACGGGAAGAAACACCGGTCAGCGCCCAGAACACCGGACTTCATTTAAGATGTCTGAAGTACTTCATCAACCGTACGGTTTCTATGATTCCATTAAACTGATGGTCTGCTCCATCGATGTCTCCGGAACGGGTTCCCATGATAAGACCTTCAACGGTAGTCCGCAGAAGTATTCACGCCTCCATAGACGGTAGAGATGGAGGCTCCGTTTCCAGGTGGCAAACAATGACTTTCGCTCATTCCTGTCCAGTCCTCCAAAACGAATGGTTCTCTGAGGCGGGTTATTGGTCATCCTATGGAAACTATAGCGACGAATGCAGCATACTTCGTAATACCTGTCGGAATCGCAGAATAGGCTTTCCCGGAAGCGGGGGCTATACCAGTGGTATCAAATACAGCCAAGATGATTAAATAAATCTTCAATAGCCTCAATGCCGGCAGATCGCTGATTATGCAATGGTCCGAGGTCAGCGATTCCCTGCATCACTTCTTTTTTACCTTTGCCGGTAAATGAGTACTTCCTATAATCTTTATATCGTCGTGAGCACCTATGTCCGATAGCGATATCCGTTCATCGACTTTACCACGCCGTGTTCAGTTCGCCAAAGCATCAAACCAGCTCACCATGAGTAATCCGCATATCCTGTTCTACGATATACTCTTCTTCTCCTGGCACCATGTTTTACGATCCTGAATTTGACAGCCACAGTCCCTTTTGCTAGCACCTTCTTCCATCCATATCCATGAGCTGATACTCAAAGAAGAGGATCCATGTCTGATTACCAAAATTTCATTTTCCAGTAATCATCCAAGTTCGCTCTGTTCCTTCTCCTGCAAAGTCCTAATACGAACGCCACATGCCTTCCTTTACTGCGCTGTTAGCCGGTAAATTTCGTCCGATTATGCACGAAAGAACTTAATCAGTATAATTGAGACTTGCACAGCGGTAATAGCACCACATCCAATCGATGTTCCTCCACCAAAATCCTTTGAGAGGTCACATCGTCTTGTAATCCCCTGTGTCATAGGTCCGTATACCTGCCTTTTGCTGCTAATCTTCACGTTTAACCGATGTTGCCCGCATCAAGATCAAAATTCATGTTGGCTCTTCTCAGCAACAGGGGAAGACGGGGGCTCAACTCCGCCACGAAGAACAGAGTGCCAATCGCCGCAATTCCCCTCAATATCATAACCCGGATTGTTCGCAAATCTTCGCTCGCAATTTTGCAGTAACATCCCCGCGTTTTGGTGAACCCATCGTAGAGAAAGATAACTTTCTGGTCTGCGCCAAACGAGAAACGGAAAGATTCGGCGGATTACCCGCAATAGCGGTGTCTGTTGATCTTGATTCAGCCCCAGAACAGAGAATATTGTGTGTCCTGTTCCTTCCGTAAGCACAATCCGTACAACCATAACGGTACATGGAACAATCTTGGTACCCGGTTTCGTCTTCAAAATCTGTAGTATGACGAAGCGTATCCGCCGTGGAGGTAAGCCCGGAACCAAACCGTCTGCATCCCCTTCTTTACCACTATTTCACCCATAATAGGTATTGTTTTCACCAGCAACTTCAAATTTTCCTCGGTCATCCCTTGGCTTTTCTTTGGGAGTTCTCACGAAGCGTTGTATAATCAAAGAAGCAAGCCTTGATCAATAACGGGAATACCGAGGTCAAAACCATAGCTTTTCGCATCTCTACCTTTTCGATCACCGAGAAGCACAAGGTTTGCAAATCCTTCCTTCTTAATCTGCAGGCCGCTTCCAGTTCTCTTTATCTTCCGCTTCCAGCTACGGCCTCTTTGCTTTTGTTTCTATGTTTTACATCCTCATAATAAACGACATTTTCTTTCTAATTTAAGAATGGCTGATAAAAGATTCCACGAAACTTTGCTCGTACAAACGTTTTATTATAGTAAGAATATATTTTAAGTAGAGAGAGGAAAAAAAGAATAATCTCGTTTCTTCTCTTTGGTAAAAATATCCAATTTAATATTTTTCAAAGCACCTGTTCACCCATAATGGTTGCTCCGCCAATCTCTACTCCATCGCATTGCCAGTATAATTCATTAGAGAACTTCCAGATATGGCATGTTCACCGATATTCTACCTTCTTCACCTGCGTCTTAACTAAATCATACAATGATCCAGATCTTTATCTTCCAATGCAATCACTGGGTCGTATTTTTTTCAAAACGCCTGTGGAAAGTCTGGTCACCATTAAATGATCCTGCATCAATGCAGTAATAACATCATCTTCATTGTCATTTCTGTACAATCGTGCTAAATAAGCTTCCATCCTGCCCTTCCGGCGAAAGCCTAAACCACTCCCTCACTGACTATCCATTACTATTTTTAAAACATCACGAATTCATTCTTTGCAAAGGAGTGAAGATTGATAAACTTTTTGCAGCAAAGAGATCGGTTTGAAAACCTTATTCCCAGAAGTGAGGATTTTCCTGATACTTTTTCCCAACTGTAACTTCAGCCCCGGCAACATGGAAGAAGCTGTACGCCGGTTTACAGCAAGCGCTCTATAGTTAGTGAACGTTTTCTTTTCCTACATCCTTGCTTCCGAATATCCAGAAGAATATGGAGTAGCACGACCATTCTGGAATAGGTGTAATTTTTTTCCTTTAATGCCCGCAATAATCGTGCTGAAAGTTTCTTCCTGGACAAAAGAGTTCTTTCAAAATGCCCGATACGACACGAGCGCCCGCTCACACATCTCGGAATACGGTAAAATCCGTTTATTCTTCTCCAGTTCCATGGAGACGACAAAAGAATGACTAAGACCCGCTCCATCCGCAAACATTTTTGGTCCTTGTCTTTCGAAATGTTTAACGTATGAGGAAGGAAACGCATATCCCTGTCGTTGCTGCCGAAATGACAGACAATTCTTCCACGCTTATAAGGTATGCAGATACCCAGCGTATCATTTGGGAAGAATTGCCTTTAAAAACTCCAAGGCTCTTTCTCATGACAGGATAAGATAGTTTACCTGTGTTGGGAATGTACGAAAGGTTCCTGCACGGATTTTCTTCCCTCATGTAAAGAAAAGAGGCAAGTTCTTTCACCTTTCCAGATCACCGCAATTCAATCTGAAACCAGGCGTCTACATAAATTGCAACTTTTCAGTACCTACCGCCCCATCCAAAGTCACGGACTCTTTAAGAGAAAAGTTAGTGACGGCACCGTAGAATCAAGTCCGCTGGAAAGAACGGCTCTTTTTCGCCCGTTCAAACTTGAAAAGGCTGGCTCACCAGGCTGTAGCAAACGCCGGACACATGGCAAAGAAAGGAGTGGTTCCAGCTCATACTGTCTGAATTTCCTGAAAGTGCAGCGCCCGCGCAATCTTGATCAAACTCGGCAATCACACCCACTACTCTTTTCCTGCCCACCACTGATAACCCGATATATCTCCCTGCCGGTAGTATGAAAAAGGATGTGACTGTTATTTTTAACCTGCTCCAGCAGAAGCTCTTCCCGTAGTTTATTCTCCGCACCTTGAAGAACTTTTTCAGCTCAAGATCTGCTCCAAAAGTTCCCACCAACCATTGAGATGCCCAAATTTGATAGTATTCTCCTTAAACCAGGGATAAGACCATTCTCCGGTATCGGTGATGTCACGGTTTGCTCGCGAGTAAAGACCCAGATTTCAATGATTTATCGTATATGTCAAAAGTTTCGAGATCCGCTGTTATGGCAAGGTGTTTATCCCTTCCACTTATATGCCAGTTTCTACTGGAAAATATTGAACGAAGGTCGCATCCCAGGAAACACGCATCCAGCGTCAGTAGAAGTCCTCGAAATTCTCTTTAACGCTTTACAAAGCAGAATTCTGTCTCGAGACTGGTACAGATTGAATCGGTACTTTTCAGAATTGCCCCTTAGCGCCAGATATGATCGATATGTTCAGCAAGATGAAAATCGCATCCAGATCCGAAAGTTCCAGATGAATGCTCTTGAATCCTCTGACCGTCTGACTCCTGCCCGCAGTCCAGCAAATATAGGTGTTTCTTCCGTCTCGAAGAGAAGCATAACACAGATCCAAGGAGAACTGGCAAAGTATCTTTCAATTTCTATGTTCCCCAGATTTGTACAAAATCGGCACAAATCCCTGTATTCTGATGAGGCGCCTGATTATCTCGGTCTCTCTGAGTAATTTCTTTTTATCGACCACCAAGGATACGGATAGTGCAGGCCTCATGAAGAGCATATATCCCAGTATGCAAAAGCTTGATTGGCAGTGTCCAATCAAAGCCTCTGTCCGTGGTCAGTTGATTCTTCAAGTTTATGCAAACCATGGATGAACCAATGCTTATTTTCGGTACGTACCAGCCTGAGAGCAGTAAACTTCGAAAGGCGCCAATGCACCCCATTCTGAAATACTTTTTCGGGAGAAATTTCACCAAAGCGCAGACAGAAATTACCATCCATAACAATCCTCACGTACGATCATCTCTATCACTGAAACGAACCGTTTCAAAGAGGATAAAACCGTAGCTTTTGCCGCTTCCAAGCTGATCATCAGCCAAGGATGGTTCAAAGAGGCTTCACTCCCTCATCCACCATGTCTTACTTAGAAACCATGACTTTCTGTCTTTCCGAAAACGGCACAAACTTTCTCCTGTCCCGGCTATCAAAGGAAAGTGCTCCTGACAAAGAGTCCTGCAAGTCTCCCTTCCGCTTTCTGTATGCATCCTCTGAAAAGAACCAGCACGTGCCCAGGTAACCTGTACATGATCCACCACCACCAGTGTTTCCCAGTTTCCTTCCGCTCGCTCTCAAGAAAAGGCATGGAAGTTCATCGCGTTCTCCTGAAGAACGAGAACTTCTCTACTTGAAAGTTCTGCTCAGGCACCTCCAGAAGCACTCATCATGTGTTTGAAGAACGATTTGCTTGAGACTTCTCCTCCAGACGCTGAAAACCGTATTCATGGTACCTACCAGACGCGCAGTTCTGTCAGCATTCATCGCCACCGTCGCCACTGAAACGTGACGCATAAAGTTTGTGCGAATCTCCGGAAGCGGTCTCTCCTTCCGTTAGTTGGCCCGCATAACCGTGTTCTTTTGTGTTCATCATGGGTCAAGATATTCTTTCAACCTTCTGGATAGCCCTGTATCCAGATAGGCCCCCAAGCTTCCGTCATTGATACCCAGCCTTCTGATAGTCCAAAGGCGGAGGATTCCATAGACGATTCCAACGGCTTCGGATTTCACAGACCGTCACGGTAGTGAATGAAAAACTCAGTTGCAACCAGCATACTTCATCTAATGAGTTTATCAATTATCCCGGAAAAACAAAAGAACTGAAGTCAATCAGAAAGAATACAATCCGCATCCAAGAAAACACAGCCTTCGGAACAAGACAGCACGAGTCCTTTTCCATCTCCGCAATGAATAGAATTATTCAAAGTTCTGATCAGAGGAAAGTCTTCAAGGCTACCTGGCCTGGAAACGCCGCACCCGTTCATCTTCCGATATAGCCAAAGCCTCCTAGGTGGAGTTCTAGCCAAATCCGTTAGCAATGTGAAATTTTCCACAAAGGGATAGCCTCCGCAATTTTTTCCAATAGATCCACTGTTGTGAGTATCTGTTTTTGTCTTTTTTCAGACTTCTCATTTTCAAAAGAAGATTCCCAGTTATGGGCAATTAAGATTAAACGTTTTCCCGCTATATCTGATAGATTTCTTCAGCTCAACTTTCTCAAACCTTCTGCAGGGAAGAAGCCTGATCTCACAGAATACCGACCTTTCCACCAGTGCACACGAATCAGAGGGGAAGTTCACTTCCGGTAAAGCTTCCATAGTTCCTTCTTCCGTACTTTTAAACAGACATCTTCGCTTTCTCCAGCAACCAAAGCCTACATAACGAACTCTTTTTTCTTCCATTCTTCTCCTGAAAGATAGTTGACAGAAGTCTTCTCGCCAACCTCACTGTAAAATAATTGCCCTTGGCAGCTGAGATAAGCCGCAAGGGACAGACCATAGACTTCCGTTATCTCTACAGATGTATTTTCTTTGCATCCAAAGTGTAGACTTTACTTCCTGTAAGGAAGCCGCTTCCTGAAAATTGAGAAAAGGAATCCGATAAAGCTGCTCAGGGTGCGCGAGATAGACCGTTTTCTCTTCCTTTGAGAAGAAGATACCTCCTGCGCGCACGCACTTTAAGCAACGGAAAAGAGATATCTCCACTTCTTTCCACAGCGGTAATGAAGCCTCTTCTTCAGCAGATTCTAATTAAAACGGGGAATAAGAGAACGAATTCCCACCTGGACCAGTTCCAGGCTGATTCGCATATCGGTCGAACTTTGCCTCCGGCAAGGAAAGAAAGAAACCCGGTGATTGAGACAGCCGGTCGCTGGTTCCTGATGCTTCGCCAATTGAAAGTCTCTTTCAGTTCCTCTCCCGCTTTCGGTTTTCGTACTTTAAATGCAGGGAACCTCGGTACGTTTATGTATCTTCAACACTATGATACTTGGATAACCAGGATGCTGTTTTTTCTCCATTCCGGAACGCTGTATATTGTCGGAACCGTCTCCACCAGGCTTTCAACCGATAATTCCTACGACGCCCCACTCGGCTTCGATATCTGAGTAATAATGACCGGTTTCTCTCGCCAGTTCCTCGGAAGACTAATCTTTGATATGATATCGCAAGCCGGAGGTCTCGTCCTCGAAACGATCGTAACCTCGTGTCCTTCTTCCTGCATCTTCATGATTTACCGAGAATATCATCCGCTTCATATCCTTCTTCAGAATCGAACATGAGGAAAGCATCTCCTGCATTGCTGGGAATCCCATGTTTTAATTCAACTGCATCGCTTTTTTGTTCCTTTGTACGCAGAATATGATTGTATGTCGAAAAGTGGGCAAGGTATACTTATGACTGCTGAGGTCTACTTTCCTTGGGTCTATTTTAAAACAAAATGTTTAAAACTGAAAACCAGCCCAGAGAAATGGCCTTATTATTTAAAGAATCAAAGCCCTCGACAAAATGCTATGTCCATCAATCAACACACCGCGCTATCCAAAGACCCTCCCACAGTGGGTAAATAGAAATAAAAGCTCTGAAAAAGTAATACCAAAAACCAAGGTTTCTGAACTTAGACAAGGTAGAGAAAATGTTGAAAGAAATGAGGCCTCCTCCAATTCCCGGTAGGAATGCTCCATATCCACATCCTCCTCGCCATCTAGGACTGCGAATGCCGTGAGGATCGCGTACTTATTTTGCAGTCCGGGTGTTGCAGCTATGCTCAGGAAGTCCCATTTTTCTTCTTCCCACTTTTCCTGCACATAATTGCAGATATATTTTCCTGCTTCAAACAGTTCGCAAACTATCTATCTTCCTATCTTCCTCTTACAACATCATATCGAGCGCGTGCCTTAAATGCTCAAAAATATTCTTGCAAAGAAATAAATATGCTATTTTATAAGTTTTGCCGCTGGCGGAATGGTGACGACCGAATTCCAAAATCAGCGGAAACCGTGCCGGTTCAAGTCCGCCAGCGGCAGGTGTTGAGTAAGCAAATTTTCCCTTTTTTGTTCTAACGAGTATCGTCGCACAAGTACACGATATCCGTTCGTTTCAACCGCTTCGCACCGAAGATGCATCGCGCACTTCAGACCCGGACAGATATAGGCATTCATTCAACCTTGATCCAGATTCACTAAACATAAATCTGCATCCGGATGCCTCACGAATCTTCCACCTTCCGGAGCCGCACACGCGAAACAAACTCAATCTTTTGCCGCCATGTTTCTTAATCTGTGATGGCATCTACGACCGAACCGCCTCGTCAGCGCATCGGATCGCATACAACGATGATTCTTTCTTCAACTGGACTCCTCGGTAACTTACAGAAATACCTACAGGCTTGTGTGTTTCGTCCCGATATTAGAACCGATGTCCATTTGAAGGAACCAGAGCGGTGTCCGGAGACCATACTGAGTCCTGCACAAGAATCGGCATAATCACACCTTCTACCGGCACCATGAGAATGTTTCGCGTCTTTTCAATCGGTGTCTGACCGGTGTCTTAATATAGGAAGATCGGATAGTGCCACAAAACCCATGGAGCATCGCACTTTTCATGTTGCCGAAACCAAGAAGTTCCTGTATTTCATCTTCTAAATTGATTTATGGCAACTGGGGGATCCAAAGAGCAAACATTTCTACCAAATTATCTCAGTCCGGTCTATCTTCTCTTCAATAGTCGGTTCTGTCCTTTAACCAGCGCCACCGGCATTATAATTTCTTACGGAAGAGCAATGGATAGACATTCGTATTCGAAAAAATAATTGGTACCTGGTTTGCGAAACGGATTGACACCTACTCCACGGATCGGAAAGAATCGATCCGAACTTCTTTAACCAGTCTCCACGTCGCCATCCCCAAATGCAGCCACTGTGCGTCTTATCCACTCATTGAAGTCGCTGCCGCGCCGAGCGGGAATAGGCGCTGAGAATCGAATCGCCGACATAATGCAGGTCTTTACCATGGGGAAAGCACCGCATTTCTTAAATCGCAGCTATTGTTGAGAATGAACCTTTCCACAGACATTTTCCCGTAAAAAGCACCGGACGAATCTCGCACCCCTTCGCAATCAGAATGTTCTCTCCGGAATAGACGTTTAGGGAAGAGTTGACCCTGTTTATGCATAGAATTTCTACTTCCTGAAATTCTTCCGATAAGCTCTTTGTAACGTTACAATCCAGGTTTTATCTGGAAAGTGCTTCCATGGAGGTCGCCCCTGAAAGCCAATTGAATGGCTCTCCAAGTCCGGAAAGCATTTGTCCCACAATCTTTTTTCATAACTGCTCCTTTTAAACACGATGCTTTCAGGCGAACTTGACTCATTTGTATTCTTTCTGCACAAAATCCTCCACTTCAACCTGCATCTCTCTTCTCTGAATCTTTCCTTCCTCCACATAAGAGAGAGTCCCTTTCCTGCGAAGCCGTAAGCGTTATTGATCTGGGTTAGAGCGGAATGTGAAACTTTTAAATGTCCACAACTTGTTCTCTCCGAGAATAGTTGGACCAGCTGCTGATTTTTCTTTTTCCAGAGAACATAGCCATCCGCTAGTTTACTCAAAAATGCCTGCTCTCAGTCAGCGGAGGTCCGATTCCTGAACCTTTAGATCTCGCTTCTGCAGCACTTCATATCCTCAATCAGTCTTTCCGGCATTTTCCAGAGTAAGAACTCATCGTTCCGAAGTGTAACGCTTGCTATGAAGTTTCTTTCAAACTTGTACCTTTGGGCAGAGACTCTCATTCCTTTTCTTTCAGACTGGAAAACCGAGAGATTGTTCGGTTCATCCCTTTCCCACATCTTTCTACTTCTTCTCCGGCTCAGAAGAGGCGCATCCTTCCTTTTCCAATCTGTCTGTTGTGCTGAGAAATCCTCTTTCACGTGTAAAGCTTACATTGTATTTCTTATACACTGCCGCCGGATAAAAGATGGAAAAGAAAGCGACGCACAATAAAAACTCAAGCACGCTTGCGTAATTTTTCCTAGGGCAGCATACTGCGCGCTTCCCTCGTCCTGGTGGGAATAATCGCACAATGGTCTGTTATCTTCCTTTAGTCGTCACAGTACTTCGTCTTGGCAATCCGGAGAAAAGTTCTCGTCTTTAGAATCTCTTCAGTATACGCCAAACGATAAGGTGACAGCACAAATTCTGATATCTCGATTTCTTTTCTGAAACGGCGGGCGAAAGGACCTTTGCATCGGTTCTCCTGACAGGGTACAGAGTTTTCTCATAGAGTTCCTGTACCACCTTCATGGTTTCTTCCTGGACGATCGACTCTGGCACATTCATTCTGGAAGTCTCAGCGAGATTAAAAAGGAGGGCGGATTCTCTCGTTTCTCTCTCTCCAGAAGAGAGACCTCCCTTCCAGGGGCTCCGGCGCACCTTCTGGAAGGTGCTCCTGCCTTTTCTTCCGGAAAGAACCACATTCTTGTATAAACTCACTTCTATAGTAGGGACTCCCCTTTTCTCTCAAACCAGAGGATAAACCGCGCCCGACTCCGACCACTTTGAAAATTCCATTTACCTTCGAAATCCGGTCTTTCCGAAAGAACGAATTTCTCTTTCTCTCTGCACAATCATGGAAAGAACACAGTTTCTACATAACCCGTCCCACCGCTAGTGACGTCTGCTTTTCTCCCGCCCTATCAGTTTTGGAGAGGGCTTTCCGTAACGGAGGGTATAACACTTCCGGGAAAATTGATTCCCATAAGCATCTTCTTTCTCGCCCTGAGAAAAGCTGCCGTGGCAAGTGTCACAGTCTCTCTTCGGTCTCGCTTTCCTCATCCCGCGAAGAAATCTCTCTTTGGCTCTGGGAATCAATCCAAACCTCGTTTCTCTTTCTCGCGCTACATGAGGGCACCCGGCCGAAACCAAACGATAAATATATTCTCCTCCCGTCCGAGAGTCCGTGTACAAATATAAATCGTTTTCTCATCCTTCTTTCCAAAAGAGAAGAAACCACTTTGAACCGTCCTTTACAGAGGGAATCATCGATAAAGATATTTCTCCGAATAAAGCGAAGCGCATCCACTTCTCCACTGCGTGCACCGTCATATTCGGATAGCTTCATATTGACGACGCGCACGCCCAGTGTAAAATATACCCGCGCTTTCAATAAAGCCTGCGCTCCGGCTGAGCTTTTCACTCCCTGCGCTTCGGCAAACTGCCGCTACTTACGCTGTTTTCTCTGCACAACATCATCTTTCAATCAATCTTCTTTAAAACCGATAGGTCGTTTCCGGAATGATAGGCTCACACCGGCACCAGAAGCAATAGTAGAAGGAAAATGCACAGAATCGCATCCGATAAACGGGTTTCTAAACAGAAACCGCTATGGCATCGTAACTTATTCCCTCCTTCCCTAGCTCGCATCTGCAGGAGGAGAAAGTTTGTTGTGAGCAATCTGTACTCCGACAATCCGTTTTCACTCGATTAGAATCCCGAGTGCTAGGTAAGCTCTGGCTGCAACTGTTTCCGTCCTGTCGTAATCTCTCTTATACAGAAATTATGATCGAAACCGCCTGTTTCCTTTTCAATCATCTCTCAGGTCCTTCCCGTAAGCATGGGTCTCTCTCTGAACGAAAAATCAAAGCATTGTTCCGGCAACACTTCGGACTTTCCGGGTTGAATGAGATGTCGGTCCGACGGCGTGTCATAGATCCGCACAGAGGGTAAGGCTATGTTCGGACAGAGAGCCGCAAGCACGCTCGCATCAGGATTGAAGCAGGCGTGGTTCGTGAAGTGATATCGTATCTTTATTTTGCTCTTCCTCGACAGCGAATCTGTACCTCATTCTCCTCCGTCATGCAGGTATAGCTGACCGTGAAATCGAGGTCTCCTGAAATCCCTGGTCCATATCTTTGAGAAGAGGACAAAAGTCACCGGCTTCCTCGCTATAGTCTTCAGTCGAAAAGTCTTCTTCCGTAATAAATCGGACCGGAATGGCACTGCCTCAGTTTGCCCGTCATTCTGTGAAAAGACGCATTCTTTTCCGTTAATCGGAATACGTTCTCCTGCATGCGATTAAGCTGTCTGCGGTCCCACAATTCTCCTCATGTGCCCGGCAGTTTGCCGGGTGACATCTTGCCAGTCTCCGACAGAGAGAAGAAGATTCTAGGGCTTTCCTAATTGCGATTGGGAAAAAGAAGAGAAAGTCGCAGACCTCCAAGGTCCGTGTAAAGCTGGCCTGATTACACTGCTATTCTTCATTAGCATAAAGATGCACTTTCTTCCATCCACAAAATGTCCGGCGTCCCAATCTTCGCGTTCCTACGCTCCTTCCGGTAACAGAGGTTGTAAAGAGGATGCATGGTGTTGAAAGTCTTTCTCCAGCCCTTTCTTTTCCTGCATCCCACTCGCTATCTCGAAGAGAGTTCACTGCACTAGCTATCTCAGCGAGAACACCCGCCTCCTGCTGCTCCTCGTAAAGTATTGGTGACTCAAACCGACAAACTTTATAATCAAAGAGACTGGTCCTCCCGAAGTCTTCCGATCGAAATTCTGAGCGCCCTGTTCTAAACTACATCTTCCTTCACCGAAGGACGATTCTCTCTTCCAAATACTGAATAATACCACTGCTTGGCGCAGAGGGAAGAAGTATTTTCCTGCGGAAGCTCTCAAATTCCGCAACAAGCTTGATTAACTCTTCTTTCGTGGGCTTCTTCGAAAAGACACAGACATCGGTTGCTGTATGTCTCGTTTAAACGGTACACGCATGAACACCGTGCACTGATCAGGAGATCTTCTTTCTCAACTGCACAACACCATGATCCGTGAGGGTGCCTAGAAACGCGCAAAGGTTCTCTCTCCGACTTCTCCCTTCTCCTCCGATATACGGAATAATATTCTACCATCTCCGGCCAGGTCTGAAAAATTCTGCACCCGCACCCGCGCACGCCCGATAGGTAGAACCACCGCCTGATGCGGCACTGAACGCTTTCGCGCAGCAAAGTGCCGGCGTATACGACTGAATCGAACAGTTGGGTTTCACGGCAATAAACCTCGCCGTGCCGAGACGCTTTCTGTCTTATTGATTAACCGATAGCGTCGCAGGATTAATCTCCGGAAACTACCATCGGAACAGTCCTTCGTCCAACGGTGTGCAGAATTGTTGATACAACTGGAAGTTCCGCTGCATAAGTTTTTCAATGGCTTTGACCTCTTCCTTCTTCAGTATCCACCGCGGACAAAGTCCAAGCCTCTTTCACCGAATCAATATCCGATAGCATCCTTCACAATCATATCTTTATGAAACTGGCATCGGCGTTTCAGTCCAGCTTCCAAACGATCGCCAGCTCGCCTTCATATCGCTTCTCCTTTAGAACGTGATGCCGCGGCGGTTGTTGCTAAACCACGGATGATCTCCAGCAACGTGATAAACGCCGTCCGACCTCATTCCTGTCGCCCTAAAACACCCACATCAACTTCAGATCCATTTCATGGCCTCCTTTCTTTCTCACCTACTCTAGACTTTCAAAAGTTGCCTTTACAGAAAATCTTCCGCGCAAAAGCTAGTTCGCTTCGATTCCCTTTTCCTCCCCTCTCTTCCCGTGCTTCAAACGGGAAAGAGCGATGGATTTATCCTCCTTGGCACTTCACTTTGTCTCTGAAAGAAGATAAACCGCTTTTCGCTCATCTCCTTCGTCAAACTCATGAGAGAGGCCCTCTTGCCAGCCTTCTTTCTGCATCGGACTCCGACAAAGAGAAACGACAGGCACGCATCCTCGGACCCAGCACAAGCTCTTCTCCTTCCTTCAACCGTACGTACAGAGAAAGAAGGCCGTCTCATTGTTTTTGTTGCCTGCACTAAACGATCTCTGTGATCAAATTCCTTCCCTCTACCCGCTTACCCAAAGGCATTTTTGTAGAAAGAGGCTGTCCTGCAAATCTGTCTTGCAAAACAGCAGCACTTGCTCTTTTATCGAAAGAAAAACGACTGAGATTATCCAAAGGAACCCTTTATCTTTCAAATTTGGCTATCGGATTAATCCAGTACCTTTACCTGATGCAGTGTTTCTGGCTTGGTAAATACAGTGAAGTCTCATCCAGGCTTTTGCAGGAAACAATCTGAGGATATTCTTATGACAACGGCTTCCTGATTCGCTGCTAGAACCTGCAGGTTCCAGAAGTCGGCACCCGGAAACGATCCTGTACAAAGAAAAAGTTCCGCTCTGGCACAATCGCAGTTTTCTATCATAAAACCGCTTTCCAGGCGCATTGCAATAGCCGTCTTTCCGCTCTTCGTCAGAATTCTGCACGAATCTCCGCGTTCCGTCTCTAAATGCCGGTATAAGACCGTCTTGAAGGAAAGAAAAGAATGGCCTGATAATGGAGGATTTTCAGGGTTTCTTGATGATTTCTGTAGAAGAAAGGATTTCGGTCCAACTAACTGCGAAAAGCCGCATATCCGTGAATCGTCTGTGCCTGTACTTTCTCTGTGTAAAGAAAAACTGCTCAATATCCTTTAAGAAAACAAGATCCCTTGCGTCTAACCGGAGAACACTGCTATCCCTTCCATCGAGGAGTCATTGGCTTTTGACCTCTTTTGCTCCATTTGAAGCAAAGCATATGATGGTGTCACCACGATCCACGGCTGGATGAGCCTCTCACCCTCTCCTCTTTCTGTCAGGAGTTTCAAACTCACTGTGTAAGCGCCTTCCTGAAAAGAAAGATACTCCTCCAGAATACAAGCCGGAAGCCAGTGGCCCTCCGGCTCTCCTTGGCTATGGCAAGGCGAGCATGTACACGCTGGAAAAACTGTCTTCCAGTTTGGTCTTTCTTATATAAGATATTCTTGATTTCGTTCCCACATCCGCATTGTTCTTCAGTTCCAGAACAATCCAGCAATACCCTGTTCTCCGGACTGATCTGAGCCATCCGTAATATCCGTAATTTTCTCGTCACAGAGCTGCGCCACATCCTGCATACAAACTTGTTGATGCCTGCGCAATCATCGTGTACGGAATTTCAGATGACAACCAACTTATCCTTATCGCTCTCCCTTCTTTTCTCAAAGACGAGCTTTCCCCGCAGGCGGAGTTTTCCTCGCCCGAGTGCGTACCGCCAAACTCAGTTCTTTGTTGCAATAGCCGCCCGTAGGAAAACGCCTTTCTATGATTTCCAGCATCCTTTCTGACGTATTTCCGGGATTCTTCATATAAGCAAGAATCAGGTCAATAAGGTTCCTTAAGGTTATGAGAGGGCGTCGAGGTCGTCATGCCTCACCGCAAATCCCTTCCGACCCAGTTTAAAAAGAAAATACGGAAGTTTTCGCGAAGAACGACCGGTTCTAGCAAGCTTTCATCATGCAATTCGAAGCTGAAACGGGAACAGAAAGTGGAAAGGTCCTCCAGCACCGTTTTTCCGTAAATGCTTCCAGCCTGCGCTCTCAGTGTAACGAGCTGAGCAGCGGAGTCTTCAATAGAGCCGAAATTTCCCTGTCCTTCCACCAATGCCTGCGTATCCGCTTGAAGCCTTTGTGCCAAAACAACAAGGGTTTTCGTAGATGGAATCAGTTCCGTGCGGATGATACTTTCTTCCCATGGTATCTCCGCAGATTTCTGCAGAGACTTTAGGGTCGGTCGATCGTGAAAAACCCTGTAGTTCTCCCATATCGAAAAGGGACTCTTTCTCTGTGGCCGGCTTTTGCCGTCCGACATCCGCACCGCTCTGCTTTGTAATGACACTCATTGTATAGTCCAGATAGGACTTCTGCATCTCCCAGAAAATTCCGTGCTGCTCTGCTCTGCCATAGTTTTCCTTTTACTATCCCAATTTCTTTCTACGTATCGATTTCCGCTTCGTCTCGCATTGATTAAAAATAAACTCTCTTCTGGGCCGACTTCCGTTCCCATAAGCATCGTTGTTACTCTGGAAGCAAGCCTGCATCTCATCCTCACCTCGCTTTAAAACTCGATTCTCGGATTGAGCGTAGTTCTCAAAGTTCCTTCGCCCATCTCCTCCCAGTCCCTTTGAACCGTTTCAGGTCGTACCCCTCGCCTCCGCGCTTCTTCTGATATTCACTCAACGCTTTCATCATAGAGATAAACTCGTCCGTTCCTCTTCACAGGTACAGTCACAAGATAGAGAGGAGGCATCGATACATAAATATGTCCTTGCTGTATCAACTCCGGCATAAAACGACAGTTAGAAGGTGGAGCAGCATAGGTATCGATATGACTCTCCGTCAACATCGGCATCCGTCATCAGGATGATTTGCATGATAACGCAGCTTGGAAATACCAAAATCTGTTTCCGTAAACCCTTCTGAAAATCTGCATCCTGTTAGCATTGATCATGGTCTTAATCTCGGCATTGGCCAGAACCGATCCACGAAGTTTCACATTTAAAATCTTCTCGCATAGGACAGAATTGCCTGTGTATGCCGATTACGGGAGGTCTTCGCGGAACCGCCCGCACTGTCTCCTCCATAATAAAATTCGCATTCTCCGTGGCACTCTTCGGAATGCAGTTCGCGAGTTTCCTGCTGGAAACTGAAACTATACTTTGGACTTGAAAGTGCAGATTGACTACTGCTTTCTCCTCCCGCTCTGGATCTCGCCGACTTCCGCGCAATGAAGAATTCTTTGATGACTTCCATTGGGTTGCGGCTCGAGATCGCTCCAGTTCTTCCTGCAATCTGGGAACCCTCTTAGCCGCCCCAGTCAGCCAGTTGTCGTCTTCGTCTGCTCCTTCAAACACCGGTTCCGGAAAATCTCACGGAAAGAACCATGACCATTCCAGCCTCGGCTGTCCGCACTCAGCAAGTTCGCATCCTTCTCCTTCAGCATGCCCAGTTGCTCTATGTATCCGTTAACCACAGTTGCAGGAATTTTGACTTAAAACCGACAATGTGGGTTCCCCCTTCCAACGGTGGCAGATGCCATTACAAAATCCTAAAACAGCCTCTTCAAAAGCCATCCGTAAACCGGAATGTCACACTCCATCTCTGCTTTTCTCGCTCCTTTGAAGTAAATTACGTGTAATCCGCTTCTGTCTTTCACCAGTTCTTCAAACGAAAGAAACGATTCCATGCGGTTTCTCATAATACTCTATATGTACCGGCCTCCCCTACATCCGCAAATAGAGATGCAGGTTCGGTTCAGATACGCCGTCCTGCTTTTAAGACGGGATTCCAAACCAATCTTCTTTAAACCGTGTTTTGCCAAAAATGCTGTCATCCGGAATAGTAGTGGTTTCTGTTCCAATTTCTTTGCTCTTCCTGACAACCGAAGAAGCCGTGCTTCAACTCTTTATCGGGACTCTTGCGTACTCCATCTTCGCAAATTTTCCATCTTAAAACACGCACGCAGTGTTGATTGTACATTCACTACGGATGAGCCTACCCTCATGTAACTCCCTGAAGTCTTTAGTAGAAGAACGTCAAATTTTCCTCCCGCATGAAGGGTCAGGTCATGAGCACCTGCCCGCTGGAGACACCTCTTGACGACGATCCACCTGACGCCTCTGCCTTGTCCCGCACAGTGCAGGAAACCGTCTCTATGCAAGGGTCACATAACCTCCGTACCGTATCGCAAGATGTTCATCCACCGAATTATCGAGAATTTCAGCAAATTAGCCGGTTAAGTCTATTTCGATAGAACCGATATACATCCCCGGTCTTCTCCGCACGGCCTCCAGCTCCTTCCAGGACGGTACACTGTCTGCATTGTGTAACTTTTGCCATCTCCTTTTTATGCTTCTCTCCAGTGACTGTGTACAAAACGCCGAAATCCTTCTCGGCCTTCTTCCGTATCTTTCCAAATATGCTGGCATCCGGTGAAAGAACTTCCAGGAAAACCTTTCCACTTTTTCTGTGTAAAATCATCGCGATATTTTCGTCGGATAGAGGAATACTTTCTGTTTGATTTCTTCCGAGTGCCAAAATGGGTTTCATCAGGAACAGTAGATGCTTCGAGATATCTTCCTTTTTACGATTGCGTCAGTGGTGATAACTCTAATCTCGGGAGCGGCAGTAGTCGCGAGTCCTAAGGACTTCAAATCAAAACCGATATTTTCTTTTCTTCTTGATAAGCTGTGCCACTCTCATGCGGGTGGAAAACGCCAAGAGGATGTCCAGTCGTTCGATTATTGCGGAGCACGAGGTCCAGTTCATACAGTCCATCCCGCATTCTGGCAATCGGTGTAATCGTATTGTGCAAGGTCTCCTGCCCATGAGAAAGAATCCCAGTGCGGCCATCATTATAGGCTCGAAACGGCTGGTAGATAAAACTTGCCGCCGAAGAACAGTCTTCCGCATCTTCCTCCCGCCTGATAACGGACATCGGCCAATCTTCTACAACAGAAAAATGAATGCCGGGAAAACGCCGTAAGGAAAGGTTTCGCCTCCCGCCTTCTCCATCGGAAAAACATACCGTCCTCCAGTGAAAATGCTCGTCGAGAGAGGATGGAGCTGCCGACAATCGGTAAATCCGCATTGGAGCCGATAAAATACTGGGAAACTGCGTAAGAAAAAGAACAGAGCGCACGAAAACCGTCTCATCAATCTTCATCGGCCGATGTCTCTTATGAAACACGATGCAGTGCCTGCGATAATACACATGGGTGAGAACGAAATAAAACGGTCTCATCGGCAACAAGCGTGAACACCTTGCATGGTTCTCTCGCCGGAAAATCCACTCTTCCAGCATCCCACACCTCCTTACAGAGCAGTACACAGGACGGGTACTGACGAGTAGCCAGCCTCCCCAGTAGCGTTTATCTTCTTTCGGATCTTTTTCCGGTTTACTTAAATTGGACACTAACGTCCAGTTCTCCAGTAGACTCTCTCACCGCATACCGAATATCTTTCTTACATGGTAACGGCGGATATGCTACCGTCCTGACTAAACTTATAAAAAGTCTGCACTGCCTCTTTGAATGCCGTATAAAGAGAATCAAAACCGGATTCTGAACGCAGACGGTCTGTTGCAGTAGTCATGCCTCATTATCATGTTTGCATCAAAGTAGATCCCATGTGATATTGGCTATTATCCTCAATGATTCCCCTAGCAGAGTCAGTCCAGAATTTCTGTTAGCTTTCTAACACCCTCCGGACTCCACCCTGATATCCATAATTTCCTTTATCTTCTCTTGAACGGCCTTCTCTCTATACCCTTCGGCTCATACTGCGAAGGCCCGCCAGGCTGTTGAGTAAGAGTAAACATAGTCCTCTTCCCGGATTAGTCCGAAACCGCCCGCATACGCCACAGCGCGCAACAAAACTCTCTTCCATCTCTATCGCACACTCCACTCGCTTTCACTCTGGTTTTCGCTTCCCTTTGCCGCTTTCCAAAAGCAAACGGTCTCCTTCCACCTGGACCGCGAAGATATATCCATGCAATCTACTCCTCTGATATCCGTTCGGATTTGGGACTGCCATCGCCATGCATCCGGCACAGATACTCTTCCACCCTCTCCGCCTTCCAACGCAGCCTCTCTCCGCCTCTCCGGACTGGAGCAAGTGCGGCACATCGCCTCTTCTTCCATCTATCACAGTAGGAAGGTCTTCCGCAGGCCTTCTCAAAAGCATGGATGATTTCTAAAACGTACTAGCCAGCCTTTTTCCCTGCAATCGTAAGTTACATGATAAATACGCCATCCTCTCCAATCTTTCCACTGCACTTTCTACATGACCCGTAAGTTTGCAAGGCCAACAAATGTGACAGTAGTCTCTGGACTGTACTGTCTTTCGTCGATCAGTAATCATTGGCTGCAACATGCACTTCTTCCACAGACCGGACTGCACCTCGCCACATAAGGCAATAGGTTATTCGAATGCTCTTTTCGATCCCTCCTGATTTGAGTGATATCGCAATCGGATTGTGCAAAAGTAACGCAGTAGAATCATCATTCTGACCCGCTTTCTGTAAATCGATCAGCATCTGTTCCGCATCCATTTTGGTCCATCCAGTTCGTACAGATTCTTTCTCGGACAATTTCTCGGCAATCGGAATCTCTCTCGGATTCCATAAACCGTTGCGGAGGAGAAAAGATGATGTTACGACATCCTGCGCTTCCATCACCTGTACAAGACGTAAAGTCTCCGCCGATTGTCATGGTAATAGAGAGGAAATCGGTTTCTGAACAGACCCTACAGCTCTTAATCCGGGCAAATGAATCACGGCATAAATATCCGATGTGCTAAAAATCTGATGAAGTGCTGCTTTTATCCAACATATCCAGCTTTCATAAACGGGAAATCCTTTTCCCGCTGATTTCTTCACCTCTGAACGGCTTTTGGGACTGAATTATAGAAATTATCAACCGACCACTCCCATATCCGTTTTCCAAGAGTGAAATCACGGTATGTGATCCGATGTGATCCGTGCGTTCTGAAACTCAAAATCTCTCATTTTCGCACCTCTCTATTACGTGCCGATCTGTGTTTTATACTATCATTTCTATCCTATGCTAGACTTCTTATCCTACGTATCCCCGACTTTCATTATCGTCCATAATCGGGTTTTCACAAACTAAAGTTCCTCGGTCCGCAAGAGAGATACCCGGTTCATAAAAACTGCAAGGATGCAAGAAATCTCATCAGGCTTTGAAATACCTCTAAAGTGCTCTGGATTCGGTTTCGTCCCACAAGAGAAACTGTGCATCCGCCGAATCCGCCGCCGGTCAAGGCCGATCCCAGTACATAAGGCAGTCTGCATGTTTCGCAGCAGAGCGCATCCAGCTCCACACAAGATACTCAAAAATCATCCCGCAAAGAAAGTATGACAGATCTCATGAGTTTTCCACAGGCATGACTCCCTCCTCCAGCGCTTTCTTCCTTTTATCGTCCGGATTGTTTTCAACATGGCGTGCCTCGGCCCTTCTCGAAGAATCGGATCTTTCTGATTTTCTCCCAAGGAAAAATGCCTCATCGGAAAGTTCTCCAAGGCTTTTAATTTCTTGTATACCGCTGTAAAATATGAAGCGCTTCCTCCGATTCTCTTCTTCTGTCGCTGTATGCGGATCCGATCAGCTTATGCTCTTATTTGCACTCGCATGAGGGAGAGCAACATCCGAAATGAACAAGCGGGCGTAGCCGTATTCCAGGCTCTCCGTCTGTATCCAGGAAAATCGCATGGTTCTTTCTTTCCATAGCGGATGCAAACTGGATCCATGATGCCGCACCATTCCGCACTGTAATGATTCTCGCTATACTGCCCGATCTAGCAGATTTCCGGTCCCGTCAATGTGCATAAAGTCTTTCTTTTCTAAATTCGTTCCATCAGTACTTGAGTGAAGTGGATAGTAGAGCCCGGAACCGCCTCGGAATATCCTGTAGTACCATATCCAGCCCCTTCAGAATCTCCATCCTCTCTTCCGGAGCCCAAATCACGCCTTTCAGATAGCTTGCTGCTCACCTTTTGTCCGAAGCGGCGTAAAACTATCCTCTTCTGCTACGCAATAATGCCTGTATTCTCCACATTTAGTAATAGAAACAGAGAGGGAATCTTCTTCTTCCCAACCACTGCATGTACGTCCCTGCATGGAAAGGGCGTAGGGAAACACGTCCTCCGTTGCAATCCGTATAAGTCTCCCATGAGGTTGACTCTACTGGGTGCAGCAGTACTGTTCCTTCGTGTCTGAAAAAGTTCGAACTCCTGCTGCAACTTCTTTTATCTTTCTACTGCCATCCTATGCCCTTTCCTCCCGCCACAAATTTTCTTCCTAAACTATACATGCAAAGAAAGAAATGCATGCCCCCTCACTTTGGCTTCCTTCCTTTCCGAATGATATGACTAACCTTTAACTTCGCTAACATCTCTTCTCTCTCTCCGTCTCCTTGGGAAAGGAATCTTCTTCTTCCGGATATTCGCTAGCTAGGAGACAATCCGCCAGCGCACTTTCCAACTGTTCTTCCGGTAAATGGACAGAGATAGGAAAACTGGAATTTTCTTGGATGTGTAAGGGAAACCGTCTCCTCCAGTAAGCGAATGAGTTCCTCTTCCGTAGCTAAAGACCCTTTTTATATGTCTCTGGGATTTTCTTTCTCTCCTCTAGAAATACAAAATCCGCCTTTCCGTCCACCTCTTTCTACCGTAATGATTCCAATAGGAAGGGATGTTCGATGCGGCTTCCGGCGTGTTTTGTTCCTACAACCAGGAGATATTGTAATCATATCATAGTTCCCCCACCTGTGCACTGGAGCCTTTGATAACCATCACGGTCTCGACTTAATCTCTACACCGATTAAACAGCTTTCCGTAACGTAAAGCGAATCTGCCTCGCCTCACTGATGACCTTTCTCCTCGATAATGCGGCACCGGCCGTACACTCCTCCAAGAAGAAGAACAGTGGATTCCCGCAACTTCCATTTGCATCGTAATATCTCCGCCGCCGCCTTCGGAAGTTAGTTGTCCTTCTCCATCCGGTAAAACACGTCGCATCCGCTTCCGGATTTTCCAAGACGATGCCTTGATTTTGCGCACCGCTTTCTTTGCGCTGTATCTTCCCCTGCACTGCTTGAATCGGGATGCGGAAGACCTGTCCGTTTTCATCTCCCTTCTCCAGCGGTATCGGAGACAGAAACACAGT